>Ga0137390_10004822_pt1 | contig 11300 bp, 8 predicted proteins | sample 15con2h24AmetaG_FD_104937 | JGI IMG/M metagenome (GOLD analysis project Ga0137390, IMG submission 104937) | Vadose zone soil microbial communities from Angelo Coast Range Reserve, California, USA - 15con2h2.4A metaG | ecosystem: Environmental > Terrestrial > Soil > Vadose zone > Saprolite... | reverse complement strand
CGTGCCCGCGTAGAGTTCGACTTTGGTCCCGATTCCGCTCTTGTTGTCGTTGAGCGCCTTGAGGTCGATGCTCATCCAGTTGTTTTTGTTGCCGCCCTCATTGCGCAAAACAACCGGCGCGCCGCCGAGTTGCGTCACGACCAGATCAGCGTCGCCATTTCCATCGATATCCGCAACTGCAATCGCGCGCGGTTGATTCAGCTTGAGCGCATCGAGATGCACATCCTTGGTGACGTCGGCCCAGCCCTTGCTTCCCAAATTTCTCAGCAGTCGCAATTCCCCGCCGCTGCTCGATTCTCCCGCCGCGACAAGATCGAGCCAGCCGTCATTGTCGTAATCGAGCACGGCAATTCCCCAGCCGCTCTGCCAGCCGAAATCGGGGAGCGGAACGCGTTCCAGCCGTTTCCCTTCTACATTCCGCCACAGGCTGATACCCGGCGCGCCCGCATGCGTGAACGCCAGATCCATCCATCCGTCCTTATCAAAATCAAACGCCACCACGCCCACCGCCGGCGGCAACTTCTCTTTGTTGAAATCGATTCCGCCGAGCGGCGTGAATTTTCCTTCGCGGGGATTGAGATAGATCGAAGCTCCTGCCTGCTCGCCCGCGATGACGAAGTCAATTGCCCTGTCGTTGTTAAAATCAGTGCTGACAACCCCAGCGCCCGTGGCTGCAAAACCGAGCGCCGTCTCCACGGACACGTCCGTGAATGTGCTATTGCCGTTGTTGCGCCAAAGAACATTGTGCAGCGGCGCGCCCGGCGCAGCTGAATCGCGCGCCGCTGTGATATACAGATCCAGGTCGCCATCGTGGTCGTAATCCACAAACGTCAGGCCCACGCAGCCTTTTTCCCTGCGAATTCCCACCGCTTGGGTCACGTCCTCGAACTTGCCATCACCCTTGTTGTGAAGCAAACGCACGCCATCACTCAAACAAACTGCGAGATCCGTATGGCCATCATTGTCGAAATCGCCGGCCGCACAGCCGAGGCCGCTACCCTTTAGATTGACGCCCACTTCCTGCGTCACATCGCTGAATCGTCCATCGCCCAGGTTACGCAGCAAGTGGCTGGCGCCGTCCGCCCCTGCGCTCACCAGGAAAAGATCGGGTTTGCCATCGCCATCATAGTCAAAGAAACACGCGCCGGTGCTCGGTCCAATCTCGATACGGCTTCCCCCCGTACTTTTCGGCACGAACGCATTTGCCTCCGCAGTAAATCGCACCGGAATTGCAGCAGGCACATCGACAACCGCACTCAGCGGCAACTCCGCGAGTGAGTAACGCCCTTGATCGCCGTAGCCAGCGCCGAACGGCGCTCCTAGATGCTCCGTCGTGATTTTTTGGAAGCGTGCCAGGTGTTCGCGCGCCGCAGCAGCATCGCCCTTCCGCTGAAACGCGCGCGCCAGGCCGAATTCCGACGAAGCGTGAAACGGCGAAAGCGCCAGCCCCCTCTGAAACGCCGCGATGGCTTCGTCATATTTCTGCAACTGGGCGTTCAGGTAGCCGACAAAATAATAGGCGTCCGGTTCGTTGGGCGCGATCGCTGTGACGTGCTGAAATGCGGCGATGCCCTTCTCCGTCTCCCCGAGGTCTTTGTAGGCAAGTCCGAGGTTGTACCAGGCGTAAGCATCCTTCGGAAGCTGCTGCGCTGCCGCTTCGAGTGCCGCACGCGCAGGCTCTAGCATCTGCTGGGCGAGCAGAGAAACACCCAGGTTCAGCCGGGCCACGGCAAATTTGGGGTCAGCCTCGAGGGCTTGTTCGAAATATTTTTGCGCGTCCGCGGGGCGCTGCTGATTCATGATGGCGACGCCCAGCGTATTGAAACGATAGGCGTCCGCAATCCCGCCGCTCGATGACCCGGACTTGTTTGCAGCCGCAGCCTTCTCCTGTGCGGACGGCGCGCTGGAACGCACCAGTATCGCGGCACAGCAAATCAAGATTGAACAACCAAAAATCGCGCCCACTGCACGCCGCTGAGTTAAACGCATGAAAATGTCTCTTCCTGTCCGCGCGGGATGCCCGAATACCGCGTACGAAGCATCCGGGTGCAATTGGAATTCTCCCGGCTGCACAGCGCATCGTCAACCGTTTTTATGCCCGCCGAGTTGCGCATTTCGCCGTGTGCTTGACCTGCACCGCACCAACGCTTACTCTCCCGCATCAAGCCATGAGCTTCTTCCCTTACGGCACCTTAGCGGAAATCACGCACGAAATTCGATCCAAGAATGTTTCTCCCGTCGAAATCGTCGATAGCCATCTTAAGCGCCTCGAGGCGCTGCACCCGAAACTGAATACGTTTGTCCATCTGAACGGCGAGGGCGCCCGCCGGCAGTCGCACGTGGCGGAGAGTTTGGTGTTGCGCGGCGCGCAACTCGGAGCTCTCCATGGCGTGCCGCTTACTATCAAGAGCTGCATTGACGTCGCCGGTTGGCCCTGCCCTGCCGGTTCTCTGCTCCGCAAAGACTATGTCGCCAATCAGGACGCTCCGCTGGTCTCGCGATTGAAAGCAGCAGGCGCCATCCTCCTCGGAAATACCAACACTCCCGAATTTTTGATGGCCTATGAAACCGACAACCGACTCACCGGAAAAACAAGCAACCCCTGGAACTTGGCACACTCCGCGGGTGGCTCGAGCGGAGGTGAAGCGGCAGCGATTGCCGCAGGATGCTCGGCGGGCGGAGTTGGCAGCGACGGCGGCGGCTCGATTCGCGTGCCCGCCCATTTTTGCGGAATCTGCGGACTGAAGCCCACGCCCGGCCGCATTCCTGCGACCGGACACTTTCCTCCAGGCGCCGGCGCTTTTTCCTGGATCGGCGTTGTGGGCCCCATGGCCCGCACCGTCGTCGATGTGCATTCGCTGTTCGAAGTGATGGCTGGACCGGACGCAGGCGATGCGCTCTCCGCACCGGTTCCATCGCGTGCGTACCGCGAGGGTGAGTTGCGCGGCATGCGCATCGGAATTCTGGAGAGCGACGCGCTTGGTATCGCGACTGCGGAGACGCGTGCGGCTGTCCAGCGCGCAGCAACATCACTCGGCGAGCGAGGCTTCACCGTCGAACCCTTCCGGCTTGAGGGACTGGATCGCGCGCTTGATCTGTGGTGGTTTTTCTTTGGCCCGGTGATCGGTAACTTGTTTCGCCAAAGCGTCGCCGGCCGTGAAGGTCAAATCAGCCCGATGTTTCGCGAGTATCTCGCTTACGCGACCTCTGAAGATTCGATCACACTCGATCAATTCACCAAAGCCTGCGCGGATCGGGATCTTCTGCGCGCCGATATTTTGCGCCAAATGCGGGACGCATCCGTCCTGCTCTCGCCGGTTTCTACCAGTCCCGCGTTTCGTCACGGCCAGGGAAATTACCTTCCCGGTACGGGCTACCGCGACACCATGCGGTTTTCGCAATGGCTGAACTTGACCGGCTTTCCCGGCGCATCCGTTCCCTTCGGCGTTTCGAACGAGGGACTGCCCATTGGCGTCCAAGTCATCGGCCGGCCATTTGAAGACGAACTGGTCCTCGCCGTCGCGGAAGCCATCGAGCAAGCGCGCGGCCCCTGGCAAGCGCCCCCATTTGATGTTGCGTGAACGGCGGGGCCTTCTATTGCGGCTGGCGGGTCAGCTCGGGGCACCCCTCTTTCCGCTGGGAATCTTTCAACCTCTTTAACCAACCAAGTTCAACACCATCAACTCAGCCTTTGGACCCAGCAACTTCCTGCACCTGACTGGCACCCACGCCGCCTTCCATTTTCACCAATTCTCTGTTCCCTTCCCTCTCAGAAAGAGTAAAATGCGCCCATGAATCGACGCACATTTATCGGAACATCCGTCGCAGCAACTCTCGCATCCGCCGCCAGGCCATCCTGGGCAGCGGACACCGCACATCACATTGACCGCGTCGGCGTGCAGCTCTACACCGTGCGCGACGCCATGAAGACCGACTTCGAAGGCACCATCGCGAAAGTCGCCGCCACCGGCTACAAGGAAGTCGAATTCGCCGGCTACTTCGATCATGCCCCGAAAGACGTCCGCGCGATCCTCAACAAGAATGGCTTGGCCTCGCCTTCGTGCCACGTGGGCTACGACGTCGTCGAAAAAAAGTGGCCGGAGACTCTCGAAGCCGCGAAAATCGTAGGCCATAGCTACATCATTTGCCCTTGGATCGACGAAAAACAGCGCGTAGAATCCGGCGGCTGGAAACGCGCCGCGGACCTTTTCAATCGCGCCGGCGAAACCAGCAAAAAAGCCGGCATCCAGTTCGGCTACCATAATCACTCATTCGAATTCGATCACGCGGATTCGCTCGGCGGCAAACTCCCGTACGATTTCCTCCTCGCCGAAACGGATCCCAAGCTCGTCAAAATGGAAATGGATCTTTGCTGGATCAGCGTCGCCGGCAAGGATCCTCTGGCCTATTTCGAAAAGTATCCCGGCCGTTTCCCGCTAGTTCACGTAAAAGACTGGGTGAAGGACGCCTCTACGCCGAGTGCGTACCAGGGAGCGATGGGCCAGTCCGTCAAATTTGGCGGCCACATGGCCGATGTCGGCAAAGGTTCCATCGACTGGAAAAATCTTTTCGCGCACTCAGCGAAAGCGGCCATCCAGCACTATTTCGTGGAAAACGACGATCCCAAATCAGCCTTCGACGACATAAAAATCAGTTACGACTATCTTCATAACCTGCAGTTTTGATTTTTCTTAGCGGTGGCGCTCCGACCGGGTCGGAGCGCCCCTGCTCGGCTTGATCATTCCGAGGAGAAACGCGCCATGACTCCGCGCAAATGGATACCGATGCTGACCGTCGCTGCCGTCTCGACTCTAATCGCGTTCGCCACCGCGCGGCCGGAAGCTCCAGCCTGGAAGCCGCTATTCGACAGCGAGGATCTCACCGGCTGGAAACATGTCGGTCCCGGTAACATGACGGTCGAAGACGGCCTCATTCGCACGCACGGCGGCATGGGCCTGCTCTACTGGACCGGCGGCAAGCTCTCCAATTGCCGCATTCGCGTGGTCTACAAGATGCGCGACTTCAACGATAATTCCGGAGTCTTCATTCGCATCCCCCTCGAACCACGCGAGGAATGGATGCCCGTCCACTACGGCTACGAAGTCCAAATTGACAACCATCCCGAAACGTCCAACGAAGACGAATATCACATTACTGGCACACTCTATTCGCTGACGAAGCCGCTCGCCAAGCCCGGCAAGCCCGGTCCCGAGTGGAACACCATGGTCATCACGCTCGACGGCCCGCGCACCACCGTTGTGCTCAACGACGTCACCGTCACCGACTACACCGAAGGCCAGCCGGTCCCGGAACGCAAATTCAATTTCGAGCCGCAGCATGGCGCTCGCCCCAACGAGGGCTACATCGGCCTGCAAAATCACAGCGACAACGATATTGTGTTTTTCAAAGAGGTCAGCGTCCAACCGCTGAAGTAATTTCGAATTCTCAGTTTTTGGTTCAGAGTCCGGGCTCGATGTCCTTTGGTCTGATTTCTGATTACTGATCTTTGTTTTTTTTTAATTTTGAACTTTCAACATTTAACTTTCTTCAGGAGCGCACCATGAAAAAAGATCTTTCACGCCGTCAATTCCTCCATCGCACCGCCGGGGCTGCTGGCGCGCTCGCGGCTTCGCCGGCAATTTTTCTTGAGCCGGAGCATATCCCTTTGCCGCTGCAATCGACCGCACCAAGCGACCGACTGCGCTTCGGCATCATCGGCATCGGTATGCAGGGCTCCGGCTTGCTTACCAATGCCATCCAATTGCCGGGCGTCGAATGCGTCGCCGCTTGCGATCTTTACGACGGCCGCCACACGCTCGCCCAGGAAATTGTCGGCAAGAAAATCCCCACCACCCGCCGCTACAAAGAGCTCCTCGAAAACAAAGAAATCGACTGCCTCATCGCCGCCGTTCCCGATCATTGGCACAAGCAAGTCGTGGTCGACGCCGTCAACGCGGGAAAAGATATCTACTGCGAAAAGCCGATGTCGCACTCCGCCGCGGACGGCGTGGCCATGGTCGCCGCCGCGCAAAAAACCGGCCGCATCGTGCAGATCGGTTCGCAGCGTGTCAGTTCGGTCATCTGCACAAAGGCCAAGGAGCTTCTCGCCTCCGGCATCGTCGGCACACTCACGCTCGTGGAAGGCTCGCTCGGCCGCAATGATCCCAACGGCGCCTGGGAATATCCGCCGCCGCCCGATCTCTCCCCGGAAAATCTCGACTGGGACACCTGGCAAGGCACCGTGCCCAAAGTGCCGTTCAATCCCAACATCTTCGCGCGCTGGCGCTGCTGGAGAGAATACGGCACCGGCGTCGCCGGCGATTTGCTCGTGCACCTCGTCAGCGGCATGAACTACATGCTCGGCTGGAACGAGCCGCCCAAGCGCGCTATGGCTCTCGGCGATATCCTTCGCTTCAAAGACGGCCGCAACATGCCCGACGTTCACTGCACCCTGTTCGATTACGGCCGGGCGCCGGTTTATCTGCGCCTGAATCTCGGCTGCGATACGCCGGAAATCTACCGCTTCCAGGGCTCGAAGGGAATCCTCGAAGTCACGGAAACCGCCATCACTTATTTCCCGCAATCCGGTGAAGACGATTCCCCGAGTTATTACACTTACAGCTATCCGCACGCCATGCGCGATGTCTATCTCAAGAAATGGCACGAGGATCATGACCCCAAGCCCGGCAAGGAACCCGTCACCGAAGGGTTCACTTATCGCGGCGTCTCCTGGGACGAGGAAAAACCGCATCTCTGGAAGTACTTCCAGGGCGTAAGGAATCGCCAACAGGTAACCGAGGACGCCGTGTTCGGCCACCACGCGGCTCTGGCATGCCACATGGCCAACGAATCCTACTTCCGCCACGCCGCCGTCACCTGGGACGCCGCCTCCAACCAAATCAAATCCTAATTTTGCAATCTTCTTGTAGGGGCGCAGCACGCTGCGCCCCACCTCCCCACTTGCCTCTTCATTCCCACCGCCCCGCGCCACTTTAGAATCCGTGTTATCCATTTGCTACGAAAGGATTCAGGAGCGCCACGCCAAGCTCCGTGAAATCGCGTTCGTTGCGGGTGGCTACCGTAAGGCCGTGGACCCGGGCAGTCGCGGCGATCATGGCATCTTCGACTAAGGTGTCCGACTTCCCGTTCATGAGACGCGCCCATTCGCGAAAACACGGAGCATCCATCGGCAAGACCTGGATGGAGTCCGCTAGCTGATCGACCCACGACTCGATTTCCTGCGCCTTCTTTGCGTCTTGCGCTCGCGTTCGTTCAATTCCCGTCTGCAATTCACCCAGCGTTACGGCGGAGAGGAAGAGTTGATCGTCTCCCGCCCGGCTGAGCCATGCGACGACCGCGCCGTGCGGCTTGGGCTTCCGCAGCTCGGATACCACATTCGTGTCCAGCAGAAACCGTTTCATGCCATCTCCGCAGGCCGGCTGCGCCGCAGCCGGCCGCGTTCCGGTACCACAGCTTCAAATCGCGGGACCGCGCGGAGAAGAAGATCTTTCAAGCTCGGCCGGGCCGCTTTTTGCAGCCGCCGCCATTCCGCAATGGGAACGAGTACCGCCGTCTCCACACCACGGCGGGTAACCACCTGCGGGCCCTTCTTGAGCGTAGCGTCCAGGAATTCGCTGAAACGCGCTTTGGCATCTTGCACTTGCCAGGAAGCCATCGGCCACCTCCGCCTTCCATAATATGACTAGTCATCTGTCTAGTCAATTGCCGTCCCTCGCGAAACACGTGTGCGGAGATTCCCTCCCGGCCGGTTATCAGCGCGGCGCACCGTCGCGTGCGCATTCGCTCTGGTGGTCAGGAAGGTTTTCTCGTGGGATCGTGTTCCGGACCGGGGAGATCGGGCCTTTGGCTGCTTCGGCGGCACTACGAAAGACGGGTGGGCCCTTAATGCCAGAGCCGTCCATGGGATCTGGCCTGTCGCTAAAGTCGAAGAGCGGGGTTGCTTGTTGAGGCCGGGTGAGGTTATCGAGGGTGATGGCGCGGTGGGAGTGTGGGAGCTGGTTGGTGACGTAGGCCGGGACGGAGGCGCGGCGCGGGGAGACGCGGCCCTTGGCGAGGAGGACAAGGAGCCGGGCGAAGAACTGGTTGATGTCGACGGCGGAGTTGAATTCGGAAAGCTAGGGGGAGGAGTTCCGAGGAGAGGTCGGGGGGAATCATTGGACGGTTGCCTAACGTTGAGATTTCCGGCGACCCAATTGACTCTCCTAGCCTCTCCTAGCCTCAGTTTACCGCCCCCAGAGAGCGAACACGACTCCAAGCCGCTACTAGCGCGGTCGCGCCTGGTGGAGGGTTGTATGACCTACGCGCTGCGATAGCGCGCGAGGCCGAGGGTCTCGACGATTTTACGCTGCACCGGGTCCATGTCCGCGAGGACGGTTCGCACGAAGGGCTTCTTGGAGCCAGATCCGGCGGGGTAGAGGAGCGTCACCTCGTGAATATCGGTGAGTGTGTCCATCATCTTCACAACGCTTAAGGGGATGCCGGCCTTGGCGAGCTTGCGCCGCAACAGGTTGAGCAGCAACAGGGCGAGCACGCAGTAGAAGGCGTGCACCCTGAGCTTCTGGACCGTCCAGTGGAAGGTGGGTCGGAAGGTTAGATAGTGCGGATCCTTTAAACGTCGAAAGTCGGCTTCGATGTGGTGTTGGGCGCGGTAGGCGAGAACGATCTGCTCATCGGACCAGTCGGTGCGGTCGGTGAAGAGCAAAGTCTTGCCCAGCAGGGTCGAGCGGAGCCGCTGATAAGCCTTATCCCGAAAGCGGAAGGAGAGTCGCGGCAGGCCCGCGCGCTTCTTGCGCACCTGAACGGCAAAGAGATCCGCCAGGTGGCGACCTCGCAGAATCTCCTTCACCTTCTTCTGCACCCCCTCGACGGTTGGCGCTTTCCCCCGGGAATCGTTGCGGCGATTGGCGAGCCGGATCCTGAGTTTCTGCAATTTCCGCTTGCGCTTGGCGATCTCGCGCGCAAGGGTTTGCGTCTGGGAGTCGAAGAGCTCTTGGTTGAAGGTGCACAGGATGGTGCGCTCGATTCCGAAGACCACTTTACGGGTCCGGTAGGACCAGACGGCAGGGAGCTGGGTGGGATCGAGTCTGTGCATCACTTTGCGTGAGATGCTCAGTAGATCCTTGTGCTGGGTGGGAACTAAGGAGCCCACGAAGTGAAAGGGGCTGTCCCCGACCTGCTCCAGGTTTTCCTTGGAGTTGTTGCCTTTATCGAAAACCAGAGTGATGTCGTAAGCCCCGTGGGTCAGAGAACGGCAGCGTTCGAACAGTTCCTCGGCGACGCTGTGGAAGGTTACGGAGTCGTGCTGATTCCCCGCATAGGTGTGATGAAACAGGGGAACCTCGCCATCGGAGGTAACCAGGAGGGCCAGGCCCAGAATCCGAAGGTTATCTCGTCCCTCTTTGCTGTGACCTCGCTGCGGCAGCTTGGCACCGGCATTGAAACTGTCCAAGAAGGTGAAAAAGTTGGTGGCGTCAAAGAGCAGACAATGCAAATCCAGACCGAAACGCGAAACCGCGGCGCGGGAAAGATCTCGTTCGATGGCCGCGATTTGCTTTTCACCGACGCGTTCCATGTTGTCCCAAAACCGCTGACTGGTGAGTTGTCCGGAAGACAGGGGCAGGAGGCGGTGCAGAGCGGTCTTCTGGTACCAATCCGCGATCTGGGCTTTGCTACAAGGGGCGATGCAGCGGTTGAGGGCCGCGATCAGGAGGTAGTGACCGACGGAGGGTCCCTGGGAACCCCGTTTGGACACGTGCCGATCAATGGTGGCGAGGAGATCGATGGCCTGAGCCATATCCCACACGGCTGCGGAGGCGCCGAATTCATAGATGGCGACCCGGAGCGGTTCGGGACGCATCAGGCGATCGAGGATGCTTTGCGGAGGGCCGAGGTAGATGGTCGAAACAATCTTGGGGTGGCCGTTGACGCGCTGGCATTCGCGCAAGTAGTAGTAGGGTTTGCCGCGAATGACCTTTTTGGTGAGGCTCGGCATATTGTTAGGTCATACTATACCCTACAGGTAGTATGTCAAGAGCAAAAATACCCAACATAATGGTTAGATAAACAGGAAAACTGCACAACATAGGAGTCCACCGCCAAGGAATCGGATCTACAAAAGTTAGGTCATACCAAATCCTACTACATGGACTGAGGCGAGGTTGGCCAGCGGACCGCTCCAAATGCAGCGCAGAGGATCTGGGCTGTTGCGGGAACTACGTCAAACCGCTCGAGCGCGGTAAACTCGGGCTAGAGTCTAATGATGGCAGATTGAGGGGCCCACCTAAGAAGACGGGCCCTACAAGACGGATCAGGATTCCGGCAGGGTCGGGCAGCCGGGGAAATCGCGCAGGGAGGTGTTACCTATATATTGAAGGTCGGCGATGCCGATCTTGCTGGTGTAGAAGCCGTCGGTGGTGAGATTGCGCAGAAACGCAAAGAAGGCCACACCCTGGCTAAGCGAGGCATCCTGCTTAGCATTTTTGCGGAAGGCGATGAGGTCCATGATTTCTTTTTTCTGCTCCGAGGTGCATTCCATAAAGACATTGCTGTAACGATCCGTGCAAGCGGCATCCAGCCAGAAGAGCCCGCCGCCGAGCTTCAATTGGTATTCGGGGTTTTCGCTGGTGAGCAGATCGATGAATTCCGGCGCGCCGGCTTCAACGGCGCCGCCGGATTTTTCGTCCTTGGGGATGATGGCATCGCACAGAAACGTCACCGCCGCGTACTGCGAGGCGGAAAAATATTTGGGAGCGTACTTCCCCGCCGGGGCTGCAGCTTTCTCCTTGTGCACCATCTGGTGGATGTACTCGGCGGCTTCCGCGGGGATGACCTGTAGTACGGAGCCGCCGGCTGCGCCCAGAGCCAGCGTCCTTAATATGTCGCGCCTGCTTATACTTTCATTCGCCATGGTGGGCCTCACGACAAAGAACGGAAGGATTTAACACAGAGTTCACGGAGGACACAGAGATCACGGAGAAGACGGAGAAAAGAACCAGACGGGCGGGGCTTGCCCCTCCCCTACAGACCCACGGCAATGCGCTTACGAGCGGCATACTAGAGGTTGCCTTTCTTGGCTTCGTCGAGAAGATATTCGGAGGTGCGCCAGGAGAGCGCCATGATCGTGAGCGTCGGATTCTTGTCTGGGTTGGTGACCAGCGGCGCGCCATCAGTGACGAACAGATTCTTCACATCGTGCGCCTGGCAGAAGCCATTGAGCACGGAGGTTTTCGGATCGGCGCCCATGCGCGCGGTGCCCACCTCGTGAATAATCTTGCCGCCTT
>Ga0137390_10004820_pt1 | contig 11302 bp, 7 predicted proteins | sample 15con2h24AmetaG_FD_104937 | JGI IMG/M metagenome (GOLD analysis project Ga0137390, IMG submission 104937) | Vadose zone soil microbial communities from Angelo Coast Range Reserve, California, USA - 15con2h2.4A metaG | ecosystem: Environmental > Terrestrial > Soil > Vadose zone > Saprolite... | reverse complement strand
TCCGCCCGTACTTCTCGAACCCCGCATGTGCCGCCAGTGTCTGCTGCCGCATCGCCTTCCGCCTCCGGCTACCACTTTATCCAACCACGGTGTGGAAGGCGGACTTGTTCAGGGATTCCCTAAAGTGTCACGCACTCGCAAGCCCAGCTGAGCTTTGACAACAGCGTTCAGGACGATAGTCTTCAACATCACGGTATCTCAACCTGAAACATAGAACCGCAGATGTCAAAAGGAGTTCTTAGGTTGCAAGATGCGGATCTGTAGGCGGCCTCGCTGAAAGCTGCGTAGTTTAGATTGGCTAACTCGTGTAAACAACAATCCCGCTGGGTGAGCATTCATCACCTTCACCGACTTGCTTTTCAACACCGAAAGGACCTCGTTATGCCTGGGCTTCACGTCATCATCAACTCCGAGTTGTGAATCTTGAGTGCTTTGCCTGAGTAGGCCAATTAGTGCGGATACGAAAATGATTAGACGCGTTTCTGCGGCAGTACTTATGCCCGAATCGAATCCAGAATGAAATTCAGTGTCTTGCGCAAACTCTTCCGATAGGAGGCGGGTGTGTGGTGCCGATCGAGCAGCGAGTTCTGCGCAAAGCTAATGATGATATGCGCTACGTCTGCGGCGCTGTTAGAAGATCTCTTCAAATTGAACTCGCCATTCTGAACGCCCTGTTGCAGAAGGCCAGTCAGTATTGACTCTCCATGAAGTGTGCATTGCTCCTCGAAATTGTTGCCAAGCTTGAGATTTGCCTCAAAGACCTCAGAGCCGCTTGCCGTACCGTGTACGATGTCGGAGCTTGCGCCGTATTGCGCCATGATCATCGCTTCGATTCGCTCTGCGGCAGACCCTTTCTTCGCAGCGGCGGTCTCAGCAAGGCTCCGAGAGTATTCGTGAAATCGCTCCAGTCCGGCAACAAACAGGTCTTCTTTCCTCTTCCAATACAGATAAACCGTGGCGCGTGCTAATCCCGCTTCTTCCGCGACATCATTGATAGAGGTCCGGCGATAACCGAAATGGCTAAACCTCTGTATCGCCGCTAAGAGAATTCTCTCTCTCGTGTCTTCGGATTTCGTTCTTCCAGGGTCTTCCACCGTATTAATGATGCCACTTCCCCCTGACCCGAATCATAGCTGTCATATGCCTCACGGGCTCAGCCACAGACTCGCTTCGTAATTCAATAGACAATATAGACTAATTATGACATTTCGTCTATATTGTCGTGGTGACCTTGCAGGGGTTAGTTATGCCTGAAGAACGCACCGGCAATGGAAGAGAGCGGACTCGATGATCGGCAGGCACCTTATACGCATTTGTTTCCTGGCAGCCATCCCTTCGTTGACGTTCGCGACGGCGGCCCCGGGACAAGAGCAAACCTCCGGGGACGTACTTACGCTGGATCGAGCGATTGAATTAGCGCGAGCCAACAATCGCGAGACGAAGCGGGCCAAGTTCGACATCGACAAGCAGCGAGAGGCCTCGGCTGAAGCGAGTACGTTCTACTATCCCCGTTTTGACGCGTATGTACTCGGTACGGAACTTCTGGGTCCTCTGAATTTCACGATCGCGGCGGGCCAATTGGGAACCTATCCCTCGACCGGACCGATTCCAGGCAGCGACATCAACCTGCACACTCCTGCGCGCCCAATCGCTATAGCGTCGATTACAGCTACGCAACCAATTACTCAGATTCCAAGAATCCGCTTTTCTGTCGCGGAGCAGCGATTGAACGAAGATCTGAGCCGCCAAAGCTATTCGCAACGGGATCAGCAGTTGGTGAGCGATGTCCGCCGCGCCTACTATTCTCTCCTCCAGTCCCAGAGCCAGGCCGAATCACAGCGTGCGACCATCCAATCGCTTGAAGAGCTCGACCATCTGACCGGGCGGCGGCTGCAGGAGAGAGCCGTTCTCAAAGCGGACAGTCTACGTGTCAAAGCTGAAGAGGCAAAAGCCAAGTATCAACTCATGGTGATCGAGGACGCGCTTTCCGACCGGAAAGAATCCTTGAACTGCCTGCTTGGCAGAGACCTTCTTGTCGAGTTTTCTGTGCAGCCGGTGTCTTCTGCTCTGCCGGAAGAGCTGGATCTGCAGGCGGCTCGGAAGCTCGCGCTGGCGCAACGGCCCGAGATCAGGATTGCTTCCATCAAGAAGAGTCAAGCGAATCTCGAGACCAGGATTGAGAAGACGCGATACTTGCCTGACATCTCGGTCCAGGCCAATTATCTGACCACGGCGGGCATCAGCTTCCTCCCGCAAAACGTCGGTGCCATAGGAGCTCTGCTTACGTGGCAACCCTGGGACTGGGGCCAGAAGCGCCACAATATCGCCCAGAAGGTCATCGCGGAACACGAAGCGGTTCTCACCGAAGAAGATGCGCGAGACCAGGTTCTCCTGGATGTTGACTCGCAATTTCGCAAGCTACATGAAGCCCGAGCACAGCTTGCGGTGGCGGAGAGCGCCCGCGATGCAGAACAAGAAAGGCTTCGCAACCAGACTGGCGCTTACTCGCAACAGGCAATTCTGCTTAGCGACCTGCTGCAGCAGCAGGCGTCGCTGGCCACGGCGGAGGACCAATATCGACAGGCTTTGCTTGCGTTCTGGACCGCGCGAGCTGATTTTGAAAGAGCTTTGGGGGAGGAGTAGCACCTTGATACCAGCCAATGCACCGATACGATCGCGCGGCGCGGCGACAGCAGCTGCAACGATTGCTCTCCTGGCGACAATCGTCCTCGGCGGCTGCCACCATGAACCCGCTGTGCCCGCGAAGCCCCCCATTGCTGTCCGTCTGGCCGATGTGACTCTCTACCAATCGACTGAAGGCCCGCGATACTCCGCATCTCTTATTCCGTATGCTCAGGTCGACCTTGCTTTCCGGACGGCCGGTTACATTACCGAGGTAAAACAGATCAGGTCAGCCGATGGCCGCACTCGCGATGTTGGCACAGGAGACTACGTAACCCGGGGAACCGTGCTGGCACAGATACGGGTACAGGACTTGAAGAACCAGGCGGATGAATCCGGAGCCCAGGTCGATGCTGCCGTCGCACAACATACTCAGGCCGAACAGGACTTCAACCGAGCGAAAGCGCTCTACGCCACCCAAAGTCTAACCAAGCCTGACTACGATCAAGCACAAGCCCGCTTTGATTCGACTCTCGCGGCGGTGAACCAATCCAAAGCCGCGCAGCGTCAGGCGCAGCTGTCGTTGAGCGATTCCGACCTGAAGGCTCCTTTCTCCGGATACATTCTTGCGAGGAACATCGACGTTGGGACGCTGGCATCACCGTCTTCCGCAGCCTTCAGCATCGCCGATACGAGTGCGGTAAAGGCGTCGTTCGGAGTGCCGGAAGACGCTCTCAATCTTGTTCATCTGGGCCAGAACCTTACGCTTCAAGTGCAGAATGACGCTGCCCAGTATTCCGGACGAGTCACAAGCATCTCTCCCAGTGCTGATGCGCGGAGCCGCGTGTTCACCATCGAAGTCACGCTCGCCAACCGCCGAAACACGCTAAAGCCGGGGATGATTACCTCTGTTGAACTTGGCGGGAGACGCGAAACGTCCCAACCCTCGGTCCCATTGAGCGCCATCGTGCCGTATCCGGGTGAATCGGGACAATTCGCAGTGGTCGTTGCAGAGGAGCAGTCCGGCCAGTGGAAGGCGCATGTCCGCCGGGTCACGGTTGGTGCAACCCACGGCAGTTCGGTCTCAGTGACAGGAGTCCGGGCCGGAGAAAAAGTCGCTGCCATTGGGGCGCAGCTTTTGAAGGACGGCGATTCTCTTTCAGTGATTCCGTAGGCAGAGAGACCATGGCACATAAGAGCGATCAGGAAAGAATCGAACAAACGAGGAACGTTCCGCGATTCTTCGTGGAACACCCACAGGTTTCCTGGGTGCTGTTGGTTGGCGTTTTAGTCTGGGGATGGTTCGGCTACAAGTCCATGCCCCAGCGCAAAGACCCGAACATCCCAGTCAGAGTTGCCCTCGCCAGTTGTTCCTGGCCGGGCGCGACTGCGCAACAGGTCGAGCAACTGGTAACGCGGCCGATCGAAGACACCGTTGCGCAAAACAAGTGGATCCACGCTGGAACATCTGCGGACTATGGTGTCAGGTCGATCTCGCTGCCTGGCTATGCTTATGTCTATATTCAGCTCGTTGATAACGTGGATGATCTGAAGCGCCAGTTCAGCGACATCAATCTGAAGCTCAATGCACTGAACGGCCAACTTCCTCAAGGCGCGGGACCGATTACTTTCCAGAGCGACTTCGGAGATACGGCAGCATTGATGTTGACCGTCGCAAGCCCGAAGGCGGACTCCATAGAGATTAATCTCCGCTCGCAGTCTATTCAGGCAGCGGTCCGCTCGGCTCGTGCGAACAAGAAGACCGCACCGTCGGCGAAGCCAGTCACCATAATTTACCCGTTCCCGGAATCAGTTTCGCCACGAGCGGTCGCAGGTGGTGCCGCACTCTTCGAAAGACAGGCGATACAAGCTGGAGTGCTAAGCAATACCACCCAGATTCAAGGAACGGGTTTCGTCGGTCTCGACGGCACGAGCAATCAAGACGACGCGTCGATCCAGGCATTTATCGACCAATTCTTTGCGAACCAGGTGCAGCGATCGGAGTTGCATCCCGATGCCTGGAGCACAATCATCATTCACGATCCGGCGGAGACACTCAAGAAGTTGTCCGAGGTTGCAGGCGACAAATACAGCTACGCCGAGCTGGACGATTTCTCCGACCTCATCGCCCGTACCCTGCAGGGCGCTCCCGAGACGTCGAAGGTGGAGCGTCGAGGTGTGCAGCAGCAGACAATTTATCTGGAATTCTCCCAGGATCGGCTCGCCGCCTACGGGCTCCAGCCTGCCGATCTCGGCAAGCTGATTCAAGCTCGCAATATCATCGCACCAGGCGGGGTCTTTGAGACAGGACAACGCCAGATCACGCTGAATCCTTCAGGGCAATTCGAGAGCCCCAAAGCGATCGGCGATATCGTTGTGACCACGGCGACCGCTGGCGCTCCGGTCTACCTGCGCGATCTCGTCGATATAAGCCGCGGATACCATAGCCCTGCGAATTATCTGAACTACTACACATGGCAGGACACTGACGGACACTGGCGCCGTAGTCGAGCCGTTACGATCGCCATCTACATGCGCGATCAAAACCAGATCGCCAAGTTCGGTCAGTCGATCGACGCGAAATTAGAGCAACTTCATCGCATCCTTCCTCCCGATCTCATCACCGTCCACACCTCCGATCAGCCCCTGCAGGTAAAGGAAAACATTCACCTGTTTCTACGGGCACTGGACGAAGCGATCATCCTCGTCGTTATCGTCTCGCTCATCGGCTTCTGGGAATGGAGACTCGCACTCATCATGGCCCTGGCGATACCCATCACACTCGCCATGACCTTCGGCGTCGTCTACATGCTGGGCATCGATCTTCAGCAGGTGTCTGTGGCCACGCTTATTATCGCGCTCGGGCTTTTGGTCGATGTGCCGGTGGTCTCCGGGGATGGAATCAAGCGCGGTCTCGCAGATGGCCTTCCGCGCAGCGTTGCGGCGTGGCTCGGTCCGACGAAACTGGCGACCGCGATCTTCTTTGCCACGATCACCAACGTCATCGCCTATCTTCCGTTCCTGATGCTGACGGGCAATACCGGTCAGTTCCTCCGAAGCCTTCCGATCGTGATGACTGCTTCGCTGCTGTGTGCGCTCATCGTATCCATGACGTTTATTCCACTCCTGGGTTACTACATCCAGAGGCCACCGAAGAAGAAGGAGCTCAGTATCGAGGAGAAGCGAGAGCGGGGGTTTTATGGTTTCTACAACAGACTAGTCGGTCGAGCGATCGCGCACCGCTGGAGCGTCCTGCTCGGCTCCCTCGTTTTTCTGGTGGTTGGTGCCTTCGTTGCTTCCCACCTCAAGCAGCAGTTCTTTCCTGAAGACGTTCAATATTGGTTCTATCTCGACGTCTGGCTGCCAAACGATGTGCCCCTGACCGCCACCAACGACACGGCTGTCAAAGCCGAAGAGGTCGTCCGTCAGGTCCTCGCCGACACTGGAGAGCGTTCATCCAATGACAAGAACCAACATAATCTGACTTCCATCACCAGTTTCATCGGTGGAGGTGGCCCCCGTTTCTGGTTCTCTATCTCTCCAGAGCCTCCACAGACAAACTACGCCCAGGTAATCGTTCAGGTCAGCGACAAGGAGCTCACGCCGAAGATCATCGGGCCATTGCAGTCAGCCCTTAGCCGGCAAGTCCCCGGCGCATGGATCACCGTCCGCCAACTCCAGACAAACCCAGTCGAGACTCCAGTCGAGATCCTTATCTCGGGTCAGGCCGATACGGACCCTAAGGACGAAGCGACGGACATCCAGACCCTGCGCGGCATCGCAACGCAAGCGATCGATGTTCTGCGGCAGTCGCCAGGGATCGCTGTCATGCGAGATGACTGGTCCCCCGATAGCCCACAGGTGAAGATCCAGATTGATCCAGACCGCGCGAATGTCGTCGGAATATCAAATGCCGATGTTGCAAATTCCACTGCGGCCGCCATAAGCGGTGCATCCGTCGGCCTGCTGAAAGAGGGAAACAAGAGCATTCCCATTGTGGCCCGTCTCCGCGGGCAGGAGCGGGCGCAGCTTGGGCAGATTGAGAATCTCTACGTCTATTCATCGCAGCAGAACACCCGGGTTCCACTGCTTTCGGTGGCTACAGTACGCAATATCCTGGAGACCGGAAGGATTCGGCGTCGCGAGCACTTCCGCACCATTTCAGTCCTGTGTTTCCCCGCACCCGGCGTACTCGCCTCTGAAGTCCTCGGACCCGCACAATCGAAGCTGAATGATCTCAAGAAGAACCTGCCTCCGGGATACCAACTCGAAATCGGAGGCGAGCAGGCCAAGCAGGTAGACGGTTTCCTCAATCTCGCTGTCGTGCTCTTGATCTCACTCGTCGGCATCTATCTGGCACTTCTCATCCAGTTCAACAATGCCGTCAAGCCTCTCCTTGTCTTTGCTGCGGCCCCCTACGGCGCGATCGGAGCCTTGATTGCATTGACTGTCATGCACACACCGTTCGGCTTCATGGCCTTCCTGGGCGTAGCGAGTCTGATCGGTGTCATTGTCAGCCACGTGATCGTTCTGTTCGACTTCATCGAGGAGATGCACGAAAAGGGGGAGCCGCTGGAGCGTGCTCTTCCGGATGCCGGGATTGAACGTATTCGCCCCGTGATGATCACCGTGGGCGCAACGATCCTCGCTTTGTTTCCTCTCGCACTCGAGGGGGGCCCGCTCTGGAAACCTCTCTGCTATGCCCAGATCGGCGGACTTGCGGTCGCTACCTTCATCACCTTGCTCCTGGTTCCGGTCTTCTACTCAATCTTTGTACTCGATCTCAAATGGATCAAATGGGAAACGACAGAGAGCCCACAGGAGACCAATGAGGCAGAACCAACAACAACGTGACGAATATCCAGATTATCGTCGACGACGGTGAGGTGGATGGTGGCGTGGTGAGAGCGATTCTGAGAGGAGAGACGACGAGTCAATCCTTAGCAGCGATCCTGCCCTGCCTTTGATTCCGCCACCATGGCAGCTCTCCCTAGGGGGTTGCGTCTAGAAGTATCGTTCTTGGGCCAGATCGACTTTCTGCGACGAGTGCGCTCCTGTCAGCTCCTGACGAGGCCGGTCGACTCACGGATGACGAGTTCGGTTGAGATACGGTGCTCCGTCCCACTGTTTCCACGTCGATGGTTTGCAGCGTAAAGAGCATTGAAAGCGCTCACTCCAATCTCCGCACGTGGAACGCGAATTGTAGTCAGCGGAGGTTGCAGGAAATTGCTTATCTCGATATCGTCGAAACCCAAAACTGAAATATCTTCTGGTACCCGCAGCCCTGCGGCGCGAATCTCTCGCATCATACCGATCGCCGTCAGATCGTTCGAAGCCATCACGGCCGTCGGAGGTTGGCGCAATTTCAACAGCTTTGCCATCGCGCTCTGCCCGCCGTCAATTCGATGATTGCCGATTTGCATATAGTCGGCTCTGAGGCTGAGCCCCTTCCTCTTAATAGAAAGCGCGAAGGCGTTGCTGCGAGTTCTGGCAGAGGCGAGGGTCGGGGGACCGCTTACGAATGCAATCCTCTTGTGTCCGAATGAAATCAGGTGCTCAATGGCTTGTTCGATTCCACTGACGTAGTCGATGAGGACGTTACTAATGTTGGGTCCCACATGTCCGGTGTCGAGAAAGACAATCGGGATGCCGCGCCTTTTCAATAACTGCACGAGCTTGGGATCCAGTTCCGATGTCATGATGGCGACACCATCTACCCGTCGTTCGAGCATCCGACGGACGCATACCTGCATTCGTTGCGGTTGGTAATCAGTATTAGCAATCAGAACTTCTTGCCCGTGCTCAACCGCGATGCGTTCGAAGAACTTCACGATATCTGGGAAGAATGGATTGGCAATATCCGAGATGATGAGCCCATACATATGGCTCCTACCGGAGCCCAGGGTGCGCGCATGGGTGTTGGGATAATAGCCGAGGGACTTGATGGCGCTGCGAACTTGGCGCTCAATTAGCGCGCTGACCGGAACTGTTCCATTTACCACCCGAGACACAGTGGCTGTGGAGACGCCCGCCTTTTTCGCAACCTCTCGAATGTTCATGTATGGTCGGGATCCCTTACCTTTCTGCGTGGCAAATGCGATTTTTTCATCGATGCAGCTGCATCCCACCTGGCTGGGGGACACCGTCACTATAGCCCATCGTGAGCATTCATCTCGCGGTAAGCTGATTGACCCCATATTGTCACGCAGCGAAAAGTAGTCGTCTAACCCTAGAATCGACTTGTAGGGCAGACCACGGATATATCGTGCGTTGTACCTAATTTGTTGAACGACAATTTGGCAGCCTTCATGCAGCTACACTTGGCGATCTTCGTAAATTCTTAGCATTACCACGAACCCTGTAACCGATTGCATCCAGTGAGGATGGAGAGTAACTTTGCTCCGTTCGGCCTTTAAATCGACATGCTAGCTGCCAAGCATTACTCTGGTTTGGGTCCGGGCAAGGTCGCAGGGATTACCCTGTTACCGGCGGTCGGCCAATGAGAGGGTTATTCCTGCAAGAGCGGGCGAGCTCGCCGACGAATGTGCGATCTCGGATACGAAGATAAGAGGTACACAGGAAAATGCGCGACGTAAGAAAATTCGGTCCCAGGGTGAAAGGTTTTCACAAATCGCGGTCTTATTCTGAAACCGTGAGTTGTCGGTTTCTTCGGGGCGCGTTCTCAATCATCGTCGCCCTGATCAGCGTGCTGCCCGCTGCGGTGGTTGCTCAGCAAACTCATCCGCAACACTGGGATGGAGTCACGATTCAGGGCAACGTCCTCAACTCGGCGGGCAAGTCCATTGGCGACGCATCGGTGTGGCTGGAGCAAGAGGGTACCCTCAGACACATGGAGACGAAGACGAATGCTGCGGGCGCCTTTGCATTTACACCCCTCCCACCAGGTCGCTATTTACTCAGCGCGGAAAAATCAGGACAGAAAGGTCATAGCACTGTCGTTCTTGCATCTCCCCAGGAAGATCGAAAAAATGTCGACTTGACCCTCGAAGCCTCCGTACCTATTCGGTCGGGTTCCAGCGCTGCTTCACCGTCTCCACCTCAAGCTATGGAATTTTCCGATAAGCCGAATTTCACCATTGCGGGAGTTACTGACTGGACTGCAGTAGGAGGGCACGGGTCGGATTCTGCCTTGCGAACGAGCGAGGATCTCGCGCGCAAAACCCTCACGCTCAAACCCGACGGTTTGAATCGCCTTGGACCAGCGTCACCAGGCGACGCAAGTAAAGAGAATGAATCTGAGAGCAAGCTACGTGCCGCTCTTGCCGGCGCTCCCGGTAGTTTTGACGGAAATCATCAGCTCGGCGAATTCTATTTCCACGCCGGCAGATACCGGGACTCTATCCCGCTATTGCAGGCCGCATACCAGATCGATCCAACGATGGATGACAATGCGTACGATCTTGCTCTGGCTTACAAAGAAGTGGGCGATTTCTCGCGGGCCCGTGAATACGTCCAGAAACTACGAACGCACAAGAACTCTGCTGACCTACATCGCCTGGCGGGTGAACTTGATGAGAAGCTGGACGATCCGTTGGCCGCCGTCCGGGAAGAGGAGGAGGCCGTTCGTCTGGATCCAAGCGAGCAAAATTACTTTGAATGGGGCTCGGAGTTATTACTGCACAGGGCTGTGTGGCAAGCTGCAGAGGTTTTCAGAAATGGAGCGAAGCTATATCCAAAATCATCTAGAATGCTGACTGCGCTCGGGGCCTCTCTCTTTGCAGCCGCTCTCTACGATGAGGCGGCTCTCCGACTCTGCGACGCTTCCGACTTGAATCCCACCGACCCCGAGCCCTACATTTTTATGGGCAAGATAGAGAGGGAGGCACCCACGCCATTACCATGCGTTCAGGAGAAACTGGCACGGTTTCTGCAGAAACAGCCTGACAGTCCTCTCGCAAATTACCTGTACGCCATGGCTGTTTGGAAACGGCAGGAACTGCAGCCGGACCCGCTGGCCTTGCAACAGGTTGAAACCCTGCTTACAAAGGCTGTAAAGATCGACCGCAATTGCGTTGACGCCTACCTGCAGCTTGGGATTCTTTATTCTTCCCAACGTAATTATGAGAAGGCGATCGGTTTTTACACGAAGGCGATCGAAGTAGACCCGCAGTCAGGCGAGGCCCATTATCGGCTGGGCGTGGCTTATGATCGGACGGGTGAGCCGGCAAAGGCTAAACAAGAATTCGTGCTTCATGATGAGATCGAGAAGCAAAAGGCTGCCGCTGTTGAACGCCAGAGGCGGGAGATAAAGCAGTTCTTGGTTGTTTTAGAGGGGCAACCGACTCATCCCACAGTTCAGTAAAGATGCAGGAAGCGATTGATCTCGACAAGCCCCAATAAATAGACAAGCCCCAATAAATAATGGAGCCGCAGGTTTATCAAAATGGTTCGAGTCTCTTCCTGTCATTCTGGCGTTGCAGAAAACTCTACGTTGAGACTGGCTTAACGGTCCTTACGATTCCATCGCCTTCGCGGATAGTGAATATCTGATTTGCTTTGAGCTGTGTGAATCTTTCAATCTTCTGAGTAGTCGGCCACTTCACTTCCACGGCATCCACAGTCTCAACCTTCCCCAGTCCAAAGTGAAGGCGCAGGTCGCTCTGTGACATGACGCTTGTACCGCTGTTGACTTCATCCATCTGGATATGTTTTCCCGTGA
>Ga0137390_10004812_pt1 | contig 11309 bp, 5 predicted proteins | sample 15con2h24AmetaG_FD_104937 | JGI IMG/M metagenome (GOLD analysis project Ga0137390, IMG submission 104937) | Vadose zone soil microbial communities from Angelo Coast Range Reserve, California, USA - 15con2h2.4A metaG | ecosystem: Environmental > Terrestrial > Soil > Vadose zone > Saprolite... | reverse complement strand
CGCCGAACGCGACCACCACCTACACGCTGACTGCGACGGGAGGCCGCGCCTCGGCGATGGGCCTCGCGACGATCAACGTTTTGACCGCTCCGACGGTCGTCGTCAGCTCGTTTCCTACGGCGATGCTGCAGCAGCCCGGTTCAGGCGGCGCGACGACGAGATTCACGCTGACTAACGCAGGCGGTTCGCCAACGACGGTCACACTTTCGCAGAGCCAGAACTTTTTCGCGCAGACGCCGACGTCGTTCACTCTGAACCCCGGCGCGAGTCAGGCCGTCACCATCACCGGAACCGCGCAGTCGAACGGCGCGTTCGAGGGAGTCTCAATCGTCTCCGGCAACGGCGTCGCGGCCGGGCTACAGATTCCGATCAAGCTCCTTTCTACTGCTCCACCTGCCGGCGCGGTCGCCGCGAGGCCGTTGGCCAATCGCGTCGACGTTGCAACGCCTGCCGGCGCATCACCGACGGGAACGGTGATCTTTACGAACAGCGGCGAAGCCACGGTGACCGGCATTCTCATTTCCGACCAGCCCTGGCTCATTCCACAGAGTGGGATGGTGTCGATTCCGCCCGCTGGGACATCCTCGTTCTCATTCACTATCGATCGCTCCAAGCGTACGGACGCCGACGCATCCCTCGGATCGATCTCCGGAAACCTCACGCTCGCATATCTGAGCGGCCTGTCGCCATCGATCAGTCGCGTATCAATCGTGGACACCGTGCAGCCTCCTCTGACTGTTGCGGGTCCACCGCCGCTGGCAGACGGCGAGGTCGCGCTGTTCGTGCCAGGCGTCGGACACGTAACAGGCAGCGTCGGCATATTCATCTCGGATGTGTCCCTGCTCGGTCGACGCGGGAACGAGGCGATCAACGACGTTCAATTCTTCTACACGCCGTTCGGAGGAGCGGATGGTGCCAAGTCAACCGCATTGCCATCGATCGGCGGTGAAGGTATCGCGCTGGCCGATGTCGTGAAGAACGTCTTCGGCAACGACGCGCAAGTGGGGAGCCTGCAGATTCGTTCTGCCAGCGCAACGAAGCTGCAGGTAAGCACGAACATTCTCAATTCCAGCAACGCGGCCGGGACCACCGGCACCGTGATCCCGACCTTCCGTTCCGATCGCGGCGTTGGCGCTGGCGACCGTCTGGTATTGACCGGTCTCCGGCGCGACGCCACCAGTCACACAAACCTGTTCATTCAGGAAATGTCCGGAGCCGGGTCGACCATACAGACCGAGTTCCTCGCCACTGACGGATCTTCTCTCGGGACGCGAACCGATGCAGTGGGTCCGTTCGCCTTGAATGGGGCCAACAACGTCGTTCCTGCCGGGGCGGTTGCGGCGATCTTGACGAACACGGGTCCCGGGAAGTTTCTGGCCTACGCCACTCCCGTCGACGACGCGAGCGGCGATAACTGGAGCGTGGTGGATTGGAGCAAACAGTTTGGCTACTCGAGAAACGAGGCGGTCATCATTCCCGTCGCCGGCGTGGTCCACGGCGCGAACAACACGTTCTTCCGTTCCGACATCGCCGTCACAAACACCGGTTCAGGAACGGGCAGTGGAACGCTGCGATATGTTTCGCGGACCGGCGACGACGTGAGCCGGCAGATCGCGCTTGGAGCGCGCCAATCGGACGTCATTCACGATGTCATCGGCACGCTCTTCGGCAGCACAGCAGACAGCGTCGGATACCTGCTGTTCACTCCGATCACCGGTACATTCGCGATCACGAGTCGCACTTACACCACTATCGGCGGCGGAGCCGCAACATTCGGCACTGGAGTTCCGACGCTTGCCGCGAGCGGGGCGCTAAAGGCCGGAGCGATGCAGTCGATCGGATCACTCGAGGACTCCGCGACCTTCCGCACGAATTTCGGTCTGATGGAGGTGAGTGGAAGCAGCGTTCGCGTTCGGGTCACTCTCCGCGTGCCGGCCATCGGCTCCGCATCGAAGGACTACACGCTCAATCCGAACCAGTTCCTGTTGCTGAATGGAATTGCCAGCGAGATTCTCGGTGTGGCCCGCGACACGCTGGGCGACCTACGCGGTCTTCAGGCCGACTTCCAAGTGCTCGACGGAAATGGCGCGGTCGTGCTTTTCACCGCGTCCATCGATAACGGAACGGGCGATTTGATTCTGCGGACTGAGTGAGTGTTTGGTAGGCGCTGCCGGACTCGAACCGGCGACCCCTCACTCTTGAGGGCAGAAAGAAGAAGGCAGAAGGCGCAATTGAGTTCCTTCTGCTTTCTGCCTTCTTACTTCTGCCTTGAAATGGTAGGGGTTCCGGACTCGAACCGGCGACCCCCACCGTGTGAAGCTGATCGCGCAGCTCAGGACAACCATGCACCTCTCGCGACGATGGTGTTTTGAATCCAGAGCTGTTACGCGAATTCGCTAATGCGAATCATCGACGGAATAGAGTCGTGTAGTGCTCAGAGAGCACCGCGCCCACCAGCGCAAACTAGCCGCCCGGCACGACCTGCGACCTCTGCTCGAGTGCGTTGACGCCTGAGCGGACGAAGATCTGCAATCGGCCATCGCTATTCCTCGCGACATGAATGTCGCCCCTGGGAACCCACCGAGCGAGTTGAAACCAGTAAAGGAACCACCGGCAAAGTCCTGATAGTTGTGGTAGACGTTCCCATCACTGCCGACGATAAATATCTCCATCCGGTTATCGTGGTTGACTGCCAAGGTCGGATTCGATGCACTCGCAGGGTCACCCAGGTTGGTCCAGAACAATCCCGCCCAGCTCCCGCCGACGCTCCGTGTGATGCGGGAAATACGCTGGTCGCTGCCGCGTGCAACGACTTCGACGACAGAGCCGTTGGTCGCGACGGCGGGAGCTGAGGACCCGCCGAGGCTGCCCACTGCGCTCCACCCCGACCACGTTGCTGACCATGATCTGGTATAGATGCCACCGTCGCTCCCGCGGACAAGACCTCCAGCCGGCTATTGGGGTCGGACGCCACCGCGGCCGGATTGGCCGTGATCACGCCACCGAGGGAAATCCAGCCTGACCAGGAGGAGTCGTTCCCCTCGGTCGTCTGCGCCTGATAGTAAAGACGAGAGGGAATGTCCGTGCCGCGCACAAACACGTGCAGTCTCCCCTGGAATACGACAACCGCCGGATCGCCTTGGAGCGCCCCGTCGGTGAACGCTACCCATGCCGACCACTCTCCGCCAGGCGCACCCTGCTGGAACTTGTAGAACAGCACACCGTTCGCCCCCCGCACGAACACCCACAACCGGCCATCGCTGCCCGCGATCATCACAGGATTTCCCAGGTGACCGTCTTCAAGGTTGGTAAAGGGATCAAAGGCCTCGCTGCCTGGGGAAACCTGCTTGCTGTGATACATCTGATTATCTGAGCTTCGGAAGAAGACCTCGAGCTTCCCATCGTTGTTCTGGGCCACTCCCGGATCGGAGGCGAGGGTCTGTCCCAGGCTCGACCAGCCGGACCAGTTCTCATGCGCCTGGCCCTGCAGTGGCAGAACCCCAACGACGCAGAGGATCGGGAATGCAAGGAGTTTAGGTAGGTTGAGTCGACGGCAAGAATTGAGTTTGGACAAGCGTTGACGTGATGCAACGGTTTGAGGCATAGCTTCCTCCTTGATGTGATGAATTAAGGCGAACCAACCGCCTTGATTTGGAGCGACGAAAAAAAGACGCTCAGCTTCTGATGGCGAGGAGGAAAATTTCCTTCATTGGGCAACTGTCTCCTGGCCGGGACCAGTCAAGGACAGCAATCCTGCGTAGGATTTGGACGACGTGGAGACAACATGGACGATTGACCGAAGTCAATCATTCGCAAGTCACGGCATAGACAGCGCGAGTGCAGCGAGGCACCTGTGAACACTTACGCGAACACGACGATCACTCTCGCGCAACAAAAAATGCCGCTCTCCCGAGCGGCGTGTCTTTGAATAGCGATTTGGTAGGCGCTGCCGGACTCGAACCGGCGACCCCCACCGTGTGAAGGTGATGCCACCTTCGGCGACAACTTAGTACAACCTAGGATGAACGTGTTCCAACAACTTGCGGACATCGAGGGATATCCCGGGACGTCCGTAGGAGGACCGCACGAACACTCCGCGAACACTACGGTTCGAGGAATCTATACTCTTCTTCAGCATGACCAGTGGAGTGACGCAGCGCCTGGTCGCTCGAGCGTTGCGTGCTGGAGGGCCGGAAGTCATTGAAGTCGGCATCGAGGATCTTCCCCCTCTCGAAGCCGGCGAGGTTCTCGTTCGCGTCGAGGCCGCTGGACTCAACCACGCCGAGACTTTGATTCTCTCGGGCAAGTACGTCGTGCGTGTCCCGTTTCCATTGGCATTGGGCGGTGAAGGAGCGGGCACCGTGGTAGCTACCGGACTTGGTTCCATTCACGCGATCGGAGCTCGGGTGTGTTGGGCGGCAATTCTGGGCTCGTGCGCAAACTACGTTGTTGCGCATGCGTCCATGCTCACAAGGATTCCCGATCGTCTGAGTGTCGAAGAGGCCGCGTGCCTGGCAGTCGCGGGGCTCACGGCGGAAGGCCTCTCACGTGTATGGCCCCTCGATCGCGGATCAACGGTCGTGGTCTGGGGTGCCGCGGGCGCCGTCGGTCGAATGCTCGTTGCTCTGCTCGCCGATCGGGGAGTCGAGGTGATTGGAATCGCCCGCGGCGACCGTGTCGATGCAGTTCGCGCGGCCGGTGCCATCCTCGCTATCAATCGGGATGCGGATGATGTGGACGGCGCCGTCCACAAATACACAAATGGAAAAGGCGTGCGTGCTGTCTTTGATCCCGTCGGGGCGGTGACATTTCAAACCAGCCTGAACCTGCTCGCACCCCGTGGCTGCCTGATTAACTACGGAGAGCTGTCCGGCGCCGTGCCTCCTATCGATCTCTACCAGCTCTTTCCTGGCTCCGTCTTTGTCACGAAGTACAACGGCATGCGCTGGGTCGAGGGGCCGCACGAGTTCGCGCGTCTGATCGAACATGCCCTGGAAGCTGCGACGAAGCGGCCAGCGGCCATCAGCGATATCGCCGGCCGTTTTCCACTCGAGCAGGCGGCCGAAGCCTACCTCGCTCTCGAGAAAAATCCTCGCGGCAAGATCCTCGTGATCCCCAAGCAAGGTTCGTGAGCGGCGTGGAGAATTTGGGATTGGTAGGCGCTATCGGACTCGAACCGATGACCCCCACCGTGTGAAGGTGACATCACGCTCCGGGACGACCCAGTACGAGTTGGGATGGACGTGTTCTCAAGCACTTGAGGACATCCGCGGATATCCGGGATCGTCAGTAGGGGGACTGTGCGAACACTTCGCGAACACTCGGGAGAGTAAGACGGAGCACGGTTCCACCTGAGGATGGCGGACCTTGTATCCGCGGTCCGCTCACCATTGTTGCGCACGCCCGGTAGTTGCTGCCGGCGTGTTGCGAACGCTTCTCTACTCCCGTTCTACTTCAGCAGAATCCCGGCCGGTGATGTTAATCGACTTAGCCGAGCCGTTGTCGCTGTTCGCGCTGCGAGCGATTGGAAACGCGAAAGGATCGTCGTAGTCGACGTCAAGATCCCAGTAGTGGTACCGATGGCGCAGGAACTTCTCGATCGCCGGGAAGTCAGGCGTCCGTTGGTTGACAGTAAACCCGTGCTGCTTCAGCGTTGAAAGGTAGCTCGTCTGCAGCGCTTCGTGCAGCAACTCCACTGTATAGAGTTCGACAGGTGGTTCCGGTTCGTTTGGAGCCTCCTGCGTTCCCACGCGGAGTTTCTCCCGGTACTGCTCAAATGCTTCCTCGCGCTTCATGCCTGCTTTGATGAGGGCATTCATGCGAAGATTCGCCGTTGCATTCAGCACCGCCATTAGGATGTGCCAATCTCGCCATCCCTGCTCGCGAAGTGCGGCGACGACCTGCTGGAAGGCTGGTGATTGGCGCAAGCGTGGCAACGTGTGTTTCAAGCCCGCTCGTGAGTTTTCGTAGCGTGCTTTGACGCGCGCGAGCGCATCATCTTCTCGGTACGACCATCCATCCGAATCGTTCCATCGGAGATATGCATTCACATCCGGATGCCAGTCGGCGGGCGCGACGCCGGTGTCGCGCTTTGAGGAGAGAAATAGATCCTCGGACACAAACTTGTGAAACAGCTCGCTATGAGGCCGGGCAACAATCGTCCTTCCCGACAGGCCCTTCTTGAAGAGCCCTTCGACCGTATCAAGGATCTCTTCCGCTGAAAGGAGCGAGATCTCGATAAGAATCGCGACGCCGAACGCGAAAACGTGCTGTTGAAGGTCGTGAAAGCCTTCGACAGTCTGATTCGGCGGGAGCGTGACGAGCCACTGCCGCCCCTCATTCGAGGGCAACTCTTTAAGCTTCGGCGTCGCGCCCTCCTGGACGACGATCTCAATATCGACGGAGGTAGGCAGCAACGAGAGATCGAGGGCGTGAATCTCGGCGAGGAAAACCTGAAGGACGGCGCAGAACTCTTCGCCGACGGCCGCAGCCCGATACGTGTTCTCCCAGCGCGCACGCCACTCCGAGCCGTACGCGTTCCAGCGGACGAGCCGCTCTGCCCCTAGGTCAGAAAAAGGTGGCCCTACAAGTTCGGTCCGGAGCCGCTTGCGGAGACCGGCATCGTCATCAAGGCTGTTACGCGCATCGGTGATGATCTGCGTGACAAACTCGTGCAGCGCAAGGCGTGACGTCATTTCCTCTACATATGCGACGCGGTCCGGCATGAGGCGTTCCGTGATCGCGATGATCATCGAGTTGGCGAAGACGAGAGCACGAAACGCCTGGGGAAGATCGCGCTCACTCGCAGGCAGGATGATGAACGCGGCCTGCTCGGCCACCGCCACCAGTTCGAGATACCCACACCACGCCCCCTGCTGGTAGTCCGCCTCCGCCGCCATCGCAAGCGCTTGCGGAAAGCGCTTCCGCACTTCGGCGTCTTCAGCCATCACGGCGATGAATGCTGCGACGAACGAGTAGTACTTCGCGGCGAAATTCAGCCCGATTTCGCGATACCACATCGAGATCGTCAGGAACGCGAGGATGGAGCCGCCCAGCGTCTCTTTCGCGAACCAGTTCACGCGCGTTCGGTGCAGTTCGCTGATCGCTCGGAGCACGTCCCCGTGTTCGTAGAATTGCATGGCGCGATCGCGCGCCTTCGACGCAGCCGCAAATCCCCCATGTCGTTTCGCGACGAGCGCATCCGTGCCTTCCGTGAGGTCTCCAAAGTCTTCATGCTCACCAAGCACCGTGGTGAATGTCGTGAGGTGATCGGCGAAGCGCGTGATGTCATAGAGCGGCGCTTTGGGCGCAATGTCCAACAGCCGCTTCCAGAACGCGATCGCCTCTGCGATCGGAAGTCGTTCCCGCGTGACGGCATCGACGGAGAAAGCGATGTAGCCACGCACGTCGAGCAGATCGGCATGCCGATTGGGCCGTTCGCTCAGGCCTTCATCGAGAAGCAACGTGTCGACGAACGCCCGGAGGCGGTCCTGCCAGCCTTTCAGCTCTTCTGCCGTGATGTCCGTAACGTTGAGGCCGAGCGCGCCCACGGTGTAGTTGTAGGTGACGGCTGCGCCTTCGAGGTCCAGTGAGTCAGGGAAGACTTCGATATCAGCAAAATACGACCGAACGAGCGCATCGCAATCGGCGAAAGTTTTGAAACCGCGGATGCTGAGCGCTGCGACTTCCGAGATCGCGCGATGACGTGTGAGCGGCTCCCGCGCGTCATCAGTAAGCAGCCGGATACGGCCGATCCAGAAGGGCAGATCCTCTCGATGTACTTCATCGTGGAGCGCACGGCGCGCCCCGTCGGTCAGCTCCTGAAGATCGGCGTACCCAGTCGGTTCGGGAATTCCTTTCCAGCGTTCGAGGGCCGTCGGATACCAATCGTCCGCCTCATCCGCGCCGATCGGCGGATAGGCTGTGTCAGAGAGCCCGAGATAGCGCACGGCGAGCCAGTAGATGTCGCGCTGTGCGAGGAATTCTGAGATGGCCTTGCCGTCGTAGATCTCGAGCTGCACGTTGTGCGTTTCTCGCGCCCACTTCTGCAACGCGTGCCGAGTCGCGATCGGCACGTCACATTCGCAAAAGAAGTGGATTCCCTCGACCGGCGTTCCCGCGTCGGCGATGGTGTTGACGTCTTTTTTGATCTTCGACGAGATGCGCTCCTGTTGGAGCGAGCACGCGAACGCAAGTGGCCGTGCCGACGCTAGGCCGATGAATGCGCCTCCGTCGCCGACGGGATGATCTGAAAGGTAGGTGCGGAACGTCTCGAAGTCGCGGCCTTGATCGCCGCCCGCGGACACAGGCCCGGTGGCCGGCAGAATATTCGAGCAGATCCGATGCCTTGTAACATTTCGGCACAGATCCTCGAACTGGTGATGTGCGTTCTCGCTGCCGAGCTGCGCTAACTGAAACCTGACTTGTTTCCGTAGGCTCTCTATATCGTTGAAGCTCTTCATGGGTTGTGAAAAAGGGCCGCGCGATGAATCACCTTTGAAGCGCGTCGGGAGCTAGCCGCGTGAATCGCAACGATGCGAGCGGAGGCTGGCATTCCGCCAACGAACCGCCCAATGTCAAGAGGAACCTGAGGACGTTCGCTCCGCGCGAACTGCTCGTCACACCGAGCACAGGTGTCGCGAGAAGCGGAGCTTCGAGGCCGTCATTCCTTGGCGTGAAGATTCCCCGGCCGTCCAGTGTTCTCTGCTAACGTGTACTACGGGCCATCAAATCATCGTCAATTTCGCATTCTCGTCACTTCCTTTGAGAACGGCAACGCCCAGGTTAGGTTTCACGGTGAAGTCCATACCGGCGATGCGGATCGGGTCGTGGTGGAGTTCATCGGTATCGACGGTCGCCCTGACGATTCCCGACCGGCGCTCCGCGAAGCGGCGCAGCGAGCGCGTACTGGCCAAATCGCATGGCTACAACCGCGCGAGAGCGACTGGATCGTCGACGGTGACGCGCTGCGCGGCTTAACCAGTGGGCTTGCCGAACTCTCCTGGCTCACGGGAACGGCCTTGATCACGCCGCAATATGAGGTGGACGGGATGCTCCGGCCGGGCAATCTCTCGCGTCCCGCGGCCGCGTGGTTCTCGCCTTCGACGAAAAAGCCTGGCTGGGGGCGCGCGAGCCATGGGAGAAGAGTTGGTCAATCATCGAGCATCGAGGACGTTCAGGAGGACAAGGAACTGTCCGCAAGGTCGTTTCGAGAACTGACGGGACAATCGGTGCCCTAAAGACACTCCACGATCAACACAACACTGAGCGGCGAGCACGGTTCTATCGCGAGACGCAAGCGCTTGCCGGCATGCGAGGATACGGCACGCCGAACGTGCATGAAACGAACGCCGACAAGCACAAAGATCCCGACGAAGTTCTCTATTACGTAGCGGATTTCATCGAAGGCCCAACGCTGGCAGAGGTGGTGAGCATCCAACGACTCTCGATCATCGATGCGCGGGCCAGCTGCTTACAATTGGCGGCGACACTTGAGCGACTACACGCGATCGGCCAGCAGCATCGTGACATCAAACCCGAGAACATCATTGTCCGCAACGGCGACATCAACGACGTAATCCTTGTCGACTTCGGCCTTGCGTCGGCGCCGAGCGACGAAGAAGACTCGTTTGTAACACACATCAACCAGGAAATCGGCAACCGCTTTCTACGCCTTCCCGAACATGCAGCGGGATCTGACAAAGATGATCCGCGATCGGACATTACGCTTCTCGTGGGTATCTTTTTCTTCGCGATCACCGGCATTAGGCCCGCGCGTCCTCATCGATTACGACGCCAATCCGCCTCACAAGCGCAACCACGTCCGACTCGTCGAACTGCGAAGACATCCCGACTGGCCACGCCTGCGGGCGTTCTTCGACGAGGGATTCACGATCGCGATCCAAGATCGTATTCCCGACTTCGAAACATTCCAGCGGCGCATCGTCGGATTGGACCAATCATTCGCGGATGCCGAAATGGCCGAAGAACTCCAACGGCTCAATCTCCTCGCGAGCGACCCAGACATCGCGAACCATCACGAAGTTCAAGGCAGAGTCTCCAAACTATCCGAACGATTCTTGACGCGCGTCCGCGACATCCTCCACGGCGCCAATGTCGAGCTCGATGTGGAAGAGCGCATTTCACCATCGGGACGCGACGCCAGCCTCACGATCAATGTGCATCTGCCAAACGTCGAATGGCCGCACTCACATGTGCAGCACACCATCTCGTTTCGAGACTCGACGTGGCTGGGCGAATTCACTCCGGAGGTCGGTCAACCGATCGGCTATCTGAAAGCACCCGCCGAAACGAGCAAGGACGAGATCGACCGATGCATCGGCGACAGTGCCCAACGCGTCGCGAAGAACCTCGTTCGGCACCTCAATTACCAACTTCATCGAGCGCCTGAACTGCGTAAGAACCGAAACCGACCATCGACCCCGCTGAGCGACCTCGCCGAGCAGTACCCTGTCGGTATCGAGGTGATCGCAGAACGAAAGCACGAGGGCCGTCACCGGCTGCATCTTCGCTTCCAGAACAACAGCGGCATCGTGCAGCCAGCAACGAATCTCCTTGTGCTTGTCCCGATCCCTCTGAACGCAGAGATCGCTGGTGACCGAGGAGAGATTCAAGAGGAAAAGTACAACCGTTTCGTGATCGACTACCCGGATCTCAACCTTCCTGATCGAGGCATCGCCGAAGGGCCAACAATCGAACTCACAGTTCCTCCCGCCATGCCCGGGGACACCCACCTGTTCTTCAGGATTGTCGCCGGCGATTCGCAGGTGACCAAGAGTCCGAAGCTCACAGATGTCGTGTCCCAGGACTGAAGTGGGACCGCGCGAACACTTTCGCGAACACTTGGCAGAATGTGCAGAAAGAAAAACGCCGCTCCGTTGTTCGCATAACGTGAGCGGCGTGAATCACTTGAGAAGTGGTAGGCGCTATCGGACTCGAACCGATGACCCCCACCGTGTGAAGGTGATGCTCTACCAACTGAGCTAAGCGCCTATGGGACTTCTGTCAACGAGCTGTTCCTGCGCGCTATTTCCGCCGCGGCCGCTTAGGATATATCGGATGCGCCGCACTGCAAAAGCGATGATCACCGCGCTCGGCACTGCGGCCGGAGCGGCAGCGATCGAGCGCCGCTTCTTCGCCGCGCCGCGCTATCGCGGGCCGATTACCGATCACTTCGACGGCCGGCGCTTTTACAACCGTAAACGGGGACAGCAGAGCGAACGTGCATTTCTGAAGTGGATGCTCAACCGCCAGCGCGGCCATTGGCAGTGGCTCGACGAGCCTTACGG
>Ga0137390_10004808_pt1 | contig 11312 bp, 10 predicted proteins | sample 15con2h24AmetaG_FD_104937 | JGI IMG/M metagenome (GOLD analysis project Ga0137390, IMG submission 104937) | Vadose zone soil microbial communities from Angelo Coast Range Reserve, California, USA - 15con2h2.4A metaG | ecosystem: Environmental > Terrestrial > Soil > Vadose zone > Saprolite... | reverse complement strand
TGGCCCCGACGCCAGTTGGGCGGCAAGATCGGATTTCGGCCTCTGTTGGGTCAGGCCGCGATTGAAACGGCGGCGCCAGACCGTTGAGAGCGGATCGCGTTTTGCGCGTTCCGATCGCGCGGTCAGTTTGATCTGCTCGGGGTGCGCGAGTTCGAACGCCAGTTGCTGCGCCGTCGGGTGACGCCAGACCGGATCGATCTCCAGGCACCGCAGCACGATTTCCTGAAGCCAGGGCGGATAGTCCGCCTTCAGCTTTCGCGGCGGCTGCGGGTCGCGCCACAGCCGCCGCTTCATGCCGCGCAAGGTCTCGGTTTCGCCGAACGGCCGCACGCCCGTGGTGAAGAAGTACAGGAGAACCCCGAGCGAGAACAGATCGCTGCGCGGATCGTCGCGCACGCCCAAGAGCCGCTCGGGCGCCATGTAGGGCGCGGTGCCGTAAGGCAGGCGGAATTCCTCCTGCAGAAGGTCCGGCAACTGGTTGTGATGCGACAGACCGTAGTCGATCAGCACGGCTTCGCCGCCGTCGCGAAACATGATGCTCGACGGCTTGATGTCGTGATGGATCACGTTCTGGCGGTGCAGGTCGGCGAGCGCCAACGCGATCTTGCCGGCCAGCGCCCTCGTCTCCTCATAAGGAAGCGGCAGATCGGACAGGCGCTTGTAGAGCGTCTCTCCCGGAATGCGCTCGATCACCACATAGGCCTGGCGGGCGAAATCGCCGGTCGCAAAACAGGCCGGCACGTGCGGCCCCGACAGCCGCGGCAGGATCATCTGCTCCATCTCGAAGCTGACGATCGCAGCCGGGTCCTCGCCCTCCGACACCAGCGGGATTTTCATCAACAGCGGGCTAGCGATATCGGGATGCGTCACGCTCCACAGCGTCGCCATGCCGCCGCTGTGAACGCATTCCCCGACCGTGAAGCCGTCGATTTCTGCGCCTCTGCTGACGATCGATTTCACCATCGCTCATTGCCCGGCCGAGAGCCGCTCGGCGAGCCAGAGCGGCAGGCCATTGTCGCGGATGCGCTGCGCCGCCGCTTCGACATCATAGGGCACCCGGCAATAGGTGATGTCGCGGGTGTCCGTATCGTAGGTGACGAATGAAGCCGCCGGATCGCCGTCGCGCGGCTGCCCGACCGAGCCGACCACCGCCAGCCACTGCCGTCCCCGCAACAGGCGCACCGGCACGTTCGCGACCGGGACGAAGCTCGTCATCTTGGCGGTGACCGACATCGAATACAGCATCGGCCGGTGGATATGGCCGCAGAACGTGACCTGCGCCGGGGTTGCGATCATGCTGCGCGCGGCGTCCGAGGCCGACTGCACATAGCGCCAGCGCGGCGGGCTGGATGCCTCGGAATGAACGTAGAGCCGATCGTCCTCGGCAACCGTCATCGGCAATTCGGCGAGAAAGCGCCGCTGCACCGCGCTCAGCCGGCCGCGCGTCCATTCGATCGCGGCCTGCGCTTCGGCATTCATGCTTTCGCTTAAGGTCCCGACGGCATTGTCGTGATTGCCGCGCACCGCGATGGCGCCGTGTTCGACCAGATCCATCACCGTCTCGACCGTCCATTCCGGATCGGCGCCATAACCGACGATGTCGCCGAGGCAGATCATGCGCGCCACGCCGCGCGAACGCGCCGCCTCGAGGCAGGCGGCGAACGCCTGCCGGTTGGCGTGGATGTCGGTAAAAATTCCCAGCAGCACGCAGTCCTCCGAGCCCACTCTATCGCCCGCTTCCGTCTCGGGCTTGAGGGACATCAAGACAACATGCGCCAGCGAGCGCCGGTTTTCCACCTCCCTCCTCGGGACGCAAGCGCGTCGTGGTGAAAGCTGTCGGTGCGGGCGGGCCGCCATGCAATTTCGAGAGGAAGTGTACTAATATGCCCAGCGATCTCGCCGGTAGACGCGGCGGAGCCGCCTCGTGTCGGCCTGGGCGAAATACGGATTTACGACGCACATTGCTGGGCGTCCTGACGCCGAAGCCCCACACTGCCCTAGAGATGTATAACTACAATCGATCCATTCGCCTCCGCCGTCCTGTCCCGCGCTGTATAGCTTCATGCAAACTGGGTAGTGCGGGTCGTAGGTCTGAGCCTGTACGGGGGCGACAGCAAGGATCGTTCCGATCGCCAGTATGGTTGAAACTGAGATGCGCACCAGAGCCTTCTTTCGCCGCGATGATGGTGGGAGCTGAGATAGTCATAGAGATCGGGATTGGCAATCGCAAAACGCGGTTGGGCGGGTACCCGGCCCCCCGAGAACGCCCTGAACTGATGGCCGCCCCATACGGCGATGCCGTGCAGAACCCGAATGTCTGTTGAAGGTCAAACTGAAGAACTCCTCGCCTTCGTCAAACTGGCAGCCATCCGCATCCGGCTGCGCGCTTACGAGTCCACGCCCTGGTCCTCTATTGTTCGTCCTTGGGCGGCATTCGTGGCGGAAGCAGCGGCGCGAACGACACGCCATAGCCGGCCTGCTGGGCAGGCTTGAATTCGCCTGTCGAGGGATCGCCGCCAGACGTCTCGAGGATGGTCCTTGGCAGGATGTATTCCCGCGCGGCGTCGATGATGCCGCCGTCACCGGTGCCGAAATCGGCGGCGCGGCCGCCTTGCGGATGACCGGCCGCGATCTGATCCGAAGCATGCTGGGTCTTCTCGGCCAGCGCGTCGTTGTAAGGCAGCCGATAGGCCCTGGGAACGCCGCTCGGCCGGTTGTCCTCGTCGAGCGCCTCGACCCACAGATAGACCGACCCGGGATCGGCGTCGACCGTATGCGGGTCCACGATCCGCGCCTGCAACAGCTTGAAGCTCGGCGGCAGCCTGTCGACGCTGGCCCAGCCGAGCAGTCCGCGCATGCCGACGAAGCAGACGACGTAGAAAGCGCTGGTCACGACCACAGCCGTCGCCTTGGCCTGCCAAGGCAGCCGCGCGTAGACGAGCACGAGCAGCAGCAGTGCGCCGATCAGCGCGTAGCCGACGGAGAGCGTGACGATGACGGATTGCAAGCTGCTCACGGGCGTAACATCCGGACACCGGTTTTTGGATCGAGGTCGGCGCCGTTGGCGCGGACGTTGCGGAAAGTCTCCAACAGCGATTTCGGCCGCCGATGCACGTCGACCACTTTCCCCTCGGCATCGACCTTGAAACGCAGCGCGGTCTTTTCGTCACCGGTGTGATCGACCGTCACCTTGTCGTCGAAAACCACCTGCGCGGTCGGATTGAGCTTCTGGACCTTCACCGTCGCCGCCACCGGCTGCCCGGTGGTGGCCTGAAAATGCGAGAGATTGACGGTGTACTCGCCGGGCACGATGCCGCGCACGGTGACGATCTCCTCGCGAATCGGCGACGGGATTTTCCGGCCGTTGACGACGATGAAATCGTTGGCCCCGCCGCGATCGTCGCGGTCGAGGGTGAGGAAGCCGGCCTCGCGGTGGCGGTACCAGGCGATGTTGCCGACCGGGTCCTGCACGAACAGGTCGAGGTCGTCGGGATGGTTGTCGGGCCAGTCCATCGTGATGATGAACTCGGCCTTGGAGTCGATCTTGCCGTCCTTGGCCTCCGGCGAGATCGAGAGCAGCGCGATGAAGAAGAAGAACGCGACGATCTGCAGCGCCTTGAACAGCATCACGCTGAACGGATCGAACGGCTCATCGCGTGGATAGAGCCCGAAATCATCCATCATGACGAGGCTCCGAGCCACCTTCCAGAGCCGGCGTGACGCGCGTCTCGGTCAGCATCACCGCGTCGGAAAACACCCGCTGGGTCGCGGCATCGAGCATGTAATATTGAATCCGGACCAGGATCGAGCCGACCAGCCCGGCCAGGGTCGTGTACATGGCGACCGCCATGCCGTCGCTCATCAAGCCCATCGAGGATTTCATGGCGACCTTGTCGGCGGCATCGAGGCCGGCGATCGGCGCCAGCATGATGATGAAGCCGATGATGGTGCCGAGCAGGCCGAGCTTCATCAGCGTATCGGAGGCGAAGGCGCCGAACCCGTTGGAGCCGCGCAAGCGGTCGGCCAGCGACCGCAGCAGCAGCGTCTGGTCGATATGGCCCTCGCCCTGCGTCGCGGCCTTGGTCACGAGGTTGCGAATGTGATCGGTCACCAGTCCGGCCGGCAGCACCGGCGCGCCGGCGTCGAGCGCCTTCGTGCCTTCGGGTGCCGACAGGATCGCGCGACAGCGCCTTGCGACCTCGCCCTCACGCGCAATCGCGCGGGTGCGCCAGAAGCAATGGCAGGAGGTGACGATGTAGAGAATGACGATCAGGCTCGAAATATAGGTGCGGTCGGAGACGACCATCAGCCGCATGAAGCCGTACCGCCACAGCAGCACGGCGGCGAGCACGGACAGACCGGTAAAGATCATCCAGTGCAGCAGCGCCCCGCGCTCCGCATCGTCCGTGCCGGATGATACGGCCTCCGCCCCAGTGATCGCACTCATGCCGGTCCTGCTCCCGAAAGATGGCGTCTCGCGAAGCGTCACCGCGAACAGGCCGCGCGTCTGTTCGCAAGACGCATCAGTTAAACAGAGCCGCGCGGCGCAGTCCAAAGGGATATGCCCGCAATGCGTCGGGAAATCTTCCTGACCGGTATTCCCGTCCAAGCTTGCATTTGGCACCGGACGGAAGTGTTGTTACGCTCATCCCAGACATCGTGGAGATGACCGCATGCGCCTCGTGCTTCAGCTCATCGCCCGCCTGCTGATCATTGTCCTCCTCTGCCTGGGAGCGGCGGCCGTCTGGGCGACGCTCGACGCCTATCGCAGCGTGGATCGGGCGACCGCCTCCTCCGCCGAGCGCGTCTCGCAGGCGCTCGAAGCGCTGTACTGGCGGGAACTGTTGCTGCGCAGCAGCAGGACGGGCGACCATCTCCTGCCGGTGCCGGAATGGCGCACCCTCGAAACGATGAAGCTGATTTCGCCCGGCGTGTGCGTCCAATTCGAGCCGAGTATCGCGTTCGAGCGGCCGCTCTGCGGCCAGAGCAAGGGGATCGGCAAGGCCGCGCCGCTTTGGTTCGCCGCGACGGTCGAGACGTTGCTCGGCAATCACGCCGCCGTCGCCCACCCAATCAGCGCGCGCACCAACACCGCGGGCACGGTGTCGGCCGCAGCCGATCCGGACGCCGCGATCCGGCTCGCCTGGGCGCATATTCTGGACAATATCGACGTCGCGCTGTTGATGGCGGTGGCGATCGGCCTGCTGGCCTCGCTCGCGATCGCCCACACGCTTGCCCCCGCGCGGTCGATCGTTGTTGCGCTGCAACGCATGGCCGACGGCCACTATCGGACCCCGCTTCCGCGCGTTCGATCGATGGAGCTTGCGATGATCGGGCGCGCCGTGACCGATCTCGGCGAGCGGCTGGCGCAGGCGACCGAGCAACGCACTGTCCTGACCCAGCGCCTTCTCGACATCCGCGACGACGAGCGGCGGGCGCTGGCCCGCGAACTGCACGACGAATTCGGCCAGAACCTGACCGCGATCCTCGCCTTTGCCAGCACCATCGAGACGGTCAGCGCGCGAGAACAGGAGCAAGGCGACGACCGCAACGGCGTGGCCGAGGATGCCCGGATGATTTCGCAGGCGACGCTGCGCATCATGGCCTGCCTGCGCGACGCGCTGGACCGCCTGCGCCATCCCCCCGCCGAGGAACTCGGGCTCGAAGCCAGCCTGGTCAACCTGGTCGAAAGCTGGCGCTCGCGGAATGCCATGCTGCCGATGGTTCAGCTCGACCTGCAGGGCGACCTCGCCGATGTGCGAGGCGACATCGCGACGACGGCCTACCGGGTCGCCCAGGAATGCCTGACCAATGCCCTGCGTCACAGCGCGGCGCGCGAGATCTCGCTGCGGATCGAGCGGCGCACCGGCGAGGACAGCGCGCTTCTGATCTGCGTCGAGGATGATGGCGGCGGCGATGCCGCGCGCGTCGCGCAGTCGACCGGCTTCGGCATGACAGGCTTGCGCGAAAGGGTCGCCGCCGTCGGCGGCTCGCTGTCGATCGTGCGCGCGACGCGCGGGCTCAGCGTCGCAGCGACCATCCCGATCGCCGCATGAGGGCGTTGCGCATGACCAACCCGGAGACGGACCACATTTCAATCCTGCTGGTCGACGACCACCCGATCGTCCGCCAAGGCTACCGGCGCGTCCTCGACCATCAGAGCGACTTCCGCGTAATTGCCGAGGCCGACAGCGCGGCGAGCGCCTACAGCGCCTTCAAGACCCATGCCCCGGATATCGTGGTGATGGACATCTCGATGAAGGGCGCGAGCGGCCTGGAGGCGATCCGCAACATCCGATCGCGCGACAGCCGCGCGCGCATTCTGGTCTTCAGCATGCACAGCGAGGCGGCGCTGGTGAAGGCGGCGTTCAACGCCGGCGCGAGCGGCTATGTCACCAAAAGCACCGAACCGGCGGCGCTGATCCGGGCGATCAGGGCGGTCGCGCATGACGAACGCGCGATGAGCGACGACATCGCGCATAGCCTGGCGGCGGAGAGCCTCAACCCCTCGCAATCGACGCTCGATCGTCTGGGCGAGCGGGAAATCGAATTTCTGCGGCAGCTCGCGACCGGCTCGACCGCCGAAGAGATCGCCGCCAATCTCAATCTCAGCCTGAAGACGGTCCAGAACTATCACTATCTGGTCAAGGCCAAGACCGGCCTTCGCACGGATGCCCAGCTCGTCCGCCTCGCGGTCGAATGCGGATTGACCAACCTGTAACCGGTTGGTGCGCCGCCCAATCAAGGCCCTGGTTTCCGCCTTGCCAACCCTAGCGGACCGTTGCCGTGTTCGCATCGCCCAGAGCGCGCCACCTCGCTACAGGCCTCGCCGGCGGGTGCGGCTTCAAGGAGGATGCTTGCAGCCACGCTGCGTCGCTGTGGCTCACAACCAAAAATATCGAAAACAACCCCATGCAAAGTAGCAGGCGGTCGCCGGCAAGGACGCTTTGGGCCAATACTTGACACGTCGGGCAAATCAGCGGCACTCCTTCATCATCGCACAATTTCATCATCGCATAATCCGTCAAACGCCCGTGGGCCCGCCATGGCGCGCCGTTCGGTGTGATGTTGGGCGAAAATCCCTACCCACGATTGAAGTTGCATTGGCTCGTGAAGTTGCAATGGCTCGCCGCAGCGCGTGATCGCCTGCGTGTTGCCAAGCCGCCGTACTTCCGACGCGCGTGCCGGAGCGATGCCGACCATCGCTCCCTGAGCATCTCACGATCTCTATGAATGACGATGACGAATTGAGTGTCACCGTAATCCGAGGCGGCCGGCCACCCGCTCCTAGCTACTCAGACACACGGCGTCCTCTATTTTATCATTCCAGCGCCAGTCGGGCATTCCTGCTCCGATCTGTACGGCGCCGACCCAACGGCCCGGTGGTCTGAGTGCCATGAAGTCCGTGCCTCCCTTCAGTACGGCGCGTCCGAGGTCGGTAATGCTCAGTATATCTGTCCACGGCGGTCTCGGCTTGCCCTCGGAGCCGACGCCGGCACGGCGCTCGAAAACCCGCGCACTCGCGCCCTCCATATTGAGCACGCGATCACGCACATGAAGGTCGCCTTGCCCGGGAAGCGGATCAATGTCCCAATGTATCGCCCTATAGATCTTTCCTAGATTCACGATACCGTCCCAGTGGGGGAGCGGCTCCGCCATCAACGTCAGCGCCAGTTCCTCTGTGAGCGAGAGGCCATTGAAGGCAGAGGGCAGTTCGCGCAGATGGCGATGCAGGGCGCGGGCGAGCAACGGTAGCGCCGGTGTATCGCTGCGCATGATCGCTGCGAGGGCGCGCGGATCGGGGTTGGCCAATGCGAGCCAGGCGTCGAGGCCTAATTGCAACTGCGCCGCGCTTACAGCTTCGCGGGTCGTCCATAGCATGCGCAACGCTTCAGGCGGCAACTCTCCCAGCCCGGTGAAACGCCTGGCTCCCGGGAAGTCGCTGATGTTGACAAGTTCCAGCCGCGGTGGCCGCCGGTGGATTGAGTAATGCCCAAGCAGGTGGATCAACGACAGCTGATCGGTGACGTCGTGTTCGAACCAGAGCACGACGCGCTCATAATCTGCGGAGCCGTGGAGTTCGCGCTCCTTGTCTTCAAGACCTCGGAGTTGCCCCTCGTATTCCAGCGGTGGATCGAATTGATCGCCGTAGCAATCGACGATGTGGCGTGCACGCTGCTCGAGATATCCTGGGCCCTCGCGCACAGGCCCAAATAGGTAGGGATAGATATCGACGTAATAATCGCCGCGGAAGCCGGCTTCCTTTAAAGACTCCTGCAAATCATGGCCGCAGCGGATATGTAGCGTTCGAAGATCGTCGTCGAGCACCGAAGTGTTCATCACCTCGCGTGCACGCGTCATTTCGGCGATATGCCGTTTGAGCGCGGCCCAATTGTCGAAGCGCAACTCCCGCGCAACTAGATGCTGGGCCTCGGCGAGCTTTGGGGACGACCGGAAGCGCGCAAGCGCCTCACGCTCGCCTGCGCGCGCGGCTTTGAGCAATTCCTTGGCGCGCTTGCCCTGCTGTTCGAAATTGAGACGAAACTGGGGATAGGATCCGAGCGTGCCGGCCATGACAGATTCCCTTATCGGTTACCTGCGTTCGCTCAGGCAGATAAGGGGGAACCAGAGACCTTCATGTATAGGTCGTCTGTCGTGGGCGCAGCCCTTTCCGCGAACGTGGATGCTCCGACCGAGCCCAGACATGTTGGACTATTTCGATCGAGATCGTCAACGGTGTGGCATACCGAGTGTTCAACCCCGAACTTCGCGCTGTGCGATTTTGCACGATATTGTTGCCGGGCGTCGGAAATGCTGCATTAAGCCCGCCGGCAACCGCACGTAAATTTGCTGACCGTCGCCTGGACCAGAAGCATCGCTAATCCGCGAGCCCCAAGACAAACGCCAAGGCAATTCCGAGCCGAGCCATGTCTTGGTTGCCGAGACGCCCGATCCTCTGCCCGATCCGTTCGCGCCTCACGGTGACCGGCTTGTCGGCCATCAGCTGCGATTTGAGCCGCAATCCGTTTTCGGGGTTAGGTTCGATGGTGACGCGGAAATCCGGAGCATCCGCCAGATCGGAAGTTAACTGGCAGACTACCACTGAAGCATGGTTCTCCGGAAAGGCATCAGTCTGCACGATAACGGCGGGACGGGGCTTGCCATAGTCACCGGCCGCCACAACGGTCACCAGATCACCGCGTCGCATCGGAATCAAATTCGGAGACCGATTCGATCCACTTCAACGCGTCGCGCTCGCGATCCAGGTCGAGGCCGGCGACCTGCTTCGCCACCCGTCGTCGCACCGCCCGCGAGCGCGGGTCGGCAACGACGAGACGCAACTCGCGCAGTCCCCGTGCGCGCCGCCGCTGCCGCATCATCTTCATCCTCTCGGCTGGCGCCGCCATGGGCCTTCTCCATCTGTAACGCGTGACAATGTAACGCGTTACAGATGGAAGCGCAAGGGGTGCGCAAAAGGTGGTCGGGGCGAAATCCCAGGCCCGCAGGGCGCCTCGGACGAAGCTGACCAAAGCGCTCGGAGAGATGGTTCAGCGCCGGCGCTGTGCCTCCAGGCCCTTCAGCAACAGCGACAGCAAGGCGTCGATCCGCGCCGTGAGCTCTGGATCCTTCCATTCCTCGGAATGGCTGGGATGATGGAAGCGGCTGGTGGCGTCGAAAATCGCGCGCGCGGTGACGCTGGTGTCGGCGACCTGGAACACACCCTGTTTCACGCCCTCGGACAGGATTTGCGCGATCTGATCGACCAGGCCGTCCTTGTGCGCCCTGACGACCTTGCACGCCTCCTGCGCCAGCGCCAGATAAGTCGCGAACATCTCGGGGTCGTCGGAGACTTTCTTGTGCTTGATCGCGAGCATCGTGCGCAGCCAGCGCTCCAGCTTGGCCGGCGCCGGCCCCGTGCTGTCAGCGATCTTCTGGAGCGGCGCGTTGACCCGGTCGAGCCAGCGCTTGGCCACCGCCTCGCGCAACGACGCCTTGCTGGGGAAATGGCGATAGACGCTGCCATGGCTGACATCGAGCACGCGGGCGACGTCCACCACCGTGGCCTTCGCCAGACCGTACCGGCGCAGAACGTCCTCGGTCGCCTCGAGGATCCGCTCGGGGGTCAGAACCATCGTGTCATTCATGTGCGCACCGTCCGTTGCCGAGGCTTTCCAAAGCTTTCGCAAACCAATCTGGCGGTTGCCATTGAGGTTCCCTTAACGGCCGAGTCCTTAGCGGCCAAGTCTTAGCGGCCAAGTCTTAGCGACCAAGTCTTTCGGCCTGCACGGCCAGGTGATGGGCCACACGGGCATTAAGCCAGCGTCGGATTTGAGCAGTCCAGTGTAAAATTTCCATGGTCATGGCGGTCGTCCTATGCTCCGAGACCCGCGCCCAGTCGGCGAGCCTGCGGGACGCCGAAAGCAACGGCGTCATAGCCTAGATAGGGTTTCCCGATGACAGATTTCAATATCTGTCAGTCAATAATCCGTGATCCACGCGCGCGATCCCGTCGGCGGACGCTCTCTGGTGGCCTGCGTTGCCCTGTCAGCGGGACCGGCTCGGACTGATGCAATTGCTTCCTCTCGGCCGCCGAGATAATCCCTGGCATCGTGGGGGGAGGCGAAAAATCGTCGGCGCGGATCGGGCCAGTTGTGCCCAGCGCAAAAATTGTGGATTTGAGGGCCCATACCCTTGGTAGCCAACCACCGACACGACCTTGCAGTATCGCACATTTATGTGCGATACTGCGCAATGACGGGGCACGAATTCGAGAGAAGGATCAAGAAATTGGGCCCGTCGACGGGGTGTGCCCATCTCCTTCGATCATAGCCATGGCAAGGGCAGTCATGGACGGCTCTACTACGGTGACCGGTTCACTACCCTGAAGGATCGGAGGAAGGAGATCGGACCCGGCCTCCTCAATGCGATGCTCGATCAACCGGGCTTGACCAAAGACGACTTGGAGGGGTGATCAATGGCATTCGGATATCACTACACGTTGGAGCGCGAGGAGAATGGTTGGTGGCTTGTCCGGTTTCCCGGCATCCCGGAGGCCCTGACCGAAGGCGAGACCGAAGGGGAGGCACGGGCGAACGCCCGCGACTGCGTCATCACCGCTCTCGAAGGATACACGAAGGCCGGAAAGCCACTACCGAGGGAGGGCGCGACACATTCCGGACCCGATCGTGTCGTGCTCCCATCGCTGGTGACCGCGAAGCTGGCAGTCTACGAGACGATGCGAGAGCGTGGCTGGTCCAAGGTCAAGCTCGCCAAAGAACTCGGCATGCCCGAGAATTCCGTGCGTCGACTGC
>Ga0137390_10004807_pt1 | contig 11313 bp, 9 predicted proteins | sample 15con2h24AmetaG_FD_104937 | JGI IMG/M metagenome (GOLD analysis project Ga0137390, IMG submission 104937) | Vadose zone soil microbial communities from Angelo Coast Range Reserve, California, USA - 15con2h2.4A metaG | ecosystem: Environmental > Terrestrial > Soil > Vadose zone > Saprolite... | reverse complement strand
TATCGTTGTCCTGGCAGTAGGCGTTGTTGTTGCCCGACTGGGTGCGGCCGAGTTCGTCGCCTGCCAGCAGCATCGGGATGCCCTGCGACAGGAAGACGGTGACCAGGAAGTTCCTGACCTGCCGCTGCCGCATCGCGGTGATCTCCGGATCGTCGCTCGGCCCTTCGGCGCCGCAGTTCCATGACCGGTTATCGTCTGACCCGTCCCGGTTCGCGTCACCATTGGCCTCGTTGTGCTTGCGGTCATAGCTGACCAGGTCGGCGAGAGTGAACCCGTCGTGGCAGGTCACGAAGTTCACCGAGGCGATCGGCCGCCGTCCGCTCGTCTCGTACAGGTCGCTCGACCCGGTCAGCCGGGACGCAAGCTCGGGCAGCCTGCCTGCCTGGCCGCGCCAGTAATCCCGCACGGTGTCCCGGTACTTGCCGTTCCATTCGGTCCACAGCGGCGGGAACCTGCCCACCTGGTATCCGCCCTCGCCGACGTCCCAGGGTTCGGCGATGAGCTTGACCTGCGATACCAGCGGGTCCTGCTGTACCAGGTCGAAGAACGCGGACAGGCGGTCCACGTCGTGCAGTTCCCTGGCTAGCGCCGAGGCGAGGTCGAACCGGAAACCGTCGACGTGCATATCGTCGATCCAGTACCGCAGCGAGTCCATGATGAGCTGCAGCGTGTGCGGGTGCCGCACGTTGAGGCTGTTGCCGCAGCCGGTGTAGTCCAGGTAGGAGGACGGGTCGTCGTCGGCGAGGCGGTAGTAGGCCGCGTTGTCAATGCCGCGGAAGGACAGCGTCGGCCCGAGGGCGCCTGACTCGGCGGTGTGGTTGTAGACAACGTCGAGTATCACCTCGATGCCCGCCTGGTGCAGTGCCTTGACCATCGACTTGAACTCCGCGACCGGGCCCTGGGAAGCCCCGCCGGCATACCGGTTGTGCGGTGCGAGGAAGCCGATCGTGTTATAGCCCCAGTAGTTGGTCAGCCCGCGCTCGACCAGAGCAGGCTCGGGTACCGACTGGTGCACCGGCATCAGCTCGATGGCCGTGACGCCGAGCCGCTGCACGTGCTCGATGATGGCCGGGGAAGCGACGCCCGCATAGGTGCCGCGCAGCTCGGCCGGGACGCCAGGATGGCGCAGGCTCAGGCCGCGCACGTGCGCTTCGTAGATCAGCGTCTCGTGGTAAGGGGTGCGAAGCGGCTTGTCCCCGCCCCAGTCGAAGTAGGGGTTGATAACAATATTGCGCGGCATAAATGGGGCACTGTCGGCACTGTTCATCTCCGCCGGACTGCCATGCACGTACGAGTAAACGGCAGGATCCCACCTGACGTCCCCGTCGACGGCCTTGCCGTAGGGGTCAAGCAGCAGCTTGGCCGGGTTGCAGCGGTGGCCGCGGCGCGGCTCGAAGGGCCCGTGCACGCGGTAGCCGTAGCGCTGGCCGGGTCCGACGTCGGGCAGGTAGCAGTGCCACACGAAGCCGTCGACCTCGGAAAGGGCGATCCTGGTCTGGCCGCCTTCCGCATCGAACAGGCAGAGTTCTACCTGCTCGGCTACCTCGGAGAAGATGGCGAAGTTCGTGCCGGAGCCATCCCAGGTGGCTCCGAGCGGGTAGGCGGAACCCGGCCAGATACGCATCAGCCGACCCTATCCGGCGATGACCGGCCTGATCCGCTCCGCCAGGCCGAACACGTCAAGCCCGCGGGGGAGCAAGCCGAACGGGGCTGCCGGACCGCCATGCGCGCGGTCGCCGAGGCGCGTCGCGAAGAACGCGTCGCTCACCTCAGGCGGGGCGAATCGGGCAAGCAGGCTCGACTGCAGCGTGATCGCGACCAGCCCGGCCAGCGCCCGGGCATCCGCCGGACCGTGGGTTTCCGCGAGCTGCTTGCGCAGGTCAGAGATGGCCCAGTCGAGCCTCCTGTCCGAGCCGGCAGCCAGGCGAAGCTCGGCGTCGAGTGCGTCAACGGACTCATGCGAGCGGGCGATGGCACGCAGGACGTCGAGCGCGGTGACATTGCCTGAGCCCTCCCAGATCGAGTTCAACGGCGCATCCCGGTACAGCCTGGGCAGCACCGATTCCTCGACGTAGCCGTTGCCGCCCAGGCACTCGAGCGCCTCGGCGACGACCGCGGGTGCCCGCTTGCACACCCAGTGCTTAGCGGCGGGCAGCGCGATCCGCAACAGCGCGGCTTGCCCGGCGTCGCCGCGCGTCGCCCGGTCGGCCGCGCCGGCGAGGCGGATCGCGAGCATGGTCGCCGCCTCGGACTCCAGCGCGAGATCGGCGAGGACCGACGTCATCGCGGGCTGGTCGATCAGCTTGGCGCCGAAGGCCTGCCGGTGCGCGGCGTGATGCGCTGCCTCGACGGCCGCCGCCCTGATCGACGCCGCGCTGCCGAGCAGGCAGTCAAGCCGGGTAGCGCTCACCATCTCGATGATCGTCGGCACGCCGCGCCCGGGCTCGCCGACCGGCCAGGCGATCGCGCCGTCGTATTCGACCTCTGATGAGGCATTCGACCGGTTGCCGAGCTTGTCCTTCAGGCGCTGCAGGTGCATCCGGTTGCGGCTGCCGTCAGGCAGCACCCGGGGCAGCAGGAAGCAGGTCAGTCCGGCCTGCGTCTGCGCCAGGATGAGGAACAGGTCGCACATGGGCGCCGAGCAGAACCACTTATGTCCGGTGATGAGGTAGCTGCCGTCCCCGGCGGGCTCGGCGCGGGTCGTGTTGGCCCGCACGTCGGAGCCGCCCTGCTTCTCGGTCATCGCCATGCCGGCCAGCAGGCCAGCCTTAAGGTCGGGGACACGCAGCCCCGGATCATACGACGTGGCGGTCAGCAGCGGCTCGAACCGCGCGGCGAGATCGGGCGCATGCCGCAGCGACGGTACCACCGCGTAGGTCATCGAGATCGGGCAGCCGTGCCCGGCTTCGCCCTGGCTCCAGACATAGAACTTGGCTGCCCTGGCCACGTGCGCGCCCGCGCGGTCGCTCGCCCATGGCGCTGCGTGCAGGCCGTATCGCACTGCCGAGACCATGAGCTGGTGCCAGGCCGGGTGGAACTCGACCTCGTCGATCCGGTTCCCGTACCGGTCATGGGTGCGCAGCCGGGGCGGATACTCGTTCGCCAGCCTGGCCAGTTCCACGACCTCCGCCGAGCCGGCGGCCGTGCCCACGTCATGCAACTCGGGGAGCACCCATTCGGTGCCCTGGCCGGCGACGGCGGTTAGCAGCGACTGGTCGGCGGCGACATCGTGCCCGGCGAGCGGCGGAACCTGGTTAAGTACCTCGTGCGTAGCCCGCACCTGCACTCACAGGTGAATGCCGCACTCGGTCTTGGCTGTGCCCGCCCAGCGCCCGCTGCGCGGGTCCGCTCCAGGCGCGACGCGGGCCGTGCAGGTGCGGCAGCCGATCGACGGGTAACCATCGTCCACGAGGGGGTTCACCAGGACGCCGTTCTCCGCGATATAGGCGTCAACCTGCGCCTGGGTCCAGTCCACGATCGGGTTGACCTTCACCATCTGGCGGCTGGCGTCCCATTGCACGACCTTGGTACCCGACCGCGCGCCTGTCTCCTCGCGGCGCACGCCGGTAATCCAGGCGTCGTAGGGGTCGAGCGCCTGCTCGAGCGGCACCACCTTGCGCAGGTAGCAGCACAGGTCAGGGTTGCGTGCGTACAGGTTCGGGCCGAGTTCGGCATCCTGCTCGGCAACGGTGGTGGCCGGGGTCACGTTGACGACATTCACCGGATAGACGACGGAGACGGCGTCCCTGGTCCCGATGGTCTCGGCGAAGTGATAGCCGGTGTCAAGGAAGAGCACATCGATCCCGGGCGCGTGCTTGGCGGCGATGTCGATGATCACGGCGTCTGTCATCGACGAGGTAATGCACAGCCGCTTCCCGAATGTCTCTACCGCCCAGCTGACGACCTGGTCAGCGGAAGCACCCGCGAGCTCTGCTGCGGCCTGCGCGGCCACGGACTCCATCGCGGCTGCCTCCTCACGGGTCATGCGACTCTCCGGCGTCAGAGTAACCCCAAACGGCACAGAATACACGGCAAGTCTCAGTGGTCATGCCCGCCGGACGCAAGGCTAACCTTGCCTGATCCAGCTCATCGCCGGTTCCTGGCGCGGCTCGCTCACGGGTTTGTGCTGGCAGTCGCACCAGGAGCCGCCCTTGCACGACTCGTGCCGCTGGTCACGGCAGAACCGGCAGATCATGCCCTATCAGCGTTCACCGGAGCGAGCGCGTCGGGGCAAGCCGCCACGCTGCCGCTCATGCGGCGTTAGCATTGGCGCGCCGCATCCGGCGGCGCCGCTCGGCCGACCGCTCGTCCTCATTAAGCCCGCCCCAGGTCCCGTACTTCTCCGGGCGGCCAATGGCATAGCCCAGGCATTCCATCCGGACCGGGCAGGAAGCGCACAGTTCCTTGGCCTTGCGTTCGCGAATGTCGCGCTCGGGCTGGCGCTCACCGTCAGGGCCGAAGAACAACACGATATCCTCGCCCAGGCACGCGGCTTGGTCCTGCCAGCCCCAGCTGGGCCGCTGCAGCAAGACGGCCTGACTGCGTACCTCAGACATCAACAACTCTCCTCAACAAGTCTCCGTCAACCTCGTCAAGCGGCTCATCCGGCCCGCTGGACGTACAACGAAATTCCCGCGATGCGGCAACGCCCCGTCGCAACATGCGAACGCCTCGCAGCGCCGAAGTGTTCCCGGACGCGCTGCCCGCGCCTGACGTCCGCGGCGGCTTCCCGGCGCGGGAACCGGGTCGCAGACGGGCTGCAGGACAGCGACACGCAGAATCAGTGCGCCGGATCATCATGCCACCGCGAAGCCCGCCACCGGGGAGAGATCGCGATTCTCACCCGGTCGCTCACGCACGGTAACAGCGAGCAATGCCGGCATTGGCTAGACAACCCGATCGGACCAGGGAGACGATAGGCAGATGTCCGAGCCAGACGCCGTTCCGCTGCCGCGCGAAGGCGAGGTCTTCTTCGATGTCCGCGGCGATGCGCGAACCATGCGGCTCAGTTGGTACGCCGACAGCCGGGTGGCGGTTTTCAGCATCTGGCAGGGCAACCGGTGCACCGGCACCTTCCGGCTGCCATTCGCCGACCTTGACCGGATGGTGCGAATCTTGCAGGCCGGTCCGCAGCCGCGGGAGGTGCCTCGCCCCGACAGCCGGTACGCCCCGGGTAGCTGGCCCGGGCATGCAGACGATCCGGGCCGTGAATACGCCACCGGGTACCGCGATTACCGGTCCGCCCGGTACGCCGATCCTCCGCCCCTTGGACTTAGGCAGGCCGCGCCCGCCCATGTAGCCCGAGTGGAAACACGCTGGCCAGCGGCGTCCGAACTGGGCCAGGATTCGCTGCCGGAAGGCCGGGACCGCCCGTCCGATACGGATCTGCTCGGCTACTCCGCTGCGCCGGGACGGCATAGGCCATCCGGCGGTCGTTGAACCGCGGCAGGCGGGCCGGCCGATCCGGGTTCATTGCGCACTGTGGGAATTTAACTGATCACCGTCTGTTATGACTCCGCACCTCCGGGGAATATCGTCCCGGTCGGGGGAAGGGGGATACAGACGTGGCACAGAAGGTATCAGTCACATTTGCCTGTGACTACGACTCAAGGGAAATTCCGAACGGGGAGCATCTCACCCGCTCGTTCAGCCTCGACGGCCGGGATTACGAGATCGACCTGTGCGAGAAGCACAGCCAGAAGTTCGATGAAACCATGCGGCGGTTCGCCGATAAGGCGCGCAGGGTCACCAGCAGGGTGAGCCGGACGAAGCGCCGGACGACCGCGCATCGCCGGCGCAGCGCCGAAATCAGGTCCTGGGCCAAGCGTTCTGGCCTGGATATCAGCGACCGCGGGCGAATTCCGTCGCAGGTCATCCAGAAGTACGAGGCGAATCACTAATACGCCATCGGCGATATTGCGGGCCGGGGCCAAGAAGGCCCCGGCCCGCATGGTGCCGGATTGTCAGGCCGGACTGGCCTCGTTATCCTCGGCTGCCGAACCGGCGCCTGCCTGCAGCGGGCTGACCGCGGCCGCGAGCACCTGGGAGTTGGGCAGCAGGATGTGACCGTCGCTGGTGTTCAGCGTCACGTAGGTGATGCCGAATTCCGACACCGTGCCCTCGATCGTGCCGCTGAACCCGCCAGCCCGGAAGCGCACCTGGTCGCCGACCCGGAACGGCCGGGCGAATTGCAGCATCATGCCGGCGAAGAGGTTGGACAGCGCCTGCTGCGCGGCGATCGTGATGAGCACGCCGGTGAGGGCTCCGGCCGCGGCTAGCTGCGCGACCCGGAATCCGAGCATGCTCAGGCTGGCAAGCGCCGTGATGACGATGCCAAGAAGGATCATCACGTACCTGACGATGTCGCCATAGGCCAGCCCGATGAACGGCTCGAGCATCGCCTTGGCCCAGCGCGCCAGGGCGAACGTGGCCGCCAGTGCGAACAGAAAGAAGACGATCGTCCCGGCGATCGTCACCAGGTGGGCCTCGGTCGGCGTCAGGGTGTGACGGAGCACGGTCCTGCTGGCGGGGGTATGCAGTGGCTGGCCAGCGCCCTCTACCACGACCGACGCCACGATCGCGATGAGAAGCGTGGCAATGCCCCGTAGCGGACGGTTCCTGCGACGCTTCGGCTGGCTCTGATCCACGGGCCTACCGTACCGAGACGTGCGCTGGCCCCGCAGCCACGGCTGCGGGGCCAGCGAGGCAGGCCGGGCCGCGAGGCCCAGGGCAGGCTCAGCCGATCGTCATCAGCGGCTTGCCCACAGGCAGGACGGCCTTGCCCTTGATGCCGTTGAGCACGCCGGCCATCGAGGTGTACCAGGCCGTCAGCGCCGTGATGATGCCGACGTAACCTCCGATCTTGAGCAGGGCGCTTGTGTCGCCGTTGGCGACGTCCGATGCCGAGATCGTGAAGTTGGCAATGAACAGGATGAGCTCGGTCAGCCCCAGTGTGGCGAAGACCGCGAACACGGCGGTGTTGACCTGGGTGCTGATGACCATCATGTAGGTGTTGAAGATGAACCAGGCCAGCAGGATCCAACCGAGGTCATGATGGACCGCCAGGCCGTTCTTCGCGATCCCGCTTGCCACGACGTCCTTGACGTAGAAGTACAGGCCGAGCCAGAAGCCGCCGTAGCTGGAGAAGGCGGTGGCGCCGAACACGTTCTTGTTTTTGAACTCCCACATTCCGGCAAGGAGCTGGACCAGGCCGCCGTACCCGAGCCCGTAGCCCAGCCAGGCCAGCGTGGTCGAGTTGGTCCCGGTCGCCCAGTGCGCGTTGGCCGCCGAGAGCAGGAACGTGGTCAGGGCGAACGCCGCCAAGCCGAGCGGTGCGGGGTCAGCGATTGCGGGCGCCGCGGGTGACTCGTTGGGAGTGCTCACGTGCATCCTCCTTGGGAGGTTAGCGCCGGCCGGCGGGTCAGGGCCGGTCCGGCGGTGTGGGATGTTCCGGCCGTCCCACTTCCGGGGTCTGGTTCGCTCCATGCTGCTCACCAGACCCATACGGAAGATCTGCACTGAGCGTAACGCTGGTAAGGCCGGAACGGGAGTACCAGATTGCCGGGAATATTTGCCGCTGAGACCGTTCAGGGCGAGGCGATCCGGCCAAGCTGAACCGGCACCTGGGCGGCGGCGGCGCGGTCAAGCAGGAACAACGTCTGCTGCCTGCCCCTGGCTCCGGCGGCGGGCACCTGGACCGGGCCTGCGCCGGAGAGCGCGAGCCGGACGGCCCCGGCCTTCTCCGCTCCGGAGGCCAGAATCCACACCTCCGCCGCGGTCCTGATCGCCGGAAGGGTCAGCGACAGCCGGACCGGCGGCGGCTTCGGCGCACCGCGCACGGCGACCACCGTCCGGTTCTCCTCGTACAGCGCCGGCAGGCCGGGGAACAGCGAAGCGACGTGCGCGTCCGGGCCGATGCCGAGCAGCAGCACGTCGAAGGCAGGCACGCCGCCTCGGTCTTGCGGCTGCGCGGCGCCGCGCAGCGCAGCGGCGTAACGCTCGGCTGCAGCCTCCGGGCTCGGCCCGTCCGGCCCGTCCGGGCCTGGCATCGGGTGCACCCGGCCGGGAAGAACGTCCACGTGGTCGAGCAGGGCGGCCCTGGCGCCGGTCTCATTCCGCTCCGGGTCGCCGGTGCGCAGGAACCGCTCGTCGCCCCACCAGATGTCCACGCGGCGCCAGTCCACAGCGTCCCTGGCCGGCGCGGCCGCGAGTTCGGCGAGCACGGCCGTGCCGATGCCGCCGCCGGTGAGCACGAGGGACGCCTGGCCCTTGGCGGCGACCGCGTCCACCATCCGGGTGACGAGCCGGGCGGCGACGGCCTTGGCGAGGAGTTCGGCATCGCGGTGGATGAGCATCTGGGGGACCGTGATGGAATGTCACCTCCCGTGCGTGGCGAACTCGGCAAGCGCCTCGCCGTAGACCTCATCCGGGTCGAGCCTGCGCAGTTCCTCGGCGAGCAGGTCGGCGGTGTCCCTGCGGTGCAGCGCCACGTGCCGGTCGGGTTCACCGGGCCGGGACAGGGTAGCGTTCCGGCCGTCGAAGCGGTTGATCGCGATCGGGCCTGCGGTCGTGGCCAGCGATATCCCGGTCACGCCAGGACCTGCCGTGTTCTCGAGCTGCGCCGGGATGCCGAGCCGGGCGGCCAGCCAGGCAGCCATGAGGTCGGCGCTCGCGTTCTCCTGCTCCGCGCCGACCGTCGCCGAGCTGATGGCCGAATGCGGCCGGTCGAGCGCGGCGGCGAGCAGGGAGCGCCACGGCGTTGCGCGGGTCCACGCCAGGTCGGTGTCGCCTGGCTGGTATCCGGCTGCCAGCCGGGTCAGCATCTGCACGGGCTGATCGGATGCGGCCGCATCGGTCACCCGCCGCTGGGCAAGTACGCCGATCGGGTCAGCGGCAGCGACCGATGGCGCCGCGCCGGGCCACCAGGTGACTACCGGCGTGTCGGAGACGAGCAGCGGCGTGACGACGGAGTCCGCGTGCTGGCTCAGCTCCCCGTAGATTCGCAGCACCACGGTCTGGCCGGGAGCATCCTCGCCGACCACGATCTCAGCGTCAAGCCGCGACCCGGACCTGCCGTTCCTGGCGATCACGGCGATCACCCGGCACGGGTGCTCCCGGCCGGCCTGACTCGCGGCCCTGACGGCATCGTGCTGGTCGGCCTCGCTGGTCACGATGATCAGGTTGAGCACCACGCCGGTGGTCAGGCCGCCGAGCCGCTGGCTGAACTTGGTCAGTTCGGTCCGAACCGCGCTTGCCGTCGTGTCGGTCAGTTCGATCCGCATGTCACAACCGCCGCCAGGTACGGCCATCACGGGCCATCAGCGCGTCGGCACCCGGCGGGCCCGACGTGCCTGCCGGATACTGCTCCGGCCGGCCAGCGCCCGCCCAGAACTCCTCGATCGGGTCAAGGATCTTCCAGGACAGCTCGACCTCCTCGTGCCGGGGGAACAACGGCGGGTCGCCGACCAGCACGTCGAGCAGCAGCCGCTCGTACGCCTCCGGGCTGGCCTCGGTGAACGACTCGCCGTAGGCGAAGTCCATGTTCACGTCCCTGACTTCCATGGCCGAGCCTGGCACCTTGGAGCCGAACCGCAGCGTCACGCCCTCGTCCGGCTGTACCCGGATGACCAGCGCGTTCTGACCGAGCTCCCTGGCGTCGGTCGCGTTGAACGGCAGGTGCGGCGCGCGCTGGAAGATGACCGCGATCTCGGTCATCCGCACCGGCAGTCGCTTGCCGGTGCGGAGGTAGAAGGGCACGCCAGCCCACCGCCTTGTATCCACGCCGAGCCTGACCGCTGCGTAGGTCTCGGTGACCGAGTCGCGCGCGATGCCGTTCTCCTCCAGGTACCCGCGCACCGGCATCCCGCCCTGCCAGCCCGCGGCGTACTGGCCCCTCGCTGTACCCTCGGCCAGGTCGCCGGGAACCTGGACGGCGGACAGCGCCTTGAATTTCTCCGCGCGCAGCGCCTCGGCGTCGAACGAGACGGGCTCCTCCATCGCAGTCAGCGCGAGCAACTGGAGCAGGTGATTCTGGATCACGTCGCGGGCGGCGCCGATGCCGTCGTAGTAGCCGGCCCGGCCGCCGATGCCGATGTCCTCGGCCATCGTGATCTGCACGTGGTCGACGTACCGGCGGTTCCAGATCGGCTCGAACAGCGTGTTGGCGAATCGCAGCGCGAGCAAGTTCTGGACCGTCTCCTTACCCAGGTAGTGGTCGATGCGGAACACCGAGCCGCTGGGGAACACCGAGGCGAGCAGGTCGTTCAGTTGGCGGGCGCTGGCCAGGTCATGCCCGAACGGCTTCTCCACCACGACACGGCGCCAGCCCTCTGCAGCCGAGCCACGGGGGGCTCCGGGGGGAGGTCCCCCCGGGCGAGCACCGTCGCCGGCCAGCCCGGACCGCTCGAGCTGCCGCACCACAGCAGGGAACTTGCCGGGCGGGATCGACAGGTAGTAGGCACGGTTTCCGGCCGTGCCGCGCTCGGCGTCGAGCAGGGTAACCGTCTGCGCCAGCCGGTCAAATGCCTCGTCCTGCCCGAATTCACCGGGCACGAACCTGACGCCCTCGCTGAGCTGCTGCCATACCGCCTCGCGGAACGGCGTCCTGGCGTGCTCGCGGACCGCCTCATGAGCTACCTGAGCGAAGTCCTGGTCCTTCCAGTCCCTGCGGGCGAAGCCGACAAGCGAAAAGCCGGGCGGCAGCAGCCCGCGGTTGGCCAGGTCGTAAATCGCGGGCAGCAGTTTCTTGCGTGCCAGGTCCCCGGTGACGCCGAAGAGCACTAGCACGCTTGGCTCGGCGATCCGCGGGATCCTGCGGTCCCGCGGATCGCGGAGCGGGTTGGTCATCGGCCGGCGGCGTGCGCAGCTCGGCTGGCGTCGAGTTGGCCGCCCACCGCCCGCTTCACGTCGTCCCACGAGTCGGCGAACTTGCGCACGCCTTCCTCTTCGAGGACGCGGACGACGTCGGCGTAGCTGATCCCGAGCGCCTCCAGGTCCGCGATCACCGCCCTGGCCTGCTCGTAGTGCCCAGTGATGGTGTCCGGCTCGATCGTGCCGTGATCGGCAGTGGCGTGCAGCGTCGCCTCCGGCATCGTGTTCACGGTGTCGGGCGCGATCAGGTCGTCGACGTACTTGGTGTCCGGGTAGGCCGGGTCCTTAGTGCTTGTCGATGCCCACAGCGGTCGCTGCACCCTGGCGCCCCTGGCGGCCAGAGCCTGCCAGCGGTCCCGCCCGAACCGCTGCTTGAAGATCTCGTAGGCGAGCCTGGCGTTGGCCACGGCGGCCTCACCGCGCAGCGCCCTGGCCTGCGCCGTG
>Ga0137390_10004805_pt1 | contig 11314 bp, 8 predicted proteins | sample 15con2h24AmetaG_FD_104937 | JGI IMG/M metagenome (GOLD analysis project Ga0137390, IMG submission 104937) | Vadose zone soil microbial communities from Angelo Coast Range Reserve, California, USA - 15con2h2.4A metaG | ecosystem: Environmental > Terrestrial > Soil > Vadose zone > Saprolite... | reverse complement strand
GCGTGTGGGTCAAACGAAGGGACTGAGCTGGGCTTTCTACTTGTGCGCTGCCGGATACTTGCTCGCCGCCGTGATGACCACGCAATTGCCAGAGACGAAGGGCAAGGCGCTAGAGTAATTCTCTGGGTCACGCCATCGAGAAGCTCCGTCACTATGAACGCATGCCCAACTTGCTCACCGATATCGTGAATCATGCAGATGTTGGGATGATTGAGCGCAGAAGCAGCCTCTGCTTCCCGCTGGACGTACTAGTGCTTGCGAGTCTTTCGCTACGTCATCAGGCAGAGACTTGAGTGCCACGAAACGGTGGAGTCGGGTGTCTTCAGTCTTATACACCACACCCATACCGCCGCCACCGAGCTTCTCAATGATGCGGTAGTGCGAGATGGTTTGGCCGATCATTCGTGGAAGTGCTCTTTCGTGTCCGGCGCGTTCGGGGCGTGTCGTCGGCAACCGGAAACTATGAGGCTGTTGGCGATAAATCGCGTTAGCATTGACCTTGACCGGGTTGGCCAATTCTCAGTGAGTGTACTCCCCCTTGATTACAACATTGGTCGAGCGAAGGTGTTGGTGCAGGTGGCGGTTCCAAGTCAGACCTTCTGCAGCATCATCCCTTAGGTCACCGGTTGTCCATGGGGAGCTATGGCAATCGCCGGATCAGTAACATGGTTTGATCGTCGGTTTGCTTCCCGAATTTCATCGCGCCCGAGCGAAGCTCCCGATAAATCTCTGGCAGAGTATTTTCCGCGCAGCGCAGAAGCATCGATTTGAACTCGTCCATTCCAATCTCCCGTTCCTTGGAGTCGAAGACTTCGGTAAATCCGTCAGTAATGACAGCCAGCAAGTCTCCGGGTAGCACCGAAAGTTTCGAGATTCCGAAGGTCTGGTTCTTGAAGAGGCCGATGGGAACGTTTGAGTCAGAGTGTTCGATTATGGTCTTCGTTTGCGATCGATAATGCAGAATCGGTAGGTGGCCAGCGAGTGCAAAGCTGAGGTCTTCGTCTCCATTGCCACCTACGTAGGCGAAGGTGAGATAGTTTGCAGGAGAGGTGAAGGGCTGCATCACATCATTTAGATCGGTGAGGAGATCTGCCGGCTTCTTCAGCTTAGTCAACTGCATGGAAGCCGTGCTCTTGATCATGGACATGAGTATTCCGGCGGCCACTCCGTGTCCCGAGACATCGGCTACATAAGCGTGCCAGCTCCCGTTGCTCCGGACAATGTCAAAGAGGTCGCCACCCACTTCACTACTGGGAACTGAACTGCCAAACAGTTCCATCTTGCCGATGGTATCGTGCCTCGCAGGAACAAGAGTACGATGGATCTCGCCGGCAAGCCGCACCTCCGTTTGCGTCCTGAAGAACCTTGCTCCTTCTCGGTTGAAGAAGACAATGAACAAGATGTAGGCCACGACAATCAGCACTATTTCCACATGGCCGTTCCGTCGGAGCTTTTGCTCTAGCTCCTGAGCACCCAGCGTGTGGTGGGGACCGGAGAGCACTGCCAAAATGTTGAATGCCGCGAATTGCAATAGACCCACAACAAAGAAGAGCCAGATGATTCTTCGGGTACCGGCGTAAGCCCACGCTATGGCGAATCCTCCACCAATAAGGGCGGCGCCAATCATCTCCAGCCTCGACTGAGATTGAAAGTTTATGCCCGAACCGATCAAGACCAGTGACGCAAAAAGACAGAAGACACCAGCAAAGAAAAGAATAGAAGACGAACGCGGCATCATCTTCCAGGTCTGCGCGTTTCTTGCCCAAGAATTCATGTTCTCTCGACTTGGAGAAAATCAATTTAGCGCATAAAGGGGTCTCCAGCCCAACGTTTTATATTCGAGGTTCAAGCATGGGTTCCGGAAAAGCTAGGAACGGCCAGCCACGCCAGCACTCCAGACGACGTAGTTCGCCGCCACAGTCTGATTCCAGCTAAGCTTCCGTAACCGAACCGCCGCCCGCATTGCGCCTGCGACACGGGTTACGTAAGACAGCGGATTGTTGGCGTAACATCGCGATGAGCCTACTATAGTCGTCCGTCTGATTCCCTACGCTAGGCAATCGGCTCAAGTGGTGAAATTGCACTCACGATCAGGGTTCTGAGCGTAATTGATTACCACCAGCAACCAATCCCTTCGAGCGGGACCAGTTTACAATGCCCACAGTTTGTACTCTCTAAGACTGAAGGCGACTCTATGTTCAGATTGTTGTCCCAGTTCAGTGTGGTGTCTATCGTTCTCGCCTCTTTCCTGCTGATCTTCTCGCCTGTGGTGAGCGGACAGACAAAAGGGGATGTCTACCTCGGCTACTCGTTCGTCAGCAGCGGCCTAACCGTCGGCTCTTGCTGTTTCAGTGGCTCACTGAGCTCAGCCTCCGCGGGGCGAGCTTCGCTGAACGGTTGGGAAGCTTCGGCTTCAATCAGGCTCTTCCCTTGGCTCCGAGCCGTCGGTGATGTCAGTGCCGGCTATGGAACGGTGCCCGTGGTTTTCTCCAGTATTCTTGGTTCCCAGAAGCTGAACGTCAACACGAACCTGCATACCTACCTATTCGGCCCGCGTGCTTCCGTCTCGGTCGGTAGATTAAGGCCATTTGGGCAAGCCCTTTTCGGGTTAGCTCACCAAAGCGTTTCGGCTAATGCGTTTATCACCAATGTCGGCCAGCGAGACAATGCTTTTGCGTTTGATCTCGGAGGAGGTGTCGACGTCCGCTTGGTCAGCAGAGTGGCTTGGCGCGTTCAGGCAGACTACCTGCAAACCAAGGTCTTCGACTCCACCCAACACGATCCGCGCATAAGTACGGGGATTGTGCTCCGTTTTTAAGCCTGCCTTGTCACTTTAGTCCTTTAGTCCTGTGGATGGCTCTCGATCAGCCACTAGATTGTTGGCTTAAAATCGCGGTCGAGGCGGAGCTTCATTTCCTGACATCACTTCTTTATAGAACTCATTGACCCCAGTCGGCCAATTCTCAGTTTACGAAAGGCCTGATTGCGACAACTTCATTCGTATTCCGATCTATACTTCGATTCGCAAGGGTACACTCTCGCACGGAAAGACAACCATGTTTGAGCGCTATACAGAGACGGCAAGAAGAGTGATCATCTCGTCCAAGCACAGGGCTAGCCACGTCGGGAGTCCCGAGATTGATACGGAGCATCTCCTGTTGGGGTTGCTGTCGACAGACAAAGCCTTGGCGCGCCGCTTTCTTGGTTCGCCCTGGGCTGCCGATTCGGTCTGGAGAAAGATCGAACAAAGCGGAAAAATCGGTGAGGCAATAAAAGGCCCTTGCGACCTTCCACTCAGCATGTATGCAAGCTTGCGCTGTCTTATGCAGTCGAGGAGGCTGAAAACAAAGCCCGTGATTTGGGCACGGGCTTCGTCTGCAAAGGACGCCTACGGGCTCGTGCCGGTACCGGCAGTACTGACCCAGCCCTGCTTTACCTGTTACTTCATTTAACGTTGATCACGGTCCGCATCCACGGGTGAACGCAGCACTGGACCCTGGTTTTTCCAACTGCAAAATTGCTGAGCCGGCAGCTGGTCCGATCTCGACTGTGCCAGCTTCCACAAATATGTTGCTCGCACTTGGGGGCTGGAGACATTCCGGCGCAGGCACAGGGTTGCCCGATAACTGGTTCAGGACTGTCACGAACCCTCCGCCGAACTTCGCAACCGTGGTAAACGTGTGCGTCTCGCCGCCACGATTATCGAGCGCCGTCGAGTCTCCCGAGGCGATGGTGTACCCGGTCGAGCCGAAACGCCAAGCACCAGCAATGCGGTCCGCCGCGACTTCTCCCACAAAAATGGAAAACGTCTCAGTGCCGTGATCGCCAGGCTGGCAAGTGCCAGGACCGAAAGTTGCGTTGAAGGTTGCGGGATCACAATTATCCCAAATTCTGATGGAGTCGGTGTCAGGTGCAGCTGCCGCACGCGCGCGCAGAAGCAGAGATCCCGACAACACCAGTACGCCAAGAGCCACGAGAACAACGCGGTTGCGCTTCCTAAGTCAACTCCTTTGATCGGTGGTCGTTGGGTCCGATGGAGAAACGATTGGTGGGTACAACTTCGGGAGAGGCTACCACCAGGCAGAAATGACTGTCTGTCGTCCCTATGGGTTAGTTCTAATTGCACCGCCAATTCTCAGTTTATGTAATCGCCTGTGGCTGTTGAAAAACTCTTCGCCGCGAAATTCGCGAACATAAAATCGCGTCAGGATGCCAACCTAACTCGGGCGGCTGGCCTGCTCACCGCGAATCAGATTCTCTCCGGGCGTCTTCGTCAGCGTCCTTGGTGTCGTCCACCTCTTGCTGATGAAGTCTCTTGAATTCGGCGAGCAGGCGCTCAGACTTTTCCGTTTCCCCGAGTCTGGCATACACGCGCGAGAGCTGGTAATAAGCCGAAGTCAGACCGGGATCAGCGGTGATCGCTCCCTCTAGTTCGTCCTTGGCTTCCTTCCATCGCTGCGCATACACCCAAAGCTTTCCCAGTTCGTAGTGCGGGAGCGCGTATCTCGGCTTCAGTTGGATGGCCTTCTTGAAGGACTCCTCCGCTTCTGCATTGCGATTCTCACGCATGAGCAGGATTCCCAAGTGGCAGTGGAAACGGGCATTGTCGGGTTGCAAGGAGATGGCGCGGCGGAGGCATCGCTCAGACTCTTGGGGCTTGCCTTCGTTGGCCCACGCGAGTGCCTCCATAAACACTGAAGCTGCTGAGCCCGGATTTAATTCGAACGCGCGGGCCAGGCTCTGGCGTGCCTGAGTATAGTGACGAATAAAATAGTAGCTAATGCCCGCCAGGTAGAAAGGCTCATCCCAGTCGGGCGCGAGCACCGTCGCTTTCTGCGCCAGTTCCACGGCAGCATTCTGCTGTCCTGCCCGCTGCAGAAGACGGACACGCAGGACCAAAACTTTGGGATTCTCGGGAGCTAGGGTCAGCGCCGCCTCGGATTCCTCGTCAGCGTCGGTGAAGCGATGAGCTTGGTAGAACGCGCTGCCGCGCAAGTAGTGTTCCTCGGCGGTCTTCGGTTCCTTGATAACGTCCAATACGTTGTCGGGTTGGCGGGATGCGAGATACGCGGTCGCAAGCTCATATCGGACATCTTCGTCCCCCGGACGGATCAGATGCGCCGCGCGAAAGTAAAGCACTGCGTCTCCCGGCTGCGCATGCTTCAGGAAGAGCTGGCCAATCGCCACATTCCATTGAAAATCCGAACTCAGTTGTTTTTTCTCCTCCTGCGCGGCTTGGCGCGCTTGCTCGAGCCGCCCGGCTTCGAGTTCGGCGCGGACAATGTTAAAAGAAACGTCCGGACGGTCCGGCGTTATGGCATGTGCATGGCGCAGATGAGGAAGCGCGGCAGCGGGCTGCCCCATTCTCAAGAGGACAATGCCGAGGTCATAAGCAGCGTTAGCTTGTTTGGGGTCCAAAGCGACGGCCTGCTCAAGTTCCCCGCGCGCGTCGCGGACTTTATTCTCCTTTAAGTAGGCGAGAGCCAGGTCGTAGTGGCCGGAGTAGGAGCGAGGTTCCAGCTTGAGCGCCTCTTTGTAATGCAGAATGGACTGTGCCGTCTCGCCGCGCTGAAACTCCGTAAGCCCCAGCAGAAGATATGCGTCCGCGCACTTCGAGTCCACTTCGATGGCCCGGTTCAGTCTTTCGAGAGCAGTGGCCGAATCCCCCGCAGCGAGCGCCTTCTGGGCGCCGGTGACGTATGAGCGAGCCGTGCCGCAGGTTGGCATCAGTTGTGCGCTAGCCGGATGTGAAGTGGCGACCACCTGGAGCGCGATGAAACCAGCTGCTGGGAGGTGATTGGCGCACCAACCCGCGATAGTGAGGCCAACGTGCGTCGCGCTGCATGATTTAATTCCCGCGGAGGTTCCAGCGCGCACAAGCCTCGTCACCGGATCCACAATTTCACCAGGTGAAAATCGATTTCATCTTGACTGCCCGTGGGCTTGTGGGTATTTTATGGTCCACTCGCAACTTCGAGCAACGATCGGTTCAGACACCGCTGGAGGTGCTTCATGGCTCGCCACCTGCCGTGGGAGATTTTGCTTTGTGCTCTTGCCATCTTTCTGCTCTCCCCACTGCTCCTGAATGCAGAGGTCACGGGTACAGTCACGGGAACTGTAACTGACTCGAGCGGCGCCACCATCGCCAACGCTCCCGTGGTCCTGAGAAATGCGAATACAGGGCTCGAGCGCCGGGTTCAGACCAACCCGTCAGGCGGCTACGAGTTCCTCGCGGTCCCGGTGGGAGAGAACTACTCGGTCCGAGTCGAAGCTCCTGGATTTCGAGCCGCGGTGCAAACCGAGATCAAGCTCGAAGTCAATCAGAAGTACAGAGCTGACTTCAAGTTGGCAGTCGGCGCCGTCACCCAGACGGTTGAGGTCACGGGTGCCGCCAATCAGCTGGATACCTCCAGCACTCAGCTCGGGGACGTCATCGGAGAGAAAAAGCTGACCAGCCTGCCGCTGAACGGCCGCAGCTACATTGACTTGCTGGGCCTGCAAGCCGGCGTCATCCCGGTTTCCTCCGGTGCCTCGCAGCACGACCGCTACGTTTCTGGCAATGGAGACACAGGCCAGGTGTCGGTCAACGGACAAAGGGAAACTTCCAACTCTTTCATGGTGAACGGCGGCGATGTCGAAGAGAGCGTCCAAAACGGAGCTTCCATCGTCCCCACCCTCGACTCCATCGAAGAATTTCGTCTGCTAACCAACTCCTTCAATGCCGAGTACGGTCGTTTCTCCGGTGCCATCGTCAACGTTGTGACCAAGAGCGGGACCAATGAAATTCACGGCTCGCTATTCGAATTTCTCCGCAATGAGAAGCTCGACGCCCGCAATTACTTCGATCCGCAACGGGGTGTGTTCAAGCGCAACCAGTTTGGCGGCACGATCGGCAACCCCATCATCAAAAATAAGGTCTTCTTTTTTGGAGATTACCAAGGCACGCGCGAGATCCGGGGGGTCTCCTCGGGCCAGGTCAACGTACCTTCCGTGCTCGAGCGAGGCGGCGACTTCTCCGATATCGCAACAATTAATCCCGGTTACAACCAGTTTACCGGAACTGTTCGCAGCGGCACCGGCACGGGAGAATTCGCCCAGGTGTTGACCCAGCGTCTGGGATACCAGGTTTCACCGAACGAGCAATACTGGTTTAGCGGCTGTACCACGACGGATCCGACGACGGGTTGCGTGTTTCCGGGAGCGACGGGGCCATTTATTCCGCAAGCTGCATGGTCTCCGGTTGCGGTGAAAACGCTGAAGTTCATCCCCACGCCCACGGGAGATTCGGGCGGAACTCCGTTCTTTTCGACGACCGCTGAGAAATCGAATGTGAAAGACGACAAGTTTGGAGTAAAGGTTGACCTGAACAGCGAGCACTTGGGCAATTTTTCGGTGTACTACCACTTCGACGACGCTACCTTCCTGAATCCTTACCCTGCGTTTACGTCGAACGTGCCCGGGTTTTCCGCAGTCACCGACTCGCGCGGCCAGCAAATCGGAGTGAGCCATACCCTCATCATCAACCCGACCACCGTCAATGAGGTGCATCTCAACTACACGCGCTTTGCGTTCTTGAAGAACAAGCCCGTCGGCGGGCTCGGCAAGATCACCGATTTCGGCTACATCGAAGGCGGTTTGGGGATCTTACCAGTCAATCCAGCCATCGAGGGTGTCGCGCCCATCGGCCTCAACAATACCGGCGCGGCTTTTGGCCTTCCAGATGGTACGACCGGTCAATATAACAACACCTATCAGATCACCGACAATTTCTCGAAGGTTATCGGCAACCATACCCTCAAGTTCGGTAGTGATCTCCGTTACATCCAGGTCAACGAACGCAACACCTACACTTCGAATGGGTGGTTTCAGTTCTCAGGAGGCGAAACTGGCAATGACTTTGCCGATTACCTGCTGGGCGCACCCGACCTCTTCAACCAGACCAGCCACCAACTGCTGGATTCACGCACCAAGTATTTTGGCGTATATGGGCAGGATACTTATAAGGTCAGGTCCGACCTGACCGTCAATTACGGCTTGCGCTGGGACGTGAGCCAGCCTTTCTACGACACCCTCAACCGGATCCAGACTTTCCAGCCCGGAGTGCAGTCGAAGATTTATCCGGATTCCCCCACCGGCTTCGTTTTCCCAGGCGATCCGGGAGTGCCACGTACGCTCGCCCCCACGCAATACACAAGATTTGCCCCGCGCCTGGGGGTTGCGTACTCGCCGGGAGCGACGGAAGGAGTCGCGGGCAAAATCTTCGGAGGACCCGGGAAGACCAGCATGCGCGTGGGTGGGGGAATCTATTACACCGCCATCGAAGATGTCACCCTCTTCAACGAAGTGGGTGACGCCCCCTTCGGACTGTTTTATGTCAGTCCGGTGCCGGTCTACCTCGAAGAGCCTTACCGGGCCCGCATAGACTCCAGCCAGAATCCCGGACAGCGTTTTCCGTTCACGATCCCAAAGCCGGGAGCGACAGGAATTTGGGCGCAATACCTGCCGGTCTCAGGCTCACCCACCTTCAAGCCGAGCAACAAATTGCCTTACGCGGAGCATTTTAACTTTACCATTCAACGTGAGCTCTCCCACACCGCAGTGTTTTCGATTGGCTTCGTGGCGTCGCGCGGTCGCCACCTACTTTCAACTATAGAATCGAATCCGGGGAACCCCGCCAAGTGTTTGCAGCTGGTTGAGCCGTTGGTTGCCCCCGGGACATCCTGCGGGCCGTTCGGAGAAGACACCATTTATCTCGATTCGAGCGGCCAAACCGTGGCCAACGGAACTCGACCGTTTTCCGTCACCTCGGGACGGGAACTTGCCAATGGATTGCTCGATTTCTCCAGCAACTCCTGGGAAGCTACGGTGGCCAATTCGACCTACAACGCTTTGCAAACCAGTCTGGAAAAAAAGGTAGGTGACCTCCGTCTGTTGGCGGCCTATACCTGGTCCAAGTCAATTGATAACTCATCGGGCTTCTTCGACGCGATCAACCCGTTCAATGCAAGAAGCAGCCGGGCGCTTTCCATCTTCGATATAACCCACAATTTCGTCGTCAGCTATGGCTATGATTTGCCTTTCACCAGATCGTCGAGCGGCGTGCGAGGCAAGTTGCTTTCGGGCTGGACGATTTCAGGGATTACGCGCTTCGCCACGGGGTTCCCGATCACGGTTACGGAGAGCGACGATCAATCCCTTTGCGGGTGCAGCGGCGCCGATGTGCCCAAATACAACGGGCAACCAATCCGCTACCTTGACCCACGAAAGCCGGGACACCAGTACTTCGATCCTTCCCCATTCTCCCGTGAAGATCTCGGCATCTCTGGCAACGCGAATCGGCGTTTCTTTCACGGCCCGGGATTTAACAATTGGGACCTGGCCTTGCACAAGCTCACTCGGATCAGTGAAAGGACCGCTCTGGAGTTTCGTGCGGAACTTTTCAATGCGTTCAATCACGTACAGTTCATGAACCCCAACGGTGACATCGGGGGCAACTTTGGCCAGGTCACGTCCGCCCGCGATGCCCGGATCGGACAGATGGCGCTCAAGGTTTCTTTCTGAGCGTCATGACACCGCAGGGACAGTACGGCTTCGGCGCCGGATATGGAGCAGGTCACCAGAAGTGACGCTCCCCAGCTGGGAATCGCTTTCATCGATGTATCCTCATTCCGAAAATGTAGAACTTGACACCCGTACACTCCGAGAGAATCGCATCCTTGCCAAAGTTAGTTGCCACTTTAATCCTTAACCGGTGTGTGAGAGTGGAGTCGGGCCTCGCACCGGGTGTGTGGCGGGCGAAGCCTCGTTGCACTCAGAATCGCGCGTTTTTCCGCACCCCATGCTTGCGTTTTTTGCGAAGGTGGTTCCGTTAGTTAGCAGAACATTCCAGCCTGGACTCGGGGACAGAAATCTGTCGTGTCAGCGTCAACCCCACCGACTGTTGCTGCGCAAGGATGCAGCATTCTTCGTGTCAACTATGCTAGCGAGGTCAAAAGGAGGGGCAGCTCCTAGTGTGTGGTGGAGGCATCGTCGGTTGTAGCGCCCTTTGCGGCTTTGGTGCCCTCTATCTTGCACTTGTATTCTTTGCCGTCTTCGCGCCGTATGTAGAGCCTCTCGCCATCCACTCGGTAGTCCACGACCTGCCCTATATTGAATTTCCCTGCTTGGAAGCGACCGCAGTAGTCAATCTTATAGACCAAGTCGGCGCCGCTTAATTCGTATAGCTTCGCGCGGCGCTTCGTGGTCATGACGGCGCACTACCGCCAGAGGTGTCCGAGTCGACCCGGATATCCCAAGCCTTGACCGCTCCCTTCTGGTAGGTAGGCGGCGTCTTGTCGGGGCTGCAATCGTGGCGGCTAGCGGTAGTTTACTGTGAGTTGATTAGGCAAGAGAGTAACTGGGTTATTTATGAGGGTGTTACAAGAGTTGGGTTGTCTTACCCACGTGGGGTACTACGATGCCATCGCTCCAGCCCCAGAGTCTTGACCAACGCTTGCTGCGTCAGAGTCTGCTGGGAGAGCACATAGGCGGTGCGCGGCGGTCCCTTCTCGCCCTGCGGCGGATAAAGTAAAACGAACTGTTTGATCTGCTCCAGTTCCTGGAGTAATTGCTCGACCGAGAGATCGGCCCAGGCCGCTTGCGCCTGCTTGTGCACATACTGCAGCAGGGAGATACCCAGCAGGCCGTAGGAGGCGTGGATGCGAATCTTGCGATCGGTCCAGTGATACATGGGATCCCAACCCAGCCAGTCTCCCTGCTTCAGTCCACGGAAGACGCGTTCGATCTGTTGTTGACCGGAGTAGCCGGCCACGATTTGTTCCGCACTCCAGTCCATACGGTTGGTCAGCAGCACGGTCCGTCCCAGGCGTTGATTCAGCAGTTGCGGGAGGGCGGCGGAGTCGAAGTCAAACTGCAAATGCCAACGACCGTCATGCTCTTGCAGTTGATAGCGAATGAGTTCGGCCAGGAACGGGGCGGACAACCAGCGCCGAATCTTGCGCTCGATCTGATCTTGTTTCCAGCGCGCCTTGGGTTTATTCAGTTCCTTGGCCAAACGGCGCAGGGATTGCAGCACCCGGCTGAGGCTGGTGGTCAGACTGTGCAGTTGCTCTCCCGCGAAGGAAGCTGAGTACTTCACCACGCACAGATACTCGCGTCCATGGGCCAAGGTTTTCTCGGCGGTGGCGCGCACTCCGGGTTGGGCGCTACTGCAGGCGGGTAGTTCTTCCACTGCTCGACTGCGTAATTCCGCGGGCGCCTGATTCCAGGGCAAAGCCGAGATCCATCCCACTCCGGCTTCTTCCAACTGCACCGT
>Ga0137390_10004800_pt1 | contig 11318 bp, 11 predicted proteins | sample 15con2h24AmetaG_FD_104937 | JGI IMG/M metagenome (GOLD analysis project Ga0137390, IMG submission 104937) | Vadose zone soil microbial communities from Angelo Coast Range Reserve, California, USA - 15con2h2.4A metaG | ecosystem: Environmental > Terrestrial > Soil > Vadose zone > Saprolite... | reverse complement strand
TCGCCCGCGATCTCGTTCGAGGTGTCGACGATGACCACGCGCTTGCCGAGATCGTCGGCGAGGACGCGCGCGACTTCGCGAAGGAGCGTCGTCTTCCCCACGCCCGGCCGGCCGAGGAGCAGGATGCTCTTCCCCGACTCGACGATGTCGCGGAGGATCTCCACCGTCCCGTACACCGCGCGTCCGACGCGGAGCGTGAGGCCGACGACCTTGCCCGCGCGATTGCGCAGCGCGCTGATGCGGTGGAGCGTTCGCTCGATGCCGGCGCGGTTGTCGCCGCCGAACTGGCCGATGTGCGAGATGACGTAAGCGATGTCCTCCGCCGAGACCTCGTGACGGCGCAGGATCTCCTCGCGCCCGGCGAAGCGCGCCTCGGGCAGGCGACCGAGGTCCATCACGATCTCGAGGAGACCGTCGAGACCGTCGAGCGATCGTACGCGGCCGGCGAGATCAGCGGGGAGTCCGCGGAGGAGAGCCTCGAGCTCGTCGGTCTGTTGCTGCATCGTCATTCACCACCCACGCGCGGGGGTACAAGGCATTCGCGTAGAGCATATCGAGAGCCGCCGTAGCATCCCGGTCACGATGCGACAGGAGGGGAGCGGCGCGTCGGTCACGCTCGACGCGGCCGACCGGGCGGGCATCGCAGCGCTGCGCACGGCGCTCGTCTCCGCGGAGTACGACGTGGCGCACGTGCGGCCGATGCTGCGCGGCGAGGGCGACGCCGTCGCGCCTCGTCCGGCCGACGTCTCGATCATCGTGCGTCTTCTCCCCGAGCGCGGGCGCTTCACGACGCTCATGCGCCTCTTCATGCTCGGCCTTGAGGCCTCTTCTGACGACGCGCGTGCGGCGCTCGCGCCGCTCTCGATCGAAGGGGCGATGCGCCTCGGGGTGCTCCGGTCGGCGGCGAACGGGGTCGTGGGGACGGTGCACATCATGCCCACGGGCAGCTACCTCTTCGCCTCCGACCGCGTGCCCGAGGATTGGCGCGGCATCCGACCCGACCATGTCATGGGCGTCGCGAGCAGCTCGAACCTCCTCGCCTCGCTCGTCGTGCCGCGGCCGGTCGAGCGCGCGGTGGACATCGGCTGCGGGTGCGGAGTCCAGGCGGTGCTCGCGGCGCGTTACGCGAGGACGGTCATCGCGTGCGATATCAACCCCCGGGCGCTGAGCTTCACCGCGTTCAACGCCGAGCTGAACGGCGCGCGCAACGTCGAATGCCGCGCCGGGAGCTTCTTCGAGCCGGTCGCCGGCGAGACCTTCGACCTGATCGTCTCCAATCCGCCGTTCGTGATCTCGCCCGACAACGCCATCGCGTTCCGCGACGCGGGGCTCGGCGGCGATGACGTGAGTCGACAGGTGGTCCGTCAGTCGGTCATGCACCTGCGGGAGGGCGGGCTCGCGTTCGTCCTGATCAACTGGGGGATCGGCGATCACGGGCAGTGGCCCGACCGATTGCGTGGCTGGACCGCGGACCTCCCGTGCGACGCCTGGTATCTGCATCACTCGAGCGAAGCGCCGCTCTTCTACGCCGCGTCCTGGAACTCGCCACTCGAGTCACTGTCGAGCGAGTACACCGCGGCGATCGACCGGTGGAGCGCGTACCTCACTGATCTCGGCTTCGCGGGGGTCGGTTATGGCGCGGCGATCCTGCGAAGGCGGAGCGGCGTCGCCAACTGGGTGCGCTTCGACGACCTGCGCGGGCAGAGCGAGCCGGCATCCGGGGACCAAGTCGCACGGCTCATCGCGAATCAGGATCTCCTCGCTGGTCTCGCGGACGAGCGCGCGCTGCTCGACGCGCGGCTCGCGCTCGATCCGGACCATCGGCTCGACCAGGTGCTGCGCTGGCACGACGGCAGCGCCGAGGTCGAGGCGAATGCGCTTCGCCACGAGACCGGCTTCCGTTTCGCGATGCCGGTCGACACCTTCACGATGGAGCTTATCGCGCGTCTTGACGGACACACGCTGCGCGAGGCCGCGCACGCAGCGGCGGCCGAGCACGTCGCCACGAAGGCCGTCGATCGGGCTGAGCTCGAGGCCGAGGCGCTGCGGTTCGCGAAGATGTCGCTCGGGCTCGGCTTCACGCACGTGGTCGACGGTGGACACCGGTGAGCGTCACGACCGCAGCGAAGAGCGTGCCCGATAGCGCGGATGGCGGCGGCATCGCGCTGTTCCGGCGGGCGCTGCGGTCGGCCGGCTATCGCCCCGACCGCATGCGCGTGATGCTGCGGTCCGAAGGCGAGAACGTGACTCCCCGGCCAGAGGACGTGCCGGTGGTCGAGCGGCTCCTGCCCGAGCGTGACCGGCTCGCGGACCTGCTGAGGATGTTCCTCCTGCGGCTCGACATTCCCGCAGCGCGTGCGGCCGATGCGCTCGCGCCACTTCCGCTCGAGCGCGCGACGCGAATGCGCGTCGTCATGCAGGGGGGCGGAACCGTCCGCGGCGCGATCCGCGTGCTCCCCGCGGGGGAGCAGCTCTTCGCTTGCGACCGCGAGCTCGAGAGCGCGCCCGTGCTACCAGCGGACCACGTCATGGGCGTGTCGTCGTCGTCGATCTTCCTCGCCTCGCTCACCGTGCGCCGCCCGGTCGGTGACGTGCTCGACGTGGGCTGCGGCGGCGGGATCCAAAGCGTGCTCGCGGCATATCACGCGAAGCGTGTGGTCGCGTGCGACATCAACCCACGCGCACTTGCGTTCACCGCCTTCAACGCGGCGCTCAACGGCCTCACCAACGTCGAGTGCCGCACCGGCAGCTTCTTCGAGCCGGTGGAGGGCGAGCAATTCGACCTCGTCGTGTCGAACCCGCCATTCGTGATCTCGCCCGACAGCGCGATGGTCTTCCGCGACAGCGGCATGCGCGGCGATGACGTGAGTCGAACGGTCGTGCGCGAGGCCGCGGCGCACCTGCGCGACGGCGGCCTCGCGTTCGTGCTCGTGTCGTGGGGCATACGCGAGGGAGCCGACTGGCCCGCGCCGCTGGAGACCTGGGTCAAGGACACCGGATGCGACGGCTGGTTCCTGCACCAATCGCAGGCCACGCCGCTTGGCTACGCCGCCACGTGGAGCGAGCCGCTGCAGCGCGCGGAGGCCGGCGCGTTCGAGGCCGCGATCGACCGCTGGGCGCGCTACTACCGTGAACTGGGGTACGGCGCGCTGGCATACGGCGCGGTCATCCTGCGCAAGCGCAAGGCCGCGAAGCACTGGACGCGCGCCGACGACCTGCACAGCCTGCGCGAGCCCGCATCAGGCGAGCAGATCGCGCAGCTCATCGAGGCCGAGGACTACCTCGCGTCGCACAGCGACGAGCAGATCTTGCGCACGCGATTCACGGTGGAGCCACTCCACCGACTCGACCAGACACTCCGCGTCCGCGACGGGGCGTTCGCCGTCGACGGCGCGACGCTGCGGCTCGAGACGGGCCTGCGCTTCAACATCGCGATCGACGCCTTCACCGCGGAGCTGCTCACGCGGCTCGACGGCAGGCGCACGCTCAGCCAAGCCGCGACCGACGCGGCCGCGCGCTTCGCAGGCGATGGGATCGCGCCGGCCGATTTCGCGGCAGAGGCCGTTTCGGTGACGCGACGCGTGCTGGCGCTGGGGTTCGTGCGCCTGTCCACTCGGTAGGCGTGATAGCCTGCCGCCGTCTGGCTGGCGCAGCCAAGTGGGAGGGGAATCGATGGACGAGCAGGCGACGACGACTACCCGACGCCGTTTCTTGGGCACGGCCGCAGGCGCGACCGGCGTCGCGCTCGGCGCGGCGGTGTGGGGCGCGAATCAGGCGGCCGCCGCGGCGATCCCGGGTGAGGCGGCGCAGCGTCTTCCCGCGGCTGACAAGCGCAGTTTCGTGTCCGGGAAGTTCGCCCTCGAGCTCGACGGCATCGGGGCGGGTTGGCTGCGCGACGCCGACGGCGGCCAGGCGTTCGCCGACGTGGTCACCGAGAAGGTCGGGCCGGACCACATCGCCCACAAACACCTCGCCGGCGTGAAGTACGAGGACATCACCGTGACCTCTGGCACCGGCATGTCCAAGAACTTCTACAGCTGGATCGCGGCTTCGTGGAAGACGACCTTCGCGCGGAAGGACGGCTCGATCATCGCAGCCGACTTCAACCTCCAGGCCAAGTCCGTGCGGGAGTTCGTCAACGGGCTCATCACCGAGACGACGATCCCGGCCATGGACGCCTCGTCGAAGGACGCGGCGTTCATGACGGTCAAGTTCGCGCCCGAATTCGTGCGGAACAAGAACGGCAGCGGGAAGGTCGACCAACCCGTGCCCCCGGCGCAGAAGAAGTGGCTCCCGTCGAACTTCAGGCTCGAGATCGACGGCCTCGACTGCACGAGGGTCAACAAGATCGACGCGTTCACCGTGAAGCTGAGCGTCGTGTCCAACTCCACGGGCGAGCTCAGTGAGGTCGAGGTCGAGCCGGCCCACGTCGAGTTCCCGAACCTGGTGATCACGTTCGCGGAAAGCTCTGCTGCGAGCTGGCAGAAGTGGTTCGAGACGTTCGTCGTCCAGAGCAACAACGGCGACGAACAGGAGAAGAGCGGCACGCTCACGTTCCTCGCGCCGGACCTCAAGAGCGAGCTCGGCAAGGTGAGCTTCTTCCATCTGGGCATCTTCAAGCTGGACGACGACGCGAGCGAAGATGCGAGCGGCAGCGTCATCCAACGCGTCAAGGCCGAGCTCTACTGCGAGCGCATGGAGTTCCAGTTCGGTCCGGCGACGAACGCCTAGCGGGCTGGCGAACCGCCGCCGTAGCGAAGGCCCGCTCCTCGACCCGGATCGCGAGCTCTTTCACGAAGAGCATCGCGGTGGCCGCCTCGGGAAACCTAAGCCAGGATCGCGAGCGCCTCGGCAGCCTTGTCTTCGGCGACGCGGACCTCGACCGGAGTGACCGCGGTCGGGCTGCCCATCGTCCATGACGGCTCCACGCGCCCGGTAATGCGCGCGACTATCCCCGCGGCACGCAAGCGCGCGACGACGAGCTCTGCGCTCTGGCGATCGGACATCTTCGCGACGACGACCTCACGCATCGCTACGGGCGACGCCCTGCCGTTCGGAGGTCGCGCCACTTCGCGCGCGAAGGATCACGAGGACCGCCAGGACGACCGCGACCTGAAGGATCGCGACGATCGCGAGAACGAGGGCGGGCGTCGCCGGGTCGCGGAGTGCCTGATCGAAGAGCCCGGATCGATCGCACGCGAGCCAGGCGTCTCAGGCTGTGTGTCGAGCCAGCCGAAATAGTGACCGGCCATCGTCACCACCCCAGTGAGCATCGCGACGAGGATCGGAGACGCCACGAGTCACCTCCCGGGTCGCGTTTCCGCGGCGACCCCGTGCCCGCACTCGACCGCAGGCCGACAGGCATGACGATGTTCGCACCGATGTCCAGCGACGATCAGCGCACCGCCGCCGTCGCCATTGCCCGTTCCTCGACGCGGATCGCGAGCTCTTTGACGAAGAGCATCGCGGTCGCCGCTTCGCGGAAGCCCTCCGCGAGCAGCGCACGCCCGACGTGCTCCTCATACGAGCGCACCGGCACGGTGACGGGTCGCCCCGCCGGCAGTGGGGCGACGCTCGCGCGCAGCAGGTCGCGTGCGAGGTCGACGTCGCCGTCACGCGTGCGCACCTTCACCACATGCGGGTGGCGGTCGCGGCCCTCGAAGGCGAAGGCAAACGCCCGGGTCGCGCGCTCGTCGCCGTCGATGAGCGCGGCCGCGCGGCGCATCGCCAGCGGGTTGCCGCCGACGAGGTGCGGCGGGTCATAGGCGCCGCCGCGGCGGGCCACGTCGAAATCCGGAACTGAGAGCTGCTCGGCGCGCTGCACGGCGTGCGGCGTGGTCGCGGCGTAGAAGCGGAAGAGGTCGTGCGCGTCGCTCGAACCCGCGCGGCGCGCGCCGGTGCGCTGCGGCTCCCCGAGCTGCGCGCGCGTCGCGACGAACCACGTCTCGCGCGTGTACGAGTAGAAGCCGGTCTGGAAGAAGGTCTCGCGTGCGCGCGCCTCGTCCGGTACCGCGGCGAAAAGCCGGTGCATGCCCGCGCGGGCGGCCGCCGCGCTGATGCCCGAGAGAAGACGGAACGCGCTGTCCGCGCCGCCGGGCTCGTACATCGCGCCAAGGAGGAGGATCACCCACTCCGGACGGCTGCCGTCGTACACCAGCGCGGCGCTGCGCAGCTGACCGCGGTACTCCTCGATGAACACGTGGAGCCGACCGCCGGTGACGCCGGCGAGGCCGAGGGCCATGCGTCGCAGCCCGGGGACCGCACCGCCGGCGAAGGTCACCGGGAGCGCGGATGCGAGCACCGAGTCCTCCGTGTGAAGGCTGCGCTCGAGCAGAGCCGTGATGCGCGGCGCGTCGAACGGCGTCGCCGCACGCGCTGGCACTACTTCTTTCCGAACGAGAGGAAGAGGCGGTGGAAGCGATCGTCGGGCGTGAGCTCGGGGTGGAACGACGTCGCGAGCAGGTTGCCCTGACGCGCGGCGACGATCGTCCCGTCATCGAGCGCGGCGAGCGTCGCGACATCTTTCGCGGTCTTCGTGATCTTCGGCGCGCGGATGAACACCGCGTGATACGGCGCGCCGCTCATGCCGGAGACCTCGAGATCGGCCTCGAACGACTCGAGCTGGCGTCCGAATGCGTTGCGCTCGACGCTGATGTCCATGAGCGCGGCGATCGGATGCGCATGGCCGGGGACGTCCTTCGCGAGGAAGATCGCGCCGGCGCAGGTTCCCCACACCGGCATGCCTTCGGCCACGCGCTCGCGGAGCTTCGGGATGATCTGGTAGCGCTCGGCGAGCTTCCCGATCGTCGTGCTCTCGCCGCCCGGGATGATCAGCGCGTCCACGCCGTCGAGCTGCTCGGGCCGCCGCACGTCGATCGCCTTGGCTCCCATTCCGCGAAGCGTGCGCAGATGCTCGGCGAAGTCGCCCTGGAGACCGAGGACGCCGACGCGCGCGGTTTGTGTTGCTGTCTTACCAGCCGCGGACGGCAAGGCGTTCGGCCGGCGGGATCGTCTCGATCGCGAGGCCGCGCATCGGCTCGCCCAGTCCGCGCGAGACCTCGGCGATGAGCTTGGCGTCGGTGAAGTGCGTCGTCGCCTCGACGATGGCCTTCGCGCGCTTCGCCGGGTCGGCCGACTTGAAGATGCCCGAGCCGACGAAGTTCCCCTCGGCGCCGAGCTGCATCATCAGCGCGGCGTCCGCGGGTGTCGCGATGCCGCCGGCGCAGAAGAGGACGACGGGGAGCTTCTGATCCTTCGCGACCCGCTTCACCAGATCGACGGGCACGCGATACTCCTGCGCCTTCTCCTGGAGCGCGGCCTCGTGGAGGTCCTTCAGCGCCACGATCTGCGAGGTGATCGCGCGTAGGTGACGCACGGCCTCGACGACGTTGCCGGTGCCCGCCTCACCCTTGCTGCGGATCATCGCCGCGCCTTCGTTGAGACGCCGCAGCGCCTCGCCGAGGTCGCGCGCGCCGCACACGAACGGCACTTTGAAGTCCTGCTTGTCGATATGGAACTGCTCGTCGGCCGGAGTCAGCACTTCGCTCTCGTCGATGTAATCGACGCCGAGCGCCTCGAGCACGCGCGCCTCGACGAAGTGGCCGATGCGCGCCTTCGCCATCACCGGGATCGTGACGGCCTTCATGATCTCGAGGATCTTCTCCGGATCGCTCATCCGTGCGACGCCACCGGTCGCACGGATATCCGCGGGAACGCGCTCGAGCGCCATCACCGCGACCGCGCCGGCGTCTTCCGCGATCTTCGCGTGCTCGGCGGTGACCACGTCCATGATCACGCCGCCCTTGAGCATCTGGGCGAGGCCGGTCTTGAGGGTCCAGGTGCCGGTCGTCCCGGTGCCGTTGGAACCGTTCTGAGAGGTGGTCATCAGGGGCCCATCGTACCGCGCTGACCCTAGAATCTTGTAATGGCGGTCATCGACGCGAATGTCCTGGTCCTGAACCTCGACTTCCAGCCGCTGAACGTATGCAACGTTCGGCGCGCAGTCGTGCTGCTCTCGAAGGAAAAGGCGACCGTCATCGAGCAGAACGGTCACATCGTGACGAGCGAGCGGCTCAGCTTCCCCTCACCCTCGGTGATCCGGCTCGCCTACCACGTGAAGCGGCCGCGTCCGGTCGTGAAGCTCACGCGCAAAGAGGTCCTGCAGCGCGACGACCATACCTGCCAGTACTGCGGCAAGCGTGGCAATGACCTCACGCTCGATCACGTGATGCCCCGTCATCGCGGCGGGCAGCACACCTGGGAGAACGTGGTGGCCGCGTGCCGCCACTGCAACCACAAGAAGGGTGGGCGCACGCTCGCCGAATCGAAGATGCAGCTCCTCCGCGTCCCGCGGCGCCCGCCGGCCACGCCGACGTACCTTTACTCGTCGTACGTGCGCGGTGGCGAGAGGAACTGGGCCAAGTTCATCGGATTGGACGAGGCCGCCTCCTAGACGCACGCGGCAAGTCGCGTGCAGTGGAGCGTTCGCTGATGCGCATCCTGTTCACCAAACGGACGTTCGCCCCGATGGGTGGCTCCGAGAGCCTCGCCTATCAGTTCGCGATGCGCCTCGCCGCGCGCGGTCACGACGTGCGCGTGGTCTGCGGTCAGTCGTTCGATCCGCGGCCGCGGTACACCGAGAACGGCGTCGACGTCGTGCAGGTGAAGCCGCGCGGCGGTCTGCTCGGCATGATGGCCGACGCGTCGACGCTCATCGACCTCATGCGGACCGACGAGCTCGCACGCTGGGCCGACGACCGCGAGCTCGTCCACAACGTCGGCCGCGAGTATCTCGACAGCTCGCTCTCGGTCAGCGAGGAGCTGGACATCCCGATCGTGCTCACGCCGCTCGCGCATCAGGGCCAGTTCCACGGCGGCGACTCCCCGACGGACTTCGAGCGGTACCGGCGGGCGTCCGCGATCACGACCATGACCGACTGGGAGCGCAACTGGTACGCGGGCCGCGGCATCGATCCGTACCTCGTCGTGACGACCGGTATGGGACCGAACGCGGTGCGCTCGCATGACGGCGCGGCCTTCCGCGCGCGGCATCGCATACCGGCGGGCGCGCCGGTCGTGCTCTACGTCGGACGGCGCGAGCGGTACAAGGGCTTCATCCACCTCCTCGACGCCGCGGACCTGGTATGGCGCCGTCATCCCGACACGCGCTTCGTGTTCATCGGCGTGAGCGGCTTCTACGGCACGGTGGTCGACGAGTTCGCGCGGTACACCGACGATCGGATCGTCGAGATCGAACGCGCGACGAGCACGGAGCGCTCAGCCGCGCTCGACGCCTGCGACGTGTTCGCAATGCCCTCGTTGCACGAGACATTCGGCATCGGGTACCTCGAGGCCTGGCTCCATGAGAAGCCGGTCATCGGCGGGGACATCCCGCCGCTGCGCGAGGTGATCAGCCACGGCACGGACGGCCTCGTCGTCCCGCAGCGGATCGACGCGATCGCGGCGGCGGTGGACACGCTCCTCGAGGACCCGGAGCGGCGAGCGCGTATGGGCCGCGCCGGGTATGCGAAGCTGCTCGAGCGCTGGGACTGGGAGCGTGTGATGGACCGCGTCGAGGACGCATACCTGCGCGCGATCGGCTCGCACGTCCCCGCCGGCGAGGCCCTCGCTTAGGGAGACTTGCGTGGGAGCGCACCGTTCGGCCCTGGCGACTGGGTCGAGCGCACCCCCACATCGGGCCGAAGGACTCCCTACACGGCATCGCGGTCTCCCTAGGGTCGGCACATCGCCGACATCCGCGAGACGGGTGCTCCGGCCGGAGGCATACGGAAATGAGGACTCTTCTCGCGATCGTGACTGCTTCCCTCATGCTCCTGGCCGCCTGCGGCGGTCAGACGGCAATCACCGCCAGCGGACCCGTCTCGGTCACCCTCACGGACACGGGCGTGAGGCTCGATCAGACCAGCGTCTCCGCGGGCGCCGTCACGTTCAAGGTCAAGAACACCGGCACGATCGAGCACGAGCTCGTCGTGATCAAGACGGATGTCGCGGCCGACAAGATCCAGCCGGATCCGGACGAGCCGGGCAAGATGTCCGAGGCAGGGTCACTCGGCGAGAGCGGAGACCTGGCCATCGGCGAGGCCAAGGAGTTCACGCTCAATCTGACACCGGGCAAGTACGTTCTCATGTGCAACCAGCCGGGCCACTACATGGTCGGGATGCACGTCGCCTTCGTGGTCAAGTAGCACCGGTCACACGCTCGCGCGAAGACATCCGCGGCTCGTCGGGCCAGACGCTCGACGGGCCGCGTTCGTCATCCCCGCGCGGGACACGCGGTACCGTACGGGCGGAAGGTTCGATCACGCAGTTGACGCTTCGCCTGCACGGCCTCGCCTGAAGCGCTGCGCCGGGTCTCGGCTGAGGCTCGCGCATCGCGCCCGTGCTGGCGCGACTCGAAGAGCTGGACGGGATCGAACGCGCCGAGACGGATTTCGCTGGCGACTACCTCCGCCTGACGGTCACCGGTGAGACGCAACTCCCCGTCGCCATCGAGCTGCTCGCCGCGCTCGGCTACCGCGCCGAAGATGTCAGCCACGCAACGGTCGTGAGAAGTGCTTGGTACGACGCGCGATCGGTCGGCGAGCTCTCGTTCGTCGAGGCCGGCGTCATCGCCGATCGGGTCCTCGCGGAGCTCCGCGCGCGGCATCCACTCGGACCTGATATCGCGGGCGCCCTGCGCGCGGCCGTGGTCGACGCGCTACACGCGTGCTTCATCACGAAGCCGCTCGAGGCCGGCCCGAGCTCGGGCGATTTCCGGGAGGCATGCGTGAAGGCGACCGTCGCGGCGACGGTCCCGGTCATCGGGACTTCTCTGTCCGATGAGCTCGGGCGACTGCTCGACGCGGACATGCGCCAGATCCACCACGCCGACCCCTCGTGAGAACGCGCCCTTCGCGCATCTAGGCTTCGCGCCGTGCGGGTGGTCATCGCGAAGAAGCTCCTCTCCACCGTCGGCGGATCGGAGATGTTCGCGCGCTCCCTCGACCGCGAGCTTCGCGCGCTCGGCCACGACGTGACGCTCGTCGGGATGAGACCGGCGTGGTCGCGTCCGGGTATCGCGGGCGACACGCGCTCGGTCTTCCTGCCGGTGCGCGGCGGACGCGTCGGGGCGGCGATCGACGGCCTGCTGCCCACGACGCTCGTGCGCGACGACGACCTTCGGCGCGCGGTGAAGGGCGCGGACGTCGTGCATTCGCTCGCGCGCGAGTGGGCCGGCGCGCTCGAGCGCGCGGCGCGCGCGGAGGGGGCCGCGCTCGTGGAGACGCCGCTCGTCCACCCGGGGCAGCCGTTCTCCGGCG
>Ga0137390_10004795_pt1 | contig 11322 bp, 15 predicted proteins | sample 15con2h24AmetaG_FD_104937 | JGI IMG/M metagenome (GOLD analysis project Ga0137390, IMG submission 104937) | Vadose zone soil microbial communities from Angelo Coast Range Reserve, California, USA - 15con2h2.4A metaG | ecosystem: Environmental > Terrestrial > Soil > Vadose zone > Saprolite... | reverse complement strand
CCGAGTCCGAGTCCGAGTCCGAGTCCAGGTCCTCAGACTCGGAGATGGTTCCGCGGTGGATGGCGTTCAAAAAGGGCACGTAAAAGTCGAGAAGCCCTGGGTTTCCTAAGCGGAGGAGGAGCAATAAAATGAACCATCCGAGAAATAAGACACAAGTCGCGGCCATTGCAGACTCGGACTCGGAAAACGCCCGCCTGGCCAAGGAAGGACACGTACCAGGAATGAAGAGCAATATCGTGCGGGGGACCACCGCGCTGTCGCAGGCCCGCATCCCAGGGGGCCACCATAACACCTGGGCCTGCCCGAAAGGTCGCTGATGGTCGTACACCGTATGTATGGGCGTGGGAGCATGGGCGCAAGAGCCTTGCCAGTGGGGCGATTTCCAGGGTTTGAGGAATCGGGGAAGAGGTGTCCGGGGTGGCACCGAGTCTACATCAACCGCATCCATCCTTGCTTATAATAAGTCAGACAGTAGACCGACCACACAGACGGTGGGAACAAGCGCCCTGCGTGATCCGTGGCCGGCAATGGCAATCTGACCCGAGAAATCAACCTGTCGGATCGCACAATCGTGACCAAGGACTAATCAACGTATTTCGACAAAAAATGAGCGGCCCAATGTCATAATATTACAACAGTCTTGAAAACTATTAACCTATCCTACTCTGCAACTGTCATCGACTTGCAAATTCATCAGGTGCGTGCGTGATATGATGGTTAAACATTATGCTACATGCGTTAGAAAGGTCCTGTTTTCAATATGTTCCCAAGAAATGTCAACATGCGCTCAACGCAAGTCGACAATCTCCAAAGGCAGATCCTTGATCTGAACGTGGCCCTTGTCGGCATCCTGTTAGAGATTCGTCACCATAAACTCTTTCGTTATCTCAAGTAGTTCAGGACACGCACAGTGTATATTGGCCGCTCGGGATGTGGGTGAAATGCCTCTGTTGCATCACATGATAATATCGTTTGTAAGCCAGGCGGGTCGGTTAGGCGGAAGATACCGAAGCTATGGGGGAGATCAGTATCAGTAATCGAATCATTGCGAAAACGTACTTAGGGGTCGAATTCGGCGCACAGACAACAGCAAATGATTCCGGTAACATCTGCTGAAAGCCACTGTGTGTATGCAAGTCTACAGACGACATGAAACCTGTGTGCCCAAACATTAGAATCTGGCTGAAACACGTCCAACTATCCCGGTGAAACACTTACAAGACTGCGTCGGATGTGTGTGTATCTAATAATCACGAGCTAATGAGCAGCCGTCCATGTCCAACAGTAACGAGACGACGTACCCATCCAAGTGTGATCAAGGATCGTTCCTCCGTAAATTGCAACACGAGCTCCTCCTCGTCCATCGTACATGTATCACTCGTTGCATGCTGCTTTGGGATCAACAGCGTCGTGACGACAAAGCGCGGGCCTTTATCTTTGCCAAGGAGCAGTCCACATGTCTCGCGGTTCCGAGCTGTATTAATCGATGCGATTGATGTAAACCGGCTCAAGCAGTCACGGGGGAAAGAGACGGTCTTGAGCTCGCGCACTACGGGATCTGAACCACCCACGGGTGGTGCAACGAGCTCCTTTGGAGGAAGCGGAGGTGGGCGCGTTCCTGGACCAGCAGTATAAGACGCGTGGGGGGGCTGCGGATTCTTAGGGAGATGCCGATAGAATTGATTATGGGGATGGGAGGCAGATTCCGGTGATTGGAAAAGGAGCCCTGAATGAGATCCATGTAATGGACGGTGGAACATTGAACTGAGTGACGGATGGTAGCCCTGCGATATCTGATGCTGGCTCATCAAAGATGGATATTGAATAGTGCCGAGGTGTGGTGGAGGCGCGGAGGTGGTGGTAATGGGTCGTGAGGGTCTGAAAGACGTTCGAAAGGATTTCAGCGACCGAACCAGAAGGAAGAAGGTTCTTTTCTCACATTCTATTGTATTTGTCTGGAAGGGGCCTGTGTTCGAGTTCTTTAAGTACCAAGAAACATGCGCAAGAGTGTTTCAACGAGGGATGACGCACCGTGTCGGGCTCTCCAGTGGCATCTGCATGTAAGCAGTGATTGGACCGGAGGTCGCCGGTACCGAGGTAGAAGGATACTGAATAGATGACACCGGGGCTGAGAGCGACGCAGAAATAGGCGCTGTTGGGGCGGCTGTTACACTTTGATTCTGACCACTCGGATGTCCGAGCCTCGCGGTTTGCGCAGCATGTTCAGCCTCCCGCTGTCGGCGTAAGATACCATCTTGCTCTTGGCGACGTTGCTCCTGGCGCCGACCATCTTCTTCCCACTCGCGACGTCGACGCGCGTCATCCTCGCGCGCACCGTCAGCAAGATATGCCTCTTCGCGCCGGCGTGGCACGTCACGTAGAGTCACTTCTGTACGTTCACGCCTCACCCTGTCCTCTTCAAGCAGGCTTTGATCATACGGTGAAGGTGTGCGACTCCGAGGTGGTATGGATGCGCGGCCGCGTGAGCTCGAGCGGGTAGAAGAGGAAGATGGCGTATTCGAGCCACGAGAGTGGCCATTACGGCGGGGGACTGACACTTGTGGAATTGAACTGGAAGCTGGGGGTTGTTGGGACTGGGCTTGTGTGGAAGAAGGATTCGCCCGCCACTGCTCATAGCGGTTCATGATTGAAGTTTTGATCTCGCCCAAACTATCGAGAATCTCCTGTCCGTGCTATTGATCTAGTCAGTACGAGAAACCAGAATCAAACGAGCATGAGAAAGGACGTCATATCGTATTAAGATGCACGACGGATAAAAGCTCCAAACGCCATGCTTATCCGTCAACACTATATGGGGCATAAAGGATGTCCATGCAGTTGGAGCGGGACATTAGTCAGTCTCCATGTCGAAGTTACGAAGGGACAATCATCCAGCAAGCCGGGATTGGTGCTTAGATGGAAATGACCGGATGAGAGTTGAAAGTATCACAAGGATCCAAGATGAGATAGCATTCCATATACAACCACGGAAAATGCATTCGTCGATGCATTCATACGGGAGATAGACGACCAACCGAACAGCACTTATGGGACCCAGCGGGAGGAAATAACTCACCAGACCCATGTTATGTCGCTGCGTCGTACTGAGGAGGACCCTATACTCGGGGTGGGAAGGGATCTTCTCAAGCACAATTGTGGCGGCTTTCGCATACTCTACGAATGCCGATTCGAGGTTACCTTGATCGTGAAAGCTCTTGGCGTCTCGTCGGGCATTCTCGGCGATTCGAAGCCAAGTTTTGAACGGCCGAGCACCGTCACCGAGAGACTGTCTCGCAATCTCTGCAAGTTCTGCGATAGAGTGCGGTCGTGAGGCTGGTTGAGGTTGAGAGGGAGGGGGAGGCTCAATAAAGTTTGACGATGCCGAATTTGGGTTCCTATAGGGCCCGGTGGGGCCAGGTTGGAAAGTAACGGGGTGAAACTGGGTTGTTTGGGTGAAAATGTCTGTTCCGTAGGACGAAGACATTGTAAAGAGGGCAAGATGATAAGGAAGGGGGAATAATATCGCTCCCTGGAGAGGCGTGGCGCCTTGACCGCCAAACTGCGGCGGCACGCTCTCATGCATATAAAAGGAAATATCACGTGGTGCACACCATCGTCCCCGCCGAGCTCGATTCAGCCTCGAGCTCTCTACCAATTACGTCCGGCGCTGCAGTGGCCCACCAGAATGAACAACGAACGCCCGTTTCGGTCGGGGAGAAGCGCGACACGCAACCAGGGTACGTCAGAGTCGCTGCCGTAACTGATGTAGCCTGTTGACACAATTTGCGTGTAATCCGGTCCAAGTTCTCTCACGGCCATGTCGTTCCTCACAAGACCATCGAGACGGTATGGGAACAAACGGATGACATTGGAATTCTCGCTGCACTTATCGTCGGGCTTATCGCCTTCAATTTCGTATCGTGATTCACGATCACCCCAAAAAGGGAACGTCAGGTACTCGTACAAAATCAGGGAATCCCACTTGCAAATACCGTCTGATCACCCCTAGTCTTTCTGGCAGTAGCTGCAGGCGTGTTTCGGAAATATTATATCCATCAGTCGGGTGTACGATCACAGGGATGAGCACATGATTTACAACTGGGCGCTGTCGTCGACTGTACACACGCCTATGACGCAAGTTTGTCGTGAGCGCTCGCACGACATGTCAAATAGCTCGCATGCGTCAAGTCCGAGCCCAATGCAACCATCACGATCGCGTGAGTAAGTAGTACACGAGAATGTCGCCAAGCCTGGTTCCACCCGATCGTACGTCCTTTGCGGCAAAGAACACCACATCCTTGCGATGGCATTTTAATTCGGGCTGCCTCATGCTGATCCACCTTGTGCCGATCTGCCGGTCATTTTCTTACCCATCCCTCGTGCCTCGGAACCAAACTTCCGTATTGGTCCGCTCAGCCACGCAGTGTTCCCCGTCACGTTTGAGAAATGCCAAAAAATATTGTTCTCTCTAATGAGATTCCAGCGCATCACCAATCTGATCCGAATGGTGAGACAAGGCCGCGAGCATAGTAGAGCGGTAAGATGAGCGCTGATGCACAAGAAACTGCCGCTAGCTGTCTGAGGTGAGCATCCAGAGATACTACACTCTCCTTCATGCAGGATAATGTAGAGACGCGCTCCTGCCTCCTGGTGCGAGCTGAGGGCAAGGGTGAGCGCAGGGATAACTAAATGGAACGAACCCGCAACAGGAGATGCATTGACTAGCCGCCAGCCGAAGTGGATCACAAGATGGAGGGAAATCAAAGTGGCTCTCGATACCGTGAATCGAACGATGACCTCAGATGAATGGTTGACGGTGAGAAGGTAATCCCATCGATATCTAGTTCAACGCAGATGGAGTCCGGGAACGAATAGTTCGTCATCCCTAGCGTCCTAGTAGACGTCCGCATACCTAGTACTTCGCGGGCCCAGGAGCCATATAGACCAAGCAGAGGGAAGATCAAGAGGACAACCACGGGTTTCAATTCTTTTGCGACGACAATGAATGCGCCCAGGTGCGCATATAGCAGCCATTCAACCATAAAAAGGCGTCTTCGAGAATGAAATCTGCCAGTGAGAGCCCTATGACCTGCACGTCGTCGACTCTTCCGGAAATGCGGGTTCTAACCCCCATAGCATGGAGGCAGGTTGAAGACTGGTTTGATCATGACGAGTGCCTGATACATTCTTCGGAAATACTCAGCTAGCCACAATTGAACTTTGGAAGCCGGGACATATGCTCAATGTTCATATCGCGAGCCGAGAATTAAACCAGCTTGTGACGATCGTGAGAAGCCACTCGAGGGTGGAGAAAAGTCACTACTGCAGGTACGGCAGCGAGGACGTAAGGCAAGGATGAAGCAAGGTGGAGTGAGGTTGGTTGTTGACAACGTGGCAAAGACGTGCCAACAAAAGATGTCCTTTCATTGCGGCGGTCCGGGAAGCATCACATGCATCACACTGGCAGGTCGTTTAGATATTCTTGGTGCCACACCCATGTGTATGCCCATTTACCTACGAATCATCGCTAGCGGTTTGCGCGGGGTGCTGCTAGTTAAATATACAAATAGTCCACTACTCAGTAAAGCGGCACATGTATTGTCCACGAGTCTTGGTACGCATAATTATCATAGACAATGACCGAAGACGGTCGTTACAAAAGAACGGCCAAGAACGTCCCAAACCCAGACAGAATCATCAATCCATCCCACAATGCGAATGATTGAAGTGCCCCACTTTTGCCACTCGGTTTCGACTTGGGAAGGCTGTTACCGACCGCGGTCTGCGATATGCCTGCGGGTGTTTGGCCATCTGCAAAGAAACTGTCAACGACGGGAGCCAACCACGGACAGAATATTGACAGACCAATAAAAATGGCACCACACTGGTTTGAAATGCTTGAATTGTCATTGGACGTGATAACCTGGGGAATGTTTGCCATAATGATGTTGTAAGCCTCCTTGGTGCAGTTATTACACGTTGGGTTCTGCTGTAGGTCAAGGACGGGAATACCCTCCGTAATAACATTGGGTACGAAATTGAACACATTGTTTGCGTTGATTGTGCCCGTATTATTTTGAATGCCATACAGCTCGTCCACGACGCAGAGCTGATTGGTGCTGCTACTGAGCGTTAAGGTACGGGTCAGGTTTCCTGGTCAAATATAATCGAAGTGTCATAAAATACCTACTCTTTCAAACACCAAATCTGCCGCACGGTGGGATAGAACTCTTGCACAATGCCTGTGGTGTTTTGATTGTTTAGATTGAGTGATGGAAAATCAGACGAGCACCCTTGCGTGAAATTGGTCATGAATGCAGCGAGAGTCTGGTTCGAGCATGCATTCTTGGAGCACATGCCGGTCAACCACGTTTCAATAGGGCCAACGACGGAGGCGCTTGAGTCACCGACGAGAATTGGAGAGAATCCGGCAGCATTCAGACATTGAGCATCGGGAGAGGCGAAGATGTCAGCGAGACTAGACTGGCATTGGGCAGAAACGCCTTGACCGCTGAAACAGGGAGAAAAGGTATTAGACGGTTGCAAGGCAAAAGCTGGAGACGCACGAGGATGACTGGGCAAACACGGAGACAATTCCGGAAGCGATCAGGCTTATGATGATAGCAGACGAGTAGAGCAGCATTGTTCGAAGATTGCGGTGTGTGAATAAGACGGGGGACCCGGAGAGCCCCACTTACCTGCAGTGTTTATAACTGAATGGAGTGGATACTTCAGAGAAAGACGTCAGCCCACACGTCAAGGGTGCAAGTCGTGTCAAGTCATGTGGCTGCCTATTTAAGCCCTGCTGTGCTCCTCGTGCTCCGCTTCTGTTTCCATCGAGTGGCACTGGTGGTATGGTGGGTGGTGCGTAGTGCGTACCTTGGTGCTGCGTTACTACCCTGTTTGGATATGCATTTTGAATTTGATAATCAATGCAAGTCACGTTATTTACCGCATTTCGTGCGGGCAGTTCGGGGCTGAGCCTGTTGCTATTCAAGTTAATGGCCTCAAGGGACACTGAGAAGGAAGCAGAAGAAGAGCGGATACATTTTCAAAATGTCATCACAGCATTTCAACAATACGCGCCCTATACAGTATGCCCGTGTGCTTTCAACTGAACCCACCCAACAGTACTCAATCGCGGACAGCTGGCCGGTAACAATCGCCGTCGCAAGGACATTTTTCTACTCCCGCGTGAAGACCAGGCCCTCATCGACCAAATAGGCTACAAACGAAAGCTCTCAGAAGTGGACAACGCGATACTCGCGAACGCCGCCTTTTTGAAGCAGATAGCGGCCAATCCGGAAATATTCGAAAACAACCCTGAGGAGGATGAGGCAGAATTTGAGGAGCGTTCGGATGAGCTGCGAGATGAAGGTCTGCTGACGAACTGGTTGTTTTCCTACGAATAGCGAACGACGAACGCTCACTGGATGCCCAGGAGACGGCGACGAGAGACCCGCGCCACATAGCCACCCGCACCCACCAGGGCAATCGCATGACGACGCACACTCACATTCCCATGGGCCCCACCTCCATTCTTCTCCAAGTCCTGAAAATCCCAGGCGCCGACGCCGCCCGACCGACTTTGACATGGACAAAGTGAGAAGCACGCTCAAACAGCTCGTGCGGGACTGGAGTGAAGAAGTGAGGGCAATGTCCCCCTCGCGCGACAGATATCCCTCTAAAACACGATCTTTCGAAAACACAGGGAGAGGGAGAAAGAGAGGCAAGCTACAAGCCTATCAAGCAGGCGCTACTCGACCACTTCTCGGACATCCCCATGGAGGAAAGGTATAGACGAACCTTAGATCCTGACCCGCGTCCTCTCAGACCATATCCAGGCATAATTTCCGTGTCCTTGTTCCAGGTGCAGGGCTTGGTAGGCTCGCTTATGACGTTGCCAAGCTTGGTAGGATCTCCAGTTGGCGCTTTCACTTCTGTGACCGATCCTCCTATTAGGCTTTTCATGCCAGGGCAACGAGTTTTCGCACTACATGCTGCTCGCCTCGTTCTTCATTCTTAATCGGTACGCATGGTCCATAACAGCTCCCGCCTCTCTCCCTTATCCCGTTTCTACGAAGGACCCAGCAAGCGCGCCAACACACTATCTACCCTTACGTCCACTCCCTCTCTAACGTCCCTAACCGCGCTGCGATGCTCAAGCGTGTCCAAATACCGGATGTTCTTCCAAGCGACCTCCCCCCATGGTCTAATTTCTCACTGGTAGCAGGTGACTTTGAAGAAGTTTATGGCCAGCAGGATGGAGACTCGGATCCTAATGAGCCATCTGCTGGGCAGTGGGACGCCGTTCTGACGTGTTTCTTCATCGATACAGTAAACACCGTTTTCTTCCCCGTGAAAGGAGCCTGACAGTAGTACACGCAGGCAAAAAATATCGTGAATTATCTTCGCATCATCCATCGGATTCTCGCCCCGGGTGGTGTTTGGATCAACTTGGGTAGGGAAATCGATACCTACCTATCCGCTGTCATTCCACATTCATCCAACAGGTCCCCTCCTTTGGCACTTCGAGGAGAATACTACAAGCGACCCCTCGATTGAACTCGACCTAGAAGAAGTCAAAGCGCTTGCGGTACATATCGGCTTTGAAATTAAAGTAAGCAACTCCCTGTCCGTTGCTCATTCTCACCTTGGTTTACTCCTGGATAGAACGACCGGTCGATTGATACGACTTACGCCAATAACAAGGAATCGATGCTCGGGTATATATATCACGCTGCGTTCTGGACGGCCACGAAGAAGATGTAATCCCCCTGTTTTCCTAAGGGCCATTTTCAGGGATACTCAATAGAAGGTGTATCATACAGCTATCGCAGATAGCCTGATTTATCCCCTGTAGATTTCCTATATCGGCGGCAGAACTAATGCAGTTATCACTGGATTGGTTCAGCAGCCTAGCTTCGGTCTAATACCTAGAGATCTCTATCAGCATGATTGGCATTTATATCATTTACGTTTCCCCCCTTCCCTGTCCTCCATCCGTACATGCCTCTACCCACTCCTTGTGCGGCTTACACGCGTCAATGCCGTCGCGGACGGCATATGCACGCCCTCGAGACTTGGCCTGGTGGCCTCAGGGAAAGAAGCGCGCCTTCCCGTGGAGAGCAGACACGCTGGACGACGTGATGCAGAGGCGTCTCTTGTTGGTTCTGATGAAAGGAGCCCGCATGCTGTAGATTCTGTTGACAACCATAACCATCGCTGGCCACCCCAAGTGTTGCTACGGGTCAAAAGGCAGCCGCTCACACCGGTGGAGTGGGTAAAACAACATGCGGCAATGGGTCTTCGAGCTGAAGTCACTCAGGCTGACTGCCGCGATATATGGGAAATGAAATTCGGAAGAAATGACATTGAAACAGTGGCTAGTAACTAGTACTACCAGCAACATTTCATTTTGCCGATGAAGTTCTCATTGTGACTAAATTTTGGGGGAGTGGATGGAATGGAAGTCAAGGACTGCACATAATTTATTGGCTTACCGCGCTACATAAGGGTTATCGAATGCGTGCATAAATGAACTCTAAAAAAGGATATCATGCATCAAATTTAATAGGGATCCAGCAAGAAATGAGATATTCAGGCTGATCTAGAGGGTGGTGCTGTCCTGTATCCCGATCCCTGTTAGTATGTCCCAAGGGCGGTCTGTCCAACGCACACAGTACTGACTCGGGGCGCATCTATAGCGCCATTTCGAATCTCAGACCAGTTAGATGGGGCCGTTATTTGCTTTTCCGAGGAGTCTAATACTCTTTCCCCCATGGGAGTGCCCCAGGAAAAACCTGTGTGCCATCCTCCGGACACCACTCCAACAGCTCGCGCAATTCCGGCGCACCGACGTGATAGCCATGAGTTCGCAAATGAAAGTTCCGGCCCGCGCGTTTTTGGATGAGGGGCGCGTGGCAGCCATACAGGTCCCCAGTGTACGGGGTATACGCCTTGGCCAACTGCGGGGAGGGAAAAAATCGAAGCGTGAGTCACGGAGCACGTCCGAAGGGGGGTGGGGGGGGGGAAGATATGAAAGAACGGACCTCGCCTGCGGCTGCCTCGCGCTCGTCTGCCTCGTTCCTGAGTGGAAGGCCCTCGTACGCGAAGCGAAGCTCGGGCCAGCGCAGCGCTCGTCGGTGCAGCTGCTCGAAGCGGCGACGCTTGAAATCGTGGCCGACGACGGTGATGCGAGTCGGATAGGCGCCTGTGAGCTCGCGGAAGCGGGCGATGGAGAAGAGGACGTTTTGAAACGAGTCGAGCGCCGCGTCTTCTGTCGTCACGCGTGTGAACTGGTCCGCGGGCGGGAGGAGACCGGTCGTGCGCGCGAGGCGCAGGTACGACTCGCCCTCGGACGTCGCGGTGAGCGGAGAGGTGTGGCCCCTGGTGAAGGACGAAGGAGGATCAACCAATCAATCAATGGGCGTGTCGTGAGCTTGGCATGTGGCAAGCGTGCATAGGGCACAGGGCAGACACGTGTATCGGGAAGCAACGTACCCACTGAAAACGAGGAGAGCTCGAGGATCTTCGAGGGCGATTTGGGAACTGTGTTTTTGGGGGGAGGGCAAATGGGAAGGGAGGATGGATGAGGATGAGGAAAAAGTAAGATCTGGAGCCAGAGTCACGCTCACCTGCGGGCTATGTGTGCATAGAATAGGGACGGACTCCTGCGTCCCATCTGGTACCCACCAAGCAACCACCCATCTTCGACCTCCGCGTCCTCCGGGCGCACCCCAACCCAAATAGAATGACCCGGTACGACGACGAGGTGATCAAGGTATGGCGATGCGGCAGGCCTTGCTGGTAGTGTGTCCACGATACTGTGAAGAAGCGGGGTGACAGCACTGTCATCCCGAGTCAAGGAATAGTAAAGGAATCGGAGGTTCAGCAGGACGGAGAGGGTGAGAAGAGCGGCAAGGAGGAGAGCGTTCAGAATGGTCTGGCGGGCTGGCGGGCAGATGAGCTTGGAGAAATGGCGTAGAGGGTGGTTGAGAATGTTTGCGTGTCGTTGGAAAGAGACTGGAGCAGGCAGCATTCTGTGATATGGTACTACGGAGATGCCCTCACTATAAATCGCACGAAGGTGCCATTTTGTTTGTTTGTTTGTTATTCCTATTTATATATCGTTTGAGTCTGCCGACAAGCCGCGATCATCGAGATGTCTACATGAACAACAAAAGCTTAGGGAAAACCTAGGTACAAGGGATATCGATTGGTGATGCAAGTAAGTAAAGGTAACATTAATCATACGAGGTGGCAATCCCCAGCCCGAGGACTTCCTCACATGATAGTCCGAAACACGTGATAGCTTCCTTT
>Ga0137390_10004794_pt1 | contig 11322 bp, 8 predicted proteins | sample 15con2h24AmetaG_FD_104937 | JGI IMG/M metagenome (GOLD analysis project Ga0137390, IMG submission 104937) | Vadose zone soil microbial communities from Angelo Coast Range Reserve, California, USA - 15con2h2.4A metaG | ecosystem: Environmental > Terrestrial > Soil > Vadose zone > Saprolite... | reverse complement strand
GGGCTTGCTGGTGTGGGCAAGACCATCGCTACCCAGTACTATCTCGACAGTCTTGCGCCACACGCACAGACCGCGCTACCCACCGCCGTCAAAGTCAAGGTGATGCCCCGTTCCACTCCACGTGCGCTTGCCAAAACGATTCTCGACAGCCTGTTGGAGAAATCTCGGGGAAGCAACATCTATGAGATGGCTGACGAGGCTGCGGCTGCCATTGAGCGGAACTATATCAATCTGCTTGTCGTAGACGAAGCTGACCGGCTCAACGAGGATAGTTTCGAAGTATTACGACACCTCTTTGATAAGACAGGGTGTCGTATCGTCCTGGTCGGACTTCCCAACATCATGAGCGTGATTGAGCGGCACCAGAAATTTTCCAGTCGTGTGGGACTCCGCATGCCTTTCGTCCCACTGGAGTTGAAAGAAGTGCTGGACACCGTCCTCCCAGGGCTGATCCTTCCTTGCTGGACCTATGATCCAGAGAATCCTGCTGATCGCCAGATGGGGACAGCGATCTGGCATAAGGTCAATCCCTCCTTGCGGAACCTGTACGGTCTCCTGGCAACCGCCAGTCAAATGGCAAGAGATGAGGAACTCTCATCTATTACGGCGGCTATCATTGACGAAGCCTATATCTGGATGATGACCCAGCAGGAGCAGTATTACACAGACACGCCGAATCCTCCAACAGAGACGGAGGCCAAAGGCCCACATGAACACGCCTCCGAAGAACGGCATAAAGCGAAAGAGAAGACGAGCGAGTCATGACGAATCCGTTCCGCTCCACCTCCGTTTTCAATCGTCCACTGACGTTGGAGGTCTGCCAACAGATGCACGCCGCCGCACTCCTGCGTGTGGCACGAGGCATGGAGATGGATGCGGTTCCAGGAAGCGTTCCTGTCGCCTGGCTGCGCGAACTGGTGCATCGCTTTGGCACGGAGGTCTGCCTGATGCATCCCGCGGAGATCGAGCATCGCTTTCGCGGGGTGACGCTCTCCGTCTATCAACGGATTGAGGCGCTCTATTGTTCCCGGTTGGCGCGGAGCATTCAGATGGTCACGCGAATCGTAGACGCCATGGCACGATGCGTAAGCCGGCCGAGGGTCCATGAAGAAGCCATCTGGGCCATCTGCCTGTACCTGGACGAGCGGCGTCTCCAACAGACGAGCGTGACGACGGAGCAACTCGATGCGACGTGGTGGATCGGCGAAATCGTTCCAGGCGCGCCTGCCACAGCAGAAGGCGGGGACAAAGAAGACGCCTCACGCTCTGTCCTCGTAGGCGTCATCGATGTGTCCCATGCGCGCCTTCTCGCCTTCCGGCAAGGCGCGCATGGGTCCAAGGCCGAACTCTCTGCGCTCTCGCTCTATGACGCCCTGGTGAATGCGCGTCAACCACATCCTCAAGGAACAGGGGGACTAGTCTGGCAGGTGCCAACCCACCTTGTCGCCACAGGGACGCTTTCGGAGACATGCAAAGCCTCGTGCGCCTCGCTCGCCATAAAGATAGAGCGCGCCTCGTCCCCTGCGCCGCTCATTGAGGACTTACAGCAGCTGTGGACGGACCTGCGCACGCGTCTCGTGGTCGCGCCTGCGCGATGGGCGGTCGTCTTCGATAGCGCGCTCAACAGAGCCTATGGAACGAGTCCGCTGCGAACGAGAGAGGAGGCTGACCACCGCTTTGGGCGCTTGACCGGGTACCAGAGCGATCCAGCCATTCTCATTCCCGCGCTGCGGGCGCTTCTCCCACTGCATGATGCCTCTATTAGCCAGGAAGGAGAGGTCCTCCATGACGGATTGCACTACGTTGATGACCTGCTGTCGAACTTTCCTGGATCGCACGTTTCGGTGCAGCGGTCAGAGCAAACCGAGGCGGCGATCTGGGTCTACCTGGATGGAGAGATTCTCTGCCAGGCCATGGCCCGTGAGTTAGCGCGGCGCGATGGAAGTTACCGATCCCATCGACCGGGGAGGTGAAGCATGTCATTTGTCGCGCTCCTGATCCATCTCAAACCGGTGTCCACCGGGCTTGCTCCCTCGTGGGACGAGGTATGGGGAACTGGCGAGGCCATGCTGCGAGAACTGCGATCCGCTGTGTCTGCATCAAGTGGAACATCTCACGCGATTCAGGAAGGCTGCGCACAACCTGCCCCGCTCACACCCACACTGCTTTTGGATGAACATCACCAGCTCTCTCTCCGGGTCACCGTCCTCGGAGAGTCAGGTCTCCCATCCGTTGCATCGCTCTTAGACACGCTCACGGCATATCCGTTGCTTCGTCTGGGGAACCGCCGGTATATGGCCGAGGCCGCAGACCTCTCGCACTCGGCATGGGCAGGACTTTCCACCTGGGCAGACTTCCTGGCTCCCCCCTACGGACAGACGATCAAGCTGCACCTGGGCACGCCGCTCGTGCTCCTGCCGGGCGCTGGCGCCGCCGGAGAACAAAGCTTCCACTTTCCTTTCCCCCGCCCACTCTTTGCAGAGCTGGCGCGACGCTGGCAGGAGCTTGGCGGACCGCCGCTGCCTGTCGGATCTCGTGATCTTTTGCCCTTGCTGGAGGATGGAGGCATCGTGCTTGCTGATTACCGCTTGCGCTTATCGCAGGTCCTGCTCGACGGGAGGGTCCAGTCCGGGTTTCGCGGCTGGATCTGCTATGAGTGCCGCAGATCCGCCTCTGCGGCGCGAGCGACGCTGGCTGCACTCTCACGGTTCGCCTTCTTCGCCGGGGTAGGCGCCTTCGCGGAGTTTGGCATGGGCGCGACGCGAATCACCATTGGATAAGGAGGATGTATGGAGTGGTGTGTTGTCAAAACGGGGGCAGAGTTGTTCGATCTGCTGCACGTCTATGGATTAGGGATTCTGCTCGCGCACGCCTGCGGAAAGTCGGTAGAGGTCATGGACACAGGCTGTTCCTATACCCTCACGGGACACCTTTCCGCGCAGCCTTCCGGGTCTCTTGACCTCGTAGATGAGGCGCTGGCCCTACCGACTCCACAGGAGGTAGCAGCAGCCCGGCTTCCTGATGCCTTAGTCCCAGTTCCAGTTGCCAACCTCGACGGTCTGCTCACGGTCCTCTTTACGACCCCTGGCGCTGTGCGCGCCCTGTCCGTGGCAGATCTCTTGTTTAAGGCGCGACGCGATGACTCCGTTGCCGAGCGGGCCATCAGGAAAGCGCGCGTTGCTCTTGCCCGGTGGAAAGATTTCGTCTCCAAGGAGCCAGCTCACGGGGAAGAAAGCTGGTTCGAACGCGTCCTGCGAGACTACGATCCCGTCACACCTGCCATCCCAGTTCCCGCAGACGCTCGTGCAGAACGAGACCTCTCGCTGGTGATGATGCTTGATCCATCCTTCAGCTACTCAACGCACAGGCCGAGAAGCGATGGACTCGTCTCTCACAAAACGCAGGTAGCCATCCGTGGAACACGCTTTGCCGTCTTGCTTGCCCAAGTCGGAGCTGCGCGTTTCCTGCGCGCTCAACGCGTGGGCGGTGACCTGGTCAATTGCTATGTTCCAAAGGCTGGCAGGATCAGACTGGACGGGGACACGCGATTGCCCTTGCTTGGCGGGGCTTCTACCGAAGCCTCCCAGGCGGCGCTTGTTCAGTGGTTGGCCTATGCAGGCAGCGCCGTTCATGTGGCGCATGCGCGATGGACCGGGCTGGTCTATCAGACCATTCAGACGCAAGGGACACAGCAGTCGATCCCACGCGGGCAAGGCTGTCTTGACCTGACCTGGCTCGCATCGCTCCCAGATCAGTCCCGGGAGCCGCTGTGCTCCTTCTGGCGGGCGCTGCTCGACCTCTCGCCAGAGCGTCGCCCGTGTGAGGTTGATGCGCTTGTGGATGCGCTCTCTACCAGATCGCAGACCAGATGGGAGGCCCATCTGCTTGAAGTGGCAAGGCGCATCCACGCTGCGCCAGAAACGCTTCGTTCGTACACGCTCGCAGAAGTGAAAGAGGTAACCACGCATATGCATACACCATCTCCCGCGCTCCTCAAGAAAGCGCTTGAACAAAAAGCGGGCACGCTGCGCTTCGGACAAGCGCTGCGGCTTCTCGGCGAGTTCAATGCCGCCGCGCTCCGTGATCTCGTCGAAGACCTCGAAGCGGTCACAACGCTTGACCACTTGATCTCTGTGCTCGCGCATGCCGTGCAGGCATGCCAGCTGGCAGCCGCGAAAACCAGGTTTATGCTGGTGCCAGACGAGGATGATCTCGGTCCCTTGCTGATGGACGTGGAACAGTCGAGTCCTCAGACCATCGCCCGCTTCCTGGTGTTGCTCTCGGCCTTACGCTATCCGCGCCTGGACGAAGCGCAACAGGATATGGGACGGCTCACACGACTCGTGTTTCTTCTCATGAACGCGCTCGCAACGCTCCTGCCGGCTGACGAAGAGGAGCAAAGCGCGCCAACCCTCGCCTCATCCGACCAGATGGCGCGAGCGCTCGAGCAGGACATAATTCCTGCTGTCAACAGGCAAAAAAAGGAAGAAGACAACTATGCATGAACAGAAAACGTCTCCGGTCTACGAAGTGTCGTTCAGTGTTCGCGTGGCATGGCAAGCGCACAGCCTGAGCAACGCAGGCAACAATGGGTCCAATCGTCTCTTGCCGCGTCGTCAGTTGCTCGCCGATGGCACAGAAACCGATGCCATGAGCGGTAACATTGCCAAGCACTACCACGCCGGATTACTCGCTGAATATCTTGAAGCCGCCGGGAGCCCACTCTGCCCTGCATGCAGAACGCGCGACGGGCGCAGAGCCGCGGCGCTCATCGAGCAAGCGGCATACCGGAACCTCAGCATCGACCAGATTGTGCGAGACTGTGGGGTGTGTGACACCCACGGCTTCTTAGTGACGGCCAAAAACGCGGCCAGCGATGGAACGATAGGGGCCCGCCAACGACTCAGTAAGCATTCCCTCATTGAGTTCTCCTTCGCGCTGGCCCTCCCAGAACGCCATGCAGAAACCGTTCAACTCGTCACCCGTTCAGGCGACACGAAAGAAGAAGGACAGATGTTGATGAAAATGACCGCTCGTTCTGGCGAATACGCGCTGTGTGTCCGCTATAAATGCGCGGGGATTGGGATGGACACAGACAAATGGAAGCTGATTGTGGACGACGAACGGGAACGAGAGCGCCGACACTGCGCCACGCTCAAATCGTTACGAGATGGTCTGCTCAGCCCGCAAGGAGCGCTCACAGCCACGATGCTGCCGCATCTGACGGGATTACGCGGAGTGATTGCCGTCTGCACGAGCACAGGACGCGCCCCGCTCTACTCGGCATTGCAGGAGGACTTCATCGCACATCTCTCCGCTTTAGCGAGCGAGTCGTGCCACATTTCCACGTTTGAGACCATTGAGGAGTTCCACACGCACATGCACGCCCTGATAGAAACGACACGCCCAGCTCTTCCTGCCGCATGGGAGCATCATAACTGATCCGCTGCATGCAGGATCAGCCCAAGCCGTGCTGATACAAGACAAAGGAGCCAAACAAACGATGGAGATGTCATCCCTCACCTGGTTGCGCGCCGACTATCACCTGCCCGCAACGTATTCCTGTCGCGTTCCCATGAGTAGCATCACCAGCGCTTTGGCGCACCGTTGCCGGGTCCAGCAACGGTGCGCCTGGCGCTCATCCGCACCGGTATAGAAGCGTTCGGTATTGAGTATGTGCAATCGGTCCTGTTTCCACACATCTGCGTGATGCCCATTCACATTCGCCCGCCAGAGCGTGTGGCGCTCACCTCTCATGTCCTGCGCGCCTATAAAGTGGAGGATAAAACCCAGGAGACCAACGAAGCGCCAATCTTCCGCGAGATGGTCCATGCGCAAGGACCAGTGACCGTCTACCTCCAGGTTCCCTCACACCTGCAAGAATCCTTCAGCTCCATTCTGCGCATGATTGGGTTTTGGGGACAGGCCAGTTCGCTGGCATGGTGTACAGAAATAGGGACTGCCGCTCCATCAACTCAGGAGTGTGTGACACCTCTCCGTCTCTTTCCAGGGCATGCCCCATTGCGCCCTTTCTTCTCCAGCATTCTCTCAGAGTTCCGCAATGGATCAGTGACCTGGAAAGAAGTGATGCCTGTCATCGGAGAAAGAAAAGCGAATCCGCTTCGCATGGATATCTATGTCTGGCCGCTGATGCTCACAGAACACCATGGGAGCGGGAAGCTCTTTGTGCGTACCCCATTTGGAGAACTGGGGAGCGATGGAGCCACCAAGGAATAATTATCTGCTCATGCATTTGGGAGACAGGTGCTGGTGGCTGTCTCCCACTCTTCTCGCATTGTGTAGGAAAGCAGACCTCACAAACAGAGGTCTTGGTAAGTGGCTTACCCCATATAAGGCATTATCCAGGATTTAGTAACACTGTCTCCCGTGTATGTAAGCTGAACCTCCCATTTTAACAGTGAAGCAGCTTTTATCTGGCTTGTATCATTTAAAGTCAATTCTACACCTTGATGGTCGGAAGATAACCCTACTGTGGGAGTAAGCTTACTCACTTCGTCGAAAAAAAAGAGAAAGGGCAAATGAGAGATACTCTCTGCTATAGTTATGATTTCAGGAGATGGCGAATCAAAATAGACAGAAGGTGTGAATTGGATAGAGTATGTTTTATTGATAGCCTCAACTATAGCATTCGACAGAAAATGATCTACCAGGTAAAGATGTACAAAATGATAACGGAGATCGCGGTGGAACGATATAGCTCTATCCCTACCATGTATCTTTATGTCAGGTCCAACTGTTCCATGCTTGTCAACTCCTTCAACAAAGTAGCCAACTATTCGTTGCTGTGTATTCTGCGGTTGGTCAAAATTACGCATCAAGAGAGCTCGCAAACGTCCATGCTCATGCTTCATCCGATTCACAATAGGAGCAAATGTATCCCTATATGGTTTGATGAGATGCTTAAAACGCGCAACTGTAGGATGCTTTGCTTGTTCCAGCCACTTGTCTGCGAAAGGTACGGGTTTTGTCAGGCGGGATGCCGGATAGAGAGCCTTGAGTATTTGATATCCATCGTCGATATGTGCCATAAGTGCATCGAGCAGCTCTTGTTGTGCTTTAAGAAGCGGATCTGTATTAAAATCTATGCTGTCATCTTCCTTAAGTGGTGCATGATAGACCTTATCATGTTCAGCGAGAACATTCTGGAATGCCTGTGTTACTCGATGCAACGATATAGAATAAATACCGAGAGGATGACGCAAATTATGATCTCCATGCTGAAGAGCTATATCAGGGAGAGAACGCAAACAATTGAATGCTTCAGGATGGAGATTACCACGTTGAGCAACAGCATATGAGAGAATCATTGAGTTATTTCCTCTTAACCAATGAGTCAAGGCTTGAGAATAGCACCTTGTTTAAAACAGTCAAACAGTCGTAGCGCGACTTACAGTCTGACGCTGAACAAGCAGCACTTGCTTTGGCGTAGGATTAGGATTCTGTGTTAGCTACCCGAGCTCTCAGCAAATTCAATATGGTTAATCAAATGTTCCCGCATTTTGTCAGTGACTGTCTTATATAAAGTAGTCATACTCCTGTTTTCTAGCTCCTCTACATTGAGGAACATCAAGAGAAAATTCTTCATGCTCATGTTCGCTGTTACAGAATTACGCAACTTGCTATTGAATAAATCGGGAAAGGAATATTTGCCGCTACGAAGCAGCGGTTCAAGCATCTCTAGCTCTTCCATAGTAAGGATTTGTGGTTGATGCACTTGAGTGCTAAGTATTCCCCTTCCGAACGGGTACCAGTCATATAACTTAGGGTATGGAGGTTTGATATCAAATTTCTCAGCAATTCCTGCTTTTGGAGGTTCTCGTAACAACCTCCAGGACTCCGTACACTGTGGAAATGGATGCAGAAGAACGAGGATTTGGTAAACGTTGGAGATTTTGTCCTTATTTAGCCCTGGAACGACTACCCTGCCTTTGGCGATATTATCATATGCATTGCTGAGCTGCTTGATCTTCTTACGAAACTTCTTCATATCTTGCCGAAATCCCGCTAAGTCACCTGTCTCCATTACCTTTGCCTGAACAGATGAAGTAGTCATTTCCAGTATAACCATGCAATTATTGGTCACGATAATACCATCGGGCTTTCCTTCATCTGCCTTTTTTGAGACCAGTTGAATTGAGTTCTCATCGTAGAAGTGCTGCTCGGGATCATCCTGTTCATTAAAGATGCGCGAAAGAAGATCGCTCGCGTAATCCTGAAACAGCGTACCAAAATACGTGGTGAATTCGTTATTACCCTTCTCTGCCTCTGGTGATTGGTATTCCGTAAAGTGATTGTATAGTACCCAATAGATACCCATTGTGGCCTTTTCACCCAATAGCGAAAATGATATCGGAAGCGCAGACCCGTTTTCCATTCGGAAAAGTGGGTGATGTTTGAAAGGTAGATTGCTTGAAAGAAGCAAATCTTCCCCCTCGTAAGTTTTGCTGAAAGTCGCTCTATTCCTTGAGAAGAACTCCTGACACCGCTCGCGCATCTCAAGGTCACGAAATTGCTCTTCATATCTACGGATTATGCTCAGAAAGTCTTTTTGTTGTAGTGTTTCGACATTGGTCACGCCGAAAAAAGGCGTGAGATACAAGAATGAAAAGCCAAGATATTCCTCGATTCCAATACCAGTCTCAAGACGGAATGCCTCATCGAGAGAACGCCCAACTTTTGGTACATGGTTTGACCGAGTGACGAGAAGATCATAGTACCGAGGGAGGAGATACCGAATCTGTTCGTTCCGATGTAATCCTTGCCTACGAAGGATAAGGTATAATTCCAGTTCATCTGGAGAATCCGACATTTTCTCCCCAGTTTGCAAGACATCGTTAACGCCTAAAAGAAACTGTCCAAGTATATGAAGAGACTCCATTTGATCTGGTGGCCCTGGCTTTCCATGGAGGATAGCCAGTTTCGCCGCCAGTAAAAGCTGTTCGTCATGGATAAAAGTATCACGCTCTCCCCTCTTAATAAGCGCTGCAATATGATCTGCTATCTTTTTGGGGAAAAGATACTGCGCCAGTTCCTGTTGCTGTCCATGTAAATTGCTGAGATTAAAATGACTATTACTCATCACAATATCTATTGTGCTGATATACGCCAAGATTGTCTCTGTGCGCATTGATGCAGCTAATGTGCTGAGATGAGCGATATCAATACTCTCCTGAGAAACATCCTGCCATGTAATAAACACTAGGCTTGTACCATGATTTGTACGCTGCAAACGCCTTTCCTGGTTTGAAGGTATCCAGAAAGGTGAATTGGACCGATCCATAACCCGCCTCTTCTAAGATAAGCTGAGTCGATACGCAACCTCTGGCATTTCAGCCTAGCTGAGGATGTTAATGGTGTTTCTCCACTTTTCCGCTTTAAGTAACGCGCTGAAGCTGAACACCACCATAATACTGGAAAAGAGAGCATACGACCAAACATATAGAACTTATGTCTTATCGTCGCCAACAAAGGCCTATTAGGCCCGCGACCGAAATTTACAACGTTAGCGTTGGCAAACCCTGGCCAAAACTGCGTTATGAACAGGGAAAGCCGCTGATTTCTACAGCGAGTCTTATCATGGGGAGCCGCTCTCTGCCAAGTCTTTGCGCGCGAAGCGTTGTGAAGCGCTCGGCTGGGCCTTATGGGTCATTCAGCATCGGGTATGTACTTGACAAACCGCAAATCCAGGCCTATTCTTGTTTAGACAAATTGACGGAAGGAGAGTACCATCCTGGATCCTATCGCCCGGCACCAAACACTTGTAGATGCAGTAGAAGGCAGACGCAAGTGGATGTGGGATATCTGGTCTATGTGGATCGATGAGGTTGAGTATCTCACCTCGGAGGGCCGAAGTGTTGCGCATTGGGCCGTGAGCGTCCTTGAACATTCCCTAGGACCCAACCTCCTTCATGACCGGAAAGCCGTCCCCTTACTTGAAGCACTTGGTCTCTGGCCCCTCTTCTCACGCTCACCCATACCTTGGGACTATGCGAACCTGGTACAGTTCGCTGCCGAGATTGAGATCTTAAAGCTTGCCAATAGCGGCATCATGAAGAAGCTATGCAGTAATCTCGTACTTGAGGAGTGGGCGCACGTCCAGTTGCAACTCGATACAGCATGCTTAGGGCTGCTTGCAGGATGGCAAGCGCAATTAGAGCCACCGCTTGTTACAGGCAAGCCTGGCGATGTTCGCTTTGTCTTTGATCAGAAGCACCTCTTCATAGAGGCGCGTCTTCGGTACCCGCCCAGCGCAGGGCTGCTAGGTGAAAAGTTCTTCAACTCTATGGTTCTGTTTATAAGTGGCTTAGAACTCCAGTACCCCATGCACATTACTGGGGAGATCGGCAAACCTCCTCCGACGAAGAGGTTTGCCCAGCTACGTCAAAGGCTCGAAGAGGCTGCACAGGCAACGAGCCAAGATGGGTCGGAGCGGTGGGTCGAGGACCAGGAAAGGGGGACGCGCCTGAGGGTCTCGAAAGAAGCCACTCCGGCAGGGGTAGCGCGATTAAGCATGCCGATTCCCCCGCTAAGCCTCGACCTCTTGCTAGAGTGTTTGGACGAGAAGAACGTTGAGTACCGAGGAGCAGTCCCGCCTTGGGTACGTATAGAGGAGCGAGCAGGGCTGTGGCAGTTCTCCGAACTTGCCGCTCTATCGTCTCGAGAGGCACGCCTCGACTTCCTGGTCTTATACTTCCGGGAAAAGCTCACATCTTCTTCCAACCTTGCAGGCATGATTCTGTCGCCAAAGTTGTTGCTTACGTTGCAGGCCCCTCCCGACGCTCGCTCTTCTAAAATCGAAAGAGACGGCGGTATCGCGGTACGATGTCCTATACCCGGGCGCCGGGTCAGAGAGACGATTATCATCCCACGTGGAGAACACCTTACAGCATCCGCGGAGGCTGAAATGCTTGCTGGTTGGTACGAGAAGGAGGACGACTTACTGAACTGGTTGCTGGCTCGGTCGGGACAACAGCCGTTCAATGTCCTCGTTCGCGACCCCAAGTAGGGGTATGGCACCGATGTGTGCAGTCGCTAACATTGTAAATTTCGGTCGCGGGCCTAATAGACCATAAACTGAGGCTGTTGAAAAACCCTGTATAACCTCATCGGTTTGCATTCGCACGGCAAAATCTGAATAGGAGAGCTTGTGATTCTTGATTAGAGCGGTCAAAAAACGGTCATCTTCTGACCTCGCTCTCTTGCAAAGTTGCTCGCTCTCTTGCAAAGACTCGCTTGCTCTCTTGCAAAGTCATCCTTGCTCTCTTGCAAAGCCGATGCTGCTCTATTGCAAAGTCAAAATCC
>Ga0137390_10004792_pt1 | contig 11322 bp, 17 predicted proteins | sample 15con2h24AmetaG_FD_104937 | JGI IMG/M metagenome (GOLD analysis project Ga0137390, IMG submission 104937) | Vadose zone soil microbial communities from Angelo Coast Range Reserve, California, USA - 15con2h2.4A metaG | ecosystem: Environmental > Terrestrial > Soil > Vadose zone > Saprolite... | reverse complement strand
GCACCAGCACGCCCAACTCCTCAAGGCTGAACCACGCCACTTTGAGTCCGGCCTCGACGGCGAGTTGCCCGAGCCCTTCCAGAAAGAATGTTTTGCCGGTCCCAGATGGGCCGCACACCACCAGATTCTCGTGGCGGCCGATCCACTCGAGCGTACGCAGCGCACTCTGGGTCGGCGAGGGAATCGAGGACAAACTCGGGTCCCAGGTGTGAAAGGTCTTGCCGGTCGGGAAGGCTGCCCGCGCACGTCGAGTGGCCAGCGCCGAGCGCTCGCGTCCGGAGACCTCCTCGCCGAGGAGCACCTTGAGCACTTCGGCTGGATCCCAGCGCTGCGCCCTGGCGGTGGCCAGCACTTCAGGCGCCATCCGCCGCATATAGGGCAAGTGCATGCGACGCAACAGCAACTCCAGCTCGTCTGGCAGCGGCGGAGGCGTGGGGCCGCTCATGAGCCGAACCCCGTCCAGGCCGACGTGCCCGTTTGCAAGCTGCGCGCCTCATCCAAACGGAAAGCCTTACCGGGGCGTGCCGTGGCCTGGTGGTGCATCAGTTGGGCGAGGTCCTCGTCGGCAAAGCGACCCAGTTCGGCTGCCGTCGTCAACGCGCGATCGACTGGTCCCGACCCAAAGATCTTGGCCAGCGCTACGGCGGCAATCATCTTGGTGCGGATGCGTGCTGTGCCGACCGCTGCCGCACTGATCAACCACTGCTGAGCACCGAGTCCGATCGCCAGAAAGGCTGCCTCGTCTGGCGTCCGCGCCCGCGGCGTGCGGTGGAGCGGACCCTCCGGTGGTGGCCCAAAGTGAGTTGGATCGTGCCGCGGTTGGCCAGGCACGGTCGGCTCCCAACGCGCGATCTCGTGTGCGCCGTCACGACCAACGTGGACGATCACGATCTCATCATCCTGCTGACGCACCCACACGGTCTGGCCCACGTAGTCATCCGGCACCGAGTATTCGCCACCGTCGAAGTTGATGACCGGCACAATCTTGCCCACCTCGCGCGTGACGCCGAAGGCAGCCGTGTACGGTTCGGCAGGCAGCGGGTGGAGACGCTCGCGTTCTTGCGCCAGCCGTTCGATCGGCGGGCACTTCGTGACGCTGTGCGGGCGAGCATTCACTCGTTCACAGAACTCATCGCAGGCACGCCGGTACTCGACGAAGCTCGAGTAGTCGGGCAACAGGTTGGCGTCAGTCGGCACCAGATCCGCGGCGGCGATGCGCACGGTTGCCTCCGACCCGCCCTTCGACTGAGGGTCTGCCGGCACACAACTGGCCAACGTCAGGCCAAAATAGCGGCCGACCTCCACCATCGTCGGGTTGCGCACCGCAATGCGTGCGATGTGTCCACCGACAGCGTCTTTTCGTTGTCGCTCAATCCGTACGTCGGCACACCACCGAATCGGTGGAGGGTCACGTCGATGCAGGCGATCACCGTTGGTAGCGTCTTATCCCGAATCGGCAACACCACCCGGAAGCGGCTCCAGGCCAGCCACGCGCACCACAACCACGTCTTGCGCCCCTCGACCAGCGGGCCGTCGGCGTAGTCCCACTGAAACCAGAGCCCTGGTTCGGGTAGCCATGGCCGAAACCGACGTCGGTGGCCAGCTCGATACGTCGCCTTGGCTTCGGCAACGGCCCGGCGCGTTGTCCGCTCAGAGCCCGTATAGCCCATCGGCTCCAGCTTGCGCTGCGCGACGTCCGCGCGGATGCGGCCCTGGCTGGCGTCAACCCACTCTTCGATCTTGTCCCGAAATGGGTCGATCAATTCACCGCGCTGAATGGGCGTGGTTCTCAGCTCGCCAGCGTCGCGCGCCAGCACGTAGTGCGCCACCGTGTTCGGCGCGCAGCCGACCAGTGCGGCCGCGTCTCGATAGCTCTGCGTCAGATCGTAGGCTGCCAGAATCTCCATGATTGCCTCGGTCGTCTTCACTCACTCGCTCCTCGGTTCTTGCGTTGTTGACACGCAGTGAACCGAGGTCGAGTCCCGCCGCCCCCGGCAGCGGGCTAGCCAGTGGAGCAGGTCTCCTGGCCGTGACCGTTCAACTTTCGTGGCCGCCAGCGTTCAGCTTCCTGACCGTCAGCATTCAGGATCTCATGACCGCCGACACCCACACCTCGCCCGGCTGCAGCGCTCGCCCGCGCGGCAGGCGCGAGCCGGGCACCGGCTCCGGGTCCGCTGCCCGCTGAAACTCTTCGGTACTCACGTAGCCCGGGCGCCAGCACTCCTTGAGCACACCGCGCAGGGCGGAAGGGTGCGATTGGTGGTCGAGGGGGTGTGGCGGAAGCGCGGCTGCGGCCAGTCGAGCGACCAGGCGTCGCCGCGATCGTCACTCAGCAAGCCGGTGATGGCGTCCAGCGCCGCGCGCATGGTGCGCCGCGACGACGAAGCCAGCCGAGCCAGGTACACGGCGAAGGGGTGATGTTCCTGCGCGACGTGTTGGGCGAGGGCAAGCTCATGCGGCGGCGAGTCGTCGTCAGTGGGTGAAGAGTCGTCGGCGAGCCGAATGGCGGTGGACGCGATCGAAGGCGGCTGTCACTTTACGCGGTAAGTGGCGCTCTTTTTGACACGCTATTTGTGGCACTTACTCGACGAGGCGGCGCCGAGACTCAGACCGGGTAGATCAGTCGTGAGCCACACGAACCGGCGCTGAGCCGCCAGATCCCGGTGATCATAGCGAGCTGTAAGGGTCAGATGGCTAACGAATCCGAATCGTCGGTGAGCGTCTGCAAGGCTCACTCCTGTTTCGATCAGGTTGTAGATAGCAGTACGTCGTAGATGCGGTGCGCCAACTGGCGTCATACCCGCTTGTTTGGCCCGCCTCCGCACTACACTCGCAATCGCGAAGGGTGTCGTATGCCGGCTAGCCGTCAACCCCGTTCGACTCAGCCGGAGGAAGAGTCCACTTGGATGAGGGACTTGTGTTCCACGCCACCGCTCGAAGACGGCGGCGGTCTCGCGAGCGAGGCGTGCTCGCCGGCGTCGAGCTGAACGAGCAGGCTCGATCCAAAGCTCCGCTGGAGGCACGGTGAAATCCTCCACCTGGAGACGGGCAAGTTCGGCAATGGAAATACCCGCCCAGAAAGCCGTGTATGATCGCCAGATCCCGTACCCCGGCGATCGAACGATCCTGCCGGCACACGGAGACAAGTGCGGCCACATCACTCGGCTTGACGACGCGACCAGGTGCCGGGCGATCGTGGGGAATGGACAGGCCGCGAACGAGCTTCAGCTCACCGGCGGCGCCCTGCGAAACTAGCCCAATGTCGGCGGCTGCGGCGGCCATGCCCCGCAGGACGATCAGCGTCAGGTTGATCATCGGAGGCGACATACCATTGGCTTGCAGTTGGTCGCGCAGCTGGGCCAGCTGCGCGTGGCCGAGAGCATGCCAGGCGACCCCATCGCGAGGACCTGCAACGACGGTTCCTACCGCCCGCAGACGTCCGAGCACGGCTCGACGGCGGTTGGGCGCCAGCCGCGCCAGATAGGCGGCTACGGCCCGCGCCGCCGGTGATCCTGCCCTGGCACCGGGTATCGCGATCTCGGATGGCGGCGCGCGCTCAATTGGCACCGATCACCAGGCTCTCGCGCGCAGCGGCGACTACGTCGGGCGTAACGGTGACCAGTTCGTTGAGTTCCAGGACCCGTTCGATCTGCTGCACCAAGCGTTGGATTAGACGAAATTGCCGTTGCTGGCGCAGATGATCGAAGCTACGGCCAGAGGATCGGCGAACGCTTCAGGGCCGAGCGTCACCCCAAGCTGTTCCGCATGGCCGGTCACGACGGCGCGAATCTCGTCGGCGCCGAGCGTCCGGAACTGATGCACGAAGCTGACGCGCGAGTAGAGCTGTGGGTAGCGCGACAGAGGTCGCTCGAGGCCTGGCATGCCGAGTAGGACAAGGCCCCGCTGGCTCTGGTCGTACAGGTCGCGCACCTGTTCGAGCCCGGCCATCTTGAGCCGATCGGCTTCGTCGACGACGACCAGCTCGGTCTGATCGGTTGCTGCTGCCGCGGGAGTATGGCCAGTTTCGGTCTGACGACACCGAGCACCCAGTTCAGCAGGTTGCGCAGACGCTCGAACTCGCTGGATCGACGCGGGCGCACTCGAGCAGCGCACGGTCGAAGGCCGAGGTGCACGCGACGCAGAGCGCAATGGTCTGGTCGCTGACGATGGCCAGCGCCAGACCTGGGCCACGATCGAAGCGGGTTATCGGCCGGGGCTCCGAGACCGGACCGAGCTTATAATTAGAAGACGCGTTGCCAGATCGCGACTCCCTGGCCCATGGTGCCCGCCCGCTGTACTCCGACCTCCATGCCGTAGCGCTCTAGCCATTTACCGAGTGTTGGGAAACCGCCCATATGGCCGAGGGTTTCGAGATCTGGGTGCATGGTGCGAACAGCAGCGTGTTCGTGGAGGTCGGTGGTGAGGAACCGCTGGCCTACCTGCATCAGAACCTCGACTGCGGACCGAACGATCGAGGGAACGACGTCTGGTAATGTCATTCGCGCGTGTATGCCTTGTGGCGGGCGGCCGGCAATCTGTGCGCGTAAGGACTTCATCAGAAACCAGGACTTCATCAGAAACCCAGACTGAACGCCGCCCCCGAGCGGAACGGCGTCGCAAGACAGGTGCTGACCCTGGTCAATCTGGCTCGCTAACACTGGATGAGCTCGAGCCGGTGCTGGAGCGCAGCCCGGTGGCGCGCCAGCGCTGGGCATTGACCAGGAGAAGCGCAGTCACTGATTGCTGAACTATGTAAGGGTGACGAGCTTCAGCAGCCACAGGCCCGAGCTGTTGCCGCCGACGTAAACGACATCGCCGTCGGTGGCAACGGAGTTGGCCTCGAGGTCGGTCGTGCGGGCGATGGCCGTCGGCGCCGACGGGTCGGTGAAGTCGATAGCTTCAATGCCGTCGACGCCTTCGGCGGCGAATACCACGCCGGAGGAGGTGGCTGCCAGCGCGACCACGTAACCGCGCGTCGGCACCTCGGCTGGAAGCGTCACGCTCGACGTGTCGGAGATGTCGAGGACTGGAACCGCCCGGGGCGAATTCGAGCTGTCGACTCCGAGGTGCTGCGGCGCTGGAAACGCGACCATTTGCGATTCGTTCATAACGCCGGCGCTCCGGACTGGGCTGGCATCCGTGGTGAGAGCAGCGCTCGCAGCCAGCACCGGCCGGTCGGTTATTTCCGGGCACGCGGCCAGATCTGGCAACCACCGGTAGCAGGCCAAGGGGGATTTCCACGTTGTCCTCGACAAGTACCCGAGCGTGAGCAGGCGTCTGCTCACTATCATCTGCAAGCGACAGCGCCTCAACGCGAGCTTTGCTCGGGATCTGGCTTTCCTGGATGTCTCTCCCGCCTCGCGCGAACGCTTGTAGCCCTGGTGGAGAGTGAGGGCTGGGGCTGGATCCGTGACCCGCGCCCCCACCACTCTCGTCTGGTCGAAATCACCCAGAGCGCCCTGGCGGCGCATGTCGGTGCCACCCGCGAGAGCATGAATAAGTGGCTGGGTTATTACGAGCGGCGTGGGTACGCTAGCGGTCAGCGCTGTGACCGACTTTGCTAGGCGCTGCGAGAGGAGAGGTCAGTAGACGGCTCTGCTGGTGATCATGGCCACGGCACAGTATTGGTGCTCACGTCCTAATTCGCGCTTTTCACGGCGTATAGCTGCAATCGCACGTGAATTTCACAGCGATTGCACGGCGGTGTCACGGCCCCGAGCTGACACTGGACACCGTGACCACTGGCGGACCGAGCGTCGAATTCTTCGGAACAAAGGGGCCACCGTGCAATCAGTCCGAACTGGTCGACGACTCGACTCGGTGGAGTGTCGTAGCGGCCATTCTGCTGGACGGGCCCGACCCGCCTATTGAAATAGAGCGCGAGCACAAGGGTGCCGCCACGAATCGAGCGCCGAAAGCGGAAGGCTCCAGGAGCGAGTACGGGGGATCCTCGCCGCGAGATGGCGATACGCGCACGTCGGACTACTGATTCTCAAACCACCGCGACAGTTACTGCCGTGAGCTACGAGCCGGTTCGGTCATTGCTTAGAAAGCGCACACGTTGAGACGAGCCAACGCTGTTTTCGTGACAAGTTTGTCCGGCTTCATCCACGGTGATGAACTTGAGTAACTACGGTACGAAACGGTGATAAAGCGCACCAGTATTCAACTATAATGTGTCAGAAGTCATCAGCAGGGGACGAATGGTGAACGACGAGAATACTGACACAGACGAGCACAAACCTCTGAAAGCCAGTTTCGAATTTGGCGAGATCAGCGAGGTCGATGAAGCGGATCTACTGCCTCAATCAACAAACTGGAATGGCAAAACAGTAGGCTGCTATATTCGTAACTCGACCTCGGCGCAAGTGGGTAATGATCGGGCTGCGTTCCAGGCCGATATGGTGCCTTACTTACAAACATTGGGATATGCCGTTCGGGTCTACGATGAACAGGGTAGAAGCGCCGGGACGCTGTATCGCCGCAAGAAGGCGGTCGGCATGTTGGCTGACCTCGAGGCAGGGCGGATCGACGGTGTCGCCGTCGTCGAAGTCTCGAGGTTGACCCGCGACGAATACGGTTTTGACGCGCCGCGCATTGGGGAGAAGATCAGGCGCTTTGCGCATGGGCTGCTCATTACTTACGGGCAGATCTGGGACCTGCGCCGCGAGGCGGACTGGCAGCTCTACCAAATTCAGACAATGGCATCCGGCTGGCAGAAGCTCTCCATTCGCAAGTATCTGTTCCAGGGCCTCAAGCGTGCCGCCGAAGATCGGCCGATGTTTCGCAAGCGGAATCGCATCGGGTACAAGCGAGAGGTCGTGAGAGATGGCCGAGGCGAGCCTGTGATTCGTAGGAATGGCCGCGTCTACACCGTCTTCGTGAAGGACCTAACGTGGGCTGACTCGATGGAGGCGCTCCGTCGCGAGCTGACTCAGCAAGGGACGATGCCGGACGTTGCCGCGGCGCTGAACGCTGCTGGCGTGCCGGCCCCATGGCTGCCGCGCGGCGTTGGCGACCGCGTGTGGCAGTGGCGCGGCGCCTACATTCGCTCAATCATTAGCGATCCGCTCTACTACGGCGAGCCGGCATTTATGACCAGCCAACCTGGTCCAGTCTGGGATCAATTCATTGCAGTTGATCCAGAGTTCGATCCGCGTAGGGTCTGCTGGAAGTTGCCAGAGCTGGCATGGTGGACCAAGAATGAGGCTCTTGCTTGGCGACACAAATTCCTCGACGACTACGTGAAGTCCCGCCATCGCAAGCATCACCACCTCCTATTGGGCTTGCTCGTGTGCCAGACCTGTGGGCGGAAAATGGTGAAGCAAGGGCTCGACAGAACTGGAGATCGGTACTACCGCTGCCCCGGCTATGGAATCAAAGGCGACGACGTTCGCCACTGTCCAAAGGGTCAGTTCATCATGGAAAAGAATGCGCTTCGCCTCCTTCGCGATTACGCATTACCTGTTCTTTTTGCGGACGTGCGTGCGCTTGCCGAAGCCGCCGAACGCAATGCAACGACCCACGCGATGAGTCGGCGAAACGCAGGGAACTCGAATCGCTTAACGAGCGAGAACGGAATTTGCTGGCGACCGTGGCAGACCGCGGCTACACGCTTGAGCTCAAGACGCTGTTAGGCCAGTTGGACAAGCAGAAGGCCAGGCTGCAGAAAGAGCTGGAAGCCGAGGAGGATGCGAGCGTTCTAAGCGAAGAAGCGCTCAGGCGGATTCGAGCCCTGGCAGACAACCCGCTGGCGTTCTACGACGTGCGGACCGAGGTGCAACAGGCGGCGATTCTGCGCGTCTTGATGGCCGACGTGAAAATCCGCACAAATGGTCTGCGCGGTAGTGGGCATCGGTTCCTCGAACCCGAGTGGCGGCCGCTGGTGAGCTTGAATAGTGACGGTCAACATCGGTCGTCATGATGAGCACGGGGGCGTCGCGGTTGACGACGACGTCGCCCGTCAGCAGGCCGACTTCGGCGTCGCCCCAGCGGGCGCGGAAGTCGCGGAACTTCTGATTCGAAAGCGCTTTGATCGGTGTGGTGTAGAACGCGCGTTGCCTGTGCTTGCGGGCCATGAAGATGCCAAATTCCCCGATAACCGTCTTGCCGGTACCTGTTGGCGCGGCCACGAGAACGGAGTGGCCTTTAGCCAGCGCCTGAATGGCCTCTCGCTGGAAGTCGTCGAGTTGGTACGGCAGACTTGCCGTGAACTCCTCGACGAGTTCGTCGGGTGTCATTAGTTTATGAGTGTACCTATGCAATCACGGGATGATCGAGCCGTCAGGTCGCGACGGCGACGGTGAAATGGGTCACACGGTCGTCGAAGCGATCCAGAAAGTTTCGGACAATGGGCTCGACCACTGCCACGTGGTGATCCTCACCCGCAAAGGCCTTGACCGAGTCAATCGAGTCCCAGACGGTGGCCACGATTACCTCAGTCTCGTTTTCTATTGAGCGCACGAGCACGTTGGCGCTGAGGAAACCTTCGAGCGCGCGCAATTGCGGCAACACGGTCTTCGTGAAGTGATGGTCGCAATACTGCTGTACACCATCGGCGGTTCCGTATCCTTTCCAGACGCGGACGATTCGGGCCATGTTGTCCATCCTATCGATCTCGCGCCGGCGCGGAATGGGCCGGGCGAGCCTGGGTCAGCGAGAGCTCGCACCAGGGGCGCCGACGTGAGGTGAGGCGTCCAGACGGTCGGCCTGACGGCGCAGCGCCTCGAGCAGAATCCTGATCTGCTCAGAGGCCGTGTCCCTGCCGTGGACGTCGCCGCTGATGAATTCATACACACGAAAAACAGCACCGTCCAGACGGCGATCCAGCCCACGTTACGCAACCATGCGGGCACCGGCACCACGAATTTGCCGCGGAACACGTGGTAGGCGTAGGCGTTGTAGATCAGCACAAATGGTTGAGCATCGTTCGCGCCACGCGTGGCCAACGCCGCCGCGAAGAGAGCGGCGACCGCCACAATCGCCGTTACGACGATCAGCGCGATGTTGATCGGCCCATCCACGACTGGCGTGATATTCAGGCTGAGAAACAGTGCCGCCACGACCAGCAGCGACGCGATTCCCGCGAACGGCCGGGTGGTAAACCGCGCGTCGCCCGCACTCAGGTTGCCTCCGATACGGTGGGACTGCCTGGGCTTCACCGAACTGGTCGGCATGTCGCCCAGCATCTACCGGCGCCACTGGCGAACGCGACGGCGGAGATGCCGTCGTTCGTGGCGAAACAGGTGACCAAACCGATCAGGAATCGAGAAGCGGTCCCCGCCCGCGCCCAGCTAACGTGATCTGGAGGTTTGACTATGAAGAGAGTTGCTTACTGGGTTTGCACCGGGCTCGTCGTGTTCTTCATCGGGTCGGGCGGGCTGGCGTACGCCATGCAGGTCCCGGACGTGGTCCAAGGCGTTGTCGCGTTGGGGTTCCCGGTCCACTTCGTCGTCCTGCTGGGCGTCTGGAAGGTGCTGGGCTCTATCGCGATCCTGGTGCCGGGGGTTCCGCCGATCAAGGAGTGGGCGTACGCGGGGATTATGTTCGACCTGACCGGCGCGGCGTCCGCCTCAGTCGCGACCGGTGGCGAGTGGTGGCACGTCGCCGCGCCGCTGTCGGTCGCGGTGCTGGTGGCGGCGTCGTGGGCCTTGCGACCGGAGAGCCGGCGGTTGACGGGCGCGACGATCCGCGGGCTGGGGATCGTCGGGCCACGGATAGGCCGCCCGCAGCGGATGCGGCCGTACTCCGGATAGAGCGCCGCGACACTACGGCCGCCGCCAACTGCGCATGTCCGGTTCTTGACCGGGGGCGGGAAACCCTTGGGGCAATCCTCCTCCTTACCGGACCCAATATCTCGCGCCACCATGGTGAGGTCGTCTTCCAGGACCGTGGCCGCGTACCACGGTCCCGCTATCCGAAAGCGATGATACGGCTTCCCGTCAGAGGCGGTTATTACCGCGTCCTGCTCCCCTGGCCCTCCTCGTCATCGGTCTGGAAACTGCTTCTTGTTCGCGCTGAACAGGCTAACTTCGGTAAAAGGGTCCGTGCGGAGTGAGTAGAATTCGTTACCGCCGTCCACGAGCACGATCTCGACCGTTCCCGTGCCTCCGAGTATGAAAATCTTGCCAGTGCAGTCGGTACCCACGGTATAGGTTCCAGAGTCCTTTATGGGTGTAACCGTGCCGTTGTCGTTGATCGTTAGGGTGTTAGTGAACTTGCCCTTCCCGTCGAAGTTCCAGCGACCAAGGGCCGCAAAGGGTGTTCCGGCGGGGACGACAATCTGACCGTGCAAAAATCCATACCCGCCCTGCAAACTGGCATTTGAGCAATCCTTATTCTTTTCGGCGTGCAGCTCGGGCACGGCCCCCACGACAAATGTGCTGGCAAAAACAACTAGCGCAATGACGGTCCATTTCATGACATCCTCCTTGCTTGGTTGCTCTTGATTGGTAGGCTTTTCAATTCCCTTTGTTGATTTGTCATCTCTCCTTTGGGTCTCTTTCTTCGGCACTCCTCCCGATGTAATCTGGTTTTTGGATCGCCTCCAGCCGTGCGAATAACTTCCCTCGCTGCATTGGAGGAGTCAGTGCGACTCCCGGCGGCGGATAGCTCGATGCGATGGAGGACGTCCGCGGCGGCGCACCCTCGGGGTTCAAGGAATTCGCCCGGAGTGAGGGCGGGTCATGGGAAATCTCCTCGGGTGCAGTGGCCAAAGCCACACGTGCACCATGCACCAGCAACATCGTGTCGCCCACTCACAGCACCCTGACACCACCCTGACAAACCCCCTCGCGGCTGGACTGGCGTGCCGTGCTAAGGTGAGGGCCGTCGGTGGGACAGCCGGCGCGAGCAAGGCGGGCAGTGGCGCAGGGCATGGCCACGAGAACGCGTGAGACCGAGACTTTTGGCGCGCTTCTGCGGCAGCATCGACTGGCCGCGGGCCTCTCGCAGGAGCAACTAGCCGAGCGCGCTCAACTCAGCGTGGACGCCGTCGCAGCGCTGGAGCGCCGTCGGCGCACCGCCCCGCGGCCAGGCACGGTCGTCCTGCTCGCTGACGCCCTGAGACTCACATCCGCGGAGCGCGCAGCCTTGATTAGCGCCTCCGCCGCCGCAAAGCTGGGTGGGCTAGCCAAGCCGGACGGCGTCTCACCGCCGCTGGTGATGCAGTCGAGCCTGCCCGTCCAGGTGACCAGCTTTATAGGAAGAGAGCGCGATGTGGCCGAAGTTCGCGGACTATTGGGCGCAACGCGCTTGCTCACACTGACCGGCGCGGGCTTCATCGGTAAGACTCGCCTCGCTCTACAGGTCGAGGCTGAGGTG
>Ga0137390_10004790_pt1 | contig 11325 bp, 8 predicted proteins | sample 15con2h24AmetaG_FD_104937 | JGI IMG/M metagenome (GOLD analysis project Ga0137390, IMG submission 104937) | Vadose zone soil microbial communities from Angelo Coast Range Reserve, California, USA - 15con2h2.4A metaG | ecosystem: Environmental > Terrestrial > Soil > Vadose zone > Saprolite... | reverse complement strand
TGGATGCCATCAAACAAGCAGGCATCGGGAACGTAAGTATCGTGACGCAGCCCATTGACTCCCATGGCGGCAAGCGCTGACATCTATTCCGAGAACAGCCAGCTCTCCCGGCCTCTGGCCTGGTCCGTCGGCCTCCATATTGCGTTTGCCACCTTTGTCATGCTGTACACAATGTTTTTTCACGGCTTTCGCGGTGAAGGCTGGGGCGGCGGGGGCGGCGGAGACGCCATGGGCGCCACATTAGTCACGTCCATTCCCTTGCCTGCCAGCGCAGTGCAAACAACGAATGTGCTGGCGACCGAATCGAAGGGACTGTCGAAGTCGGAACCGAAAGTTCAGGAGCAGGAACCCGAAGCGATCGCGATCCCGGATAAGAATACAAAGGTCAAACCCAAGCCGGTCACCAGCGCGACAAAACGCAAAGCTCAACCAGAGCCCGAGGAATCGAACCAGATCCCGTATGGCGAAGGAGGCCCAGTCAGCGGGCCGTACAGCATGTTCACCGCTGGCGGAGCCAAGGGGGGATTCGGATTCACCGGTGGAGGCGGCGATTTCGGCAACCGCTTTTCCTGGTACGTGAAGGTGGTACAGCAGAAGGTCTCGGAGAACTGGTTGAAGTATGAAGTCGATCCTCGGATCACGGCGGCGAATCGGGTCTATCTGACCTTCGACATTGCACGCGACGGATCGCCCAAGAATGTGCAGATCGAGCAGTCTAGCGGTATTCCGTCCTTGGATATATCGGCCACACGGGCAATCCAGCGCATTGATACTTTCGGACCCTTGCCGCCCGACTACTCGGGAAATAAAGTTTCGGTAGAGTTCTGGTTTGATTACAAGCGGTAGAAGATTTGTCGTGGTCATTCATCGCTAGTCGTTAGTCGTTAGCCGCGAAGCGGCGCAAGAATGCAGCCCACGACGCAAGCCGTGGGTCGAACAGTGAACAAGCGAAGCCCCGAAGGGGCGAAAGAAAAACAGGGAGCAGATTTGAGCAACATGCCTCACCACAAACGCTGTCTTACTTTGATAACTATTGCGACGTTATCTCTGCTCGCAGCCACCGCTTCCGCCCAGGACTGGATACGTACCGGCACCGGTCTTGGAGTCGAGAAGATTCGTCTCGCCGCATCGGATTTCAAACCCGCGACGCAAGATCCAAAGAACACTGACCTGCTCAAGACCTTTAACGACACGCTCTTCAACGATCTCGACAATGCCGGCATCTTTGATCTGGTCTCGAAGAGTTTCTACCCATTGCAGGTTCCGGGTCAGCCATCAGAACTCAAGGCGGCGGACTGGAGCGCTTCCCCGGCTCCCAACGCCTCTATGCTGGCCTTCGGCAACCTGGGCGTTACGGCCGACAAAGTGACCGTCCAGGGCTGGCTCTACGACGTCAAGAGCACCACCACTTCACCGCAGGTCCTGGGCAAGCAGTACAACGACAACGCGACCGCCGATGCCGTCCGTGTAATTGCGCATAAATTTGCCGACGAGATCATCTTCCGCCTGGGTGGCGGAATCCCTGGCATCGCCGAAAGCAAGATTTACTTCGTCAGCAGCCGGACTGGACAGAAAGAAATCTGGGCGATGGACTACGACGGCGCCAACCAGCATGCCATGACGCACCTAGGCTCAATCTCCCTGTCCCCGCGCATCTCGCCGGACGGCTCGCGGCTGGCTTTCAGTTCGGTGGTCAAGAGTGGCTGGGAGATCATGATGTACTCCTTCGACCTGAACCGCATGGTGAGTTTCGCGCGCTTCGGGGGAATGAATCTCTCCCCTTCCTGGTCACCCGATGGCAGCAAGCTGGCACTATCGTCTTCGCGGAACGGCTATCCCAACATATTTGTAGTCGATGCCTCCGGCAGCAACGCGCGCCGCCTCACTTCAGGCCAGGGACCGGACGTCTCTCCCACCTGGAACCGCAAGACCGGCGCGCAGATCGCCTTCGTCAGCGGCCGCACGGGACTGCCACAGATCTACACCATGGAATCCGACGGCACGAACGTGCAGCGCCTCACGGACCAGGGGTACGCCGTCTCGCCGAACTGGGCGCCGAATGGGCAGTTCCTGACCTTTTCCTGGATGCGCAAATACGGCCCCGGAGAGCCCGGCTCTAACGACCTCTACCTGATGGATATCGCCAGCAAGCAATGGGTGCAGCTCACGCACGATGCCGGCCGCAACGATTCTCCGTGCTGGTCGCCCGATGGAAGACACATCTTGTTTCAGTCACATCGCACCGGCACGGACCAGATTTTTTCCATGCTCGCCGACGGCACCAATGTTAAACAACTCACGTTCAGCGGCAACAACTCGCAACCCAACTGGAGTTGGAAGTAGGAACCTTGTTAGCAACGTGGATCATTGCAGACCACCGATCACGCGCATAGAATTTGGAAGAACGAGGTGAATCACCCGATGAAAAGATGGCTAACTTTGGTATTCATACTGAGCGCAATCCTGATGGTGAGCGCGTGCAAGAAGAAAGCCGCACCTCCGCCTCCGCCCCCGCCTCCAGCGCCGCCTGCTCCTACGGCTTCGCTGTCAGCAAATCCCAACACGGTCGAGAAGGGGCAATCCACGACTCTGACCTGGCAGACCACCAACGCCACCGACGTCAGTATTGACGGCATCGGACCGGTCGAAACCAACGGCTCAAAGGCGGTCACACCGGCTGATTCGACGACCTACCGTCTAACCGCCAAGGGCGCCGGAGGGACACAAGACGCTACCGCGCGGGTTACGGTCAATGCTGCGGCAGCGGCGGCTCCGCCAGCACCTTCTTTGACCGAACAGCAGCTGTTCGCGCAAAACGTCAAGGACATCTATTTCGACTACGACAAGGCGGACATTCGCGCGGATCAGCAGGCTTCGTTGCAGGCCAGCGCGCAGTTCCTGCAACAGCATCCCAACATCCGGATCACGATCGAAGGTCACTGCGACGAGCGTGGCTCCACCGAATACAACCTGGCCCTGGGCACCAATCGTGCGGACGCAGTCAAAAACGCACTCGTCCAAGGCGGGGTCGGTGGCGATCGCATCAAGACCATCAGCTACGGCAAGGAAAAGCCGTTCTGCACCGAATCGAACGAGTCCTGCTGGCAGCAGAATCGCCGCGGGCATTTCGTGTATGAACAATAGTTCGGGCATCCATGAGCATCTAAACAAAGGGCGGCTGCGGCCGCCCTTTATTTCTCGGGTTCGGCCCGCTGGACACTCCTGGGAGTTTTGACATCCAATAGGTTGACTATGAAATCGAATCGCATCTTCCCCGTTCTCGCCGTGATTCTCACGCTCTGCCTCGCGCTGACTCCGGCCTATGGCGCCAGCAAAGAGATCATCCAGCTGCAAACGCAAGTAGACCAGCTTCAGCACCAGATGACGCAGATGACGCAGTCGTTCAACGAGCGCATGGGCGTCATGAAGAATCTGGTCGAGCAGAATACCGATATCGCCAACAAAGTAAATGCCACGCTGAAGGATCTGCAGGCCTCGATCAACAAGCAGCAGCAGGATCGCGCCAGCCAGGTGGACCAGATCTCCGGCCAAATCCAAGCGCTCAACGACACCATGGACGAGCTTAAAGTCCGCATGACGAAGCTGAGCAAGCAACTGGAAGACATGCAGTCGACGCAGCAATCCCTGGCCGCGACGCAGGCTCAACAACAGCAGCAGGCCCAGGCAATCGCGCAAGCTCCGCCGCCCGATGTGCTTTACAACAACGCTCTCCGCGACTACAACGGCGGCAAGCCCGATCTGGCGTCGCAAGAACTCAACGATTACGTCAAGTTCTATCCGAATACCGATCTCGCCGGGAATGCCCACTTCTACCTCGCGGAATTGCAGTTCCGCGCCGGAGACTATCCGAAGGCCATCGAAGAGTACGATCTGGTCCTGCAGAACTTTCCCAGCGGCAACAAAGCCGCAGCCGCGCAATTGAAGAAGGGGTTTGCGCTGATCGAACTAGGGAAGGGGGAACAAGGCGCACAGGAATTGCGCCACGTGATCCAGCGCTATCCCAGGAGCAACGAAGCCACCCAGGCGCGCGAGAGATTACGGAAGACGGGGGCGGCGCCGAAAAGCCGGTAGAGGTGGCAAGGGAGGATGACGTCCGAAACGTCGGCGGCGAAGACTGTAATAATTGACGACGCCGCAATTCCCTCATAAGATGGCTCCGCCCAGGTTCCCCTAAAAACCTGCGCTCGGACCCCAAGCCAACGATGATCGGCAAGACGATTTCCCACTACCGGATTGTGGAATTGCTGGGCGGCGGTGGGATGGGAGTGGTCTACAAAGCGGAAGATACTGCGTTAGGCCGCTTTGTCGCTTTGAAGTTCCTGCCTGATGAAGCCTCGCAGGATCCCCAGGCTCTGGAACGTTTCCGGCGAGAGGCTCGCGCCGCTTCGTCGCTGAACCATCCCAACATCTGCACCGTCCATGAGATTGGGGAGTACGAAGGACGCTCTTTCATTGTGATGGAGTGCCTCACGGGCCAGACCCTGAAGCACTTGATTCAGGGCAAACCGCTGGAGTTGGAACGGTTGCTGGGTCTGGGTATCGAAGTCGCCGACGCACTCGACGCGGCACATGCCAAAGGCATCGTTCACCGCGACATCAAGCCGGCTAACATTTTTGTCACCGACCGCGGCCACGCCAAGATCCTCGATTTTGGGCTGGCCAAGATCGCACGTGCTAGCCAAGCCTCCAGCGGTGAATCGCAGACGCGAGCGGACGCAAGCAATCTGGATCTAACCAGCCCCGGCACTGCGGTGGGCACGGTCGCCTACATGTCCCCGGAGCAGTTGCGCGGCAAAGAATTGGACGGACGAACCGACCTGTTCTCTTTCGGAGCGGTGCTCTACGAAATGGCCACCGGTATGGTGCCGTTCCGAGGAGAGACCTCCGCCGTCATCACCGAAGCGATCCTCAACCGGGCCCCCACCGCAGCCACGCGGCTGATCCCTGAGCTGCCGGTGAAACTGGAAGACACGATCAGCAAAGCTTTGGAGAAAGATCGCGACCTGCGCTCGCAGACTGCCGCCGAGATGCGCGCTGATCTTAAGCGTCTGCAGCGTTCGCTCGATTCGTCCCGCACGGCCGTGGTGACAGAGAGCCCGGCGGTTGAGTCTTCGGCGACCCGGCCTTCATCCCCACCGCTTGCCGTAGAACGCGGCAAGCCGGCTGTGCCTCGCCTCGTATTCGCGATTGGCATCCTGGTGGCGCTGGCTGCCGGAGCGTATGGCGGCAAACTATTCTTTTCGGAACCCGCTCCGACGCCACCCAGCTACCGGCAACTCACTTTCCGGCGTGGAAGCATCCGCTCGGCACGCTTCGCTCCGGATGGGCAGACGATTCTTTACAGCGCCGCCTGGCAAGGTACACCGGTGGACGTGTTTACAGCGCGCCCCGAAGCTCCGGAGGCGCGTTCGATGGGTCTCAATCGAACGCAACTGGTGTCGGTATCTTCGGCGTCGGAGATGGCCGTCCTGCTGAACAGCAAAGCCATCGGCACGTGGGTGAACATGGGCACGCTGGCGCGAGCGCCTCTGGTGGGAGGCGCGCCGCGCGAGGTACTGGAACAAGTGCAGTGGGCGGATTGGGCGGCGGACGGCAGCGGGCTTGCAGTCGTGCGAAATTTCGGCGGGCGCAACCGCCTGGAATTTCCCATTGGAAAATCACTCTACGAAACGGGCGGCTGGATTGGCCATCCGCGCGTCTCCCCTAAAGGAGACCGCATCGCGTTTATTGACCATCACGTACAGGGTGATGACAGCGGCGCACTGGCCGTCGTCGACATGGCCGGTAACAAGAAGACGCTCTCGGGCGAGTGGTACACAATTCAAGGAGTGGCCTGGACGCCGGACGGCAATGAAATCTGGTTTACGGCGAGCAAGTCGGGTGTGGATCGAACTCTGTATGCAGTCACGCTCGACGGCAAGGAGCGCATGGTGTTGCGCCTGCCGGGCGCGCTCATGCTGTTCGACATCTTCAAAGATGGCCGGGTACTGATGATGCGCGCCAGTTGGCGCCGGGAACTGATCGCCATGACCGCCGACGATGCCAAGCAGCACGATCTTTCGTGGCTGGACTACACCTATCCCGCAGGACTCTCCGCGGATGGCAAGACGCTCCTCTTTGATGAAGAAGGTGGCGGCGGCTCTCTGGCATATTCCAAATCCGGCGGGCTGTCGTATGCCGTCTACATTCGCAAGACAGACGGCTCGCCCGCGGTGCTGCTCGGCGCTGGCGGAGCGGTGTCTTTGTCGCCTGACGGGAAATCGGTCATCGCACAGACGCAGGATTCACCGTCCCAACTCAGGCTGCTGACCACAGGCGCGGGGGAAGCAAAAGACCTGACCAAAGACAATATCAATCACTCGTGGGCGCAGTGGTTTCCCGATGGCAAACGCGTCCTGTTCTCCGGGAATGAGCAGGGCAAGGGAGTACGCTTATTCGTCTATGATCCTGCTTCGGGGAAAAACGAGGCCATCACACCGGAAGGGGTGAGTGGGACTGCGTTTGTGATTTCTCCAGACTCACAGACGGTGGCTGCAATCGGTCCCGACCAAAAGGGATATCTCTTTCCGGTGACGGGCAGTGGCGAGCCGCGCGTCATTGCGGGACTGAATCCTGGGGAACAGCCGATCACCTTCAGCACCGACGGCGGCTCGCTCTACATTTATCAACCGGGAGAATTGCCGGCAAAGGTGGATCGTCTCGATCTGCATACCGGTCAGCGCACGCTCTGGAAACAGCTCATGCCCACCGATCCCGCGGGTGTCGAGACCATCGGTCCTATCCTCATGACGCCCGACGCAAAAACTTGCGTCTTCGGATACCATCGCATGCTCGCCGACTTGTACCTGGTTGAAGGGCTGAAGTAACGCTACCTTCGGTCAACAAATGCGCGGGCCGTCGCAGTACCTCGCGGGAATATCTGGATGCTGGGACGATAGCCGAAACTGCGGGACGGTTAACGCGCATCCACCGCCGCAGCCTGCCCCACTTCCGCACCGACCGGCCGCAGGGTGATCCAATCCGTTTGTACGCGATCCCAGTCCTGAATCAGGAAGCCGTAGGACTCAAACAGCTGGCGAATGCGCGGACGCTGCCATCCCGCAATTTGCTCCAGGATTGGCACCAGCACTGCCAGCGCGTTGTCACTGAGGATAGTCCGCTTCGCGATCTGCGCGACATGCTTCGATTCCGACACTGCGATCGTAAAGCCGTCGCGCCGGTTGACGTGCAGCATCACGTGAATATCGGAGCTGCCATCGCCGACGTACACGACGTGGTCTGCCGCAATGCCCAGTTGCTCCTGCAACTGATCCAGCCGCTCCACCTTACCGTAACCTGCTGTGGCTCGCACCAGGCTCTCGATCTCGCCCGAAGCACTGTATTTGAATTCGGTGCCAAAAATGTGGTCCTCCGGCACAATCCCTTCCAGCGCTGACTTGATCACTTCCACGGGCGCGGCTGAGAGCACGTAAAAATCGAAGTGAAAGCCGTCAATGCGGCGGTCGAGGATGTCGTAAACCTGCTTGATGTTCTCTTTGAGGCGGATTCGCTTCCCAGCCTCGTACAGATGATCTTTGCGCACGCGCGCGCGGAACTCGGGATCGTGCAGAAGCAGATAGGCAAGCTCGGCGCCCTGCTGAACCAGGTTCAGCTTGGCCATTCCTTTGGCCTTCCGCTCAAACTCTTCCACAGAAATGCCAACCAACTCGCTCAGAACGTAACCCGTATCGTTAAAGGTCAACGTCTGATCGAAGTCGCTCGCAAACAGAAACTGCTTTAGATGTTTCTTTGCCATGAACCATATTAGATTCCCGTGCCGGTGAATGGACCATTAAATTTCCCTATCGCAGTCATTACAAGAACTTACGATCGAAGAATACGGGATTTCCCGTTGTCCGCTGGAGTGTTTGGGCGTAGGCTGGCGGTGCGCTGTAGATGATTTTGAATCCCCGGATTCATGGGAGGTTTCCGTGGTTGACCACGCCGCCGATCATCTGAAAGACGATTCTGACCGTGGAAAGGGTTCGCTTGAGCCCGACGAGCGCAAGCAGGACGGCAACAATTCGATGCAAGGCCAGCTGCCTCATCGCAACCCTCATCCCCTGGCGGAGGGCGCCGACTCCGATTTTCCTGAGCCGGGCCAGAGTCCCGAGCATTCCTTTGAGGGCGAGGTCGAGAAGAAAAGTGCTTAGTGGTTGCTGGATAGTGAAGGGCTGAAGAAATCGAAAGCAGCGACAAAACTCCAGCACGCTGCGTCCTCGATGGTTCCTTCCTCATCTGATTAACATGCATCGGCAATTCTCACCCTACGATCTCTGAGGAAAAGAAAAATGGCTCGCATGAAAGCAGTCCAAGTACGAAAACCCGGCGGCAGCTTCGAACTCGTCGAGCGAAATATTCCCGACCCGGCCCGCGGCCAGGTTCGCATCAAGGTGGAAGCCTGTGGCATTTGTCATAGCGATGTCCTCGTCAAAGAAGGACTCTGGCCGGGCATTCAGTATCCGCGAGTTCCCGGTCATGAAATTGCCGGACGCATCGACGCCGTCGGCGCTGACGTCACGAACTGGCAAGCCGGGCAACGCGTCGGAGTCGGTTGGCACGGCGGGCACTGCTTCACTTGCGAGTTCTGCCGCCGGGGCGATTTCATCCTCTGTCGCAACGAAAAGATCACCGCCATTCATTTCGACGGCGGCTACCAAGAGTATGTGATTGCGCCCGCCGAAGCAGTCGCCGCTATCCCTGACGATCTGCCCGCCGCCGAAGCCGCTCCTCTGATGTGCGCCGGAATCACGGTCTTCAATTCTTTGCGTAATGCGGGAGCCCGCGCCGGCGATCTGGTCGCGATTCAAGGTATCGGCGGACTTGGTCATCTCGGTATTCAATATGCCCGGCAAATGGGATACCGTACTATCGCGATCGGGCGCGGACAGGACAAAGACCCGCTCGCCCGCAAACTCGGAGCCACTATTTACATTGACACGGCGGCCGGAAATCCCGCTGAGGCCCTCCAAAAATTGGGTGGCGCCGGCGTGATTCTGGCCACGGCGCCCGATTCGAAATCCATTTCAGCGCTCGTGGATGGTCTGGCGCCGGGTGGCAAGTTGCTGGTGATTGGAGCCAGTTTCGAGCCTTTGACTGTCAGTCCGCTGCAATTGATCGGTGGCCGTAAGTCGATTCAAGGCTGGCCATCCGGTACTGCGAAAGACTCGGAAGAAACCCTCGCCTTCAGCGCCCAGACCGGAGTGCGTCCCATGATCGAACGCTATCCTCTGGAAAAGGCCGCCGGGGCCTACGACCAGATGATCAGCGGTCGCGCCCGCTTCCGGGTGGTGTTGACGATGTAAAACCCCGTAGCCCGACGTCCCAGCGGCTGCCCGGAGGAGTCCCGCACCCATCCCGCGAGGACCAAAAGGCGTCACGTTTGAAAAGAAATACCAAGTAGCGCCGCCGTTCCTCTCGTGTATCGGCGAGGGCAGGAGGCCCTCGAGACAGCCGGCAAGATGCCGGCGCCACCCAAATCCCCACCGGACGGTCGGTGGGGAGTTTTCCTCTGGTTTGCACCGAAAATTCCCAACAAGGCACTCGACAACTGTTGGCAATGATCTACTATTATGTCTAGTAGTCACGTTGCTGTTTGTTCTCTGCACGACTCTCCCTGCTTCCCTGCAACACGGGCCCGGTAGCCAATTTCAAAATCACGAAGGAGATCGCAATGTTTGGAAAGAAGTCGCCCTCCCTGCGACATGCCGCGGTATTGGCAGGTCTGCTGTTCAGTTGCTGTCTATTCGGATTCACACAATCGCGTATGACGGTGCGCCGCGAAGTACAGCGCGATGTCTCTCCGCCCTTGCGCGAAATGATTAAGTTGATGCCACCCCCCTCGTCGGTCAGGCACGAAGCCCAACCGGTTCGGCGGATTCCCTTACCTCCGGGTTTGGGCATACAGGGACAAGGACAGGCGGAAGATTCCGTCCGTCAGCAAAGCGTGGTTCCGTTCACGCCCGTGGTGGGCACCAGCTTTGAAGGTCTGGGCGCGGGTCAATACGGGTTCACCGTTAACAGTGCTCCCCCGGACACCAACGGCGCGGTCGGCGCGACGCAATATGTGCAGTGGGTAAACGAATCGTTCGCCATTTTTAACAAGACCACGGGCGCGCTCGTCGCCGGGCCCACAGCGGGCAATACCTTGTGGGCAGGATTCGGTGGCGGATGTCAGACGAACAATGACGGCGATCCGGTCGTTCTCTATGACAAGCTGGCGCAGCGATGGGTCTTCAGTCAGTTCTCCGTTTCGACCACGCCTTTTTTGCAATGCATCGCCGTCTCCACCACGTCAGATGCGACCGGCAGTTACAACCGGTACAGCTTCCAATACAACAATTTCGACGACTATCCCAAGATGGGCGTTTGGCCCGACGGCTACTACGAAACTTTTAATATGTTCAACGGCAACACGTTTGTGGGCGCCGATGCCTGCTCCTACAACCGCACGGCCATGTTGAATGGACAGTCCGCGACCCAAGTCTGCTTCCAGCAGAATTCATCGGTCGGCGGACTGCTACCCTCTGATCTGGAAGGTACCACTCCTCCGCCCGCGGGCTCTCCGAACTATTTGCTGTTTTTCGGAACGAACAACCTGAATCTCTACAAATTCCACGTGGACTTCACCACTCCTTCGAACTCAACCTTCACTGGGCCAACAGTGATCAACGTGGCCGCGTTTACTCCTCTGTGCAACGGAGGAACTTGTGTCGTGCAACCCAGCACCACCCAGCGTCTGGATTCACTCGCCGACCGTCTGATGTACCGGCTTGCCTATCGCAACCTTGGCTCGCACGAGTCACTGGTCACGAACCACTCTGTATCCATAACCGGTGGGGGCGGCGTGCGCTGGTATGAGATTCAGAATCCCAGCGGCACGCCCAGTCTGGCCCAGCAAGGCACGTTCGCTCCGGACGCAAGCTATCGCTGGATGGGCAGCATTGCGATGGATCAGACGGGCGATATGGCCGTCGGGTACAGCGTGTCGAGCAGCACCATTCGTCCCTCGGTTCGATACACCGGGCGGGTCCCGACCGATCCAGCGGGCACGATGGAAGCGGAGGTCAACGTAGTCACCGGCGCAGGATCGCAGACCGGCGGCCTCAGCCGTTGGGGCGACTACAGCGCTATGACAGTGGATCCGGTGGACGACTGCACTTTCTGGTACACGCAGGAGTACATGAAGACTACCGGCAGCTTCAACTGGAACACACGCATTGCCAACTTCAAGTTCCCGGGCTGCGGCGGCGTGGTGACGCCCGA
>Ga0137390_10004788_pt1 | contig 11327 bp, 10 predicted proteins | sample 15con2h24AmetaG_FD_104937 | JGI IMG/M metagenome (GOLD analysis project Ga0137390, IMG submission 104937) | Vadose zone soil microbial communities from Angelo Coast Range Reserve, California, USA - 15con2h2.4A metaG | ecosystem: Environmental > Terrestrial > Soil > Vadose zone > Saprolite... | reverse complement strand
TAGCATTTGAAGCGCCGGCGCCGCCTGTCCGCAATACGCGAGATGCGCGGCGAAGAAGTATGAGACTTCCGGGTCATCGTTGGGCTGGACTTGCGCTGCGAGAGCAACGACTTCCGCCGCCGGCTTATGCTGGACGCAGGCCAACAGCATCTTATAGCTGCTCGCCCATTCATTCTTTGGTGCGCCTACCTTCAGCGCTTCTTCGTACCTACCCTGGCGCACAAGAATGTCGACCCCGTGAGCCTTGGACCATTCCGAACTGAAGTCCTTGCGGACGTAATCCAACGCGTGCTTGTAATTACCGGCCTCCATGAACGTAGCGGAGCAAGATCCCCCAACCAGCGGGTCGAGGAGCGTAGTCGTGTCGCACTGACGACCGGCTTCGTCGAGCACTCCCGCGTAGCGGAGAACATAGCTCAATAAGTGATGAGCTACGGCACTATCAGGGCGGCGTTGCACCAGCTGTTGCGCCTCCCGATAGGCCCGCTTCAAATCGCCACGCTCTGCCCGATGCAAAGCCAGTTCGTTCGCAGCATCCAACGAGTCGGGATCAAGAGCCAGCGCACGCTCGCAAGCATCGTCGGACCGCAGGAGCATCGGCTCGCCGCCTCCGGCCTCACGGCCATCACGGTAGTAGCGAAGAGAGAGCGCCAGCCAAGCCGGCGGGTATCCGGGATCAAGCTGAAGAGACCGCTCCAGCATAGCTGTGGCCTTCTTGTTGGGCTCTGGATCGTACGGGATCGGGACACTTCGCAGGAAAAGGTCGTATGCCTGCTCGTTTTGCGAATTGGCCGGTATCTCTCGCACCAGCTCCGAAGCGCCAAGCGCAGGGGCGAGCTTGCCTCGTGAGGTAGCCGCAATTTGCGCTTGCAGCGCCAGTAGATTCCCTGCCGGAACATTAACCGTGTCCCGCCAGCGCACCCGATTGGTGTCAACATCGACGGCCTCGACCGTGATTTGCAATTGCTCACCGACTCGCAGGAAGTCACCGGTTACGATACTGTTGGCACCCATTTCGCGGCCGGCTTGCTGCAGATCTGTCGCGCCCTGCGCGTACTTGCCGTTCGCCGCGAACGGCCGAACCGCAAGGGGCCTCATATGGCTCAAGTTAGTGCCGATTTCATTAGGCAATGCGAAGCGCAGAAAATCGATGCTCGAATCGGAAGTGGCGTTCCGAAACGGAAGAAGCGCCACTGTCGCGACTCGCGGCTTTGCGGAGAAAGCTTTCCTATAGAGAGTGAAGCTCACGGCAATGGCCACGGCGAGCGTCACCGCTGCGAACACCATCCACGGCCGGCGCACGCGCGCATCAGCGCGCTTTCGTTGTGCGAGTTCGTCGCGTACCTTTTCTTGTTCGAGCCGACGCAGCTCGGCGCGACGCCGATCCAGATCGCGCAATCGCTCCGCGAATTCGGCGGCGCTACTCAGGCGCTTCCGCGGGTCGCCATAGGCGGCTCCTGCGATGTCTTCGCGAAGAAGCGGGTCTTCCACTTCCGCTTCCCATCCGGGGGAAAGAGGCCTGCGAAAATTTCCGACAACAATCTGGTAGAGAATGACGCCGAGCGCGTAAACATCAGCGGACGCAGTGGAGGGCTGTCCCGAGAGCACTTCCGGCGCAAGGTAGAGTAGAGTACCGGTCAGCGACGAAGTTCGAGACTCCGCTGTCTGCGTGAGGCCAAGATTGGTGATGCCTAGAGCTTGAAGCCGCTCAGGTGCAGAAAGTGATGCGCTCCCGAAATCCACGACCTTGATCTGCTCGCTACCGTTTGCGGCGGAGGCCACCAGGATGTTGGCTGGCTTCAGATCTTTGTGCACCACTCCGGCTTGGTGTGCATCGGCGACAGCGGATGCGACGTTTGCTAGTAAGCGGAGGCGCGTGTCCAATGGAATCTTGCTAAGGCCGCCCTGGCTCTCGGCCCATTCCACCAGGTTCGGGCCACCATACTCGATTTCAAGCGAATACGGCTCGGTGTCAAAATTCCATTCCAACAAGCGGCCAAAGTCCGGGCGTTCTCCCAGCGATTGGCGCAGGAATCGAGAGACGGTCACTTCGCGCTTCAAGCTCTTGAGCCGTCCGGCGCGCAGGGCAAACTTAAAGACGCGAAATTCATGGGTCTTTGGATTCTCGGCGAGCCACACTTCGCGGCTTTCGGGCGTGGGCAAAGGGCGAACGATGCGCCAATGTTCCCGGCCCGGAACCGGTTCACCGGCGCTAAAGCGCAGATTTATCTCGGCTGCTGAATCGACCGCCGGTCTGATGCGAACGGGCACCCCTAGGCGGTACCCGACGCGGGGTACCGTGAGCACGATGGAGGAATCCGCATCGCCGAGCGCCTTTCTGAGCTTGGATACGGCGGTGGCCAGAGAGCCGTCGACAACCATCAACCCGGGCCAGACCAAATCGAGCAGCCGTTCCTTAGAGACCACTTCTCCGGCGTGGATGAGAAGTTGAAGCAGAACTTCTAAAGGCTTCAACTCCAAGTCAACGAGTGCGCCGTCTACACGCAATTCCAGACACGAGTCGTCATACTCGCAATTGGCAAAACTCCAGACCCGTCCGGAAACTGCCGGCGCATCTGCTTGAGACCCGTTCGGAAACATAGACTTAGCGATCTTTAGAGTTCTTTAGAAATCCGTCAGGACTTCCAGCCGGTGACGGTGGTAACTCCGTCCTGCGGCCCGGCCATGTGTGGACATTTTCTCACAGAAGCTTGCTATCGGCGCGGGTTTCTCGCCAGATACACGATCCCGGGAGGTAGGCAATGAGATTGACCAAATTCGTCAGCGCGGCAGCATTCGGCTTTGCAGTCGTCGCGTCGATTCCGTCGGGCGCTGGCCAACAGGCAGCCTCGCCAACAGGCATTTGCAGCGGAAAAGCCCTATGCTACGAGGCGACCGATTTCGCGGCCACAGTCACGGTCTTTCGCGTCAGCACAAACAATGTCTATAAACAGAAGATTATTGACGTAACCGTTCGTTTCCAGAACAAGACCACCCAGGCAGTTGTGCTTGGGTACGTCGACCACTCCGGCCTCGCTACGGACGATCGCGGAAACCGCTCCATTCCCTGGGGTCCAAACGCCTATCGCGGCATAGGCCTGGTATCAGGCACTACCTTTGAGCCAAAGCTTGTTGTACGGTCGGGCGGATGGGGAGACGCGCAATTTGAGCTGGTGCAGCAAGGAACTCCGCCGGTGACCGGGACCACCTACGTTCTGGACTTGACCATCGATGAAATCAACAACAGCGGCGGTCAGCCCACACTTGGCGGAGAGTTTCCCCTTCACTTTGAAGGCTTAGTCAACGGCGCTTCAGGCACCGTTCCCGCCCTCGCCGGTGTACCCTGTGCAGGGCAAGAAGCAGCAAACAAAGCCTCGGCCGCAGCTAGTGCGATCTCCAGTATTGGCTCGATATTCGGAAAGAAAAAGACCGCACAGGCGGCCGGACAAGTTGCCGCCGCCACAGCCGGTTGCGATCCCACGGTCAACGCTGCGGGTTTGCCAGCCAGCCCGGCCGCAGCAAGTTCTGCCGCCAGTACAGTGGCGGCCGTCAATGCAGCTGCGAATTCCGGCGTAGACACGACTCCACAACAGCCCGCGACGCCCTCAGCCGCCAGCATCACGAGCATAAAAGGACCGCAAGCTAATCATCCGCCAGCAGCAAACGCCCCGCCGACGCGCGTCTCAAGCAACGCAAGCAATGTCCCAGATCAGTCGGCTGAGCCGTGGACGCCTCCAACGGATGCGGCCGCCGAAAAAGCCGCCATCGTTGATCCGCTGAAACTGCCCGAAGTGATGAAGATGCCTGACGTGGTCGGCGTGCGGCTGGGCATGACCGAGCAACAGGCGTTGCAGATCCTTCATGGCCAGTATCCACGGGGCCAGTTCCAAGAGATTCCCACGAGCGGGACTATTCCAGAGTACCCGAAGGCTGACTACGGATTTAACGTCCTCCCGACCGGTGAGATTGCGACTGACGTGGTCGTTTCCTTGACCGCGCCACCCAGCCGGCAAGTGGTTTGGCGTGTTGTGCGGTTCACACGGCGAATCCATGCCAATCACGCGAACGTCCTGGCAACGCTTCGCGAAAAGTACGGCAAGGAAACGCTCGCCGGCGTAGGCAATGGCACAATTACCACCGACGACCGCCTCATCGGCCAACTGCTGTGGCTCTTCGATGAACATGGCGGCCGTGCTTCCATGCCTCCGCCGCAGACTTTTGGCTCAAGCACGATGGTCGGGATTCCGTGCTCGGGCGGCAGCCTTTCCGATATCGGGCCGCGTATAACGATGGAAGAACCTAAATCTCAAGATTGGTGCAATTCCATTGTGGCGATTCTCGTCACAATTGACCCGTCGGAAATTGTCGAAAACACGTTCACCAATATGGTGGACATGAAGCTCGCAACGCGGACAGCAAATGCCTACCTGGCATGGAAGCGTGATGCTGACGCTCGGGCGCGCGCGGCGGAAATCGCCAAGTCTAAGCAGAACAAACCGGTTTTTTGAGACTGAACCTGGGAGTCACTGTGTTTATGACGACACCGAAGATTCGGACTGTAGCCGTAAGTCTTGGCAGCATTGCGCTCGTCTTTGCTTCGCTATCACTTCTTGCTCAATCAGCCCAGGAGGCGCCTCACGCATCTGCTCTGCCCGATGTCGCCGGCATCCGGCCGGGAATGTCGGCGCAGGAAGCCTACAATTTGCTGAAAGCTCGAAATGCCAACACCATAATTGGCATCGGGCAATCCACTATTCCCGGTTTGGGTGACAAACCGGTCGCAACGGAAATCCGCGCCCAGGTGAACGACCCCGCGGCACCGGAGACCCTCACCGTTTGGCTGACCACTCCGCCCACAAAACAAGTCGTAGTGGCTGTCGGACGACTGCTCGACTACGACCCTAGCCAACCGCTCCTCCGGAGTAATGTGCTGCAGAGCCTGCGGGAAAAGTATGGTCCCGAAACGGACATCGGCACGACGGCTGTCTATTGGGGATTCGATCAGCAAGGGCGGCGGCCGGACGCGGCGCGTCTGAGACAGCTCAATTGCGCGGCGATTGGGCCTGCGAACCTGATCATTGCCGCTCCGCCAGGCGCGACGTTCCCTGCGCCGACGCCTCTGATCTATCCGCTGCAGCCGGACAACGGGTGCAATGCTTTCATCAAAGTCACAGCTGAGCTAATGGGCGAGGGTGGTGTGCATGAAACCTATGTCCGCCGGATTGCCGTTATGGTATGGGACCTACGCCTATACCGGCAGACGCAAGAAGCCTACCGTGCCTACTTGGCCAACGCCGCCAAAACAGAGGGCGAGACCGAACTCGAAAAAGCAAAACAACGCAAAGTCCCCAAGTTTTGAAGGACGGGCCAGATATCACGCTCACAGGAGGAGAAGCTCTTCCTCTCTCGGCAGAGCGAATCGCAATTCAAGAGGAGGAGCTTGTATGAAACGTCTGTGGAGTGCAGCAAAAATGCGCGGCATTACGTTGGCGGCAGTAGGTGCTCTAACGGTGGCCGGCTGCGGCTCAAGCGTTGCCGGAAGCACGTACATCGACAATGGCGGTGTCGTGCAGATCGAGTTCAAGTCTGACGGAAAGGCCTACGTCTCGACGGGGCCTGTCTCCAACGCGTGCACCTACACGCAAAGCGGCAAGACACTCACGCTAAACTGCAACGGAGACAAAACCGCCTTCACGATTGACGACGATGGCGCTTTGAATGGTCCACCGAATGGCTTCCTCAGCCGCCTGACTCAAAAGAAGTAAGATGCTCGCGCATGGGACGAGATCCAACAATCGAACAGGCCGAGCCGAAGCGCTGAAGTGAGGCGAGCATGAAAGCAAGAATCACTGCGGTGATGACTTTGGGCCTTATGCAATCACTGCTAGTGGCCGAGGCGCAACAGTCCGACTCCCTGAAGCCGAATTCTTCGTATCAGTGCAACGACGATATGACCGTGACTGTAGTTCGTTGCGCGCAGCAAAACGGGCAGGAGTACTGCGAATTCAAACTCGAGCAGAAAGGCAAGCTTGCGTTTCAGGGCTTAGCTCCCAAGGAAAAGGTCGCGGCCGCCGCGAAGTCCTGCAGGACGCAAGCGGCACAAGCGACGAGCCAGTTTCCGCGAACGATGGCCGAACCGGGCAGAAGTTTCAATCCGCCCTATCTCAACGAAATGCCGGCGGTGGATTTCGTTAAACGAGAAATTCAGGGCAAGGATTCGACGGACACGCTCGCGCGACAGATAGCCGTGTTTAACAACTTGACGTCGGTCATTAGTTCCTTCCGACTGGCGGCTAACCGCTACGATCTCACCCCCGACGAGCAGAAAATCGCCGGCAAATACAGCTTGGCCGCGTATGAATTGGAACAGGGCTACAAGAAGACGCACACCGCGGCAGAAGCTGATGCACTCACCCACTTGCAGGGCCACTATGAACTGATGGATTCATCCCTGGATCGAGAGATGCGCTCAAAGCTCTTTTCCACGGCATTTCTGCAGCAACGCGCAAGCGCGGACAAGACATGGCTTCAGGCGCTTCAAGCTCATAAGGACGAAGAAACGCGAGCCAGCCAACAGGCAGCCAATGGCGCAAATAGCGGCTCCCCCTTTATCAGGAATGATCCCGGAACGCTGGCCGCGCGCCGCTGCATGGAACTTGGTGGCAGCGAACTCGAATGCGTTGGCAAAGGATTCTGGACCGGGTTGACGGATCTGGTCGGTCTCGATGCCGGCTCAATCGGCGCCGTCATGTCGTCGGAGCCCGCTGGCGTCTACCTCAACGGAGTGTTTCATCAATCTGGGGGGCTCTGGCTGAGCTTCGGGCCGGGAAGCGCGACCCTAAATGGTTGCGGCAAGTTGGTGCCCGTCGGCCTCCCCTACACGATCAGCAAGCAGTCGAACCAGCTCTTGATCACATTCAAAAACGATCCGAGCCAGTTTATTGTTTCGATGGGAAGTGATCGAAGCCTTTCTGGTCCCGGAGCGGTGGACGTGAAGGGTCAAATCATCACAGGCACCCGGAAAATATGGATGCAGCATTATCAAGACAACATCCCGGTGGCCGGCGGCTATTGGACTTGGGAGCCAATTTATGCAGACAAGACCGAGCGTTGCACAATCAGCACGCTGACCATAGGGCCGCCCGCTCCGGAGGAAAAGAGCCAGCTCATGGCTGGGCTAACTCTCATGATGAACACCATGCCCGTGGGCCCAGACGGACTGCGAATGTCAGGCAGATACCTCGGCCAAGGCGGGCTCGCTCTTGAATTTGCCGCGGATGCCGTCGTTCTCGATTGCGGAGCGGCGCACGTGAAACAACCCTACACCGTGGAAAATGCACCCAACCAAATCTTGATCAACATCAAGAACGGCACCTCTCCCTTCACGTTAGCGCTCCAGTCAAACGGAACACTTACAGGATCGGGAAATGCCGCGATTGCTGGTCGCGTGGTGACGGGAGCAACGCAAAACGTGCTTACGTATGCGCCGAAGACTGCGAGCTGTGCGATCGGCACGCTTGCGCCACAGGGCGGTCCCCGATAGACGAGACCAAAACAAAAAAAAAGCGTGCCTCGAAGGATCGAGGAGCGCGAAAGTGCTTTTGCCTAGGCTTAATTCGCTGCGGGAACGATGCTGATGAAACGTACGCGACGGCCGACACTTGCGATTTCCAGATTGATGTCAGTGCCCAGCTCGGCGGCGCAAACGGTCAAGATCAAACGTATGTACGTCGCATCGTCCTCATTGTTTGGGATCACGTTTGCAGCGGCAAACGCAGGATGCGTACCAAGCCTATCTGTCCAATGCCGATGCCAGACTAGGCAAAGAGGAATTGGAGAAGGCCAAGCGGAGAAAAGTGCCGAAGTTCTGAATCAGAAGGCTCTGCGCGAACGCGGCCTCACTACACTGGTCCGCAGCAACCATGTCCCCAATGTCCCCGCTCCCCTCGCTTCAAAGCGCTGCTTAATGATCACAAAACACGGAGCATCCGCGCTAGCTCAACGCTGGGGAGCATTCGGCGCACAACCGACAGGTCATGGCAGGAATCTGCTTGATGTAATAGAATGAAAGTGAGTGAAAATAAAGGCGTTTGACAGTTCCCCGGTAGCTCAATGGTAGAGCATTCGGCTGTTAACCGAAGGGTTGCTAGTTCGAATCTAGCCCGGGGAGCCAAATCTTCCTTCTTCAGTCACTTACAGGCAGCGCTGTTCTCTTCTTGTCCCGCTGTCATATAAACGTAATACATTTTTTGCCTTCTCGAGCTGTCGAGCCGGTCAAATTTGCGTAAATGCCCAGGATTTTGCGAAAAATGGGGCGCGAAATGCGCCAACCGCCAACCCTTCGGTTGGGAGCCGAAGGGTTGCTAAACTCGGGAGCGCAAGCCGTTAAGAAGTTGAAAGGCAGCAATTCGTATGTTTCGGCGGTTAAGCAGAGATAGAATGAACAGTTGCGCACTCGTGCGGAGTCGTTGTGTGGTTGGCAGCGGCGGGATAAAATGAGACAGTGAATTTTGAATGGGACCCGGGCAAAGCAACGCAGAATAGGCGGAAGCACAGGGTTTCATTCCACGAGGCCGCTACAGTTTTTGGCGATCCGTTGGCAGTGACCTTTCATGACCCGGATCATTCGATCTCGGAAGAGAGGTTCATCACCATCGGGATGTCGAGGGTCGGCCGGGTTTTGATTGTGGCCCATTCCGACCGCGGCGAGAACATCAGAATTATCAGCGCCCGCAAGACGACGCTGCGCGAGCGAAAACATTATGAAGAAGAGAACTGAGAGACGGAAACTAACTGACGACCTACGTCGAGAGTACGACCTGTCCAAGTTGAAGGGCAGCATCCGCGGCAAGTACACCACGCGTTATCAAGCAGGGACCAATCTCGTGCTCTTGTCACCGGACGTGGCTGAGCATTTCCCTGACGAGCGATCCGTCAATACGGCCTTGCGAAAATTGATTCACGTGGCGAAGGTCAAGAAAATATCTTGATCTCTTCAGTCCGTTCGATGCCGTCGCTCTATTTTTAGTATCCGTGTGCCGACGGCGCATCGGTAATGGCGTGCGCCGTCATAAAAAAACGTACTACTGATCGCGATACTGACTTGGGTAAAGGCTACTTTTGCCCGCGGATCCGAACGCAAAGCTATCAACTGTAAGCGTTGAAACGACGAAGTGATAATTTTCATCAGCTCCGTACAAAAGCCTTGGGATAGACCTCATAGTCCACAATGGCCGGGCGTGAGAGAGGCACATTCGCACAATTTCCTGCGATACTGAACGGTTGCCATCGGTTCTGGCACACCGCAAACTCATGTTCTTCTTGAACAGACCCTCTACAGATTGGATCCGTACGTTTCTATCCTCTGCTCGCAATCAGCAGCTCTCCTACCCGCATGTAGGGGCATCTCAAAGGCTTCCTCCGAATGGCTACGTCGTTGACCACTACCGCGTCGAGCTCGGGAGAGGATATGAGGTCTTTCATCGGGCTGCAAATGCCGTCCGGCAATGGAAGATGTTTGACATGCCTTGGGTTGAACTCTGCTGGCCCGATGCTTCCATAGAAGAAGGTACTACGGTAGCCATCCTCATATCACATCTCGGATTCTGGTCCCTTAATCCCTGCAGGATCGTGTACGTAATTCAAGAACATGGGGCGCATGAAGAATTCGGATTTGCCTACGGAACGTTGCTCGAACACGAGGAACAAGGTGAAGAGCGTTTTACAGTCGAGTTTCATTCCAGTGACCAATCGGTATGGTATGACCTCTATGCATTCTCGCGACCGAATTTCATGGCTCGTCTTGGATATCCTCTTGCGAGAACCCTGCAGAAGCGTTTTGCAAGAGATTCGAAGACTGCTATGCAAAGAGCCGTGGCCGACTCGACGTAGGCGACGCGCCTGCTGAATCAGGCGCGTGAGCAGGGCAGGCCTTTTCAAGAACTTCTCCAGTACTATGTCATGGAGAGATTTCTGTATCGGCTGTCGAAATCAAAGTTTCGTAATGCATTTGTTCTGAAAGGTGCTCTCTTGCTGACGGCTTGGCGAGCTCCGCAGTCGCGGCCTACGATGGACATCGATCTGTTGGGTCAAACAAGCAATGATCTTGAATACCTCCGGTTGGCTGTTCAGGAGATTTGCCAGGGTTGAACCGGATGGAGTTGAATTCAGGGTGGAGACGCTCGAAATACAAAAGATCAAGGAAGACGCGGAATACGAGGGAGCTCGCGTTCGCCTACTTGCATTGGTTTCAAATGCGCGGGTCACTCTGCAGATCGACATCGGATTGGGGGATGTGATCGTGCCTCATGCGGCTGAGATTGAGTATCCGGTGCTGCTGGAATTTGCAGCTCCGAAATTACTTGCGTATTCCCGAGAAACGGTTGTGGCAGAAAAACTAGAGGCGATCACGGTTCTCGGTCTGTTGATTATTTCGATCTCATGCTGTTGTCGCGGCTTACGAATTCGATGGGACTCTGCTATTGCGGGCGGTCCACGCCACTTTCAAACGACGTTCCACAGAAATTGAGGCATTGGGAATCATGTTGTACGCTTCTCTCAACTGAAGTTCTTTGTCATACAATGCCTAGAGAAACTACATTCAGGTTGCCTCTCCGACACCACCCTTCACATGGACTTCAATTTCTCTTCGACATACAGCGAGAGCTCAATCATGCGCTCCGCCACTTGTTCGGTCGACTGACCAGCAAAGTTCTTAAGCACCAACTCCTTAACATAGAGCCGCACAAGATAACGCAGCAGGAGCGCGCGACTGCGCGTGGCGAAAACAAAATCGCGATGCCCGTTATTCACGACGATCAGGTTGCGCTCAGCATCGAATCGAGAGCGCCACAGTTCCCCGCCAACTCGTTCAAAGGTGTAGCCCGGTAAGCCGCGCGCATTGACGACAGCTGGGCCGATAGCCACATCAAGGCTGTCGGTGACTGTGATCAGTGCCTCGGCACTGCAGCGCAAGTCTCGCTGTGAGACGGCGACGGACAAACGCACGAGAACTGGCAACGAAGGAGCCTCGAAGCTCACTTCTTGATCAGACGTGGACGAGAGCGTGCCACCCCCTTCGACGATCTCCCAGGTAAATGTCAAGTCCTGCTCGACCCGCCGGCGCGAGCGATCCCGGGGCAGCGCGCGAAGGCGCCGGCTTTGGCTCACTGCCAATGTGCTTGACGCTGGCGAAATCACGACGGTGTGCAAAGGCCCAGCATAGTCGAAGAATTGGCGCTGTGTGGATCCGCTTCCGCTCGGTTGCGGAACGCCCCCCTCTTCCTCCGCACCTGAGGCCTCCACGCCTCGCTCCGGTGGCCCTTCGG
>Ga0137390_10004784_pt1 | contig 11331 bp, 9 predicted proteins | sample 15con2h24AmetaG_FD_104937 | JGI IMG/M metagenome (GOLD analysis project Ga0137390, IMG submission 104937) | Vadose zone soil microbial communities from Angelo Coast Range Reserve, California, USA - 15con2h2.4A metaG | ecosystem: Environmental > Terrestrial > Soil > Vadose zone > Saprolite... | reverse complement strand
CCGGTGCGTAGGCGACGATCACGTCGGCGACCGGCAGCGGCGCCGCCAGGGTCACGGCGATCGCGATCGCAGCCGTGACCACAAGCGACACCGCGAATGCGCCGAGCGCAGCGCCAAGGTATCCCAGCAACAGGCGGAATGGCATGCCGGTGAAGCGTCCGCCGCTCAGGGTGCCGAGCCCCACCATGGCGGCGGTGGCGAGCCAGGAGGGCATGGTGACGTCGATGAACGCGCCTCCGTGCAGAGCCGCAGAGACCGCCAGCGGTCCGAAGAACACGCCGCCCCGAAAACCGAGCCGCAGCAGGAAGAGCGCCAGGGCCGACGCGGCGCCGACTTCAATCGCGAAAGCAACCGGCGCGTCGGCGACGGCGATCGGGCTCGCCGGCCGGCGCACGGCCCCGGCGCGCCCGGCGAGCGACAGCCCCGCGGGCACGACGACCGTCAGGATCATCACCCGCAGGGTCTGCACAATCGCGACGCCGCTTAGGTCGCAGTTGCGCCGCTCTTCGGCCGCAAGCGCCATGACCTGAGCAAGCCCGCCCGGTACGCTTGCAAACATGGCTGTCAGCGTATTCCATCCGTGCACGCGCGTAAGATAGGCGAAGGTCGCAAGCGTCGCGGCGGCGACGGAAATTGCCACCATGGCAATGCTTAGCGGCCAGGTCATTACCCACGCAAGGTTTCGGGCGTCACCACGCCGCCGATTGCGATCCCCAGCACGACCGAACAGACGCGCGCGAACTGCCTCGGCACTTGGATCGGGCGACCGGCGAGCGCCGCCACTGCGGCAAATACCATGGATCCGGCGAGCCACCCGGCCGGAAATTTCGCGGCATTGAACAGGAAGCCGCCGACCGCCCCGATCAGCAGGGATTGCGCAATGCGCGTGAGATTGTGGCTGGAGGCTTCGGCCTGGGGCATGGAGCAGCGATCAATGCCGCGCCGCTGGCCTGCCGTCAAATTCCCGTGCTTAGATGGCGGCAGTCGTCATCATGGCACCGCCGCAAGCCCCCACCCTACCCTGGGGGCAGAAAAAAAGGGCGCCATGTCGTGGCGCCCAGTGCGAGAGATTGCTAGGGAGGAGATCGCAAATCTCTCCTCATTCGTCGTTGCAGCCCCGCCGATGGTTCAATGGGCGCCGATCCGCCATTGACTAGCGTCGGGAGGCTCGCCCTGGCGACGCCTGAGTTTCGGAGCGCGGAAATGGTGCCGGAGTACTACGACGCGCTGGAAATATCCGATCCGGAGGCGCGCGAGCGCGCGCACTTTGCACGCGCTGTCGAAACCGTGCGGCGCGCCAAGATGGCGCCGGGGTGGGCGCGTCAGCTCGGCGGGTTTGAGCCTCAATCGGCAGCCAGTCGCGCGGGTCTTGCCCAGCTGCCGCTGCTGCGCAAGTCGGAGTTGCCGGCGCTGCAGCAGGCCGATCCGCCGTTCGGCAGCTTCAACGTGACGCCGCCCGGCAAAGCGCGCCGCCTCATGATGTCGCCCGGCCCGATCTTCGAGCCCGAATGCGAAACCCTGGACGGCTATGGCGCGGCACGGGCGCTGTTCGCCAGCGGGTTCCGCCCCGGCGACATCGTGCATAACGCGTTCTCGTACCATCTCACTCCAGGCGCGTTCATTTTCGAATCCGGCCTCCATGCGCTCGGCTGCGCCGTGATTCCGGGCGGGGTCGGCAACATCGACCAACAGATCGAAGCCATCGCGCATTTCAAGCCTTCCGGGTATGCCGGCACGCCCGATTTCTTGAAACTTCTGCTCGACGGCGCGGCAAGGTCAGGCAAGAACGCGTCCTCACTCAAACGGGCGCTCGTGTCCGGCGCGGCGCTCCCTGCGACATTGCGTCAGGAGCTTGCCGCACGAGGGGTCGACGTGCTGGCGTGCTACGCCATTGCGGAGGTCGGCGTCATCGCGTACGAGACGGCCGCGCGCGACGGCATGGTGGTGAACGAGCACATCATCGTTGAAATTGTTCGCCCCGGCACTGGCGATCCGGTGCCAGACGGCGATGTCGGCGAAGTCGTGGTCACCTCGTTCAACCCCGACTACCCGATGATCCGCCTCGCCACCGGCGATCTTTCGGCGGCGCTCGCCGGGCGGTCGCCATGCGGGCGAACCAATATGCGGATCAAGGGCTGGATGGGCCGCGCCGATCAGACGACAAAGATCAAGGGTATGTTCGTGCACCCCGCCCAGGTGGCCGAAATCGGCCGGCGGCACCGGGAACTCGGCAGGCTTCGTCTGGTCGTGACCCGCGCCGGCGAGCAGGACGTCATGACCTTGATGGCGGAATGCCGCGCGGCGCCGGAAGGCCTCGCGGCGGCGGTTGCCATGACGCTTGCGGCCGTGACGAGGCTGCGCGGCGAGGTCTCCCTGGTGGCGGCCGGAGCCTTGCCAAACGACGGCAAGCTCATCGCCGATGAGCGCGGCGTTGCTTGAACGCCGGCATCCCCCTCCCTACCCTTCCCCGCATGCGGGGAAAGTAGGGAGGGGATGAGCAGATGATTTTTGCGCCCTGCCGCGGCGTAGAATGACACCATGAACGAATGACACCATGAATAAAGTTCCCAATCGCGCTGTCTTCACCCACCGCCCGGCGGACCATCCGAACGTCCGGTCCGGATCGATCGGCGTGCTTATGGTCAATCTCGGCACGCCGGACGCCACCGACGCCAAGTCGGTGCGGCGCTATCTGCGCGAGTTCCTCCATGACAAGCGGGTGATCGAGGAAGATACCATCCTGTGGAAATTCGTCCTCAACGCCGTCATCCTGCCGCGGCGGCCGCGGCGGAAAGGGCTCGACTACGAGAAGATTTGGAACCGGGAGAACAACGAATCGCCCCTGAAGACGATCACGCGCGCGCAGGCGGACAAGCTCGCCGCCGCGCTGGCGCTGCGCGGCAAGCGGGTCGTGGTCGACTGGGCGATGCGCTACGGCAATCCTTCCATCCGTTCCCGCCTCACGGCACTGGGGGCTCAAGGGTGCGAGCGGATTCTGGTGGTGCCGCTTTACCCGCAATACGCTGCCGCCACCAGCGCAACCGTATGCGACGAAGTCTTCCGAGCCCTCATGAAAATGCGCTGGCAGCCGGCGCTGCGCGTCGCGCCGCCATATTTCGACGAGCCCGCCTACATCGAGGCAGTGGCGGCCTCGCTTCAAGCCCATTTGGCAACGCTCAAGTTTGCGCCCGACGTCATCATCGCTTCGTTTCATGGCATTCCGAAAAGCTATTTCGATAAGGGCGATCCCTATTACTGCCATTGCGCGAAAACCACCCGATTGCTGCGTGAACGGCTTGGGCTCGATGACAGCAAACTGATCATGACGTTCCAATCGCGGTTCGGTCGCGCCGAATGGCTCAAGCCCTACACCGACATGACCGTCAAGGAGCTGGCGGCGCAGGGAGTGAAGAATCTCGTCATCGTCACGCCGGGCTTTGCGGCGGATTGCCTGGAGACGCTTGAGGAGATCGCCGGGGAGAACGCGGAATATTTCCGCCATGCCGGCGGCGAAAATTTCGCCGCAATTCCCTGCCTCAACGACAGCGAGCCGGGAATGCAGGTGATCGAGACCGTGGTGCTGCGAGAATTGCAAGGCTGGGCCTAATCCGCCGTGAATTTTTCCTCTCGTCGTGGCCGCGCGCGGCAGCCCCGCTGTCCCTGCAAGAGTTCTGGGCCGGGATCCACGTCAATGCCACCTGAAATCGACCGGCGGCGCGTTGACGCATTTCGATCCAACGAACCTTTATCGCATGCGAGAAAAATGCGAAAAGCCGCAAAGCAAGATAGTTTTAAGTCGCCTGCAGCATTATTTGATTAGATCGACAAGGAGAGTTAACAAATGTTCGGCGGCTCCGACATTTTCGTCCTCATCGTCGTCTTCCTGGCGATTCTCACGCTCTTCCTGGGCGTCAAGACGGTGCCGCAGGGCTATAACTGGACCGTCGAGCGATTCGGCCGCTACACAAGAATGCTGCGGCCAGGCCTCAATCTCGTGGTTCCCTTCATCGACCGCATCGGCCGCAAGATGAACGTGATGGAGCAGGTGATCGACGTCCCCCAACAGGAGGTCATCACCAAGGACAATGCCAGCGTCACGGTCGATGGCATCGCGTTCTTCCAGGTGTTCGACGCCGCCAAGGCAAGCTACGAGATTTCAGCGCTCGAGCCGGCCATCGTCAAGCTCACCATGACCAACATCCGATCCGTCATGGGCGCCATGGACCTGGATCAGATGCTGTCGCATCGCGACGAAATCAACGAGCGTCTGTTGCGCGTCGTCGATGCCGCGGTATCGCCCTGGGGCATCAAGGTCAACCGCATTGAGATCAAGGACATCGTGCCGCCCGCAGACCTCATCGAGTCGATGGGCCGCCAGATGAAGGCCGAGCGCGAAAAGCGCGCTGAAATATTGACCGCGGAAGGCCAGCGGCAGTCCGCAATCCTGAGGGCCGAGGGCGCCAAACAGGCCCAGATACTGCAAGCCGAGGGTCGCCGCGAGGCCGCCTTCCGTGACGCCGAAGCGCGCGAGCGCTCCGCCACGGCCGAGGCCATGGCCACTGAAGTGGTGAGCCAGGCGATCGCCAAGGGCGAGGTCGCAGCGATCAACTATTTCGTCGCCGACAAGTACCTGCGCGCCCTCACGGAGATCGCCCATTCGCCGAACCAGAAGGTCCTGATGCTTCCCATCGAGGCGACCAGCATACTTGGCTCGCTCGCGGGCATCGCGGAAATCGCCAAAGCTACGTTTGGTCGAAGTCCGGGCGGTACCGCCGCGAGCCCGCCGCCGCGACCGAGCCTTCCGGCGCCGGACGCCAATCCGCCGAGTTCGGACACGAATCCGACGAGCTGAGGTGCCTCCATGCTAGAGCTATTCGCCTCGCTCGGAGTTTGGGATTGGTTCATTGCCGGCGGATTGCTGCTCGTTCTTGAGGTGCTGGCGCCTGGCGTATTCATGCTGTGGCTCGGACTGGCCGCGATGCTGGTCGGTGCCATCTCGATGTTCGTGGATTGGAACTGGCAGGCGCAATTCATCGCTTTCGCGGTATTCTCCGTTGCCGCGATCCCATTGTGGCGTCGGCTTTCCATGCAGGTGGGCACGACAACCGATCAGCCGTTCCTCAATCGCCGCGCCGAGGCCCTTGTCGGCCGCATCTTCACATTGGAGAAGCCGATTGTGGATGGCTCCGGCACGATACCCATCGACGACACCGTGTGGCGGATCACCGGGGCCGATGTCCCGGCCGGCAGCCGCGTCAAGGTCGTGCGGGTCGAGGGAACGGCGCTCCACGTAGAGCTGATCAGGGATCAGTAATCAGAGGTCAGTAATCAAGAGCAGTAATCAGCAATCAAGATGGTGCTTCTGATATCTTGATTACTGACCTCTGATTACTGATCCCTGATCAAGCTACCCCAGCCCGCAGCAGATCGTGCATGTGAACGAGGCCGACCGCACGCTCGCCGTCGACCACCAACAAAACGGTTCGCTTCAGGGAATTGAGGATCTCCAGTGCTTCACCGGCAAGCTGATCGGGGCGCACCGTATTCGGGCCCCACGTCATGACGTCCTCGACGAGGGCTTCGAGCAGGTCGGGACGCATGTGGCGACGCAGGTCACCGTCGGTGATGATGCCGACCAAATGGCCGGCCGCATCGGTGATGCCGACGCAGCCCCAACCCTTTGCGGACATTTCAACGATCGCGTCCGACATACGGGTTCCGATCGGCTTGAGCGGCATCTCAGGCCCGGTGTGCATGAGGTCACGGACGAAGGTCAGCGCCGCACCGAGCCGACCCCCGGGGTGCAATTCGCGGAAATCAAGCGCCGTGAAGCCGCGGCTTTCCAGGAGCGCGATGGCCAGTGCGTCGCCAAGCGCGAGCTGCATCAGCGACGAAGTGGTCGGCGCGAGATTGTGCGGGCACGCTTCACGCGCCTGCGGCAGCGCGAGCACAATATCGGCGGCTTTCCCGAGCGTGCTCGCCGCGTCGGCCGTGATGGCGATCAGGCCGATCCGGAACCGGCGCGAATAGTTAATGAGGTTCTTCAACTCGGCGGTTTCGCCCGACCAGGACATCGCGATGATGACGTCGTCCGACGTGATCATGCCGAGATCGCCGTGGCTCGCCTCGGCCGGGTGGACGAAAAATGACGGCGTGCCGGTTGACGAAAGGGTCGCAGCAATCTTGTTGCCGATATGACCGGATTTGCCCATGCCGCTGACGATGACGCGGCCACGCGCAGCCTTGATCATGGCGACAGCACGGATGAACGCCTGCCCGAGACCGCTCTCGATCGCGGCGCTGAGCGCAGCAAGACCCCCGGTTTCGGCTTCGAGCGTGCGCAATGCGCAGGCGATCAGCACGTCGTCGCCTTCACTCAGGGGCTGGTCTTCACTGCGCAGCAGAGATTTCGGCATGGTGAGACGGGAGTGGTCCGGTTGCGGGATTGGAGTTGTTCTCGACGTCTAGCACAGACCGCAGTTGCGGGCGACAGTTACGTCAAACTTGTGTTGGCCATTTATGGGCCAATTGATAGACGGGTACTGACCACCAATTCTCCCTGGCGGTATCCGCTCGCCCTGAAAACACTCCCTGCCGTTGCCGCGAATGGAAGTTGGACCGGCCAACGGCCCGGGCCGGCAGCTACCTCCTGCGACAAGACCGGTCGATCGTTCACAAACAAATCGATCCGGTCGACGTTGGAGTAATCAATCGCAAATTTTTGAGAAGGGTTCGCCGAGTCAGGGGTTAGCCGAAGGGTCTGCTTGGGATGCGACTTGAGGATATTGGCGGCGGCGGCTATCAAATCGGCGTTATTCCCGACCACATCCTGCTTGGTCATAAAGTAGCGGATGTCCGTGACTACGCCGTAATCTTCGACCGGGGTACCGGACCTGCCGCCAACGCGCGTGCATCGCCGGGCCGCCACGCGCATCATTGCCCCTCCCGGGAGGGCAACGAACGGGTTTTCAAACCTCGCGGTCATGCTCTGAAGGGTTTCATAATCCCAAACGTTTGCCCCACCTGCACCGGTGCTTGAGTGACAGCCGAGAACAGTCCCTATCCGGTGATCTTGAAACCCAGCCGAAAAAATGTCTGTGGTGCTATAGCAGAGCGCATCGGTGACCAGAACGACGGGTCCTTGGTAGACCTGCCCAATTTCGTTACATTCTTCTGGATCCGTCAGAGGAAAGCCCTGGGAGAAGCTCGCCCCGGATTCAAGCCCCTGAATGATCGTTTCTTTCCACTCTCCAACGTCGTTACTTGGCTCCGACACGATTTTCAGAGCCAGCGGAGTCGCCAGGAAGTGGAACGGTTCGGGGGAAATCTTCCCAGGCGTGAGCGTCTGTAAAATGAGCTCGCCGATGTTGATGTACCCGCCGCCATTCCCGCGGACATCGAGTATGAGACCCGTTTGAGGCAGAGTTCTCAGGATTCGACCGAATTCATCGACCACCCCGGAAATATTGCCCGACTGCGGGGCAAATGACTTCAGGCGAACGTACCTGTAGTTGCCTGAAGGGGTCATGACTTCGCCAAACCGAGGGAAAACGTCCGGAAAGAGACTTGTGTCTGCCCGTGGAGGGGAAGGGACCGCAGCGGCAGCCTTTTCAAGGTGGGCCGTCACCTCTCGTTCGACCTGTACGGCCTGGGGATCGAAGATGAGCTTGCGACTCCGGTCAAGAAGCAAGCGTTTCAGATCGAGGCCAATTGTCGGCGCAGTGCCAACGGCCTGGGTCAATCCTGCCAGCAACGCCGCTCGGTCAGACAGATCGATCACCTCCCAGTCAAATCTGGAATCGTATGTCTTGCTGCCATCTGTGTACGTCAGATTCACCCAATCCTCATCGGGCGGCAACGACATCCCAAGCCAGCGCAGAGTAAGGGCCTCGATTCCTTGAGCCCGGCGAGCGTCAGCGTTGCTGCCGGCTTCGCGGTCCCCATTCCTTGCAACCGCCAGCTCGATTGGACTTCCGTTCCAGTGCGTGACAACCATTCCCTCCTTGAGGGTTCCGACCGTATTTACGGGGGAAACCCATGACACGACATACTTCCGTAATTGCGGCGCCGCAGCCACGAATACTCCGCCAGGCTCATAGAATTCCTCGATTCGGAATGGCAGAAAAGCGAACTTTTGAGCGTACACCGCGGGAAGAATATAATTTGTATGCAAGTCCCGGAGGCCGAGGAATATCTCCATCAAGGCCGATTGAAACGCTCGTTCGTCAAGCCCTGCATGGCGGAGGCGGAGCAGCCGGAGCAACTGGATAGGGTCGTTTGCATGTAGAGAACGTTTGAGCGGCAGGTGGGCATAAATTTGCTCCAGCATCGCCGCCGCTTGCTCTATCAGGAGGTCTCGTTCCTCCATGGTGAGGGGGGTGACCGTGGATCGATACTTGGCCAATTCAACCCGCTGACCGATCGTCGTTGCGACTGCCGACCGTGCCGCCGCAGTGGACATCTTTGGTTGATACGGTGCCGCGCCGGTGACCGCGGCGGTATCGGATTTTTTCTTGCTTCCAATTGATGCTTTGCGTTTCGCCATATTACCCTCGACGTTTTTGTATTTATGGAAGACGGTCCGTTCGATGCCCTCGCGTTAATCTCATGCGAGCACTGGCAGCAGTTGAGCGACGGAACCTTAAGCTGGGGTGGGTTTCGCCATCTATGCCCAGGGCCGGTTGGGGCATGGCCCTGAGGATGGGTACAAATCAGTGCAGCAATAATCTCTTTATCAAACTCCCTCTTGGGAAGTCCTTCGGCGTTGCGGTCGTTAGGCCACGAGGTTACAGGTTTTTGACAATTTGAATGTGAGCTACGTCACACATCAAGCATGAATTCAAGGAGGCCGCGGGGGCAATTACTGGTTCTTATTACGTCAGTCCTGCCAACTGGGGCTCCAGTCCGTGATCGGGCTCGGGCAACGTACGTGGCGGAATTTCGATGGTTGCGAATTCCTGGCCCAACTGAGCCGTCATCCCAGCAACGACTTGATCTCGGCACGCAGCGCCGGGGCGATGTCGTCGCGCTCCAGCGCGTAAGCGATATTGGCGGTCAGAAAACCGATCTTGCTGCCGCAATCGAAGCTGCGGCCTTCGAATTTGAGCCCGTAGAACGGCTGCTTGCGGGCGAGCCGGATCATCGCATCGGTGATCTGGATTTCGCCGCCGGCGCCGCGGGTCTGGTCGGCCAGAATGTTGAAGATCTCCGGCTGGAGAATGTAGCGGCCCGTGATGATGAGACTTGACGGCGCCTGCTCGCGCGGCGGCTTCTCGATCATCTCGGTGATCTCGAAAGCCCGACCTTGCGATTTTCCAACTCCCACCACGCCGTACATATGGATGCGGTCCATCGGGACTTCCTCGACCGCGATGACGTTGGCATTGTCGGGAAGCTGCTGGTAGGCATCCAGCATTTGCGCCAGGCAACTGCGCTGCGCCTGCACCAGCACATCCGGCAGCAGCAAGGCGAACGGCTCATCGCCGACGATTTCGCGCGCGCACCACACCGCATGCCCGAGCCCAAGCGGCTGTTGCTGGCGGGTGAAACTGGTCTGGCCGGCGCCCGGCAAGTCGCGCGCGAGGAGTTCGAGCTCGGCGCGGCGATTGCGCTCCGTCAAGGTCAGTTCGAGTTCGAACTGGCGGTCGAAGTGGTCCTCGATGACGCCCTTGTTGCGGCCCGTGACGAAGATGAAATGCTCGATGCCGGCCTGACGGGCCTCATCGACCACATGCTGGATCAGCGGACGGTCGACAACCGGCAGCATTTCCTTCGGCATTGCTTTGGTGGCGGGCAGAAAACGTGTACCGAGGCCGGCGACCGGCAAGATGGCTTTGCGAATGGGCTTCATGAGGGATGGCGCGGAGAATATGGCGGTTCGTCGGAATTTCGATGGTCACTTTCGTGGCCAAACAGGAATGCTTACGGCGACTCCGGCGACACCGCGCAACACGTTCCGCAGTGGCGCATTGAGAGCCGAATACTATAAGTTCGTGCGGTAAGCCTCCGTCAACCAAAATCGTTCGTCAATTGACAATATCGGCCATGATATAAAGGGGGCTTGGTCCGCGGCGGCGATGCGGGAGAGTACCAATGGTCGACCTAAGATCGCTGATTGGCATAGCATGCGTGGGCTGCACTCTGGTGGCCGCGACCGCAGGCGCGACGGCGCAGATCATTGAACGGCTGTTTCCGTTTCTGGCGCCCGCCTCGCCGGCAGTGACCACCTCGCCCCCACCCTACCCTCCCCCGCTTGCGGGGGAGGGTAGGGTGGGGGGCCCCCCCGATTGGAGCGGGCAATCCGGCAGTTCCGGCCATCCGCTGATGACCGCGGAGGCCATCCTCGCGGCCGCCGCGAACTTCAACATTTGCCTGGAAGGTCTGTGGCCTGATGCCGCACGCCGCGGCGTGTCACGCGAAACCTTCGAGGTTTACACGCGCAACCTCACGCCAGATCTGCGCATCATGGACCTCATGGATGCCCAGCCGGAGTTCACCAAAGCCGTTTGGGACTACCTGGACGTGCTGGTGAATGAGAGCCGAATCAAGCGCGGTCAGGAGATTCTGGCGCAATATCGCCCGGTGTTCGACGCGATGGAGAAGGCCTACGGGGTCGATCGCAACATCGTCACGGCGATCTGGGGCGTCGAGTCAAATTTTGGAACCTCGGGAGGCGACCGTCCCGTCGTGCGATCGACCGCAACACTGGCATGTGTCGGCCGCCGCCAAGACTATTTCCGCAACGAGTTCCTCGCTGCGTTGGAAATCCTTGAGCGTGGCGACATCAACCCGGAGCGTCTCAAGGGTTCTTGGGCAGGCGCATTCGGCCCGACTCAGTTCATGCCCACGTCGTTCAAACGCTACGCGGTCGATTTCGACGGCGACGGCCGCCGCGACGTGGTCGATTCGCCGCCCGATCTTATCGGGTCTACGGCCAACAACCTTAAGACCGATGGATGGGTCCCGGGCCAGACCTGGGGGTACGAAGTGGTCCTGCCCGCCGGCTTCGACTATCTCCTCGCCGACGGCGCCAAAGCGATGACCGCGCGGGAATGGGAGCGGCAGGGCGTGTTTCGGGTCGGCGGCAAGCCCTATCCGCGGTCGACCGATCGCGCCTATCTGCTCATTCCGGCCGGCGCAAGCGGGCCTGCGTTTCTGATGCTCAACAACTTCCGCGTGTTGATGAAATACAACCCGGCGGAAGCCTATGCGCTGGCAATCGGCCACCTCGCCGACCGGATGCGGGGCGACGGGCCGTTCGTCACCGCCTGGCCGCGCCATGAGCGGGTCCTCACCGGCGCCGAACGCTACGAGTTGCAGAGCCATCTTGTG
>Ga0137390_10004779_pt1 | contig 11336 bp, 15 predicted proteins | sample 15con2h24AmetaG_FD_104937 | JGI IMG/M metagenome (GOLD analysis project Ga0137390, IMG submission 104937) | Vadose zone soil microbial communities from Angelo Coast Range Reserve, California, USA - 15con2h2.4A metaG | ecosystem: Environmental > Terrestrial > Soil > Vadose zone > Saprolite... | reverse complement strand
TCCCGCCGCACACCCGCTGGATTACCCATGCGCTACACATTAACAGAATCCAGAGCTCTTGTCACTATCTTATGCAGGGCTCAATAGATTTGCGTTTTGAAGCGGCGGCGGTCGAGCAGTTCACATTCGAGCATGGCAACGAAGCTCTCGCACATGGCGTTGTCCAAGCAATCGCCTACCGAACCCATCGACGGTCGCACTCCGGCCTCGTCGCAGCGTTTGCCGAAGGCCAGCGAGGTATACTGGCTGCCCTGGTCGAATGGTGAATCACACCGTTCGGGTGCCGCTGTCCGAACGCCATGTTGAGCGCCTTGAGCACCCGTTCGGTGCGCAGAGAGGAGCCCCTTAGGGAGCGCGCGAGCGTTGATGAATCGCGGCGATCCGCGCGCGCAATTCCGAATCCATCCGGGCAGGCGATCGACCGCCAGGGCGCCAACCTCTTCTTTCAGCTGGCCTCGCGCCGCTACGAGCGCGGCTCGATCATCATTACCAGCAACCAGAGTCCCGGCGCTTGAGCGAAGTCTTCCGCGAGACGGTGATCGCCATCGCCATCCTCGACCGCCCGCCCCATGATTTTCGATCACGATCAACATCAAAGGGGAAAGCTTATGGCTCAAGGAAAAGCTCAAGGCCGGCCTGCTCAAACCGAAACTCGACAGCCCGGCGGACGCATGAACGGAGTGGCTTCCACACACAGCAGCGAGGGGGCGTCCCCGTGTCCCTTTTTCGCTGAGCCTAGTAATGGTTTGTTCGAATCATGTTGGCCCAACGCAGCGCCGATCAAAAATCTTTAGACGCGTTGTCCACAAGTCCACAGGCGGGATTCTTAAACCAACCCCAGAGCCTGTGGACCCTGTGGGCAACGCTTTCCTTTATGTATGTTGGTAAGTGGGAATATGAAATACGGCCGCCTTGCGGCGAGTGCCGGGGTATCCCTGGGGGTATCCCCCTGCGCTTGGAGCGCCTCGCGAGGATCCGCGCCCCGGCGAGGCTGACTGTTGATGCACGTCCAATGGGGAGTTGCGCCGCGACGCCAGTATCTCGTCGCTGGTCGCTTCGCGGGCCGGTATCGCCCGCCAGCCGCTTCTTGCCGGCCTCCAGGAATTCCTTGGACCAGCGATAATAGAGATTCTGATGATCCCTTCCTTCCGGCACAGCTCGGCGATGCTGTCCTCACGTCGCGCAAACGTGCAATCACAATCCTGACCTTCTCCTCGGCTGACTACTGCGGTCGCGTCGCCGTCGAATATCGCGAACCCTCTTCTCCGCTGTCTCAAGGCTGCGGTATCCCTGAGACACGTCGCTGCGCTTTGAGCCGCCCCGCGAGCCCGGTCCGGACAACTAGACATCAACCACCAAACATGGATCGAATAGTCCCGTCGCGGGTTCGTGAGGATAACCTTTTTGATTCGCAGCCACGGGGGTACGCCCGACGACATACCGCACACAGTGATGCGTATGGCCATGTATCCATAGAGTGGGCGAATAGGTCCTGATCAGATCCTCGAGATCTGAAACAAAAGCAGCCGTCAGATGATCCTTATGGAACCGCGCGTCGGTACCAGCAAGCGACGGCGCGTGGTGTGTAACCACTATGGTCGCACCATTCCCTTGATCGGCGAGCTTTCCCTCTAGCCATGCTTTGGCGCGCTCATGACGTTCCAGGGTATCCCTTGGCAAGATCCCATAGGGGCGATTGATCAATCGATGATCATTCAGGAACCGAGCCGCTTTATCCATCGCGTCCGGACGGTGTTCGCGCCCAAAAGCCAAATAGTCAGTCCATAGCGTTGCACCTAGAAACCGCACTCCCTCCAGCGTGACTTCGTCCATATCTAGTACATAAACGCTGGAGCCTCGCGCCGCGGCCCTCATCTTCTCCAGGACGTCGAGCCGTTCTCCGTAGTACTCGTGGTTGCCGGGCACATAAACAGCATACTTCTGGAGGCGTTCAGCCTCTCGTACCGCCCAATTCACGCCCATGAGCCCTACGCCGATATCGCCGGCAAGAACAACGACGTCCGCCGCCGTCTGCGGAATGCGCCATGAACAAGCCGGGTTCAGCATTTCCAAATGAAGATCTGACAAAATTTGCAGTTTCATCGACTTAAGCAGATATTTCCCCGTCCGCATCAGCTTCCTTCCCCTATACGAAGAACGCTGGCGGACTACAATTTATTCAGCGCATTTACAACTCAGGGCACTAGATTCCGTGGAGTCTATCAAGGTTGTTGGTCATTGGGCGGCCAGCGCGGCGATCGCGCCTCGTTCGGCTCCAGACCCTCCTGGGCGCTCTTGGCTTCCAGCGCGTTGAGCTGCTCCTGCATGTCTCAGATGTGGAGTTGCCAGACGCAGCGTACCGGCCGCCGAAATTCGTAGCCCGTGCCGCTTGAGACTCATCGGCGACCAGCAGCTGACCCAGGCAGGCTGCTCGATCGCCAACCTCACTACGACCTCTTTGACCTCGGCTGCAACCCGCTGGAGATCTCGCCGAACCTAGGATCTGCAGCTCGCGCACCGTCCACGAACAAATCAGAAGCAAGCTCGGAATGAACTACGAGGCATCTCAGCGAGCAGGCAGTTAAGAACGTCGCCGACAGTCCCTTCTGGGCGCCCTTCACCTTCAGCGCCCTAAGCCGCTGGTTTTTGGTCTGAAGGTCGTGAAGCTGCCAGAGCACTCCCACCTTCACTCGGATTACTTTCTGCTTCTGATTGTTTGCCCTCGTCCTTCTCTGGGACCATAGAACCTTCTCTGGGACCATAGAACCTTACCGTCGCTGTCAGATTTAAACTCCGCCTTTTGGATGAAAATCAACAACGAAGCGGGCAATCTCTTCCTCATTGTCTCTCAATCGTGTAGATTTAGCTTATTCCTAGTCCTTTTCACAACCTCATTGACTAGCCTCAAACACTTAGCTATCAAGCCATCCGGAAATCTTGATCCTTGGGTATTTTGCACTGGCGAGCGCTAAGAAATAAGTATTCCCGTCTACCTGAAAACGGGTTTCTGATAACCGTGGTAGCCAGGATGGGAGGGGTGGGAGATGGTTGTTCAGAAGAGGCTCCGCTCCGATTTTTGCGGTCAGATTGATCTCTGCTTCAGTACCATCAGCGACGTGCCGGCCGTTTTAGACGTTCATACCTTCGGCGGCCGCGGCTCTCCATAGCTTCCACTATCCGCGAGAAGCCGATTGACCGCAAATCGCGGTCATCGACAGCGTGCTCACTTAGAAATAGCAGACCGAGAGAACCCTACTGGTTGAAGCACTGACGTTGCTCTAACCAACGTTGGGGTTGGCCCTCTGCTTATCACGGCAGGCGACAGCCGGACAGGTTTGCCTTGCAGTGAGCCCCGAGCTCACAGGGGGAAGTGTAATGGAGACGTTAAACATCATCATTCAATCTTCACTCATAATCGTTTTCACCCTTGCAGCCATAACTAAACGGACCTCGGAAGTAGTTAAGTCGTCCGTGCGGATCAGTTCACCCGGGAACCGGGCGCAGGAAAGAGGTCTAAAATCCCGAAGCGCATGGAGCCTACACAGACTCTCCGTTCTCGTCGAATTGTCCCTACTTTTGCTACTGCTCGGTCACAGTCGGGCTGTTGCCGGGGTGGTAGGTATGACGTACTTCTCCCCACCCCTATTCTATACTTACGAGAGTGATGCCAGGCTTGCGTCGATCGGCGAGATATGGTTAGTCTCAAGCCATAGACAGTGGACCAACTCAACTCCGACTGCCGGAGGTACTCCGACGCCAACCCCTACCGTTGATCCAACGTCACCGACACCAACCCCTACAGCGACACCAACGCCGACGCCGACTCCAATCCCTACGGCGACGCGCACTCCAACCCCGACGCCGACCGGGTCCTCGACTATCTCAGAAACCAACTGCCCGCAGCCCGCGATCTGCTCGACGATCAGCTGTCCGACCAGCAGCGACTGGGTTAATCCGTTAGCCTACGGCGCCAAAGGTGACGGGACAACCGACGATTCCTCGGCTCTTCAGACGGCCAGCAATGTGGGCGACGTGTGTTTCCCGGCAGGATACACGTTCTTGGTCAATTCCTCGCTCAGCATTTCGTCGAACAACAAGCACTGGCAAGCAGCGTCTGGTGGTACGCCCGCGATCATAAAGAACACGGACAGCACTCACTGCAATGGCATGGGTTGCGGGACGGTGGTCATTAATGGAGTCTCGGGAACCAGCATTATTGGCCTCGACTTTGAAGGATCAAACACAACGCCTCCGCAGTGGAACAACTACCCTCAAGGGTATAACGATGCCATAGGCGGACTCGGAACTGGACTCGCCAACACGCTAATTGCCGGAAATACCTTTAACGCGTGGTTCGGTCAGGCTGAGGTCGAGTTCTACGCTAACAGTTGCAATAGCGATTTCGGTAATGTCATCGAATACAACACATTCAAGAACTGCGGCCTCTATGGTTCCGTGCTCGACAACTTCCAGAACGTATCCATCCACGACAACACTTCGACTGACTGCTCTGGAGGGCAGGAGAACGACAACAGCAGCGGTTGTGCCGGCGGGAACGTGTGGAATCATGAGACCCTGAACGTGATTAATGGCCACGGTTATAGAGCTTCAATGTGTACGGTATTAACTGGCGGGGCCGCGGCCGGTGCCAACTACAGCGGTAACCTCGTCGAGAACAGTTCGGTCTCGGGGAGTGGCAGCTGTCTGTGGGAGTCTGTCGTCGGTGGCACTTCGAGTGACCAGGCGACCTACACCAACGACACCTGCTCCAACGGATGTCAGGTGAATTAGGCTTGATGCGGAGGGTGTGATGGTTCAAGAAAAGCCCTCGAACCCTTATCATAGGAAGTACACCGGCGCCGGCGCGTGGGCCGGCGCCCTCGTCCAATGCGACCCGCAAATGGGTCAAACAGAGGCAAGTGTCAACACTCATCTGAAAATCACCCCCATACATTCATCTGAAACTCCCCCCTCGGTTTAAGGTGTCCGATTGGGGGAGCACGAGAGGGAACGCCCCCTCGCGGCTCCGTGTAAAGGCCACCAGGTTCATGATGCGGCCTGCTGCCCGTCGAGTTTAGGTTTGAGCAGACGTGGCCTTGAGTTTCGCCTTGAGCCGGAAGCTTTCCCCTTTAATGTTGATCGTGATCGAATGGTGTAGCAGGCGATCGAGGATGGCGCTGGCGATCACCGCATCGTCGAACACCTCGCCCCAGGCGCCCGGATTCTGATTATTGGTGATGATGATCGAGCCGTGCTCGTAGCGTCGTGACACCAACTGGAAGAACAAGTTGGCACCCTGGCGGTCGATCGGAAATAGCCAATCTCATCAATGATTAAACTTTGTACTCGCCCTGAGAGTGAGTATGGTTACACGGTGTTCGGTTTGAGTAATGTGTCAGATATCGAGCGCAGCGATAGCCTGCGATTCGGCTCGCCGTCAAGAGTTCGCGCGGAGTGCGCGTCGGCTGACGCCGCCCTTGGCTGCAGCCGTCGCTGCGGCTCGGCAGCTGATTATGCAGTGCATGGGAGACTACTGCGCTACGCAGTAATTCATGAGCCCAAGCCCCACTGCTGGAGCCGCGGCGCAGGCAAGGCCAAGCAGCTTCTCCCGGGCCAACGGCACGCTGTCGACGAACGTTTGCAGCGGAGTCTCGACGTAACACCCAGTGGCCCTGATGGTGGGGTCGCAGCTCAAGCGCAACCAGGTTGTTTGCCTCCGTAAAACCCGGGTTAAAGGGAAAGTGGCAGATTCACGGATGAAGCGAAGTGGTTGACTTATTCACTGCGGGCCGCACTCTCGACGCCGAGTACATTCGTGATCAAATAGCCCGCCCTAACGAACTAGTCCGTGCTTGACGAGGGTTGGTAACCTGGCGTCGGTATCTGGGTGGCCCGAGGTCTAACAACCCGTGTTCGAAAGCCTTTCATGGTAGGCCCCGGTTCAAAGTGCGCACGGCGCACCAATCCGGTTTAAGAGTTGAAGCTAAAACAACCAGCGAGACGTGTGAGTTGGTTCATGCACTGTCGCTCTCTTTTTGACCTCTAAACTTACCGTCCACTATCCTTTTTGACCAAAGATGCCCGGGGCGGTCGTCAAAAACGACGCGCTAGGCTCCCACGTTCAGATTAAATAAGGTGAGTCGACTAACGCCCAGCTATGGGTGTCGTCGGGTCATAACGAGATGAAAACCGAAGGCCTCCTAGCATCTCGACATCCCATTACCACTCCTTAGATGAGGAGACTTACGCCAATAATGGCTTCCGCCCGATCCGAGCCAATGCAGTCGATTTGCTCGCGACGCGCGTTGACACAGTGATCGCGGTGGGCAGCAGGTTCAAAGTGTGAGTGAAGTCATGGACCAAAATGCGGTGACGAATTCGCGCGCCCCTACTTCCGCTGAGATTTATCCCGGTAACGACCGGCCGACCATTAACGGAGGGCTAGCCCTGGGTGCGCGCCCACCTGCTTCAGCCGACCTTCATCCCGGTGTGGGGTTTCGCATTAAGCGTGACATTTCAAGGCCGAGTTGCGACGTCGCGAAAATGTTCGAAGATTTCGACGTTGCCGATATCTCTGATCACCTTAACAGGCTCTATGCCGTCGATTGGTCAATCAAGTGTCTATCCGGCGGCACTAGTCGTCTTACGGGGCCGGCCTGCACGGTGAAGGTCTTTCCAGGCGATAACCTGATGGTTCACAAGGCGCTTGATATTGCGAAACCCGGAGATGTTGTAGTCGTCGATGCCCGGGGATCAGGCGCTTACTCGGTACTCGGCGACACGATCAGCATGAAGGCACGGCACCGCGGGATCGCCGGATTCCTCATCGATGGATACGTTCGGGACCTAGCGGCCATACAAGAATTGGGCTACCCAGTTTACGCACGAGGCGACATGCCGATTGGCCCGCTGCATCGGGGGCCCGGAGAGATTAATTACCCGGTCTGCTGTGGGGGAGTGGTTGTCAACCCAGGTGACATCATCATTGCCGACCTCAGTGGCATAGTGGTGTTACCGCGTACTTGTCTCGAGGAACTGCATGCGCTTCTAGTGCGGTTTAATGAGCGATCGGCCGCCTACCTGGAGAAGGTCCGCAGGGGCGAGTTCTCGAATGCCTGGGTCGACCAGCTTCTCGACAGTCTAAACTGTGAGATCGAGGAATAGATAGCCATCCTTAACCGGGGTCCCGGCCATGCATAACTGCGCGATGCGAGATCAAGGGATAGGTCGTCATCTGTCTGTGGCGCGGGCTACGCTTAGCCTCCTGTGCGCCTACTGCTTTCTCCAAAGAGGAGTGCGCAGCAAAGTGCTGCTCGGCGTGAGGCGCATGCGTGCTGTGAGGGAGGAGTTCTACGTAAACATGTGGCGCCGCTCGGCCGAAGCGGTCGGGGCGCGTTTCAATGCACTCTCTGACGGAACCGCAGAAATCCAACGCAGCGGTCGCCTGATAAAGGTTTGCGCTAATAGGACATCACTCGACGACGGCGCAACGTTGGAACGGGCGGGAGATAAATTATTAGTTTGCGGCCTGCTTGCCCGATTTGGCATCCCGGTTCCACGTCACATCGTCATCGGAGTTGGTGAATTAGAGAAAGCGCTAGACATGCTCCGTTCATCGGCGGTTCCTTTGGTTGTCAAGCCGGCCGCGAATACTGGCGGGGGAGCGGGGGTATCGACGAATGTGTCGACGCCGCGTCGGCTCAGAGCTGCAGTCGCCTGGGCGCGAGCTTATGGATCCCGTATCCTGGTCCAAGAGCAGGTGGAGGGTGATTGCTACCGCGTTCTGGTGATGGATGGGGAAGTGCTTGACACCGTGGTGCGACATCCACCAGGCGTCATCGGCGATGGCCTATCGACGGTGCGGCAACTCGTGCGTCGTGAGAACGAACTAAGACGGGAAATGGGCATAGCGCGGGCACAGGGACTCATTCGACTCGATCCTGACCTCCGCAACATGCTTTCCAGCCAAGGTCTTAACCTCGACTCTCGGCCAGCAAAAGGCAAGGTCGTGGTGCTGAAACGCGTCATTAACGACAACGGTACCTGCGAGAACGTTCCAGCGAACGGTCGCCTTTCCCCCGCCATTCTCGAAACGGCCCGCAAGGCTGTAGAGTTGCTGGGAGTACGGCTGGCGGGTGTCGACGTCATTTGTCGTGATCCCAGCATTCCGCTGGAATGTTCAGGGGGCGCGGTCATCGAGGTCAACACGAATCCAGGCCTCTACTATCACTATCGTGCGGCAGACTCGAGCTTCCCGATCGCCGAACAGGTCCTGAATCGGTTCTTTACTGCTGCGATGGTGCACCTGAGTGGATGAAGCCGACAGCTTGGAGGCGAATCAGTAGATTAGACAGGCTGCTGTGCATCGGCGACGACAACATCCGACAGGATCACGCATTGAATCAATCATCGTTGCCATTATTTGGTTTATGTCTGCTCGTCAGCGGCCCAACCCGTGCCCGGTCGCTTTGGCATTTCAGTGGAGAAATTTGAGCGGAGGTGAAGCATGTCGCGCGACGGCTTTCTGATCATGGATAGTGATCTCCACCTGTTGGAGCCCGATGACTTGTGGGCGCGCTATCTCGATGAGCCCTATCGGGCGGACCCACCACGATTCTTTGGAGCGCAGAGACAAAGCTTGGCACCCAACATTGAAGACAAAGGCAACGCCGATACGATTTTCGGCATGGAGGTGCAAGGACGCGCAATTCCTGCGTACGTCCGTTCGCAGACGGCGGTACGGCAGTCGAGGGGCCTCAAGGAGCGAATCCGCGCCCGTATTCCGCACTTCCAGCTTGCGCGTGCGCGCGGCTTTGATCCGGTATCGACGCTGATCGCGATGGACATCGAAGGGATCGATGTCGCAGTTATGTATGGCACGCGCGGGCGGCAAATTCTGATGCACGACGATCTAACTCCCGATTATGCGGCGGCACTAGCGCGAGCTTATAACAATTGGGCTTACGACTACTGTCAGGGCAATCCGGAAAGGCTCAAGTTTGCCGGCCAGGTAGCGATGCACGATATCGGCCTGGCGGTCGAAGAGGCGCGCCGGTGCGTCACCGAGTTGGGTGCAGTCGCGATTATAGGGACACCCAATCCGGTCAAAGGGCAGCATCTTCACGATAAAGCTGTGGACCCTCTATGGAGTGAACTTGAGCGGCTCAATGTACCGGTCGGCTTCCATCCAATCGGCAACAGCTCTCTCAAAGACGACGTCGGGCAGCGATTTGTCGGTCATAACAACCATCAGCCGATCGCGCATGCCGCGCGCGGGCCCATGGAAGTGATGCTGGCATTGGCGAGCATGACCAGCGGAGGGGTGCTGGAACGACATCCGACATTGCATTGCGCATTTCTGGAGGGTACCTCCGGCTGGCTATCGTGGTGGCTCTGGCGCCTTGACGACCAATGGGAGAAGTTCAGTCCGGGATGTGAGCAACAACTCTCGATGCTGCCTAGTGAGTACTTCAAACGACAGTGCTATGTTGCCCTCGACGTTGACGAAGAGCCCGCTGTTAACGTGATTAATGAGATAGGGGCGAAATACTTCGTCGTTTCGACTGACTATCCACATTCTGACGGCGCTTTCCCAGAGGCGTTCAAACAGTTTTTCGGCTTGCCGTTGAGCAACGATGCGCGGAGGCAGATCTTATGGGAGAACTGCGCACGGCTGTATAACATAGAGACGCCGGCGGCGGCTGCGAAGCATGGAAGCAATGGAGTCTCCGCGAATAAGTAGTTTTTCGCCCGGCCGCTGTCTGGCTCCGACTGATCTTGAATCACCGTAATCGTTCGCCTTCAAAGAGAAGCATTGGAAGAAAACCAACATACACCGAATCCGGCGCGATTAACCATGAGGGAATCCGAGGTGGAGCGAGTACATGAGAATGCAGGCTATGGTCATCATAGAGTCTGATCGGCTCAAGGAATTCGTATCCTCCGCTTTGGAACGTGTTGGCGTCCCCGCCGAAGACGCCGCCATCGTCTCCGATTGTCTCGTTGACGCAGATGTGCGGGGAATTCCGAGCCATGGTGTGTCGCGACTGCCCGCGTATATCGATACCTTCCGCCGCGGCTTCAACCGGCCCAAGCCGATCATCGAGGTGCACCGGACCGGCCAGGCCACAGCTGTGGTCGACGGCGACGACGGAATTGGAAGTCTTGTTGCCGTCAGGGGAATGCGCGAGGCAATTACACTTGCTTCTGAGTGCGGTATCGGAATGGTTGCGGTCCGCAGAAGTTGCCCCTTCGGGCATGCCGGATACTTCGCATCGCTTGCAACGGCGAGTGGCTGTATCGGGATAGTGCTCTCCAACGCACCTGCGGCGGTCGCCCCCTTCGGTGGGTGTCAACCCATGCTCGGGACGAATCCGATCGCTGTGGCCGCTCCAGGTGGTGAGCGGCCTGATTTCCTGCTCGACATGTCGACGTCAGTAATCGCTCGCGGGTGGCTGCGTCTCGCTGCTCGGAATAATGAACCGATCCCGGAGGGTCTAGCCGTAACCGCCGATGGCGCTCCGGCGCGGACGGCGCGCGATGCCATGGAAGGAATTCTCCTGCCCTTCGGCCAGCACAAGGGGTCGGGTATAGCGATGATGATCGACCTGGTCGCCGGCGTTCTTACCGGTGCCGCATTTGGAGAGAGCGTGCAAAGTATGTACGTACCGGGTGAAACCCACGCCGATGTGGGCCACGCACTGATTGCCATCCGGGTCTCCGCGTTCCTCGATCCATCCGAATATCAGCGTCGCTATACCGATTGGTACGATCGCCTCAAGGCGAGTACGCCTGCCCGCGGCCATGATGCCGTCATGATTCCTGGTGAAAGCTCCGCGGCGATCGCCCTGAAGCACAGACGGGAGGGTCTCAGGATAGATTCGGAGACCTGGCAATCGCTCCAGCAACTTGCTGTGAATCTCGATATTCCTTTCGTAACAGAAAAACGATTGTGCTCGTCCGATGTGCTAGAGCTGAATTCTACGATTCCTCCCGAACAGTACAACTCACACTAGGGAGTTGCATGTATAACCACCGTCACGAAGATGCACTCTCCAACTCGGCGGATCCTGTTCGCGCCGAGGGACGGTCCACTACGCAAGCGCTCGTTCCGGCCATCGTCATGGGTGGCGCTCAGAATGCCCTATCCGTGGCACGGAACCTAGCACGTCAGGGGATCGAGGTCTTCGCTCTGAATTATCCCCATGAGGCTATACGGTTCTCGCGTTACGCGCGCTATATGCACCTCGACGGCGACGGTTCTCCTAATGCGTGGGAGCGGTTCCTACTCGGGCACGAATCCGATCATCTATGCGGATCGGTGCTGATGGCGTGTA
>Ga0137390_10004776_pt1 | contig 11342 bp, 8 predicted proteins | sample 15con2h24AmetaG_FD_104937 | JGI IMG/M metagenome (GOLD analysis project Ga0137390, IMG submission 104937) | Vadose zone soil microbial communities from Angelo Coast Range Reserve, California, USA - 15con2h2.4A metaG | ecosystem: Environmental > Terrestrial > Soil > Vadose zone > Saprolite... | reverse complement strand
GTCAGCGGCCGCTCGAACGAAGCCGATGAAGGAGCTTCGGCGTGGCGCTGCATTCGAATCGGAATTTAACGCCGGTAAGGAAGGCGTGAAATGAAGAGCGACCAGAAAACGCCGCGTCGGCATCACAATTCTGTGCGAGCACCTGCGCCCCGTCTAAGCGTCGCGGACGACGCCAAGCTCACCGCTGCGCTGCGGTGCGGTGCCACGCGGCGCGAGTTGATGGGCTGGTTGTTGGCTTCGGGAATGACCGCGACGGTCGCCGGTACGCTCATAGGGGGGCGAGCGATGCGCTGGCACAAACACCCAAGAAAGGCGGCCAGCTCAGGGTCGCAGGGTTCTCCTCCAGCACGAAGGACACGCTCGATCCCGCGAAGGGCAGTTTATCGACGGACTACGCGCGCGGCTTCATGTTCTACAATGCGCTGGCGCGGCTCGACGAGAGCCTGACGGCGCAGCCGGAGCTTGCAGAATCGTGGGAGTCGAATGCGAACGCCTCCGAATGGGTGTTCAGGCTCAGGAAGGATGTCACATTCCACGACGGCAAGAAGCTCGACGTTGAGGATGTGATCTTCTCGATCCTGCGCCACAAGGATCCGAAGGTGGCCTCGGCCGCGAAGACGCTCGCGGACCCGATCCAGGAAGTCAAGGCGGACGGCCCCCACATGGTGCGCGTCAAGCTAGCGGGCAGCAACGTCGAACTACCGGTCCTCCTCGGCACGTACAATTTCCTGATCATCAAGAACGGAACGACTGATTTCTCGACCGCCGTTGGGACGGGGCCGTACTCCGTGAAGGAATTCAAGCCGGGCGTTCGGTCCGTCGCGCGGCGCAATCCGAATTATTGGAAGTCGGACAGGGCTCATGTCGAGGAGATCGAGTTTTTCGGCATCCAGGACAAGGCTGCCCGCCTCAACGCGCTGCTCGCAGGCGACGTGCATATGATGGGCCAACTCGATCCGACAGCTATCCCACGGCTCGAATCGACGTCCGGCTACGCCGTGTTTGAGACGAAGTCAGGTGAATTCGCGGAACTGGTCATGATGGAGGATCGCGCACCCTCCAATAATGCGGACCTGCGCGCGGCATTCAAATATCTGTTCGATCGCCCGCGCATCGTGAAAACGTTACTGAGGGGCCGCGGCGTTGTCGCCAACGATCAGCCGATCGATCCGACCAACCGCTTCTATTGCTCCGACATTCCGCAACGGGTGCAGGACTTCCACAAGGCGAAGTTCCACCTGAAGAAAGCGGGCATGGAGAACGCCACAATTCCGATCTACGCCTCCGACGCGGCGGGACGTTCGATCGACATGGCCGTTCTTCTGCAGCAGTCTGCGCGGCAGGTTGGCCTCAAGATCGAGATTCAGCGTCAGCCGGCTGATGGCTATTGGTCGAACACCTGGATGAAGCGGGCGTTTCATTTCGTCGATTGGGTCCCGCGGCCGACGGCGGACATCATACTCACGCTCGCTTTCAAGTCCGACGCCGAGTGGAACGAGTGCCGTTGGAAGAGCCCGGAATTCGACGATCTACTGCTCAAGGCGCGCTCGGAACTCAACGACGAAAAGCGCAAGAAGATGTACTGCCGGATGCAGGAGCTGATACGCGATGATGCGGGACGGGCGATTGTCTGCTTCATCAGCTTCCTCGATGGCGTTTCCTCCAAACTCAAGGGACTTCGTCCGATCCCGCTCGGCAACTTCGGCGGCTGCCAGTTCGCCGAGGATGTGTGGTTTGACTAGGCTGATCGCCGGACGGCTCGGGCTCGGTGCCGTGACATTTCTGGTCGTGACCCTCATTGTCTTCGCGGGCACCCAGCTTCTTCCCGGTGACGTAGCGCAGCAAATCTTGGGTCAGAGTGCCACACAGGAGACCCTCGCGGCGCTGCGCCATACGCTTGGCCTCGATCAGGCTCCCTATGTTCGCTATCTGGGTTGGTTGGGTAGGCTCTTTACCGGCAATCTCGGCGTTTCGCTCGTTAACGGCCTGCCCAACAGCGAGCTGATCGGTCCGCGACTTCAGAATACGCTGCTGCTCGCGGGCGCTACGGCCGCCTTTTCCGTGCCGCTCGCGCTCATCGTCGGCGCGGCCGCTGCGATGCTTCGGAATTCTCTCTTCGACCGCGTCGTGACCGTCTTGACGTTGTGCGTCGTCTCGGTTCCCGAGTTCTTTCTAGCCACGGTCTTCGTGCTGCTTTTCGCGGTCAAACTCGGCTGGGTGCCGGCCATCTCCTACATCACCGCGTTTCACTCGGTGGGCCAGCTCCTGCGCTCGCTCGCTCTGCCCGTCATTTCGCTGTCGTGCGTGGTTCTCGCGCAAATGGCGCGGATGACGCGCGCCGCGATCCTGAATGTGATGAGTTCGCCCTATATCGAAATGGCCATTCTGAAAGGCGTGCCGCGGCGACGGATTATCCTGCGTCACGCCTTGTCCAATGTGATTGGTCCCATCGCCAATGTCGTGGCGCTCAATCTCGCCTATCTCGTCGGCGGCGTGATCATCGTGGAGACGATCTTCGACTATCCAGGTATCGCGAAGCTGACGGTCGACGCGGTGTTGACGCGTGACATGCCGTTGCTCGAAGCCTGCACCATGATTTTCTGTTCGGCGTACCTCCTTCTGATGCTCATCGCGGACATCTTCGCGATCGTGTCGAACCCGCGGCTGAGGTACCCGAAGTGAGGAGCGCGGGAACATGAGCATCGAGGTTGCCGGAGAGCGCGCGCTGGCTCGGCGCCGGCTCCGACTTTCCGGGACGGCGTGGGTCGGCGCGAGCATCGTGGCCTTCTGGATCGCAATGGCGATTGGGGGGGCATGGCTCGCGCCCTATGATCAAGGTACGCTAGTCTCGGACAACATATTCGATCCGATCGGATCTCGGTTTCTTCTGGGCACCGACTATTTGGGGCGCGACATGCTCTCACGCCTGCTTGTCGGCGCTCGCACCACGCTCGGACTGGCCGGGATCGCCACAGCGCTCGCGATCTTCATTGGTGCACCGCTTGGCATGCTTGCCGCGGTCATCGGCGGCTGGGTCGACATGGCGCTGAGCCGCGCGGTCGACGCGCTGCTCTCGATCCCAACGTTGTTGTTCGGCTTGGTGATCGTTGCCGCTATTGGATCATATATTCCTGTATTGCTAGTCGCCGCCGCGCTCGCCTATGCGCCGGGCCATTTTCGGCTCGCGCGTGCGCTCAGCATGGATATGAACGTCATGGATTTCGTCGAGGTCGCCCGCGCGCGCGGCGAGTCGCCCTGGTGGATCGCGCGCCAAGAGATCCTGCCCAACATCGTCATGCCGCTCTTAACGGATTTTGGCCTACGCTTCGTGTTCGTCGTTCTGTTCCTGAGTGGCCTGAGTTTCCTCGGCCTCGGCGTGCAGCCGCCCGACGCGGATTGGGGCTCGATGGTGCGTGAGAACCTCGCGGGTCTTTCTGATGGCTACGCCGCGGCATTGATACCGGCGACAGCCATCGCCAGCCTGACGATCGGCATCAACCTGGTGATTGACAGTCTGTCCGCCAGAGCGGGCCGCGATATCTCTCGAGACGGAGCCTGAAATGGCACCGCTGGTCGTGGTCGACGGGCTTTGCATCAATGCGCATGGGATCGATGGACGCGAATTTCCCATCGTCAAAGACGTGAGCTTCACGATCGAGGAGGGCCAGGTGCTCGCCCTCGCCGGCGAGTCGGGCTCCGGCAAGACGACGATCGCGCTCGCAATGCTGGGCCATGTCAGGCCGGGCTGCCGCATCGTCGGCGGGCGCATTCGCGTCGGCGACGCGGATGTGCTCTCGCTGACGCCGGCGGCGCTGCGTGATCTGCGCGGCGCAACCGTGTCCTATGTCGCGCAAAGCGCCACGGCGTCCTTTAATCCAGCGCTTAAGCTCAACGAGCAGGTCGTGGAAATCGCGTTGACCCACCACCTCATGCGCCACGCCGAAGCGCATGCCCGCGCGGTCGAGCTGTATCGCGGACTCGCGTTGCCCGATCCGGAAGGCATTGGCGAGTGCTTCCCGCATCAGGTGTCGGGCGGGCAGCTGCAGCGACTCATGGCGGCCATGGCACTGTGCGCCAAGCCGAAGCTTCTGATCCTCGACGAGCCGACGACCGCACTAGATGTCACGACGCAGATTGAGGTCCTGAAAGCCTTCAAGAACGTCATCGAGATCGAGCGGACCGCGGCGATCTACGTCACCCACGATCTAGCCGTAGTCGCGCAGATCGCCGATCGGATCATCGTATTGAATGGCGGCGAGATCCAAGAAGCCGGTGCAACCAATGCCATTATTGAACGCCCCAGTCATGCCTATACGAAGACACTCATGGCCGCTGTTCGACCGCCGCCGAAGATTGGCAATGGCAGTGATTCCAAACGGATCGCCAGCAGCATGCCGCCGATCATTGAAATCAAGAACGTTACCGCCGGCTATGGCGGTGTCGATGGTTCCGGCAATCCCAGAATCCCAGTCTTGTGGAACATCGATCTAGCCATCCGGCGATCTTCGGTCGTCGGCGTCATCGGGGAGTCGGGTTGCGGTAAGAGCACGCTCGCGCGCGTTATTGCTGGCCTCTTGCCTTGGGCCGCAGGCACCGTGTTGCTCGACGGCGCAGCGCTGCCGCCGCGCGTGAAGGATCGGAGCCGTGAGCAACTGCGCAAGGTTCAGATCGTCTTTCAGATGGCGGACACCGCGCTCAATCCGCGCCATAAAATCGCTTCAATTCTCGGCCGGCCGCTGGAATTCTTCCACGGCAAAGCGGGCGCGGGCCTGAAGCCGCGCATCGCGGAGCTTTTGGACATGGTGCGGTTGCCGAGGTCCTTTGCGGATCGCTATCCGACTGAGCTGTCCGGCGGACAAAAGCAGCGCATCAACCTCGCCCGCGCGCTTGCCGCCGAACCGGATCTGGTGCTTTGTGACGAGGTGACCTCGGCGCTCGACGCGGTTGTCGGTGCCGCCATCATCGATCTCTTGAAAGAGCTGCGCCGCGAATTGGGCGTCGCTTACATGTTCATCAGTCACGACTTGTCTACGGTCGCGTCTTTCGTCGACGAGATCGCAGTTCTGTATGCCGGCCGATTGGTCGAGGCGGGCGACACGCGAAGCGTGCTCGCGCCGCCTCGACATCCCTATTCGGACCTCCTCGTCTCGTCGGTGCCGGAGTTACGCATCGGTTGGCTCGAAGACACCGCAGCGATGCGCGCGACCAAGGCGGCGTTGGGCGGTGTCGTGACGAGCACCGTGGCCGGCTGCGCCTTTGCCGATCGCTGTCCCTTCCGAATCGAAGGCCTGTGCGAACGCGAAGCGCCTCCCGCTAGGAGAACCGATGCGGGCCTTGTGATTTACTGCCATCGCACGCTGGAGGAGCTAGGATCACCTCGCTCCGACCAGCGTTGAGGAACGCGCTCCGTTGCAATACTCGCGGACCCAGGCGACGAAGCGCACCAGACTGTCGATTTTCGCCTTCCGCTCAGGCCAGACCAGGTAATAGTTCCAGCCGGTGGAGATTTGCTCGGCGAATGGTGCGACAAGCCGGCCCGTCCGCAAATCGTGATCGGCATAGGGGGTGCGCGCCATGGCCACCCCGAGCCCGTCGAGCGCCGCCTCGAGCGCGAGCAAGCGGTTATCGACGCGAATCTGTCGCGATTGCGCGATCGCGGACTGTCCTTGCGACGCCCACCAAGTGGGCCACTCGTCGGGCTGGGTGTCGCAGTAGATCAGGGTTTCCTGCGCCAGCGTATCGGCCATCGGGCGCGAGCCGAGCACGGCCGCCAGGCGGGGACTGCAGACGGGGAACACGATCTCCTCGAACAGGAATAAGAACGGCATCCCCGCGGGCGGCTCGGCCAGGTAGCGGATCGCGAGATCAATGTCGGAGCCGGCGAAGTCGATCGGCTTCAGCGATGTGATCAGACGGACGTCGACCGTCGGGTTGGCTGAGTGAAACGAGTTGAGCCCGCGCAGCAGCCATGAAGCCGCTAGGCTCGGAAAGAGATTGATCGTCAGGCTCTTCGAACTCAAATTCAGCTCGATGCGAGCGCTGGCGACCTCGAGGAGATTTAACGCCTGGCTGATCTCCGCGAAGTACACGCGGGCCGGCTCGGTCAGTTCGAGCACGCCGTTCTCCCGGTAGAAGAGGCAGACCCCGAGTCGTTCCTCCAGCTGCTTGACCTGGTGGCTAATTGCCGATGGACTGACGCTCAGCTCGAACGCCGCCTTGGTGAAGTTGCCATGCCGAGCCGCTGCCTCGAAGGCCCTCAGCGCGGCAAAAGGGGGTAGTCGTCGATTCATGCAGTCGCTCCGGCCGATGTTGCGGGATTGCCGCCGGACTCATCGACGATGCGAACGTAGCACATCGCGACGCCGGCTCCAATCCCGCTCGTACTGCACATGTGGACCGAGCAGGCGCGGTTGCTGAACCCAGCGATCACCGCCGCTCAAGAGATCGCGTTTTCGATGCGGCAACCGTACTCTATCGCCGATTCGGTGAGCCATTCCCAGACAGTCAAGGCATAGCTGCGCGCGACATAGAGATCGAAACTGGGTGCTTCATCGACCGCATGGAGCAGCGCCCCGACATGACCCAGAAGGCTTTGCGCGCAGCTGCCGACCGGAAAGGCACGTGGATGAAAATCGACACCGCATCCTTTGGCGAGAAGATCGCGACTGCTGCATCCGGCAATCCGAAACACCGTCCGACCATGGCTGAGATCGGTCAGCGTCGCTGGCGTGCTGGTGAGCGCCTCGTGCAAGCGTGCGCCGAGCGCGCGCCCCGGCCGTTCGGCTTCGACAACGAGCCAACGATCCGGCCCCACCCAAAGGATCGTCACGCCGTCTTTCTGTGCCGCGTGGTTCGGCGTCGCAACCACGTCAAGACCGAGCGCCGTGGCAATGGCGGCTCGAACTGCCACCGCCGCGCCGCTCCAGGCTGCCACCTGGACCATCGCGAGCGGGCGGCGTTCGGCAATGATGATGCCCGGACCGCCTCGCGTGGCACCCAGATCGCCGCGCTGGTACGTGTCGGCGAGGGCCGAGAGACGTTCAGCCATGGAGACGCTCTCCCTTGGGATCGTAGAAGACCGGATCCGTCACGCGCACCGGAGTCGATTGATTGACGAGCGGAAAGTGCGCGTGCACGATTTCACCCTTGCGGGTCAAGCCGCCTTCGAGAAGCCCGAGCCCGATCGGATGTCCGAGGGTTGGGCTGTCGGCGACCGAGGTGATGCGCCCGATCATCGGAACCGCCAGCGCGGTGCGCGAATCGGCGAGGATCTGCGAGCCCCCGCGCAGCGGCGTCGTGCCATCGAGCGGAACGAAACCAACGAGATGGTGGCGCTTCAGATCGGCAAGCCCCGGCCGGCCCAGCGAGCGACGACCGATGAAATCCTTCTTGGTGCTCACCATTCGACCAAGGCCAACGTCTGCGGCAGTTGTGTTGCCGTCGAGTTCGCCACTCGCGACGTGCCCCTTCTCGATGCGCATGACGCCCATCGCCTCCGTGCCATAGGCGGCGATGCCGATCCCCCGACCCGCTTCGATGATGGCTTCCCAGACCTTTCGTCCGTAGTCGGCCGGCACGTTGACCTCGTAGGACCGCTCGCCGGAAAAGCTGATACGGAAGATGCGCGCCGGGGCACCGGCAATGCGCCCGGTGGAGACACCCATATAGGGCAGTACTGCATCGCTCACGTCGCCGTCCTCGAGGACACGCTTCAGGACTGCGCGGCTGTTCGGTCCGGCGAGCGCCATCGCCGCCCACTGCTCCGTCACCGATGTCGCTTGAACGCGCAGCTCCGGCCACACCACTTGCAACAGAAACTCGAGATGCTGCATGACAGTGACGGCGTTCGCCGTGGTCGTCGTCGTGAGGAAGCGCTGCTCGGCAAGCCGCGAGGTGGTGCCGTCGTCCATGACCATGCCGTCCTCGCGCAGCATCAGGCCGTAGCGGGCGCGGCCTACGGTGAGCGACTTGAAATTATTGCTGTAGACACGATCGAGGAACTCGGCGGCGTCGGGACCCTGAATATCAATTTTGCCGAGCGTCGAGACGTCGACGAGGCCGACATTGTTGCGCGTCGCCAATGTCTCGCGGACAATCGCCTCACGCAGGCTCTCGCTGGGACGCGGATAGGTGCTCGGGCGAAGCCACAATCCAGCCTCGACCCAGACGGCGCCCGCCGCCTCGTGCCAATCGTGCATTGCCGTGCGGCGGATCGGCTCGAAATGGCGTCCGACATCGCGGCCGGCGAAGCTGCCCAGCGTCACCGGCGTGTAGGGCGGCCGGAAGGTCGTGGTGCCGACTGCCGGGATCGCCTCGCCGCGCAGCTCGGCAAGCAAGGCGAGCCCGATGACGTTGCTCGTCTTGCCTTGGTCGGTGCCCATGCCGAGGGTCGTATAGCGCTTGAGATGTTCGACAGAGCGATATCCTTCGCGGGCCGCGAGGCTGATATCCGACACCGTCACGTCGTTCTGGATGTCGACGAAGCGTTTTCCGCGTGCCGGCGATGGGACCGACCACAGCCGCTGCAGATCGGCTGTTGTGTCGCGCGGCCAATCCGGTGTCGGTGGTGCCATACCCGCGCCGAACCCCGCCGCCTGCGCCGCCTCGGCGCCGGCGCGCGCGCCGCCTGCGAGGCAATCGGCCGTCTGGAAATGTCCAGCAGCGGCACCGGCGGACCGTTCCGCTTGCTTCGACTTTCCGGGGACGAAGGCGGCAAGCCTCTCGTTCCACTCAGCGCGGCCGCCCGATTGCACGTGCAGGTGCAAGGTCGGACTCCAGCCGCCGGAGACGCAGAGCAGATCGCAATCGAGCTCAACCATGCCGCGGCCCTCAGATTTGCCGATCGGTACGATGTCGACGCCGGTCACTTGCGTCCTGCCGTGTGCCGCGGCGACGGCGTGGCCAAAGCGGCACGCGATCCCAGCCGCGAGCGCTCGCTGAGGCAGCGTTCCGGCACTTCCGGTGCGAGGATCGATGATGGCGACGATCTGTGCGCCGGCGCGCTGCAAATCAAGCGCTGTCCCGTAAGCTGAGTCATTGTTGGTGAAAATGACGGCCCGCGTGCCGGGGCAAACAGCATATTGATTGACATAGGCGCGCACCGCGCCCGCGAGCATGATGTTTGGCCGGTCGTTATTCGCGAAAACCAGCGGTCGCTCGATCGAGCCTGTCGCCAGCACCACCTGCCGCGCACGGATCAGCCACATCACTTGCCGAACGCCCGGCACCGACGGCTCCGGCAGGTGATCGGCGACGCGCTCGACAATCGCGACGAGATTGTGATCGTAATAGCCGAAAGCGGTGGCACGGTTGAGGAGGCGAACCTCCGGCAGGTCACGCAGTTCGGTCAGCGTCGCCGCCAGCCACGCCTGCGCCGGCGCATCGCCAAGGGCCGCGTGCTCGCGCGGCAACGCGCCACCGAGTGCAGCCATTTCGTCCACAAGAATGACGCGTGCCCCGGTCCGGCCGGCGGCGAGCGCCGCGGCGAGGCCGGCGGGGCCGCCCCCAACCACCAGCACATCGCAATGCGCGTAGTGCTTTTCGTAATGATCGGGATCGGCTTCCTCCGCCACGCGGCCCATTCCGGCAGCGTGGCGGATGAAATGCTCATAGAACCGCCACGCGCCTTTCGGACCCATGAAGGTTTTATAGTAGAACCCTGCCGGCAGCAACGGCGCCGCGAATGAGACGGCGGCCCCGAGATCGAAGCTAAGCGACGGCCAGCGGTTCTGGCTCGACGCTTCGAGTCCATCGAAGACCTCTACCATAGTGGCGCGGGTGTTCGGCTCGTTGCGCCCGGCGACGCGCAGCTGGACGAGCGCGTTTGGCTCCTCCGGTCCGGCGCTGACAATGCCGCGCGGCCGATGGTACTTGAAGCTGCGCCCGACCAGCCGGACGCCGTTGGCGAGCAGCGCAGCGGCGAGGCTGTCGCCCGCGAAACCAGTGAGACGCCGACCGTCGAAGGTAAAGTTCAGCGTTTGGGTGCGATCGATCGCGCCCCCCACGGCCAAGCGAAAGTCTCGACTCATGGCGCCTTGCCTGGCACGGCTAGCGGTGCGCCCGGCAGCGCCGTGCCGGTGATCTCATGGGTCAGCGTGTCGCGCATCACTTGGATCCAGGCGCGGCACCCGGCAAGGTGCTGCCACAATTCGAGATGGGGCCCCTTGGGGTTGTCGCGCAGATACATATAGGCGGCCCAATCCTCGTCCGACACGGTTGTCGGATCCGGCCGCGTCACCGTTGCGTCGCTGCCATAGCTGAACTCGACCTGGTCGCGGGGACCACAATACGGACAGGTGATAAGGAGCATGAGAATCCTGCTAGTGCGCACCGGGTGAGGGGCCCGCGCCCCGTTCGTCGATGACCTCGCCTCTGGCGAAGCGATCGAGCGAGAAAGCTTCGTTCAATTTATGCGGTGCATCGTTCGCGATGGTGTGAGCGAAAACCCAGCCGGAGGCCGGCGTCGCCTTGAAGCCGCCGTAGCACCATCCGCCATCGATGTAGAAGTTGCGCAACGGCGTCTTGCCGATAATCGGGCTGCCATCCATCGTCATGTCCACGGCACCGCCCCAGCTGCGCATCATCCGCAGCCGGCTGAACCTCGGGAACAACGCTATGAGCGCCGTCGTGAACGCCGCAACGGCCGGCAGATTGCCGCGCTGCGAATAGGAGTTGTAGAACTCAAGGTCGCCGCCGAAGACAAGTTCACCCTTGTCGGACTGGCTGACATAGACATGCGCCGCGCCGGAGGTAACGACGGTGTCGAGACACGGCTTCAGCGGCTCGCTGACCGCGGCTTGCAAGAGATGCGTCTCGATCGGCAGCCGCAGCCCGGCCATCGCCGCGACGTGGCCGGAATGCCCGGCGACGGCAAGCCCTACCTTCGCCGCGCGGATCGTGCCGCGCGTGGTCTCGACGCCGACGACGCGATCGCCCTCGCGCAGGATGCCGGTGACCTCGCAATTCTGGATGATGTCGACGCCGCGTGCATCGGCAGCGCGAGCGTAGCCCCAGGCAACCGCATCGTGCCGCGCCGTGCCGCCGCGCTGCTGCAATAAGCCGCCCTGGATCGGAAATCGCGCGCGCGAAGAAAAATCGAGGTCAGGCACCATCGCACGGACGCCCTTCCGATCGAGCAGGGTCGCGTCGATGCCGTTCAGACGCATCGCATTGCCGCGCCTTGCGTGGGCGTCCATGTGCGCGTCGGAATGCGCGAGATAGAGGACCCCGCGCTGCGAGAACATGACGTTGTAGTTGAGCTCGCGCGACAAGCCCTCCCACAGTTTCAGCGAATGCTCGTAGAACTGTGCACTCGCCTTCAGCAGGTAGTTCGAGCGCACGAT
>Ga0137390_10004774_pt1 | contig 11344 bp, 10 predicted proteins | sample 15con2h24AmetaG_FD_104937 | JGI IMG/M metagenome (GOLD analysis project Ga0137390, IMG submission 104937) | Vadose zone soil microbial communities from Angelo Coast Range Reserve, California, USA - 15con2h2.4A metaG | ecosystem: Environmental > Terrestrial > Soil > Vadose zone > Saprolite... | reverse complement strand
GGCTTGTCAGCTATCCGCTCGCGGCGCTCGGCGCGCTCTTCGTCGGCCTGCTCGAAAGTTACGCCGCCTTCTGGGACAGCGCGCTCAAGGAGGTCGTCGTCTTCGGCGCGCTGATCCCCGTCCTGATCTGGCGGTCGATGGTCTTCGGGCATGGTCCCGAGGACGAGGAAGAGCAGATCGGATCGTGACGAAGGCGCGCGCTCGGTTCCTCATCGTTCTGACGGTTGCCCTCTTGGCCGTATTGCCTGCGGTCCTTGGAGCATTCGGCATGACCCTGATGAACTATACGGGCATCTATGCCCTGGTCACGCTGGGGCTCGTCCTGCTCACCGGCGTCGGCGGCCTCACCTCGTTCGGCCAGGCCGCCTTTGTCGGCATCGGGGCCTACGCCACCGCCTGGTACAGCGCGCTCCATGGCGGCTCGCCGTGGATCGGTCTCGTCCTCGCGCTACTGCTGACCGGCGGGATCGCCACGATCCTCGGCCTCGCGACCCTGCGGCTCGGCGGCCATCTTTTGCCGCTCAGCACCATCGCTTGGGGAATCGCGATCTACTTTCTCTTCGGCAACATCGAGGCGATCGGCCTGCATAACGGCATCTCCGGCATCCCGCCGATCACGCTGGGGCCGCTGTCGTTCAACGGTGCCGTCGCCAGCTACTACCTGATTTGGGGGCTGCTTGGCGGCGCCATGCTCCTCTGTGCGAACCTACTGGATTCACGCGAGGGCAGGGCGATTCGCAGCCTGCGCGGCGGCGCCGCGCTGGCGGAGAGCCAGGGTATCGACACGTTTCGCGTGCGGCTCGAGGTCTTCGTCATCGCCGGGCTGCTTGCCGGGCTCTCGGGCTGGCTTTACGCGCATGTGCAACGTTATATCAGCCCGAGCGCCTTCGACGTGCGCCCGAGCATAGAATATCTCTTCATGGCCATGCTGGGCGGCGCCGGCCATGTTGCCGGGGCGGTCGTCGGCGCTGCTGCGGTGACGTTGTTGAAGAATGTCGTGCAGGACATTCTTCCGCTGGTGACACGCGACAGCGGCCAACTCGAGATCGTCGTCTTCGGATCGCTGTTCATCCTGATGCTGCAGAACGCGCGAACGGGCATCGTGCCCTTCGTCGCGCGCTACCTGCCGCGAGCCACATCGCCGCCGTCAGTTGCGGCGGAACCCTTGCCGGTGCGCCCACCTCTCGCCGTCGGGACGCCGTTACTGAGCATCGAGGGTGTGACCAAGCGATTCGGAGGACTGGTCGCCGTCAACGCGGTAAGTCTCGAGCTCGCAGCCGGCGAGATCCTCGGCCTGATCGGACCGAACGGCGCCGGCAAGAGCACGATCTTCAACCTCATCACCGGGGTCCTCAAGCCGGATGCCGGGCGCATCGAATTCCTCGGCGAGAACATTGCCGGCATGCCGGCGCAGCGCATAGCCGCGCGCGGCATCGCCCGCACCTTCCAGCACGTCAAGCTCCGCCCATCGATGACCCTGCTCGAGAACACCATGCTGGGCGCCTATGTGCGGACGCGTGCGGGGCTCCTTGCCGGTGCGCTGCGGCTCGACCGCGCGGAAGAGCACTCCGCCCGCGAAGATGCGCTCGGCCAGCTACGCCGCGTCGGCCTTGCAGGTCGCGCCTACGACCTCGCGGGCAATCTCCCGCTCGGTCAGCAACGCGTCCTCGAGGTCGCGCGGGCGCTCGCCGCCGCACCCGTCCTCGTCATCCTCGACGAGCCTGCGGCTGGCTTGCGCCACTTGGAAAAGGCTGCGTTGGCCGAACTCCTGCGCGCGCTGCGCAGCGAAGGATTGACCATCCTGCTCGTCGAGCATGACATGGATTTCGTCATGGGGCTGGTCGACCGGATCGTCGTGATGGATTTCGGAATCAAGCTGGCCGAAGGTCTCCCGGCCGAGATCCGCGCCCACCCGCGCGTGCAAGAAGCCTATCTCGGAGGCGTCACGTGACAGCGTTGCTGGACGTCGCGAACCTCCAGGTGGCCTACGGCAAGGTCGAAGCCGTGCGCGGCGCCTCGCTCACCATGCGCGAGGGACAGATCGTTGCGGTCATCGGGTCCAACGGCGCCGGCAAGACGACATTGCTCGGCGCGCTGATGGGATTGCTGCCGTCGCGCGGTGCGGTGACCTATGACGGGGTCGATCTGCGACTGCTCGATGTCGAGCAGCGGGTCGAGCGGGGAATCTGCCTTGTCCCCGAGCGGCGCGAGCTCTTCGGCGAGATGAGCGTGGCGGACAATCTGGAGCTCGGCGCGTATACACACCGCGGCGATCGGGCGGGAACAAGTCGCTATCTGGAGACGATCTATCAGCGCTTTCCCCCCCTGGCGCAGCGTCGCGCTCAGCTCGCCGGCACGCTGTCCGGCGGCGAGCGGCAGATGCTCGCGCTTGGCCGGGCGTTGATGGCGCGGCCGCGCCTCCTCCTTCTCGATGAGCCGAGCCTTGGTCTGGCGCCGCTGATCGTGCGCGAGATTTTCCGCATCGTCGTGACGCTGCGCGATCTTGGCGTCTCGATCCTTCTCGTCGAGCAGAACGCGCGCGCCGCGTTGGAGACCGCCGATTACGGCTATGTCCTCGAAACCGGCGAGGTCGTCTTCCACGGCGAGGCGAGCGCGCTGCTGCACGACCCACGGATTGCCGCCACCTATCTCGGCGGCGGGGTGGTGTAGACTAGAAACATGGGATCGCACCGCTCCCCCTATGACGATGTCGCGCTGGCCGTGCCGGTGACGGTGCCCTATGTCCGCTACTCGATCCGCGGCGCCCACTGGTTCTTCGCTCAAGCCCTGGCCGAGACGGTCAGGCGTGCCGGCATCGACAAGGATCGCGTCGACGGGCTTTGCGTCTCCAGCTTCAGCCTGGCGCCCGACACGGCGGTCGGGTTGATCCAGCATCTCGGTCTGTCGCCGCGCTGGCTCGATCACATTCCGATGGGCGGGGCGAGCGGCATCGTCGCCTTGCGCCGCGCCGCGCGCGCCGTGCAGTGCGGCGACGCCGGCATCGTCGCCTGCATCGCCGCCGACACCAACCACCCCGATACGTTCCGGCAGAACACCGCGAATTTCAGCCAGTTCGCCCGCGACGCCGTCTACCCCTACGGCGCCGGCGGGCCAAATGCCAGCTTCGCGATGCTGACCGCCCACTACCTGCGGACGCATGCCGCGCGCGCCGAGGATTTCGGAAAGATCTGCGTCGCCCAGCGCGACAACGCGCTGCGCTTCCCTTACGCGCTCTTCAAGAAGAAACTGACCCTCGATGAGTACCTCACCGCCCGCCCGATCGCCGAGCCGCTCCGGCTGTTCGATTGCGTCATGCCTTGCGCCGGCGCCGAAAGCTTCTTGGTGATGCGGCGGGACATCGCCGCCGATCTCGGCCTGCCGCATGCGCGACTGGCGGCGACGATCGAGCGCCACAACGCGTTTCCCGCCGACCCCATCCAGATACGCGGCGGCTGGAGCCGCGATCGCGACGACCTCTACGCGCAAGCCGGCGTCGCGCCATCCGACATCGATTTCCTCGAGACCTATGACGACTATCCCGTCATCACTTTGATGCAGATAGAGGAGCTCGGCTTCTGCGGCCCGGGCGAGGGGGCCGAATTCATCCGCTCGCATGATCTGACCGTCGAGGGTTCGTTCCCGCTCAACACGTCCGGCGGCCAGCTCTCGGTCGGTCAGGCTGGGGCCGCCGGCGGTTCACTGGGGCTGGTCGAAGCGCTCCGCCAATTGACGGGAGCGGCGCTCGGCGCGGCGGTTCCGAAGGCCACCACCGGCCTCGTCAGCGGCTTCGGCATGATCAACTACGATCGCGGCCTGTGCTCGGGCGCGGCGATCCTCACGGCGGGTGCCGAGTCGTGAGCGTCGCACCGGCACGGCCGCGGCGCAAAAACCCGATCCTGCGGACGCGATTGCCCACGGTGCCGCCGGCGGCGCGAAGCCGAGTCGCGCTCGGCCTGACCGCCGCCGCCGCGCTCGGGCGCTTCGAGCTGCAAGTTTGCCTTGCCTGCGGTGCCGTGCAATATCCGCCGCGCGAGGCATGTCATATCTGCCTATCCGACCGCTTGGAATGGCGCGCGCAGGACGGCGCCGGAGAATTGCTGGCGGACAGCGTCGTGCATCACAGCCAGGAGCTGTTCTTCCGCGAACGCGGCCCGTGGCGGCTTGGCCTCGTCAAGCTGGCTTGCGGCCCCAGCGTCGTCGCGCATCTCCACGGCAATTGCCCGGCGGCGCCGGCGCGCGTCCGGGTATCGAGCACGTTGGACAAAGCCGGCCAAGCCGTCCTCGCCGCATTTGCCGAGCAGGAGACGCCGACCATGACAGACGATCGCCAGCTCCGCGAGATGACCTGCGATCCTAGAGCCCGCAAGATCCTGGTGACCGATGGCAAGACCGCGGTGGGCCGCGCCGTGGTCGAGCAGCTCGCCGCCGCCGGGGCCGAGATCATCTGGGTCGGTCATGCCGAGCCGTGGAAGAAGTTCCCCGGCTTCGACGCGCTGCGCGCGATCAAGCAGGCCACGCTGATGCCGCTCGACGTCACCGACTCGCAATCGGTCACGGAGCTCGCCGGCGAGATCGGCGGCAAGGTCGATATCGTCGTCAACACCGCCGAGCATCACCGCAATTTCGGCATCGAGGCGCGCAGCGGGCTCGACGTGGCGCGCGCCGAGATGGATGTAAATTATTTCGGACTCCTGCGCCTGGCCCAGGCATTCGGACCGGCGCTGCGGGCGCGCGGCGCGGACGGGCAGGCTAGCGCGGTCGCCTGGGTCAACCTTTTGTCGATTTTCGCGCTGACGAACTTTCCGCCGCATGGAACCTTCTCCGCGTCCAAGGCGGCCGCCTACTCGCTGTCGCAGTGCCTGCGCGCGGAAATGCTGCCGGCGGGCATTCGCGTGATCAATTTGTTTCCCGGCCCGATCGACGACGAGTGGAACCAGCTCATCCTGCCGCCGAAGCTCGCGCCGTCGGCGCTCGCCGCCGCGCTGGTGAAGGCGATGCGCGAGGGTGTCGAGGACGTCTATCCCGGCGACATCGCGCAGGATTGGCTGGCGCGCTGGCGTGACAATCCGAAGGTCCTCGAGCGCGAGTTGGCGGCAGGGGCGTGATCTGAGATCCGAGGAGGCACGATGAGCACGAACACCCTGCTCGATCTGGTTGCGGCGCTCGCCGCGGGGCGGATTCGTCTCGTCGACTTGACCCAGACCTTGTCGCCGGACTTTCCGCCGATCGTCTTGCCCCCCGAGATGGGCCAGAGCTGGCCATTCCGCATCGAGGAGGCCTCGCGCTACGACGAGCGCGGGCCGGGCTGGTATTGGAACAACCTCTCCTTCGGCGAGCATACCGGCACGCATTTCGACGCGCCGATCCATTGGATCTCGGGCCGCGATCTGCCCAACAACGCCACCGACACGATCCCGGTCGAGCACATGATCGCCCCGGCCGTCGTCATCGATTGCTCGCAGGAGGCCGCCGCCGATGCCGATTTCCTGCTCACCGTCGATTTCGTTCGCAGTTGGGAAACGCGGCACGGACCGATCCCGCCGCGCGCCTGGGTCCTCATGCGGACCGACTGGTCGAAGCGCAGCGATCCGGTGGCCTATCAGAACTTCGATGAAACCGGTCAGCACACGCCGGGGCCTGATGCCGAGGTCGTGCAATTCCTCATCCGCGAACGCGACTGTATCGGCTTTGGTTCCGAATCGATCGGCACCGATGCCGGGCAGGGATTTCATCTGCAGCCGCCATATCCCTGTCACTACTTCATGCACGGCGCCGGCCGCTACGGACTGCAATGCCTGTGCAATCTCGATCTGCTGCCGCCGACGGGCGCGGTGCTGATCTGCCCGCCGCTGAAAATAAAACAAGGCAGTGGCAGCCCGCTGCGCGTGCTCGCCCTGGTGCCGGCGCCATGATCTCGTCCGGCGAAGTCGCGATGTTCGCGTCGCGCGAGCGGACGCTGCCGACGATGCTGACCCGCCAGGCCGAGCGCTACGGCGACAGAGTCCTCGTCCGCGCAGGCGACGCCAGTTGGAGCTATCGTCAGGCGGTGGAGATCGTCGCACGCTCGGCCGGACGCCTCCTCGCGGCCGGGCTGCGACCCGGCGACCGCGTCGCCATGCTGTGCACGAACCGGGCGGAGTTTCTCGAGATTTTCTTCGGCTGCGCCTGGTTTGGCGCCATCGTGGTGCCGATCAATACCGCCTCGAAGGGACCGCAGCTCCAGCATCTGCTGGCCAATTCGGGTGCCAGCCTGCTGATCATCGAGCGCGACCTGATCGCGGCGCTGGATCACCTCGATTTTGCCGCCTTGGCGCTGGACAGGATCTGGCTGATCGACGGCGGCGGGCCAGTCTCGATCCATCATCTCGTCGCCGAGCCGCTCCCCCCGCCGGGTGAGGCAATCGCGCCCGCCGCGCTGCTGCCCGGCGACACCATGGCGATCCTCTACACCTCCGGAACGACCGGCCCATCGAAGGGCGTCTGCTGTCCGCATGCGCAGTATTTCTGGTGGGGCATCAATACCTGTAGCCTTCTCGGCATACGCGCCGGCGACGTGCTGTCGACGCCGCTGCCGCTCTTCCACACCAACGCGCTCAATGCGTTTTACCAGGCGATTCTCAGCGGCTCGACGCTTTTCGTCGACACGCGGTTCTCGGCTTCCCGCTTCTGGGCGTCGCTGGGGGCGAGCGGGGCGACGGTGACATATCTTCTCGGCGCCATGGTGCCCATTCTGCTGTCGCGCCCGAAGCTGGCGGAAGAGCGCGAGCACGCCGTCCGCATCGCGCTCGCGCCCGGCGTTCCCGGCCATCTGCGCGCCGCCTTTGCCGAACGCACCGGAGTGCAACTGCTCGACGGCTATGGCTCGACCGAAACGAATTTCGTCATCGGCTCGGCGGTCGAGCGCCAGCGCGACGGTTTGATGGGACCGGTCCATCGCGGTTTCGAGGCGCGCATCGTCGATATCGACGATGCCGACGTGCCGGACGGTGAGGCAGGCGAGCTGATCCTGCGCGCCGACGAGCCCTTTGCCTTCGCCACCGGCTATTGGGCGATGGCGGAGAAGACGGTCGAGGCGTGGCGCAACCTGTGGTTCCACACCGGCGACCGCGTTGTCCGCGATGCCAATGGGTATTTCAAGTTCGTCGACCGCATGAAGGACGCGATCCGCCGGCGCGGCGAGAACATTTCATCCTTCGAGGTCGAGCAGGTTCTCTTGAGCCATCCCGAGATCGCCACTGCGGCGGCCTTTGCGGTGCCCTCCGAGATGGCGGAGGACGAGGTTATGGTGAGCGTGGTTCGCACGCCCGGCAGCCGCCTCACCGCGATCGACCTCGTCGAATTCTGCCAGCCGCGCCTGCCGTATTTTGCCATTCCGCGTTATGTCGAGTTCGTAACGCAGTTGCCGGCCACTGAGAACGGCAAGATCCAGAAGTTCAAGCTGCGCGAGCGCGGCGTGACGGAGGCCACCTGGGACCGCGAGAGCGCGGGTTATCGGATGAAGCGGTGACCTCGTCATTCATGGTTGCGCGTCCGCGGCGCCAGGAGGGATATTGCCGAGCGCGGCGGAAGAGGAGGGGAGGCGGCCATGTTGACCGAGGCGGAACTCGATCACTATCGTGAGGACGGCTTCGTCGTTCCCGACTTCCGACTGCCCGAAAAGACGATCGACGCGATCCGCGCCGACCACACGCGGCTCATCACGGAACGGCCGGAGTTCGTCGATTACTGCCCGACTGTGCTGGCCTACGATCTGAGCTTTCTGAACTACGCGCGCATCCCCGCTATCGTCGATATGGTCGAGCAGATCCTCGGCCCCGATTTCGCGCTGTGGAATTCGAGCTTCTTTGCCAAGCCGGCGTTGAAGGGACGCAAGACCCCGTGGCACCAGGACGGCCAATACTGGCCGGTTCGCCCGGTCGCCACCTGCTCGGTGTGGATCGCCGTCGACGATTCAACGCCGGAGAATGGTTGCCTGCAGGTGATCCGCGGATCGCACAAATCGCGCCGGCTCCTTCGTCATGGGCTCAATACGAGCCAGAACCTGACCCTCAACCAGGAACTCGACCCGTCTGAGTACGATGAGGGGGACGCCATCGATATCGTTCTGGAGGCAGGACAGATCTCGCTTCACGGCGTCTATCTCGTGCACGGCTCGGAGCCGAATACCTCACCCAAGTCACGCCGCGGGATGACGCTGCGCTTCATGCCGACGACGTCGGTATTCGACCGCGCGCTCGCCCGCCAACAGCGCATCAACAAGAAGCTCGGCGTCGGGCATGAGGACAGGACCCTGTTCCTGATGCGCGGTCGCGACCGTTCCGGCCAGAACGATTTTCAGCTCCGCCTCTAGCTAGCCCCCGCCATCATCGCAACCGGAGCCTTGCGCTCTCGCCGGGTTTCCGGGGCAGGAATGATCGACCGGGCCGATGGCGACGTCGCCACAGGCGGCAAGGGCAGCAGCGATAATCAGCAGAAGAACCGTAAGTCGCATATTGCCGATGTGAACCCGCGCAATCGGTGTAGGTATTTCCCGAGTCTAGCGCGCCCTCCTGAGTGGCGATACAATTTGTTGCCCCATTACGTGCCGAGCGAAGTGTGCCGAGCATTTCGGACCCGTTAGCCGCGGGAGAGGGGAGCCAACCGATGTCTCTGGGCAGAGAGCAGTTCACCCTCGTATGTGCCGAATGCGGAAAGGGACATGGCGGATCGATGGCCTCGCTCCAGAGCCAGCGGGTTCTGGTGTGCACCCGATGCGGCGCCAAGAACGCGATCGATAAAGACATCATCATCCGGCAACTGGCGCAACGCGACCGCTTCGGTCCCGAGCATAGCGATCCCTGGGTCTTTCTCGCGATGACGTAGCCGCTACGGCGAGGCCGATCGGCGGCCAGTCTCAGGATTACTCTCAAAGTCATAATTCTAAGAGCTGCGCCCTCCTATCAATTCCTGGCGGATGGGGTGGGATTCGAACCCACGAGACCCTTGCGGGCCTGCCGGTTTTCAAGACCGGTGCCTTCAACCGCTCGGCCACCCATCCATCTTCGATCCCCGCTGAGAGCAAATTGCGAGATCGGATCACTTATAGCAGAGGGCTATGTTGCGTCGAGCCGTGTCGCCGCGCGGCGCATGGGCCCAATGACCGCCCCGACATCGAGGTGAAACCGCTCGCGGTATTTGCGCAAAGCGCCACGAAGTATTAACCATGCGCCATCATACTTAGCTCGCGAGTCCGCCGCGTCGATGCGGCGCACGGCCTGACCGCGCTGCCTAGTTTATCCAACGGACAGGGAGTTCCCGTTGAGCTATCGACGCCTTGCCTCGCTTGCCCTCATCATGCTGCTGACCCTGTTCTCTTGTCCGACCGGCGCCAACCAGCTCGATTTCCCGACCTTTCTCGCCGGCGTGCGGCGGGATGCGCTGGCCGCAGGCATCAAGCCGGCGACGCTCGACCGTGCGCTCGCCGATCTGCAGCCGATCCCACGCGTCCTCGAGCTCGATCGCAAGCAGCCGGAGACGGTTCTCACCTTCGCGCAATACATCGAGCGGGTGGTGCCGCAACAGCGCATCGAAACGGCGCGCGCGCGCCTCGCCGAGAACCGCGCGCTGCTCGAGGAGATCGGCGCCAAGTACGGCGTGCAGCCCCGCTTTATCGTCGCGCTGTGGGGCATCGAGTCGGATTTTGGTCAGCACATGGGTACGTTTTCCGTCGTCGCCGCGCTCGCCACCTTGGCGTATGACGGCCGCCGCAGCGCCTTCTTCCGCACCGAACTGCTCAATGCCCTCAAGATCCTCGATCATGGCGATATCGCGCCGGAATCGATGATCGGCTCGTGGGCCGGGGCAATGGGGCAGAGCCAGTTCATGCCGTCGAGCTTTCTCAGCTACGCGGTGAACTGGCGCGGCGACGGAAGGCGCGACATCTGGAATCGGCGCGAAGACGTCTTTGCCTCGATAGCCAATTATCTTTCGCGCGTCGGCTGGCGCCGCGACCAGGGCTGGGGCCGCGAGGTCACGTTGCCGCCCGGATTCGACCGCTCGCTCGCCAGTCTCGACGTGACGAAGTCGCTGGCGGAATGGCAGCGACTCGGCGTGCGGCGGGCGGACGGCCGCGACCTGCCGGTCGGCGAAGGCGCCGCGTCGGTTATCCGGCCCGGCGGCGAGGAGGGTCCGGCGCTGCTCGTCTACGACAATTTCCGCACCGTTCTTAAATGGAACAAGTCGCTCTTCTTCGCGAGTGCCGTTGGCTATCTTGCCGATGGCATCGAACAGCGATAATCTACTAAATCTGCTAGGCTTGGGGGTCGTCTCTACCAGATGCTGTCATCCTGCCGCTCTACGCCGCTAGCGGCGCTGGCCGTTTTCGCGCTGATTCTGGGGGGCTGCACGGGCACCCGGCATGCACCCGGTCCCCCCGCCGCGACCGCTGGCGATCCGAGCGCCAAGGGCGTCTACAAGATCGGCAAGCCGTATCAGATCGACGGCGCCTGGTATTACCCGGCCGAGGATTGGAATTACAACGAAACCGGCATTGCCTCGTGGTATGGCGAGGCGTTCCACGGCAAGGACACGGCCAACGGCGAGAACTTCGATCTCAACGCAATGACTGCGGCCCACCGCACCCTGCCGCTGCCGACGGTCGTCGAGGTCACCAATCTCGACAATGGCCGCAGCATCCAGGTCCGCGTCAACGATCGCGGACCCTTTGCAAGGGGCCGCATCATCGACCTGTCGCGCCGCTCGGCGCAGCTGCTCGGCTTCGAGGCGCAAGGCACCGCCAAGGTGCGCGTCAAAATCCTGGTGCCCGAGAGCATCCAAGCCGCCAGCCTGGCCCGCCGCAACGGCGGCGACGACAAGGCCATTGCCGCGATCGACGCGCCGAAACCGGCGCCGCTGGCGCAAGTCACCGCTCAACCGCTGGCCCCGCCGCCCGGCGTGCGCACCGCCGTGGCGCCACCGACGCGGCCATTGCCGCAGCCGGCCGCGGCACCGGCATCGGTGCCGGCGGCGCAATTCGCCAGCGTCGCTCCGCTGCCGCCGCAAGTCGACCAGATCGCCGTCGTCCCGGTCAAGCCGTCACAGATTTATATCCAGGCCGGCGCCTTCAGCCGCTCCGACAACGCGATGAGCGTGAAGAGCCGGATCGAGCAGTTCGGCACGGTCAAGGTGACCGGGGTGCGCAGTCAGGGCATCGACATGTACCGCGTACGACTTGGACCGATCCCAACGGTCGAGGAAGCCGATCGGCTGCTCTCGCGAGTGGTCGACAGCGGCTTGGCCGAGGCGCGCATCATTGTCGATTGATGGCGGCGGCACCACAGTTCCGGCGCAATCGCCACGGAGAATT
>Ga0137390_10004773_pt1 | contig 11344 bp, 10 predicted proteins | sample 15con2h24AmetaG_FD_104937 | JGI IMG/M metagenome (GOLD analysis project Ga0137390, IMG submission 104937) | Vadose zone soil microbial communities from Angelo Coast Range Reserve, California, USA - 15con2h2.4A metaG | ecosystem: Environmental > Terrestrial > Soil > Vadose zone > Saprolite... | reverse complement strand
TGCCATTTTCTTTCCTCTAAGGCGGATGACACTCGAACCACACGGGATAAAAATGTTACTATCGCGGTAGTAGTAAGGCAGTAAGAGGGCCGATTGAGCTAGGATTCTCCGACCGCATTTTAAGAAACTGGAGCGGCTCTTCCTCATTCGTCGGCCTTTTTGTGAGGAAGCTTCGTAAGAGAGCTTGCAGTCAAAGCAATCTTTCATTCGGTCTTAAGGCGCAAAAAAAGAAGAGGGGTTAGGGAAAGCGGTTGCCGTTCTTCTGTAATGGTTATGCTGCTGTGGTGGTTGGACAGTGGCTTGCGCGGGCATTCAGCGCTGCGGTAGCGTTAGGTGACGCTTGAGGGGGAAGTGAAGTTGGATGATCAAAGTCGCATGGAGGTACGGTTCCGGGCGGGCCCGTTGTATGATTGGCATGTGTTGCCGCTTGGCTTGCGCCTGCTGCTAACGATATGATTGCAGGCGATACTGCGGCGATCAATGCTACCGCAAGCAGAGCTACGAGTCTTGTCTTCATTCCTTTTCCCACAGGTCCAATCCTCTCAGACAATATGAATCAACAATTTTGAATGCTGTACAACGGATCGTTGTACGAGGGATCTCGGCCATTGTGTCGGTCCTCAGATGGAACGGTCAATCTCAAGCTATCAAGAGATAACCGACCATCTTTCGAAGACTCGGACAAACTGGCGTGAGGTCCTACCTGGGGATTTCGAAGCTACCTTAGCTGTTCTCAGCGCTAGCTGTAACATGGACCTCTTCGAAGTCATGATTTACATTCTCATACCCGATCGGGCCTAGAATTCACCAATCCCAGTCGACGCCCGAGTTGACCTTCAGACCCTAGTTTGCGCATTGACAACTGGGTGCCCATGGCTTCGCTACAAGAGCAATGCCCGAACCGGCTCGATACTCCGAGTCAGTACTGGAGGTTACGAACCGCTTTAGTCGCCCGCTAGGAATCTCAGTTTCAGTCAACCATTCAGAGAAGATGCTATGCGGTGTCATAGGGTTACCTCTTACGTTCTGATGCTCGGCCTGGCGACCTTGTCGCCTCTCTTGTTGATCGGTCCAATGCCAGATGTTCGGGCGGACAGTCCGTATACCCTGAATCCGGTTCCGGCCTATTCTCAAGAAGGCAATATTGTTTCTCTCGTCCTCGCAGTCAAATTCAATCCCGTTACAACAAGCACAACGTTCGTGTTCAGGTTCTCTGTGAGAGATCCTTCGGGAACAACATTCAAGTCGCAACTCATCAACTACACTACGTCTCCCGGCCAAGATCAGTTCAGCATTCTGGTGCCTTATCCAGGTGTGTCATTCCCGGGCTCGAATTCGCTGGCGGGTCAATATTCGGCGTCGGTCGATCAACTAGCCCCCTTCGCTATGCCTTCCGTTGCCAGTAGTTCCTTCATCCTAGGTATTACTGATAATCCATCATACGAGAGGACTCAGACTGTCAATCTTCAAGGTAGCCGATACAACGCCTCCGAACCCGTTGGGGTAACGATAAGGACGCAGACAACCTCGACAATCGTATTTTCGGATTCGATCTTCACAACCGTCACCGGTGTCGCTCTCGACAGTTGGAAGATACCCGTGGACAGCATGATTGACAATTACATCGTGACCCTGACCGGTTCCAGTACCGTGAAGAGCCCACCTGATGTTCAGACCTTCTCGGTAAGAGCAGCGATCATGTCGGTCGTCGGAATCGCATCTTCCAAATCCACATATCAGAGGACTGAAAAGATGAAATTCTCCTTCCAGCCTGTTTATCCCGACGGCTCCATTCCGACCACGGGAGTCGCTCTTCTAATATTAGCAAGCCCCACAGGGGGCAACGTGACTCTCACTGCAATATACGACAGCTTGGCTCAGACTTTTAACGCAAGCTACACGACCGCAATAACCAATCAGACCGGTGTCTGGACTGCGATACTAACGGGACATGCCTACAGCGACGCATATGGAAACACTGGGCCCGGAGTGAAGGTCACGAATAGCCCACAATTGACACCAGCTAGCATGGGTATCAGCGTTACCGCCAATACCAGTATCGCGGCTGGCCAGCAACTCAAGTTCAACGCGACTATTGTGTATCCCGACGGAACAATTTTCCAATCCGGTACGGTCGCCGGATTCCTGCTGTACGCCGGAACACCAGCAGTCAACAATTCAATCCCAATGGTTTTCGATACCAACTTGAGATTGTGGGTAGGCACGTATACAGTACTTTCATCGGACACTGGCGGATTATGGTCATTGGTCGTTAAAGCATCAGACTCACAATCTCCTCCTAACACTGGCGCGGCAACTAGAGCGATCACCATTCAAAACAACTCGGCGGCTAGTTTCCCGCTTTACTACTTCGGTATCATTGCCGCGGTAATAGCGGCACTTCTAATTGCAGCATTTCTTGTCTTCAAGAGGAGAAAGATAACAAGCACCAGACTCAAGATTGACCTTGATGCCGTACACTCGGAGGCTGGGCGAATTGAGAGTTCCGAGTTCTTCAAATCAGTAAAGGAACAAGTGAGAAAGGAAAAAGACGAGTAGGCCAGTATTCTTGAGACGATTTGTGGAGGTCGCAGTATCAACCGGACTTCTTTGTTGCCGATGTTAGATAGGCTCTCCCACCGTTATTATGGATTCGAGTAGCGAAATAGGCGTCCCGAATGTAGTTGATGTCGAAAAATGGGGAGAACGTTGTTTCGATTTCTTCCTTGGTAATTCTCCGTGGTCCGCCCCAGTTTGTGGGCTCTTTGTCGCTGAAGCAGAGCATGAAGTATCTTCCGTCCTGCTTGAGGACTCGGGCGATCTCGCTCGCGAAATCGACTCTGTCGTTGTCATTGAACGTGTGGAATAGACCTGAATCTATGGCGTTGTCGAAATAACCGTTCTTGAAGTCTAGCGAGAGCGCGTTTGCAATTCGGAAATTGACTTTCAGCTTCCTCTCAATAGCCTTCTCCTTCGCGGCGGCAATCGCGCGGTTCGACAGATCGATCCCGACGACTGAGAATCCGTTCTCTGCGAGATAGAGAGCGTTCTCCCCGGTTCCGCATCCGATGTCAAGGACAAGGCCCTTAGTGAGTTCGCCCGCATGGACGAGCTCTACGAATGCTGGCTGCGGGCGGCCGATATCCCAGGGCGGCGTGCCTTTGTACGCGTCCTCCCAAGAGCTCAATCCGGATCCTCCCTTACTAGTTTGAGAGCTAGCGAAGCTGGCTTCTCCAATACCTCGGAACCTTGCTGGAAAATTCCACTTCCTTGGCTCCCAGAAACTCTGAAAGGTCCTCTACTGCCGCTCCTATTTCTAATGCCACACTCTTGTCCGTAGGAGCCTTTCGCTCGGCGTGTAACGCTTTGATGAGTAGTTTTCCCTTCTTTCGGTCCATGAACGGATCCAATCGGCCGATGAGTTTGTCCCCGCGCAGGATGGGGAGTACGTAGTATCCATATTTCCGCTTGTGTTGAGGCGTGTAGATTTCGGTGGTGTAATCGAAGTTGAACAGAAGCTTGGTCCTGGTTCTGTCGCAGATCAGGTTGTCGAAGGGAGAGAGCAATGAGACCCTTGGCACCCAATCCTCTGACTCTAGCTTCTCGAGAAGCTTGATGTCTTGGGAGTGAATGTAACATTCGCTCTTTCGAATACGCCCGTCAATAATATCGACAGGCTGGATCTTCGAATCGGCTTGTAGCCGTTTGATAGTGTCCTTCAAGGTTCTATAGCGGCCGCGGAGAAAATGCCAGCTAAGTTCGGACTCATTTGCGATGCCCAGAGCTCTAAGGGATCGCTGAACGGCTTCGTATTCGACCTCCTGTTCTGAGAGTTCTTCCTTCTTGACCCATCTTGGAAGGAATCTCTCAGATAGATCCCATACCTTCTGTTTCCCCTGGCGTCCGGATACCATTATTTCTCCTTTGAAGAAAAGATGGAAGATCATCCGGGACGTGTCACTCCACGACCCCCAGCCGAAACCGCGGGGTTTGGTTCTGGTCTTGTCTTCGAACTGACGAGACATTAGGGGTCCTCTTTGCTTGAGCTCTGTCAAAACGTAATTTTTGAGTTCCGAGTTTTTGCTAATCCACGCTTTGACTCGCTCTTTCCAAACCGGTCCGAGGGATCTTAGGTACATGTCGGGGTATCTTTTCATCATGTAGTAATAGAGAGGGAAATCCTCCATGAGAACGATGGATGCTTGATGAGCCCAGTACTCGAACAGCTTCTTTTCACGCCAGAGCAATTTGTCCAGATCGGAAGGGTCGAAGTCTCCGAGTCTACTCCAGAGAACGATGAGATGGCTGGGCGCCACCGCGGTAATCGGATCTAGCTGAAGGCAGCCTAGGATTCGAGTTACGTCCAGGATATCATCAGAGTTCGGTCTGCCGGGCAGCTTTCCTGAGAGACGCTGCTTTACGACGGCAAGACGTCTCGCACTCTCGAGAGTGGTAGTGATTCTCCTAGGCACAAGGAGTGACATGTGGCGCCTGTTTCATAAGGGTCTCTCATCAGAAACCTCACAGATGAGTCCTTCACGACAAGTTAGTAATGCATTATGACCGAGCCCCATTACCCGGAAGACTTCACCAACTTTCTAGAATTTCTGTGTGAGAAGTATGATGTGGATAGAAGGCGAGTATTCATCGAATACAGTTCAAAGCCTCCCCCTGCCGTAATGGGAACCAGGCCCGGCTATTACGACGGTTTACTATCGTATCGGCAAAAAAATGGTCAAGTTGAATTTCTCATCACCGTTTTCGCAGTAGCGCAGAGTCCGCTCCTGACCATGGGGCATGAATTTGCCCATTTGGTCGAAGACTTGAGGTCAGGGAACATCGGAAAGCGTCTAGGTCCTCCTGATGACGTCCGAGAGGGCAAGTTTGACGACCAGGCTCGACTAGATCTCAATCAATTCTGGATGCAAAAGAAGATAGATGAATCGAAGCGTTGCTAGCGAGAGGATTTAGGATGCGTTCCCAAGAAGATAGAGCTCAGGATTTCCGCGGACTTCACCATGGGAAGAGAATACTGATTCTTCCGAACGCGTGGGATGTTCCAAGTGCACGCGTCTTTGAGAATGAGGGGTTTCCTGCGGTTGCAACGTCTAGCGCGGGGCTCATGGTATCCCTTGGATACCCGGACGGCGAGGTGATGGGTCGAGATGAATTCGTGTCAGCTGTCGAACGAATCGCAAGGGTCCTGTCGGTTCCACTCTCGGCTGACATCGTCGCTGGATTTGGTAAGACTACGAAAGAAGTGGTGGCTACAGTCAAGGCAATTCTGAAAGCTGGTGGGATTGGAATAAACATCGAAGACTTCGCTCATGCAACAAAGAAGCTCTTTCCAATTGAGAGACAGATCGAGAATGTCAAAGCGATCAGAAGACTAGGGGATACTGTCGGAGTTCCTGTCGTAATCAACGCTCGGACCGACGCGCTACGATTTGGAATAGGTGACGAGGAGGCGAAGTTTGAGGAGGCTGTTCGTCGCGCCATTGCCTACCGAGACGCTGGGGCCGATTGCGTCTACCCAATGGGTCTGACTGAGGCGGCTTCCATCAGAAGCTTTGTGAAAGCGATAGATTTTCCCACAAATGTAATGGTAAGGAAGGGGTTACCTCCGATCAGCGAGCTGAAGAGGCTCGGCGTTGCTCGCGTAAGCTTCGGCCCTAGCGCGTCGTATGCGGCGATGGGTCTATTGAAACGGGCAGCCAAGGAAGTGTTAGAGAAAGGAACCTATGAGGGCTTGGTTGATGGGGCGATTAGCTTTGACGAACTGAACAGCCTAGCCTTGCCGAAGCCAGATCCGAAGCATCAGAAATGATTAGACGCTATTCAATTTATCTTCTCTCCGAAATTTGTGAGTCAACGAGCTGCCTGGCGAGTTAATAATATCGTGCACAATTGTGGTAGCAAATTATTAATATTCCAGGCAATATTAATAAGCCCTTGCGTCGCCCCGAGAAGTCATGAGGCGCGAATTCAAGATTATCCTCGTAGTCACAATAACTGGAATTGCTGTCGGTAGCGCGTACGCAACGAGTCGAATTCTAACTAGCCAATCCAGCTGTCAGCCTAGCGTTCCTGTTTTGGCGACATTCTTTCCGGTCTACGATTTCGCCCGCCACATAATGACTGATACAGCCAGCATCTCCTTGCTGGTTCCCATGACAGTTGACGTCCACGACTTCACACCGGATGCTTGTTCCATCCAGCAAGTGGCCGCTGCTAGAGTATTGATTTACAGCGGCGCGGGGCTCGAACCATGGATCAGCCAGCTTGTTACAGCGGCGGATAACCCAAACCTGGTTCTGGTAGATTCGAGCCAGGGAATAGCGACGATCAACGTTCCTCCAGAATGGCAAGCCGTCGGGAGAGTGGTCGACCCCCATATCTGGCTAGACCCAGTAATCGCGAAGCAACAATTGAATAACATTCTTCGGGGCCTAATCAAGGCCTATCCGTCCAATAATGACACGCTCACTGCGAACGCCAAGTCCTACGACGAACAACTGGACTATCTCGACTCAGCAATAATGGACGCCACAAACTTCCATGTCATCAAGACTAGATATTTCGTTACGTTTCACACAGCATTCGCCTACTTTGCGCAGCAGTACAATCTCACACAGATTCCAGTCTTCGGACCCTTCGAAGACTCGCCGACCGCTCAGGACATCCAGAACGTCACCAGCGCCATCCAAAAGTACCAATTATGCTACGTGGGCTACGAATCGCTAGAGAACCCGGCCATCCCACAAGCAATCGCAGCAAACACACACGCTACCTTGGTCCATATGGACCCCATCGAAGGGTTGACCACAGCCGAACAAGCAGCTGGCAAGACCTACATTGACCTGATGTACGAGGACCTACACAATATCGCGCTGGCGTTAGACAATGTCGGATGTTAACCCTCGGACGAGCGCGGCCGTCCAACTCTCTGATGTAGCTGTCCAATATCCCAACGGGGTCATTGCCTTAGACAAGATCAACCTAGAAATATTCGATAGGGATCTTATCGGACTTATAGGACCAAATGGAGCCGGAAAATCTACACTTCTGAATGTGATCCTCGGATTAATCAAACCAACCCGCGGGACGGTCAAGCTGTTTGGAGATCCGGTCTCGCCAGAAAACCTTAGGCGAGTAGGTTATGTTCCACAGAAAGCCCAAGCCACGGATGCGAATTTTCCAGCAACCGTTTTTGAAATCGTTCTCATGGGACGGATACCTCAAGTCGGCATGTTTCATCGACTGCGCCAGAAAGATCGTGAAAAAGTCAGGAAAGTCCTGCAAACATTAGGAATCAATGACCTGAAGAATAGAAAAATAGGCCAGCTTTCTGGAGGCCAACAGCAGCGGGTTTTCGTCGCTAAAGCCGTAGTAGGAGATCCGAGGCTACTGATACTGGACGAGCCGACTAGCGGCGTCGACGCCCATTCCAAAAACGATTTCTACGCGATGCTCGAAAAACTCAATCATGATATGGGAATCACTATCATTCTGTCCTCCCACGACATCGCAACTGTAACGAAGCTAGCTAACAGGGTCGCCTGCATCAACACATCACTATTCTTCTGCGGGCCGACTTCCGAATTTGCTTCTAGCCCTGTAATCTCAAATGTCTATGGTTATCCAGTGGAGTTGATGCGTCATGTCGACCACCCTTGACCTATTCCTTTCACTGCTCGCGGCGCGTTTTGTCCAGTACGCGTTCGTAATGGGGGTCATCATCGGCATCCTCAGCTCGATCCTCAGCATCTTCATCGTTCTCAAGAGGCTGTCACTAATTGGCGATGGACTTTCTCACACGGCATTCGGCGGATTGTCTCTCGGTTATTTCCTTAGCGTCGTATACTTTGTCGATATCGCGCCTATATGGGCGGGAACCGTCGTCGTCGTTCTTGGTTCTATTGGGATAACGAAGGCGATCCGATCAACAAAGATTTCGGGGGACGCGGCCGTCGCTCTCTTTCTCCAGCTCGGTCTCGCGTCGGGCATCATGCTGCTGAGTATTTCACGGGGCTTCGGCTTCAATGTGGAAACCCTGCTCTTCGGTGACATACTACTCGTTAATCTAGACCAGATATACGTGGCGCTTGGAGTCCTTGCAGCGACTCTAGCCCTGATATTCATCTTCTACAAAGAACTCGTCTACACGACTTTTGACGAGATCCAAGCGCGAGCTTCCGGGATAAGGACATGGGTTTTCGATTACATGATTAGCATAGTCGCAGGCATCGCGGTAATAGCTTCCATCCCAATTGTCGGGGTCCTAGTCATCTCAGCCTTGCTTGTTCTACCTGCACTGACCAGTATTCAGATAGCAAGATCGTTTAAGCAGACAGTGATACTCTCCCCCATCTTCGGACTCATCAGCGTCGTTCTAGGGCTCTTGTTATCTTTGATAATCAACTCCGCAGCAGGAGCAACGATCGTCGTTGTCGGACTCTTGATATTCGCAATAGTCCTTGGATTGAGTAAATTCAATAGGGCTACGATTTCCCGCGGGAACAGGATGGTTGTACGATAGTATGAGGAAACCAGCTTCAACAAGATTTGCGATGACTAATAAGAGCGTTGTCTGCAGTAGACAAAATGCGATTGCAGTATGGCAATAGTTAGCCTGTCATTTCCGGATCAGATGATCAAGGACTTGGATCAGATCCAGGATACCGGCGGTTTCGCGGGAAGGTCGGAGCTAGTCAGAGCTGCGATTCGGCTCTTGATTGATGATCGAAAAGAGAAGGATTCACTGCTGGGCCACGTGAATGCTGTCGTCGTGGTCACTCACGATGAGTCGAACGAGGCGCCGATCACGAAACTGAAGCATGAGTTTGAAGACATCGTGAAGACGCACATACACAACAAGATCAGCCATGGAAACTGCGTAGAACTTTTCCTCGTCGAGGGTGAGGGGAAGAAGGTCGCGAGCATGACGAAAGCGTTTCAGAGAGAAGAGAAGATGAAGAGCGTCAAGCTCATTGTGATATAGAATGCTTACAATGCTGAGGGCTTTCAAATGATTAAGGGAATGCATGGTTTGTTCTACACTCCGAATGCCGAGGAGGTCCGTGCATTTATTCGGGACAAACTAGGTTTTGTGCATAATGACGCAGGCGAGGGTTGGCTCGTTTTCGATATGCCGGAGGCAGATTTGGGCGTTCATCCCTCCGACAAGGCTTACTATTCGATCTCTTTCTATTGCGACGACATACAGAAGACTGTCGAAGATCTCAAGTCACGCGGCGTCGAGTTCTCTTCGGGTATCACTGAAGAAGAATGGGGCCTGCTGACTCACTTTCGAATGCCAAGAAACTTGGAGGTTGAGCTTTACCAGCCAAAGTATCACAAGCGCGTCCCTCGAAAAACGCCCAAAGCGCGTGCCCACCCTAGGACTCAGCCACGCAAGAGAAAGACAAGACGGTAGTTGCGTAATTCCTGAATTGTTTTCCAGAACAATTATATCCACTTGTCGTCCCCGGCAACCTGCGGACCCATCTTGTTGAAGACTGAAGCGGCACTGTATGACAGCATGTCAAGGGGTCAAGTGGACCCTTCAAAGTGGAAGATTCTGGGCTTCCCTATGGGGAACGGTGAGAATTGGACCTGGGAGGAGCCGAGGGCGAGATTCGAAACCAAGAACGGAGGCTTGAGTGTGACGGTGGACCCGTTCACACGGAAGCATGATCATGTTCACATGTTTGACGATCCCAAGCAGCTCTATGGGTCTACAAACACACTCCCCGTGTCCAGAGACGGGGTAACGATGTTCGAGGTGGAGATGGGGGCCGAGACCTACCACGGTAATGCCGATGACCTTCGAGACGGATTTGCGGGGTTTAATGTCATGGATTTCTCAACCGGTATGATCTTCGACTTCATTTCGACCGGACGCAAAATTGGGGCGATCTATGAGCGGTTGTTGATTCCAGGCCTGACTGATGAGAAGACCGCCTTCACGTATTTGATCGAATCACCATTCTCGGGGGTCCACACTGAACCCGGCAAAGTTCACCATTATTCTGTCAGACTCGATGCGGCAAGAAGAACGGCAGAGTGGCATGTCGATGAAAGACCGTTCTTCAAGGCCGAAGGAATACCGGTCTCGCTAGGCGAGATAACGCTCGGGTTCGGATTGTTCACTCTCAAGCCTATCGACCCTTCGAAAGGGAGCGTCTCCGTTCACGGGCAAGGCGCGACGGGAATCTGGAAGAACTTCCAGTACTCCTTCGTCTAAACCTCTGTGAGAGGAAAACCAAGAATCTCTAGTCGGCGGTCAAACGCGCCTGACCCTGAATGGTAGACGAGACCATTCACTAGATCTCGTGAAGGTCTAGGACCCGTAGAGCCTGCTTCGACCCACCAAGTCGGTGAGGATGGGCATCAAGTCTAATCCTCGTATTCTTCCGAGGTTTCCCCGGCTGGCGCTGGCCTCGCTTAGTTTGAGGACTCTGCTTGCCGGTACGTCTGGTCCCGCGATTACTACTGGGACGGGGTCTCCAGTGTGGAATCCGTATCCAACAGGTGTCGCGTGGTCGGATGTGAGCGCGACGTAGTTGGCGCCGATGTCCACCTCGTCGATCACGTGTCCCACCAGGGTATCGACCTCTTCGAGGGCTCGGACTTTGCCTTTGAAATCCGCGTCGTGGCCCGCGATGTCCGGGGCTTTTACGTGCACGACCACGAAGTTCTTGTCCTTGGCCCCCTCGATTACGGCCTTCGCCTTAGCCTCATAGTCTGTCTTTATGCTGCCAGTCGCTCCTCTGACGTCAATAACATCGATACCTGCGGCGCTTGCGATGCCCTTGATGAGGGCTGTTCCTGAGATGCATGCGCCTCGGAGATCAAACATTGACTTGAAGCTAGGGAGCGAAGGACGTGTCCCTGCACCTCTTGTCAATACAATGTTTGCTGGCTTCTCGCCATCGTTTGCGCGTTCCAGATTGAGCGGATGCTCTCTAAGAGCTTCGTGCGATCTCTTTACAAACTCGTTGACCGCCGCTGCGGTTCTCTTCGCTTCCTCCGAGCCGTCGGTAGCTCTGGATATCACAAGTTTCAGTCCTTCCTCCTGAGGATCAGTATCAGTTACATTTCTCGAGAGTTTCTCCCCTCTGAGAACTAGTACTGCTCTGTGATCGACGGTTGGCTTGAAGATGGTCTTGATTCCAGGAACGCTCTCGACTTTGATTTCGCTTACAGACTTTGCGAGTTTCGACGCGCCCTTACGGATTCTTCCCGCGCGTCTATCTTCTACGCGGAAGTCGTCGTCTACGGTTGCGAAATTGGCTCGGAATGCAATGTCGTTGGGTCCTAGGTCTATGCCTGCGCCTAGTGC
>Ga0137390_10004772_pt1 | contig 11344 bp, 13 predicted proteins | sample 15con2h24AmetaG_FD_104937 | JGI IMG/M metagenome (GOLD analysis project Ga0137390, IMG submission 104937) | Vadose zone soil microbial communities from Angelo Coast Range Reserve, California, USA - 15con2h2.4A metaG | ecosystem: Environmental > Terrestrial > Soil > Vadose zone > Saprolite... | reverse complement strand
GACTTTCGTTTGCACTAGATTGTGGTTTTCGTCTGCACTGGCATTACCATTTGTCAGAATCATTTTCAAGAGTCGAAAGTATCCTGGTCGCCAGAGGTTCCTTGACGACGACGTGCTGTATCTTTGTAAAAAGATTGAGTACGTCTGACTGATAAAGCCGCTTGTAGAGCCGGGAAGATATCTTCCCAAACATGGTTTTATTACAGACAGTATGATTCGTATCATCAAGTGTGACGCTGAGGGTTGCACAAAACCACAACTCACGTTTGATCGCAAGGAAGAACAGCAATTTTTCGCAAAACCGGAGAACACCTGGGTGACTGGCATGCGTCTTGTCCAAACCGCGGATGGTCGCCAGTTTATGTATTGCTCGGATGAGTGTGAAGTAAAAGGTGCAGCGACCGGCAAGCATAACCTTCCGGAGCCGAAGAAGATTATCGAGACTGGCAATGCGGCAGCAGTGGCCGCGGCGGCAAAGCTAGCAGAGGCTCGCACAGCGGCCGAGAAGGCCGTTCGTGAAGGCACTGGCGGCACCATTCAGATCACAAACTAATGGTCCCCATAGAAGCCACCGCGCCGCAACCCACACCACAGGTTCGTATTCTGCGGTTCACCGGCAAAATTTCGTGGGAAGGTCAGAGTAATGGCCTTCCTGAAGAAATTTATGCGTTCGAAGCTTATGATGCAAGCCTTCCATCGCAGGCCGTAACCCAAATCATTGAGAAGAGTCTCTCATTGATGAAACATCTCGGTGGGATGGCAGTGCAACGTAACCAAGGCGCTCTTATTGACCCTCAAGCAACGATTTTAGATCGCATATTTGTTCCCTGGCATTGGATTGTTTACGTTCATCCGGAAATCATGGTGCTTGGAGCTAGTATGCCCATCCCAGATGAAGCCGGTGTGGAACGTTTACCGAACGGAACACAGGCCCTCAAAAACTAGGAGACGTGATTTGTCCTTAACCTTTGGAGAGTTAGAATGATCGTCGTTGGACTGGATTTAGAAACAACAGGACTCAACAAGGTCGCTGATAGACCAATAGAAGCGTGTGTGACTTTGTGGACTACAAATTTTCATCGTAGTCTTGATTCTCGTTCTCTTCTTATCCAGTCCGACGGAGTTAAGATTCCCGCCGAAGTTACTGAGAAGACCGGCATCACGCAATCAATGGTTGACAAGTTTGGTTATACGCCAAGCGAAGCCTATGAGGAAGTGGTTAATTGGATAGAACGCTCAGAAGCGATAGTAGCATTCAATGGCCGTCGATTTGATCTTCCGATATGTAAGAATTGGGCATCTCGTCTAGGCTTCAAGTTTCCTGAAAGACCAATAATTGACCCATTCGCTGACCTGCCGATGCCGGGACAAGAACTGATTACGATGTGCGCGAAGAAAGGCATTTTCTACAGCACGCATGAAGCTGGCGCCGACGTGGGCGCAATGCTTGCTCTTATGAGTAAGTTTGATTTCCCGTTGGTATGGGAAAGATCGCAGAGCCCGGTCCTGGTGATTCGTTCGATGCAAGGCCGGAATGAGAATGAAAAAGTTAAGAAGCACAAGTTCCGCTGGAACCCCGACAGGAAGATTTGGTGGAAAGCTGTAAAAGAAATTGACCTTCCCACGTTATCAAAACAAGTGAACAACGAGTTTGGTCTAGAACAGCTTGACCTGAATCCTGAAGATATGGAGACAGACGGATAATTAAAGGAGAAAACATGCAAATTTCACAAGGTAAGATATTTGAAAAACCAACAGGCGGAACATACATCGGCACAGTCATTGACTTGGTCGACATGCCTGCCGCAAAGGACCCACGCACCGGTCAGCCAGCTTTGGTGATTGTGGCTGGCGTAGCAGTTCCAGCAAAGGATAAAGTCCGTATTCAGTGGGTGCTTGCGTATGAAAACAACGCACCTTACCTGGATAAGGAAGGCGCGTCAATGACGATTACAGGTTTTTACAATGCTGTGATCGCTCCGAAATCGAAGTTGAGTAAAGCGCTTGTTGGAATTCTCAGTGGACAAGTGCCAGTCATTCAAGCGACGGAGCAATTGGAGCAGCTTGTGCTCGGCCGTTCAAACCGCTTGATGATTACTCAGGAACCCGATCAACGAAATCCGAACGAACTTTTCAGCAACATCGTCGGCATCCTTCCGCTCAATCCAGGCCAGAACCCGGTGCCAGTGCCACAAGGTTTTGTTCGCGCGAAGTTCCGCACGAAGCAAGTGGCGGGACCACAAGGCACACCTGTGGCTACATACCCAACTCGTGAAGCGGCTACTGCCGCTACCACGCCGGGCGGCAACAACGTCAGTTTGGCTCGCCCGCCCCAGACAGTCCCAGGCCCAGAAGCATTCTAAGTTTCCCTCGGCGGTGACACCTACCTAAAGTGGTGTGGCAGGTCGGAGAGAACGGCCTAATTTTCTTCCCGAGGTATAATGACTAATTTTCGTGAGATAGCCGAACCGCTAGCTAAGATGGGCGTGCCAATGACGCCAGTGCGACCGGGCACCAAACGAGCCTTCCTTCCGGACTTCCCTACCACTGCGACAACTGACCTTGATCAAATTTACGTTTGGGATGCGCAATACCCAGACCATAATGGTGCCTGCGTTGCTCGTGCTGAGCCCGGCGGCGTCTTCTTTTGGGAAGTAGATTCTGCGGATGTTTTGCCTCGTATTAAAAACGACACCGGCCACGACGTGCTTTCAGAGATCAACACTTTCCGTGTTCGTTCACGCCCGGGCCGTGGTCACTTTTATTTTCGTCACACTCCTGCCACAATCGGAACATTGCCGAATCTTTCTCAAACTTATGTAATCGGGCAAGACTGGTCGCTGCGCACAAATCGCGAGTATGTTGTGGCACCGGGCAGCATCCATCCGGATACTGGCAAACTCTATGAGGTATTAAATCCTGGAACACCGATTGCGGACGCACCACAGTGGTTGATTGACTGGCTGCTCACGCAGAAAGTTCAAAAGCACAGCGCCCCACAAGGCGCTAGTACACTTGAGACCGTTCGTAATGCGGCCGGTCGCATCCCTCACGGCAGTATTCATGGCTGGATGCTTACGCAAGCGGGCAAGCTGCGCCAACAAGGTTTGACCCAAGACGAGATCGAGCCGATTCTCCTGCGCCTTACGCATGAAAATTGTGAGTCGCCAATCGATGACGCGAAAGTCGCACAAATGGCGAAATCGATTTGTATTTACGAACCGGGCCGTGATACTTCTCTCATTTTGAATCAAGCTATTCCGCAGCCGCCTTCCCCGGTTGAGTCCGAGGAAGAAATCGATTTCTCAGAAGCTGAGTATCCGGTATTTCCGAAATGGGTTATGCAGGGCACCAGTATTTATGAAGGTTTTGTTAAACCATACTGTGTAAAGAACAGTCGCATCGATTACTTCATGTGGATGCCGACGGCTGTTATGATGATGAATTACTTAGGCACCAAGGTGAAAGTGCCATTCAAGTCATGGAAGCCTTCATTCTACCTTGTGTTCATTGGTGAGAAGGGTCGCGCACATAAGTCATCCTCTATCAAAGATGGTATGAAATTTCTTGAGTATGCGTCCGTGTTGCGCATGTACACGAAAGAAGAGAAAGCGGCTGAAGGTGCATCGCTTGTATGGGAAGTTGGTTCGCCGGAAGGTCTCGGCACCGACATGCAGCGTACTAATTGCAAAAACGCGATTCTGTTTTATGATGAGCTATCGTCTTTGGTTTCGAAGGCGGGCATCGAAGGCAGCGGTATGAGTGGCGCGTTGCTCAAGATGTATGAATCGAACGCTTTCGCCAACAGCATCAAGAATAAGAAAGACACATTCAGTTTGGCGCCGAACGATTACGTTACTACGCTTATTACAGCAACAACGGATAAGCGTTTCCTCGATCTATGGGGGAAGTTTAGTGGCAGCGATACAGGCATGAAGGACCGCTTCACATTCATTTACCAACCAAAAGAGCTGCCGGACGAGAAACTGGAAGAGGTCGCGCCATACCAAGAAGCTGCGCTTGTAACAAAGAAATTGATCGATAAGGCCGTGAGTCAAGGCACGTACAAGTTTTTTGATCAAACACCTTTTCTGGAAATGATCAAGATCAAGGAAAAAGATGGCGAGTCTAAGTACAATGGGCGGCAGGAAATACGCGCAGAAAAATGGGCATTGTACTTTGCCATTGATTTAGGACTCGGCGAGATAGATGAGGATTGTGTTGAGCGCGGCATCGCAATTTCCCGCTACGAGCATGAAGTCAAAGAGTATTTGAAAACGTATGCGGCGCAGACGTTCCAAGCAAGCATCCAGATTAAGATCATGCGCATGGTAAAACAGCGCGGAGACGAGGGCTCTATACGCTACCAAGATTTGGAAAAACTTTTGCATGGTGTGGCAACGTATGGTACCGACGTGTGGAACAAATCGATCAACGGGCTTGTAGTTTCTGGATATCTCGCAATGGCGGGCACAGGTCGCAAAGGCAGCCCTCTTACTGTGAACATGCTTCGTGATCTGAAATTCAGCGATGAGTAAACTTTAATGAAAACACAAAAAATAAGTAACAAGTGGTTGCTTGAAGAATTTGAGAGACTTAATGAGAGGTTCTTTGATTGTAAGATTCATCACATCAGGCTCGCATTTCGACCTCTCAAAGGGAAGCAAGGAGTCTGGAATCCCCAAGAACGTTTGATTTTAATAAATAGCAATTTGATTCCGACAGGGGTGGATTTCATCACGATCACATTGTTGCATGAAATGTGTCATGCGGCTTTAGAGTGCAATAGAGAATATGTAGGATATCCCTCTGATGACGGACATGGGACTTTATTTCAAGGTGAAATTTGTCGTTTGATCAAAGCAGGAGCATACGACGGGCTTCTATGAAGCTGGAACTTCATCTCGACTTCGAATCGCGAGCACCATTTTCGCCGAGCGATATAGGTTTGCATAACTACATTTTCTCGCCAAAGATGGAGCCACTATTTCTTTGGTATCGTCCAGGCGCGTGGGTTAAATCTCGTTTCGACTACGATTGGAAGGCCGATGCAAAATGCTGGCACATGTGGGAGGAGTCGCTTGAGCTATTCTCGGAAGGACTCAAGACACCAGCCGACTTGGATATGTACCTTCGTGACCCGGAAGTAATGCTGGTCGCGTATAACAGCGCGTTCGAACGCTACATGCTACAACGTCTTGGTTATACTATTCCGGTTGATCGCTTTATTGACCCTCAAGTCTATGGTCGCTATCTTTCACTTCCGGCCAGTCTGGACGTGCAGTGTGAAGTTCTCGATGTTCCTGAACATCTTTCCAAAATGAAGCGTGGCAAAGAATTAGTAAAGTTGTTTTGCGAGAAGGTCGTCATTAAGGCAACTAGAAAGCGAGAAACCACTGAATTTTACAATGACTGGAACTCGCATCCGGCTGAGTGGCAGGAATTTCTCGAGTACGGTCGTCAAGACGTAATCGCCGAAGCTGAGCTACTTCGTCGCGAGCGTATTCTTGGTGCGTACCCGTTGCCTGAGACAGAACAGCGTTTATGGCTTCTCGACCAAAAGGTGAATGATCGTGGGATGCCTTTAGATGTGGACTTCGTCTCGAAGATGTACTCGCTTGCTATCCGCGCGAAAGAAGAAGCTAAGAAGAATTTTGAAGAGTTCACTGGCGTAGCGAATGCCAACTCACCGGCTCAGGTTAAGAAATGGGCAGCAGCACAAGGCTATCCTTATCCATCGCTCAACAAAGATATCGTCACCAGCGCACTCAAAGACCCAGAAATCCAGTTGACTGATGCGTGCCGGAAGGCATTACAAATGCGCCGCGAGGCTGCCAGTACGAGCTACCAGAAGCTTGGTAAGATGCTGGAAGCAGTCTCACTGGACAAGATGCTTCGCTGCCAATTTATTTTCATGGGCTCTAGCCGTTGCGGCCGTTGGACAGGAAATGCTGTGCAATTGCAGAACATGGCACGTCCCGGTGTGATCGAAGTGAAGGACGAGACTGGCAAGGTAATCGCGAAGTATGATTTCGAAAGTCAGAAGGTCGTCAAGGAAGCTCGTGCAATGATTTATGCGAATGACTATGAGGCTATCAAAAAGAAGTATGGTACAGTATTGCTTGTGGTCAAGAATCTTATCCGTACGGTGTTTGTCACAATATGAGTATAGAACGTTCTTTACCATTTCCAGAAGAGATTCCGATGAAGGCATTTTATCTTTATCAAATGCCATGTTCTAGCGGAGTTTATAGGCTTGCATGGAAACGTGACAGTGAGTATTTTGCCTATGTTGGCTCGGCGATGAATCTTCGCGTGCGAATTTTCACGCATTTTCAAGGGCCTTTTGCGCGTTTTATGACCGTTTCTAAAACACGAGTCACAATTGAGGCATGGGTGTTGCCTAACAATTTTTGGTTTGCTACGCAAAGAGGTTTTACAGCAAAGATACGCCCCATAGAAGAATACTGGATTAAAGAAAGCAATGAAAAAGGGTTTGTAATGATGAATGTGCAATATAATCATGCGATGGACTCAAGACTTAAGGACCCGGAGTTTATCACGTTTTGAATGTCTCATACATAAGTTGGCGTTGTAACGAAGTGTTGATGGCGTGGACTGACCGCGGGCTGTGGCGTTGGACTAGCTTTGCTCACCCATTGAAGCATGTTTTTTACGAGATCAAAGACAATTAATTGTGGGAGTGGATGTGAGAAGCAAATTCAAGCATTTATACAGTACTTGGAACGACGAGTATAAAACTGGAATGAATATCTATCAAATTGCGAAAAAGTATGTTTCTCATCCCGAGACAGTTCGTCAAGGAATTCATAAGGCAGGCGGTATTACAGGAAGACGTGCGAGAAAATATTTTCATAGCACCGGTCGGGAGCGCCAGCTAATGTCCTCTTTCGGTGTTTCTTATTCCGATATGATTCGTATGTATTACATTCAAAATCGCCGCTGTTTGTGGTGTTTAGCTATTCTCCCCAACGACCCTCTTGATTGCGTAGTTGATCATATCGGCGGACGAAAGACTTCAGGAGATCGTAAAAAAGTTCGTGGTTTGTGTTGTGCTTCTGAGCATTGTAATCGCATCGCAGAGATGATTGAGCGCGGACAGTTTATTGAGAGTGGTGTACTCGTGGAATTTATCAACCATGTAAAGCACGTCATTAAAGAAAATGAGGGCGTGTTATTGTGATAGGAGAAGCAGCGATGAGTATGCGTTTTAACGTCTGCGATCTTTAACGCAATTGAGACGCGTGTTGGCGCGTGGCTGGCATGCTGCCCTGACCTGCTCAAAGTCTTCGAGCCGTGGACAGACCCACGTGGTAAGCACAAGCCAAATGGCAAGTGCCCGTATCTTTCATTCGGTAGCAAGATGTACAGCACGCCGTTCGAATCTCTCTATGCTGACTACGAAGGTTGGAATGGTCCGGAGCGCAAGGGTGAAGCAAAACGTCAGCGTCAAGTTGCGAAGCCGGGCGTGCTTGGCGCCATTTATCGTTTGTCTGGTGGTGAATTGAGAGTCGTTACAAAAGACGGCCTCACGTACAAAATTAAGACCGGGCTGTGGGATTACGCGGATAAAATGGGCGTCGAAATGACACAGAAGCAAGCATACGATGTTGTGCGAATCTTTCGTGACTCATATCCGGAAATTTGCGATCCGAAGTTTGGTATTTGGAAGCTTCTCGAGATCGCAGTGGCAGAAGTGATGCATCCAAGTCACCCGAATACCATTCGCACAATTGGTCCGGATGGCTGTGTTGTGATCGACCGTCTCAATATTGATGGGCGTCACCCGATGATGCGCATGCGCCTACCAAGCGGTCGCTATTTGCACTACTTGGATGCGCGCTTGGAAGAGACCTTGATGCCATGGAAAAGCGTGGACGAGGATGGCAACGATGTTGATGTTTATCGCGACAGCCTGATTTATGGTGGCATGAATCAGAAAACGAAGCAGTGGGATGCTGGCATCACGACCCATGGTGGCAAGCTTTTTGAAAATTTGGTTCAAGGAATCGCGCGCGATATCCTGGGCGCGAAATTGCTTGATTTTGAAGAGGCAGGGATGCCAGTTCATGGCCACGTTCATGACGAGGGAATTACGATTGTCGAGGATGATTTGCTTTCACCGACCGTGCACGACATGGTTGAGATCATGAGCACACCAATGTCTTGGGCGCCGACTTTGCTTCTGGGAGCAGATGGGTACGAGGACCCATATTATCATAAATAAGACTTGACATAGCTTCTGTCTTGTGTTAAACTACTAAATGGAGGTTCACCGTGAAGAAACTACTCTTGACTGCCTTTGTGATGGTCCAAAGTCTCATCATGTACTCTGTGATGTTAGGCCCAGGACCGACACCGGAGACGGTTCTGGCGCATGCTCTCACAGAGAATGATATCAGAAATCAGATCGCGCAAGAACAAAAGCAAATACAATACGACGTGGCTGAGGAAGTGGCCGCTAAAGTAATGAAGCACCACGGCTGTAATGATGAGTTTGCTGAACTAGCTGGACACGCTGCTGTAGATGAACGCATCCCGGCTCGACTGATCGCCGCCGTGATGGTTATAGAAAGTACGTGCAACGCAAAAGCGATCTCGCGTGCAGATGGTATTGGTCTGATGCAAGTCGTGCCTCGAATATGGCATATCCAGAGAAACAAACTTTTGGACCCGGCATTCAACATTCGGTTTGCTACCAGTCGCATTCTGGCGCCGTTTGTACGTGTGTATGGCATCCGGGAAGGTCTGCATCACTACAATGGGATGGGAGTCGGCTGCTCGGCTTGCTCAGAGGATTACCCGGAACGCGTCATGCGAATCGCAGGATACACGACATGATAATCTACGACCCACCATCAGGTTGGCAATATGGATTCCCAAAGGCATATAATCCTCTTCCCGGAGAAACCTTAGCTGACACTCTTCGTCGCGACGGGTATCCACAAAAGGAAATTGATTGGGGCGCCGATCAGCATGTTTGTTTCCTTGGGCCACAGGCTGAACTCGATGCTTTGGATTTTGGACTTGACAAAAAAGACAAATCGTGATATAGTACTAGGAAGATCGTAGGAGAAATATGAGTAAGTTGAAAATTCAGCACGACTTGCAATCACTTGGCAAGGATGAAGCTGCGCAATACCTTCGTGAAATTAGCGATTTCTTGGGTCTGGACCCTGATCTAAATGCATTCGATTTGATTTGGATGCCGAATCCGACCGGTCAAGGTCAAACGTTATGCGTGTATGCGCGCCGAGGCACCTGCGAGTTGCTTCGTGCCAAGCACGAGATCGAAATCCTTGATCAAAACGAAGGCCTTGTCGAAGGGTCGTATGTGGTTCGCGTAAAAGGTCGAAATATGGCGGGTCGCGTTGAAATCGCTATTGGCTCGCGCTCTTTGGAAGGGCTCAAAGGCCGAGATCGAGACGACGCCATTATGACCGCGTCGACTCGCGCCTTACAACGCTTGACGATGCAGTTCACCGGCCTGGGCATCCTTTCGGAAAGTGAAGTGGTCTCAGTGATGGGCCAGCCTGTCAACCCGGCCGCGGATGTGAAGCTGGCAGGAAGTGCGATGGTAATCCCACCGATGCCTTCTGTAGCCCCTAACAATGCGCCAGGGAAGCCCGTAGCGGCGCCAGAAATGCTTCCGGTGTCTCAGGACCCCAAGACCCAGGCGCAGGTTGCGGCTGTTATCGCGATTCGCGATGCCGAGAAGATCGGCAAAGAAGCGGACATTAAACCGGACGTTCCAATCCCTGCGGTGGCAGCAACTCCTGTCGAATCAACGACTTCTGACGGACAAGAAGCGGACAAAGAACCGGCAAAAACATCGGCAAGAAAGCCTCGAAAGACAAAAACCGTCACTTTGGACGTGGAGCCCGAGGTCGTTAATCAGTCTGTGCCAGCACAAGCAAATTCTGCTGTACCAACGCAAGTAAATTCTGTTGCAAGTCAACCCACAGTTGTACAAACAAGTCCGCCAAGTCAACCTATAAGTGTACAAACGAGTTCCCCAAGCGCGCCCCCAAGCACTCCAGCACCGGCGCAGCCTGTAGAGGTTGCGCCTACCGGGATGCCATCGGTTGAGCAGATGGCAGACTATCGCCTTCGTGTCTCAGTCTTCACGAAAGAGCTACCGCCAAGCAAGAATGGCGAGTACGGCTCCGTACAGCGCATGCGCGCGTTTATCACGCGTTGGAACAACGGAACATCACCGGCGGCTCTTTCGGTCAAGCAGTGGGAAGATCAGATTGCATTTTTTAATCAGTTCACAACGACGAACGGCATCAAAGGTTTGATCGCGTACATTGGCGACTACCTAGGCGACAACAAATAAGTGGGCAGTCTCCTAAATTCCGAACAATTAGTCGGCGTTAAATCAGTTGAAGGCAATCATGTAATGATTGCCGGTCCTGGTGCCGGAAAAACGCGCGTGCTCGTGGAGCGTTATCTTGGCATGAGAATGTCGGGCATCCCTGACAAGGATATTCTGAATCTCACTTTTACAAACGCGGCCGCCACCGAAATGGCCGAGCGTGTTGGTCTACTTAACGCAGAGGACGTTTTCCGTACCTTCCATTCGTTCTGTCTCGAGTTTTTGAAGAAAGAGCGACAGCATCTTCCGTTCAAAACATGCCTCACCATCTTGCCGGTCAGGGGTGAGCAAGGTCTGCTTATCAAGGAATTGAAGCGCATTTATCATCCGATCACATCCACTAGCCTGTTGTATGATCACATCACGACATGGAAGGCGCAGAATGTTAGTCCCGACCAAGCATTGGAAGAATCGGGTGACAGTGTCGAGTATTTTTACGCGCTAGCGTATCGCGATTACGAGATCAAATGCCGTCAGCAAGGCTGGCTTGATTTTGATTCGCAGATGAAAGAAACCGTAGCACTTTTGGAGGCGAATGATGCTTTACGAGCACGATATCAGCGAAAGTACCTTGCTATCGATGAGTGCCAAGATACCGATACGACTCAGTTCCGACTTCTCAAGCTGCTCTATGGTGGAAATGTTTTCGCAGTTGGAGACGAAAATCAACTTATTTACGAATGGCGTTCCGCTGTTGCCGGAAACCTCACAAATTTTTCGCAAGCATTCCCCGGAGCCCGGACGCTCTATCTTGGCACTAACTACCGTTCTACCCAAAAATTGGTCGACTTCTTCCGTAAAATCCTACCGGTTGATAACGGCCTAGCCTCACACATGGTCTCAGGCCGGGGCGCGGCCGGGTCCGACCCTCGCTTCGTCCACTATAATCTTGGTGAAGATCAGGAAGCAAACGAAGTCTTAGATCAGATCACGAGCCGCGGTATT
>Ga0137390_10004771_pt1 | contig 11344 bp, 10 predicted proteins | sample 15con2h24AmetaG_FD_104937 | JGI IMG/M metagenome (GOLD analysis project Ga0137390, IMG submission 104937) | Vadose zone soil microbial communities from Angelo Coast Range Reserve, California, USA - 15con2h2.4A metaG | ecosystem: Environmental > Terrestrial > Soil > Vadose zone > Saprolite... | reverse complement strand
GGATAGGCGTGATCTGCAGGCTGATCGCCGCGACATCCATCACGATCAGAAAGATATAGCCCATGATCGCAAGGACCGCCGGCATGATCGTAAGGACATCCGGAAAGACAAGAAAGACATTCGGCACGACAAGCAAGATAAGTAGGCACCAATCAACAAAGAAGCCCCGGGCTAATCCGGGGCTTTTTGCTATGCTTAGCCGCGAATCAACGCGAATTACAGAAGCTCAGGGATTTTGAATTTCTACGGTCGATGCGGTTGATTTTGTCTCAAGAGAATTCCCTGTGTCGGAGTCTTCAATTCTTGTGATTACCGCGATTTTGGCAACTTTCTAATTCACTGAGACTTGCCGGCCTGCGCCTCGCTCAAAGCATGATCAAGCAACAAGCGCAGATTTTCCGCGGTTAGCACGCCTTCCACTTCCTGTCCGTTGACGAACATGGTGGGAGTCGCGCTCACGCCCAGGGACTTGCCTTCTGCAAGTGATGAATGGACCCTGCTTTCATCTTGTGCGGCGATGCATGCCTGCAGAGCATCTTCTTTTACCTGATGTTTGGCGGCGGAATTCTTTGCCATGGCATCCAACGCGGCTGCGTCAATTTGACCCGGAGCTTTGATCACTTTGGCGCTTACTTCCTGCTGCCGAGTGTGGACATAATCAGAAAAATCCCAGTAGGCGGCAAGGTCCTGATCGGCAAGGCAGTGGGCGTCCACGGCTGCACGCATTGCCCAGGGGTGCGCATCGAGTATGGGAAAGTCCTTCATCACGATCTTCACGCGATCGCGATAGTTGTTCATCACTTCATTCATCAAGGTAACGTACATGCGCGAACAGAAAGGACATTCGAAATCGTCATAGACGACCAAAGTCACAGGCCCGTTTGGGGCGCCCCGAAATGGCCGGCCACGGGGGTCAATCTTGCGCATGTTCGCCGCATACGGATCTTCGCGAAGATCGATTTCCGTGACGTACAGCAGCTTGCTTCCATCCCCGGCGATCAGGAAATTGACTGCCTTCTTCATGCCATTGGCTTCAATGGTGACGGGAAGATTCTCGTATCCGGCAAAGTTGCTGGGGCTACGCGCTCCGACCGTGACCTGTGCGTTTGGCGGAGCTTCCGTGTAGGCCCGCACCTGACGCTCAATGCGCTGGTTTAAATCCGGGGAAGCGGATTTGTGGGCTTGTGCCAGCGCAATTACGGGAAGCAAAAACATGAGAGCGGTGAGCAATGTGGTTTTCATGTGCGATCGTCTTCATTCTAGCTTTTCGGGAATTATTTGTCGGCGGCAGTGAGAGGAAACTTTAGATTAGTTGTTTTGCCAGGAGACCTGAGCCATAGTGAATCCAGCTCCCAGGAGTGAACTGAAATGATCTTTGAAAAACTAAAGTTTATGGCGATAAGCGGGGCATACCCGGCCCACGCTGTTGCCTAAGTAGTAATCGATTCGTATTTCGGAAGGTAGGCGCGCACAAAACGCGCCTGCCGTCGAGATCGGCGTCAAGGGCGGCAGAGAAGGCACTCTTACCGCTGATGAACGCAGATAGACGCTGATTAAGGATGGATTGGCGAGTGCGGTTCATTTGAAATGCGTTCCTTGGGATGTTTTGAGCTAAGTCCTTTAGGCTTTGGGATGCGAGGGATGGGGTAGGGGTGTGGGGTAGGTTGTTAAATGGTAAAGGCCTTTGATTCGTCATGCCGAGCTTCGTTCATGAGGAAGCGATTTCTTCAGCTGCGAACAGGGGTGAGACCTTGTGTCCTGTAGCCGACTGCCTAAGCACAAGATCCCTCCGTCCTACTCACACGCTGAAGAAAACGCGCGTTCGTTTTACGGACGTCGGGATGACGTCAGTTTACTGTCATCGAAAATTTCCTGACGCCGCATCGTCACCATGAGCATCTGCAATCACTTGATCGGCGCATCCGGGTGACGATCCCAAGAAGCGAAACACTTTTAGGCGAACGCCGCTGCGCCGCAGACCCATCACGGATGAAAGACATCCGCCATCGGTGCCGCGCCAGCCGCCGCTCCCGGAAATGATCTGGCGCCCAGCGCAACCAATATCGTGCGCAGCACATTCTGGTGCTGATAAAAGAAGTTTGATTTAAAGCCGCGCCGCACCTTGGGTCCAATGACGACGGCGGCAATCCGGCCGCCACCGTGCGCGGCGTCCGCGAAGTTTCCTTCGTCAAAGAGGATGATCAGAATCCCATCAGTTTTGAAAACAGGGTTCGCGATCAGCGGAGCAATGTGTGCTCTCAGCCAATTATCTGCCGCCTTCAGCTTCTGCGCGTCCGTACACGTCACAAGTCCAGCAGGGCAATTATGTGCATCATTTTGGATGTTTGGAATTACAAGGGAAAAGTCCGGCAGGTGATTGTTGGCCAGGTCGGAGGAAAAATGCGAGAACGGAACCAGGTTCAACCTCTCGACCCTGCTGTTCACCACATCAGAAAAATAGGAAACAGGGTAGTGGTGGCGGACATAAGGAAATACGTCGCCGCCAACGTATCCGACGGCGGGCAGGTTCTCCGCATAGCCTTTCCAGGTTTTTCCGGCCGTGAGTAGGTGGCGAACAATGTTGTCAGCCGTTACGGTTGCATTGCTTGCGTCGTTGTTGGTGATGATCTGGCCCGCTGTCAGCTCGAAGTAGTTGCCGATCGATGGATGCGTGTTGGCATAAAACTGTGTGGCCAGCGCGTATGTCTTGGCAAGTGAATTGAAATACGGCATGGCCGGATTTCCGATGACTTGCGAGAAGCTGTGATTTTCTTCCACCACGAGCACTACATGGTTTGAGCGCGGCACCTGGGCAACAGCGAGCGTCGAGAAGGTCAAAAGCAAGGCTTTGAATACGAGGTGTTTCACGAAACGGCTCCAGGGGAATCTGATTTGAACTCCTTTTGGCCGGGGCGGCGAAGCAGGCAAGCGAACCCCAGGTCAGCAGAGATAGAGTCATGTAAGACAGAGCGGGATGGATGCGTGGGTGCGGAAAGCACGGCAATAGTCCGACACGAACGCCTCAAGGGCCGGTCACGCCAACGCCAATCAGCCGAGAACCCTCTCGGTAAACACTACATCTAGCACTTTTGAACTAAGTACCCGCAATTTGCAGAATCGGATGTCTGTGGAAATTATTTTTCCCGAGTACCTTAAAAATAACTATTGACACACAATCATTTAGGAGTAGGATGTGGTCAAAAGTGGTACGAAGTGGTGAGAAGCGGTTCGATCGAGGGATCAGTGGTCCAAAGTAGAGCAAAGGATCGAATGAACCAGAAATGCCCCGAAAGAACGCTGATTGAAGTCGCAAAGGATCAAAGTTTCACCATTTTTACCCTTTTAAAGCCGGCAAGGGCCGGGGAAATAGACCAGAAACAAGATGTTCCGCGGAAATCACCCAACTCGGGTCGACGAGAAGGGGCGACTCAAAGTCCCTGCGGAATTCAAGCGTCTGATCGACGAGAAGTACGGTCAGCAATTTTACATCACCTCCCTGGATGGGAAGGTTGCTCAAGTGTATCCCTTCGAAGAGTGGCAGAGGATCGAAGAGAAGTTGTCGAGGCTTTCGAACTTCAACCCTACGAAGAAGAAGTTTTTGAACCGCACCAACTATTACGGCCAATTGGTCGAGATCGATGCTCAGGGAAGAGTTCTGATTCCGGCCATACTGCGGGAGTCGGCGGAGATCAAAGGCGAAGTGGCCGTGGTTGGGAACCTGACGTACCTCGAAGTGCAAAGTATCGAGGCTTACAAGAAGGACATCGAAGAGAACCCGTTTACGTCTGACGATGAGAAGACACTCGACGAACTGGGCATCTAGTGGCGGACGAGGATTCGAGTTCGGAAAAAGCTCCCGAGGGAGCGCATGGCAGTGGGGAAGTTGGCCATGTATCAGTTCTTTTAAAAGAAGCGATCGACTTTTTAGCAATCCGTCGCGACGGGACCTATATCGACGCGACCCTGGGATTGGGCGGCCACAGTTTAGAAATCGTAAGGCGCCTCAGCCCACAGGGTCATTTGATTGGCTTCGATAAGGACACCAACGCGCTGGAGATAGCGCGGCAGAGGCTTTCTCGGGTCGGAGGTGATAGCCATCCCGAGGGCAGTCCAAAGATTACTTTTCTGCATGCGTCATACGCCGATATCGCTGAGCATGTTCCTCTCGCAAGTGCGGACGGACTGCTGGCTGACCTGGGCGTGAGTTCACTCCAGTTCGGCGATCCGGCGCGCGGATTCAGTTTTCAGGCGGATGGGCCTCTCGATATGCGGATGGACCCGCAGGGAGAACGCACCGCCGATCAAGTGGTAAACCGCATGGGCGAAGAAGAGCTCGCCAATGTGATTTACGAATTCGGTGAGGAAAGGAGGTCGCGGAGAATCGCCAGAGCCATTGTCCGGGCGCGGCCGATAAGAAGTACCGCTCATCTGGCACAAGTCATATCGGCTGCGCTCCGGTCAATGAAAAAAGACCATGGAGCTCGGGAAAAGATTCATCCTGCGACGCGTACTTTCCAGGCAATCCGAATATTCGTAAACCGTGAGCTGGACGATCTGAAGGCGCTGCTGGAAGCCGCGCCCAAAGTTCTAAAGCCGGGTGGAAGGCTGGTGGTGATCAGCTTTCACTCGCTGGAAGACCGGATCGTCAAAGATGCTATCAGGGCGGGTAGGGAAGCGGGCATTTACAGCGTTCTTACCAAAAAGCCCGTAACGGCGACACAGGAAGAGATTGATCGCAATCCAAGGTCACGCAGCGCGAAACTGCGGGCCGCGGAAAAAGTTTGAGTTTGTAACTCGCCTGACCGTGGTAGGCAGGCGAGAGCAGCAAAATTCCGGGGAGGCGTTGCCTTCCTCCTACTTGGGTGCAACAACTTCGGGTCCTGCTGTAACGGCGCCGCCCCGGAATTAAACAAAGTTCCCTCGAGAAAAATGAGGACAAAAAAATGTTTCAGGGTCTGACGATTGAAGAACTGATCAACAGCGTGGAGCGGGTGGAACAGAAAACACGTCAGCAGCAGAATTCTGCCGAAACAAATTTTGAGAGATATCCGTTGCGGCAGATGCAGTGGCGGGAAGCGATTGAGGTGGCGTAAATGTCGGCTGGGGCAATGAGCATCACGGGAATGATCACACCGGTGGACGCGCGCGGAAGCGTGCGGCGCTCGGTGGCGGGAATCACGCCTGAATTTTATTTTCATAAGACAATTGATAATTCCCGCGTGATTAAAGTGGCTGATCCCCGGCGCAAGCGAGAGATACGCATGTTCTCCGCCAGCGTCGCGGCCCTTTTCCTGTTCGTACTGTTCTATGCCTGGCAGCATTTCAGCGCTATTGAATACGGGTACAAGATTGAAGCCCAGAAGACCGAACATGAACGTCTGGTGGAAGTGAATCGTTCACTGAAACTGGAAGAAGCCGGATTGCGCGATCCCGGTCGCATTGACACGCTGGCCCGGCAAATGGGGCTGGATTCTCCCGCTCCTGGACAGGTACAGCGACTGGATAACGTTGATTCTGGTCCAGTGATGGCGCGGGTTTCAACCGTAGCCGTGATACCGGCCCAGTAATGATTCAGGAAGTTCGTCGGCATCACAGGTTTCTTCGTACGAAAACTTTTTCAGGTTCGCGCGAAGTTTGAGTGGGTTAAGGGGTTGGGCATGGGCGACGTTAAGCCCGGCCCATAATGGCGGAATCTGGAAAACCTGCTGGATCCGCCATGCGTTTTTTCGTTGTCGGGGGCTCATGGGCGATTGCGGTTCAGGTATCCGCCAGAAAATATTCCGGGCGCAGCCGGCTTGTGCTCCCATCTTCATCTCTAATCCCAGTCTTGCGAAACAGCCATCTGCGGACCTTCATCTAGGCACGCTTGACGAATGACGAAATGGATGAATCCCCCAATGAAGCGCCGGCCGGCACAACAAAAATCTACGGAGGTTAAAGCCAATTACCGCCTCTTTTACCTGGCTGCGTTTCTTGGGCTGTGGTTGATTGCGATCTGCGCGCGGCTGGTCTGGCTGCAGTTGGTTGACTACGGCGACCTCACCCAGCGTGCCAACAAACAGCAGCAACGCAGCATAGAAGTGTCACCGGTCCGCGGAAACATCTTTGACCGCAACGGCAATGAGCTGGCGATGACCGTCAGCGTGGACTCCATCTTTGCCGTACCTTCTGAAATCCCGGACATTCATTCCACCTCGCTGTTGCTGGCCCATGTGCTGGATGCTGACCAGTCGGAAATAGAAAACCGTATGCGGGCGTCGCATGCGTTTGCCTGGATGGCGCGCAAGGTGGACAACAGCGTCAGCAATCGCGTTCATTCCATGAACCTCAAGGGCATCTACTTCCAGAAAGAGTCGAAGCGTTTTTATCCCAAACAGGGCCTGGCAGCGCAGGTGCTTGGTTATGTGGGATTGGACGACGCCGGTCTTGGCGGCGTGGAGCGCGTTTATCAGCCAAGACTGTCAGGCAAGCCGGGCAAGATGCTGATTACCATGGACGCCCGCCGGCGCTGGTTCGGACGGGTGGAAAAAAATCCCGAGCCCGGCGAAAACGTCGTGTTGACGATCGACGAGAAGATCCAATACATCGCCGAACGTGAACTGCAAAAAGCCATCGACGAGACCAGGGCCGAAGCCGGGACCGTGATCGTAGAAAATCCAAAGACAGGTGAAGTGCTGGCCCTGGCGAACCGGCCAACGTTCAATCCCAATTTGTTGAGTGAGGCTGATCCCAAATCGCTGAAGAACCGCGCAGTGAGTGACATTTACGAACCGGGATCAACCTTCAAGATCGTCACACTCGCGGCTGCGCTGGAAGAAAAGCTGACGAACCCGAATGAGGTGATTGACTGTCAGATGGGTTCAATCGTCGTGAACGGCTTGCGCATACATGATCACAAAGCCTACGGCGATCTCACCGTAACGCAGGTGCTGGAAAATTCCAGTGACGTTGGCGCCATCAAAATTGCACTGCGTCTGGGCGAAGAACGATTCGATCGTTATATAAGGGCTTTTGGCTTCGGCGGACAAACCGGCGTTGAGCTGCCCGGTGAAACCCGCGGTATCACCAGGCCTGTGAGCCGGTGGTCCAAGGTGAGCATTGGCGCAATCTCCATGGGACAGGAAATCGGTGTCTCTCCGCTGCAATTGATCTCTCTTATTTCCACCATTGCCAATGATGGCGTTGCCGTTCCTCCTCGAGTCATTGCCGGAACCACTGCACCGCGGAGCACGCCGCAACTGATTTCTTACCAGACGCCAATTGGCCGGCGGGTTATCTCACCGATGACGGCTGCAGAGATGAAGCGCATGCTCGAAGGTGTGGTGCTGCGCGGGACCGGGAAAAAGGCCATCCTCGATGGCTACAGCTCCGCAGGTAAGACCGGCACGGCGCAAAAGATTGATGCTACCACCGGACGCTACTCTCATAAGCTGCACATCGCTTCTTTCGCCGGCTTCGCGCCCATCAATAGCCCCGCGATAAGCGTGCTCGTCGTACTGGATTCTCCACAGACAGGCATTCGCGATGGTGGCGGTGACGTGGCTGCGCCCGTGTTTCAGCGCGTTGCACAGCAGGTGCTTGGCTATCTCAACGTGCCGCATGATGTTGAGTTGCAGGACCAGCGGCGTTTGCAGTTACGTGCGAAAGCCAGAGATGAAGTCATGGCGGAAGCTGCGCCGGACCATATCGCCGACCAAGCCGTTCCGACTGACGTACCTTCGCCAGCCGCCGACGAACCCCATGCTGCAACCACCTCTACAGCAACGGTAACAAAGACCGTACCGACGAATATTCATTCCGTGCCAGACCTTACTGTCAATCCAACTGCTAACCCAGGCCCGGCGCAATCGGGAAACCAGATGGGTGCAAGAATGTCGCCGATCTCGCACAATAATGTCCCGCCCACATTAACGCCGATCTCAGCCCCTCGGGGAGGGACTCTGGTGTTCGATACGGCTGGTGGTGCGCTTGTTCCTGATTTTCGCGGGATGCCGGTGCGCTCGGCGTTGGAGCAGGCGCAGGCTGCGGGAATTGAGCTGGAAATTTCCGGAAGCGGAGTAGGCAGGGAGCAGAGTCCTGAGGCCGGCGCCAAGCTGCCGCCCGGAGGACATGTGGTGGTCAGGTTTAGCAGGTAGTCGGCAAAGGCAAGGCCCAGGAACGAAGGCTCAGATAAACATCTCTTCGTCTTCTTCCATAGGGTGACCGTGCCGGGGAGCCTTCCTGTTACCCTTGGCGGCTTTCAGAATATTCAGGCCTGCGCTTACTGCTGCCATGATCCCCTGCACGCGCCGTACCGGACTCAGGACTTTTGTTTCCAGAATCTCACTGGCTGTTTCGATCTTCCCCATGGTGCTGCCAACGAACTCATCCATGCGCATCGCATGATGGCGGGCCCGCTCCACGATCTCGCCCGAAGCTTCGGTCACGTGGGCAACGTGCGCGCGGACCGTTGCAGTTGATTCTGCAAGGTTTGTGGTGATTTCAGCGATCTTCGGCTTTGCATCTTCCAGGATGGCGTTTGCCGTACTCAGCAACGGCGTTGTCTGTTGCTCAAGACGTCCGGCGATGCCTTCCATACGGTTGGCCGTCTGCCGCATCGCCATGTAGAGGGCAAGCAGTATCCCCATCTGCACAACAATGGCGACAGCGGCGACGATCACGAAGATTGCAACGACAGTAGTCACTGGTTTCCTTTATTGAAGGACTTCTGCTTACACGCTGGTTTTAGGACTTCTTGCCTTCCGCGGCTTCACGATAGGCCTGACGGCCGGCGTCAATGGCGGAGTTAATCTGCTCTTTGCTGCGGCCCACAACTTCCTTGCCCCGGTCAACCCACTCGCTCATGGTGTCTTTGGCGTCACGGCTGCGGGTTTTCAGATATTCGCGGCCTTCCTGGGCTGTGTTCTTCAGCGAATCACGGGTTTCACGTCCTGAACGCGGAGCATACAGAACACCCAGAAGCGCGCCAAAACCCAGGCCCGCAAGGAACCACATGAAATTATTGCCGTTGTCTCTGTCAGACATGTACTAACCTCCAGGAAAAGCGATGGTAACATCCGCTCGGGGTGAATTCAAACTCCAAACGGCCAGGGCCGGGACGTTCAGCCGAACCAGCCTGATGTTTGCGAGTTCTCATTAGACGCCATCTGTGATGATCAGCGCTGGCCCTCGCTTTGCGGTTTTCTCCGTTTCTCGGTGTCTCCGCGGCAGGTTTTTGCAAGACCTTGCCAATTCAGTTTGTATCGTTCCCTATATCCATCACAGCCATAGAATTTCCATTCTTATGCTTTTCCGCCACCACGGTGCGCTTTGTCGGCAGGCCTAGCAGCGAGCGGGCGTAAGTGATGGATTCCATGGTGCGAATGTCCGGGTCTTTGATTTCCTTGAGCAGGTTGGTGGTTTCGCGCTGGGAAATCTTAGTTTGTGCTTCCACAAAGCGCCGGTAGGCGTCGGTTGATGGCCACCAGGCTTTGAGTGCCTTGTTGGGGTCTTCAGGGTTCAGGTCCTTTTCCAGAAGTTTATCGGCCAGTTTGATGCCGGCGCTGATGGTGCGCTCAGCACTATCCAGGTCGCCCAGCTGCGTATAGATGTTGATCGCGGAATGAAGATACTGTGCCTGGACAGCCAGAGGCATGTCCGGAACTGACTTTCGCAACTCTCCAGCGGCCTGGCTGGCGATAGCAGCATTGGTCTTAACACTGGCGTCGGCAATCGCCCTCAGGGCGTCACCCCGCGGAGATGACATCATTCCTTCACCGCCGAGCGGCAGTGTTGTTGCGCGGGCCAGCGCCTGGGCCGGATCCTTGTCGGCCTGTGCGATGATCTCCTCCAATCGGTGCTGTGCTTCAGCGGCAGCCTGCATTTGCGCAGCCATATTGCTGTCAGTGCTGCTGAAGCTTCTTTGCATCATGCGCTGTTTCTGTGGCTTTCCCTCGGCTTGTTTCACAGGCTCGCTGGAGCGAGCAGGAGAAGGCGGGCTGATTGAATTCATCCCTTGCGGGAATTGCTGCAGCTTGGCTTGCAGGGCCTGATTTTCCTGAAGCAGAGATTTGGCGCGGCTTTCATCCAGTCTTTCCAGAATGGGTAGAAGGCTGAAAAGCTGGAATTCGTAATCCGACGTGAAACTCACAGACCCGCCCGCCCCGGCGATGGTGATGTTATTGGCTTTGCCTTCATCTTTGCTTTTTGCCTGGCTCAGCACGTCATCAATGGCCTGAAGCACCACTTTGGGATTCATCTCGCCAGAGTGCCGCACGATCAGGCTGGTGAGCGTGCCTTCGCCCATTTGCATTCCTTTATGCGTGTGGTTCTTGAAGCTGTTTACGGCTTGCAGGAAGAGACCTTGTTTATCCGCCATCATGTCCGCCGGCAGCGCATCCATAAGACGGCCTCCGCTGGCATAAGGGAACTCGTCCCACGCCGTGATCTGGTTCACCAGGTCAACGGCTTTGTCGAATTGTTTCTTTTCCGTGTAAAGATTGATCATTCGCTCAGAAGTCTGTTTCCGCACTTTGGACTCTGCCTGGGACAGCAACTCTTCCACATCAGCCTGGGAGAGAGGCAGCAGTGAGCGGAAAATATCTTCCTGCAAGCGCGATTTCACATCATCGTCATCTTGGATTTCCAGCGATGAAGTGAAAGCGTCGCGCAGCAATGCACGCGGTTTCTTGCCCTCATTTTCAGCCGTGGGATAGCTGGAGGCGATCTGCAAGAGCCCGTAAGACCGCATGGGCGCTTCCAGCCCGCGCGAGCTCGCCTCTGATGCTTCCAGCAGGTCATAGGCCTGCTTTTGTTCCTCGGTCAGCTTGGAGGTTGGCTTGGCAGATGCAGATACAGGTTTTACTTTGGCTTGTTCTTTGGGTACTTGTGAGAAGCCAATGAATGACAATCCCAAGACTCCTGCCACAAGTAACATCTTGCGAAGCTGCGCATTCGGCATCAGATATTCTCCTGCTCCTGAATTCTCAAAATGGGAAGTTATTGTTCAGGAGACACGTGATCTAGAGAGGCTCCATTTAGACGGGAATGATTGACCATTGTAACCAGCTACTCTCCACCAGAAACCACAATTTTCGGCTATAGGGAAGGTTGAAAATCCACAATATGTTTGCTATTTGTTCGCCCATAGGCGATATTTGCAAAATGGGTGATGGCGGCAACTACGCGGCCAGTCTTCGGCGTGAGCTCTGTTTCCGGAATACGGAGTTTGCTCAGCGCCGCGGTCTTAACCATGTCCCCAGCTACGGCCGGGAACCGGTCATAGTTTATGCGCCAGGCGACGACGCCGACATTCACGGTAACTTCTATCCTGCAAGTTACAGGGCAATCCAGAAAAACAAAATCT
>Ga0137390_10004768_pt1 | contig 11351 bp, 9 predicted proteins | sample 15con2h24AmetaG_FD_104937 | JGI IMG/M metagenome (GOLD analysis project Ga0137390, IMG submission 104937) | Vadose zone soil microbial communities from Angelo Coast Range Reserve, California, USA - 15con2h2.4A metaG | ecosystem: Environmental > Terrestrial > Soil > Vadose zone > Saprolite... | reverse complement strand
TGATGTGAATGTCGTGTCCGCACGCATGCATCACGCTCACTTCCTGGCCCACATCGTTTTTCGTCTTTACTTTGCTGGCGTACGGCAGGTTGGTTTTTTCATCGACGGGCAGGGCGTCAAGCTCGGTGCGAACCAGAACGGTCGGCCCGGCGCCATTTTTCATTATTGCAACCACGCCATAGCCGGTCCAATCCGGATGCTCATACCTGCCGAGATGCTCCGTGACCGTATACCCAAGTGTTCTTAGTTGTGTGGCGAAGAAAGAAGACGTCTTATCCTCGTGGTGGGAAAGCTCCGGGGCGCCATGCAACATTTTGTAAGTTGTCAGGAGGGAAGCAATGTCGCGGTCGATCATCGCATCAATTGATTGCTGTGCTTGCGCGACTAAAGCCACGCTGGCGAGAAATAAGGCCCCGGCAATGATCTTGTTTCGCATTTTTTGTCTCCAGGGAAATCGGCAGAGTCTGCTCAGGAATTCAGTCTTGTGAATCTCAGCTCAACTAAGTTTTGATTGCTCATCATAGACCGGACGTAGGCTACAAAGGAAGAAACTGTCGGGGCGTCTCTCCGTGGTCGCCCCTTTCAACGCGACTCGGGGCGCCCACGGAGGGACGCCCCTACATAAATTAGGATACGACCGAATGGTGGGTAGCGTGCGTGGCTAGGCTTTCAGGGAGATCCAAACTTCTGCGTAGTAACGACCCGGCGTAGTTCCCATTGCTCCCTTGAATGCGGATATAAAAGCGCTGGTGCTGTCGTACCCGACCTCGAGCGCGACTGAAGTTACTGGTTCGCCAGAAGCCAGCAGGCTTAAGGCGTGAAGTAGGCGCAATTGTTGCCGCCACTTTCCGAAGGTCATATCCGTCTCCGAGAGAAACAGTCTCTCGATGGTTCGCTTGGCTGCCCCTTCTGTCTTTGAAATCTGCTCGAGTGATCGCGCATCGCCAGGCATACTTCGAAGCTGTTCTGCAATCCGGAGCGCGCGCTTGTCGGAGGGCATAGGAAGTTTCAGCGGCATTGTTGGGATTGTCTGGAGTTCATCCAGAATTACTCCAGCCAATCGAGCCTGCGAAGGGTTGGTGCGATCCAGCATGCCGATGTTGATGGTATGCAGTATCAACTCACGTAGCAGTGGCGACACGTTGACTACGCAACAGTCCTTCGGCAACGCATCGCTGCAGGTTACTCGCAGATAAAGCGTGCGCATTGCAACCGAGCCAGTCATTCGAATTTCATGAGTCTCATAAGCTGGTACCCAAACTGCTCGTCGGGAAGGAACAACCCACAGACCGATTGCAGTTTTGACAGTCATCACCCCGCGAGAGGCATAGATGAGTTGATGCCAATCATGCGAATGAGCCGCGAGGAAGTAACCCGGAGGGAAATCGAGCGCGTGGCTTCGGATATCAATATTATCTTCAGACGAGGAGTCTTCCGGGACGGGGCGTCGCTTTCTCGACATGATTTGGCATTATAGCGCAAGACGCACATAGCAAACGGTCATAAGATCGAGCCCGTTAAAGCGGGCTGATCGCCGCTTAAACCCAGACGCTAGGAGGACGGAATCAAATGCCGAATAACGTGAAACACTTCTCCATTAATGCCGATGATGTACCCCGCGCGCGCCGCTTTTACGAGAAAGCCTTTGGCTGGAAATTCGAACCCTGGGGACCGCCAAATTTCTATCTGATCAAAACTGGGACGGACGAAGATCCTGGCCTTCACGGGGCTTTGCAAGGTCGTCGCGAGATTGTTGCTGGGAAACCGATGTTTGGGTTTGAGTGCACACTTGGGGTCTCTTCAATCGATGAGACCCTTGCGGCTGTTGAGGCAAACGGCGGCAAGATCGTGATGCCGAAGTTTCACATTCCTACCGTGGGTACACTAATCTTTTTCGAAGACACAGAAGGAAATGTGGTCGGTGCGATGCAGTACGAAGAGGACTACCAAGCTTAGGCGCGGGTTGGGCCAACGCAGATCCGAGAGTGGGAGAGACTGTGCGACACTTGAGATGCGATGCCGTCTGCACCTGCAAGTGGCCACTTAGTACAGAACCAGGAGCGGTAGCGACTGCACTCAACTTACAGGACGATCCAGGTAGAAGTTTCGTTCTACTGAAAAACGACTAACCGAAGAGATCCGCGCATTAGTGGGTTGTGTAGTAATCGCTTTCGTAGTTGAGTGCGGTCGCTACCGCTCCCGGTTCTGTAAGCTGCGTAGAATTGTTAGCGATCTCGTTAAGTCAATCTCAAGATTAATGAACTAGAATGTTGTAAGTAATTTTGCCATATACTTTCACAGGCTTACCTTGTTCTAGCGTCGGGGAAAAGCGTGCCTTTCGAGCCGCCTTCACTACACTTGGCTGCAACAATGGGGAACCACCGACGGCTTGGGCCGCTATCACTCTGCCTTCCTCGTCAATTATTACCTTAACAAAAATAGTACCAGAGGTACGGACACTGAGCTCCGCCCTAGGGTATTCAGGAAAAGGTAGACTAAGCGCTTTACCATTAAGCGTGCTGCCAGGAGCTGTGACGCTGTCAGCAGTCAACGCTCTTTCAGCAAGCTCAGGGTTTTCTCTCAAATATTTATCAACCTCACCTTCTACTGATCTATTAATGGGCAATAGTTTGAACGATTCAAGATACTTGGTTGAAATAGTCTTAGCAGAAACTTCTCCATCAGGAGTAACGCGCTTCCGTGGCACAACTGTTATCCGGTAAAGTCTCTGCCCTGCGACAACAAGTAGCGCTCTCGCAATACCACCCTTGGGCATAGATATTTCTAGTAAGCGGCCCGCATTATTATCGAGCGAGATCGGGCTATCATTGAGAAGGTTTCCCTTTAATTCAGCCAGGACGAAATTACCAATGCCAACCAGCAAATCTCTGTTGATCTTCGGATCATCTACCGCACGCGGTACATCAAAGTACATAACAGCGTAAGTGGCCTCATCCTGAACAGTATAAGTGTAGGTCTTCACCACTAACTTTCCCACATTCACAGTCCCGTTAGATTCCTTTGGAGGTTTGGGAAAGAGGACCTTAAAACCGCCATCTGTTGATGAGAACTCTTTCCATTCATCGAGACTAGGTCTATCCGTAATACTAGCTGAAGGTGACATCAGCGCAGATTTAGTTTGTTTTGCAAAGCTGACAATGGAGTAAGGAATAAAGATACCAAGGAATAAGACAACCCGTGCGTGCGCGTTCATAATTGTTACCTCTCGCTTTTTGTGTCAGGGGGCATGGAGGCCCAACAAACAATCTCAACATTGACCAATCTGTTACGGTAGGCTCGCACTAGCACGACATGTGTTTGAGCGCTCTGAGGCTGTGAATAACCATTATGGCGTCGATAAGATCAGGACGGAAAGCAGCATAATCGTCGCGTAGCTCGGGTTCGACTGTCGACCGAAGGTAAATATAACAAGCGAACTAATGAGCGCCACAATTCCTGCGATCATCATGTCTTGCCGGTCACACGATTGACTGGGTGCCAAACCCTAACTACGGCTTGGGCGGCAGTGGTTTACTCAAAGCAGCTGCGATGAAATCGTTAAGTCCCGCGTCCGAGTCCTGATGACGAAACTTGTAAAAACTCGTCAGTGTCACCAACCACTGTGCCTTGTTCTGCGCATACTTTGCGCCGGTACCGGCAGCAGCAATCGCGCGAGCGTACGCATCGATCATTCGGTCGATAACAACGTTCGACTTTTCAAGTGCGACTTTGCTTTCGGGCGTCTCGGATTTGTTGGCATACGTAGTTTGATATGCAGTTGAAAGCGTTTTGTAAGGACCAGACTGATATGCGAGCGCTAGATAGTAATAAGTCGGAGGAGCCTTTTTAAGATCACTTTCGAATTGAGTCGCCTTGATTAAAGGTTCGATCGACTGGTCTGGCGCGCTCTTCAGGTTGAGAACGCCAACCGCGTAGTAAAGAGAAGCGAGCGTATCGTCTTTTCCTTTGAATGGCGCCCAATCCGCCGGTGCCTTTCCCGACTCGAGAGCGAGAATTGCCTTTCGTGCGTACGCAAGGGCATCTGCGTTGAAGGCCTCGTTTTTCGCGGTATACGCAAGATAACCAGCATAGCCAAGGTCAATCAGCGTTCGCAGGTTTTCAGGTTCGTCGGTCAAAATCACTTTGCCTATTCGATAAGCCTCGGCGAAATTTTTGTCATTGATAAGTACTGGCAGCTTTTCTTTGCGATCATCACGCTCAAAAAAGAGAACCCATTTCTGCAGGTAGTCAGTAATTTGGTCTTTATCTTTCGAATACTTTTGCAAATAATCCCTGGCAGCTTGATACGCGACCCTCGGGTTCGGAATACGATTGTCCACGAATCGCTTGTACATATCGATCTTTACTTGATCGTCGGTTTCCTGAGCAAAAGCCACTAAACCGAAACCCGACTGTCGTAGGCTAAACGACGCCAATGAGAGCGCCAGTACAAACCCAGTCACTGCAAACTTCCTAATCAACGACTTCATAGTTACCTTTTCCTCCACTCCCTTGCTTAGACGCCTTATTGCCCGCTAAAGGTTTTATCAGCGTGAGGTTATAATTAGTTTCGTTACCAACGCAACCATCGCCGCAGATAACTGGGAAATTTTCCAACCAGGGGGGCCTAATGACAGCAGATCCAATTGAAAAACGACCAGACCATATCAAATTCTCGGGCCGCATTCTATTTTTGACCGAAGATACCTCGCTGATTCGCCGGCAACTGGAGGCTGACGCCGAAGGGTTGGATGGTGACACGGGCGGACACGGAGAAGATGCGACAGAGTTAGAGGCTGAACTCCTCCGCAGGCTGCTCGCTGGCGATCTGCCACTGATGAAAAACATCTCCACTGACGAGATAACCCCGGGCTGGGTTTGTTTTTACTACGATGAAACACTCGGTCACTACGTCTACGCCGGCATGCGTGAAGGCGCAGTGAAGAAGGATGAAGTGAAAAATGGTGGTTTCGGTGTGGTTGTTTCCGGGCTCTCCAAAGGCTGTGGCTCGTCGCGAGAAACTGCGCCCTACGCGGAAAAATGGGCAGGCATTCAACTGGTCATAGCAGAGAGTATTGAAAAGATTTACGGTCAAAACTCGCAGAATATTGGCCTGCTAACCTCGACGGATCTTGGCCTGATTGAACGCATCCGCCGGGGTGAAGAAATCTCACTTGCAGAATTTACCAAGGGGCTCGATCCGATCTCCCAGGACATCGTTTCCTACGGCGGACTTTTCAACTACAACAAGGCACGATTGGCTGGCGCTGTTTTGCCGCCGCTGCTGGAAACTGAAGTGCGGCCAATGACGATCGTCGAGAAGATAATCGCTCGTCATGCATTTGTGAGCGCCGGAAAGATCGGAGTTCGGGCGGTCAAGCCTGGTGATGCGTTGTTTGCGGTTGCCGATGTGCGCTTCTCGCACGAGTATGTAACGCCGATGGCCGAAGCACTTCTCCAGCAGTCACTCGGTTCGCGAGCGCGAGTTACAGAACCGGAATCTGTTTTCGCTTTTCGCGATCATCTGACGTTTCTCGGCCGCGTGATGTCACCCAAACATCGCGAGATGGGTTTACTCGAGAAGGCGGAAGGATTGGCGACGACGCAGGAGAACTTCGCAGCTCTTCAGGGCATTAAGCTCTATGGAGAGAATCCTGGGGGTGGGTCGGAGGCGATCTGTCACAACGCTGTAGTGGAAGATCTTGCGCTCCCCGGACAAATAGTAATCGGCACTGACTCGCACACGTGCATGGCCGGCGTCCTCGGATGTTTTGCGTTCGGCGTGGGATCTACAGATATGGCTAATGCCTGGTATACCAAAGACATTCGCATCCGTGTCCCTGAAACTGTTCGTTACGTTTTGAAGGGAAAGAAACCCGCGCACGTTTCTGCGAAAGACGTAATGCTGGTGATCCTCGCGTCGGAATATATGAAGACGAGTAAAGGCATTGGCAAGGTCCTTGAATTTGCCGGCGACGATTTGAAGAATTGGCCCATAGACGAACGGGCTACGCTCACAAACATGGCGGTTGAGGCCGGAGGAACAACGGGAATTATCGAACCCGACGAAGGTACGCTCGAATACATTGTTCGCACTCGCGGGCTTGATGCTGAAGAAGTGCGCAAAGGTTTTACCTTCAGTGACCCAGATGCCGAGTATGCAGCGCAATTCGAAATCGATCTCAACGAGATTAGGCCGATGGTCGCAACTCCTGGCGATCCGCGTAACGGAATACCTATCGATGAACTTCCGGAAGAGGTGATCATCAATGCGGCTTACGGTGGCTCCTGCACAGGCGGGAAGATGGCGGACATGGACATGTATGCCGAGGTGCTCGAGAACGCACTGGCGCAAGGTAAACGTGTCGCGCCCGGCGTTCATCTTTACCTTCAATTTGGCTCGCAGAGGATCAAACAGTACGCTCGTCGTCAAGGCTATATAGAGATCTTTGAGAGGGCGGGTGCGGAGTTGATTGATCCGAGCTGTGGCGCGTGCATCAACGCCGGTCCTGGCGCTTCGCCGAGTGCTGAAACCGTGACGGTCAGCGCGCAAAACCGCAACTTTCCCGGCCGCAGTGGCCCAGGTAAACTCTACCTCGCCTCACCTTATGTTGTTGCGGCGTCGGCGATCGCAGGGAAGATCGTCGAACCCAACGAATTTTTGCGGAAGCGCGAGCCAGAGCTTGTGGAAGTCTAATCAGCAAAGTCCATCCACAGATTACGCAGATTACGCAGACGCGGAAACCAGTAAGCAGGAGCAGAAACCAACGGATCCTGCTCACGCTCCTGAGTCCTGCACGTGCCAACTGCTCCTGCCCGTTGTCTTCTATGTCTGTGCAATCTGCGAAATCTGCGGATTCAGTGGCGTCTCAAGGAGCGAGGAGTCGCCGGATCAGTTCGTGCATCCGCTGAAAATCGATGGGCTTGACCAAATAACCCTGGATGCCTACATCGTAAGCAGCGCGGCGGAAACCCTCGGTGCTGAAGGATGTAATGGCAATCACCGGCACGTCTCGCAGCGCTTCGTTCTCACGGATTTTCCGTGTCGCGGCGAGTCCATCTAATCGAGGCATACTGATGTCCATTAAAATAAGGTGAGGGCGTGTAAGTGAGGCTACGCTGATCGCTTCTTCGCCGTTAGAAGCGGTGACAACCTTGTAGCCCTCATTCTGAAGGTTCAGACTGATAACGACCACATTGTCAATATAGTCGTCAACTACGAGTATCAGAAACGATTTCGCGGAGGCCGCTGGGCCATACTTTCCTGCGACCTCTCTGTTCTCCTTCTTACGGATGTCTGTAAGCGTACTGGTCGCGAGAGGTTCTTTGCGTTCCATGACGGTGATTATAGGACACGTGCAGGTAGTTTTGGTATTTGCAGAACCGCCTCGCGGGTACCGGGTGGGTCCGTGCGCCTAGAGATCGCGCCATGCTTACTTACCCGCTACCAGCGGGTGGGTAGAAACTTGGCGATTGAGCGTGAATTATTCGATTGGTGTCGCCACCCAATACAGTACCGCGAGCGAAGCGACCGGATGCCGGCACTCAACCATCGTTTTAAGAGTTCTTGGGATTATCGAGTGCCGGCATCCGGTCGCTTCGCTCGCGGTACTGTATTGAGTTGCGATCATGTTGGTGTCCTTCCTCACTCGACTGACTTTTCACACAGCCTCGGTAGCGATCGGGTTCAATCTGGGCTGCCACTCAAGGATCTTTGCACCATGGTCGTCGACGCGTTGGCGACATAAGTTGAGCCCTGCGCACATGTCACCCGGTCGCTACCGCTCCTCGGTTCTGACGTGGAGTGATACATGCATTGCAATGTCTCAGGAGACGAGTCAAACAGTTCACAAACTAAGAGACGGCTCAACGTCAGAACCCGTGAGCGGTAGCGACCGGGTCAATCTGGGCTGCCAGTCAAGGATCTTTTCACCATGGTCGTCGACGCGTTGGCGACATAGGTTGAGCCCTGCGCACATGTCGCCCGGTCGCTACCGCTCCTCGGTTCTGACGTGGAGTGCAGCACGATTGAGTGAATCTGGTTCAGGATTCGCAAGGTCTCGCAGTTGCGGCTGAACCGTTTTCAACAAATCGGTGTAATCTGTGGATGGACCGTATACCGTGTGATGTATGGAATTAAGCATGTGTACAAAGTTGCCTCTATGTTTTGCGCTAGTCGTCATGTTGGGTCTTGGTCTGTTCCCTGAAAGCGCCCTCGCCCAATCGCCTAACAGGGAGAAACCGAAGCTCAAGGACTTCGGCTCCAGCCTCAAGAAGCTCAAGTGGGACCCGGAAAAAAATTCTGCCGCAGAAAGCAGTTCCTCGAATCAGAACAGTAATGCCGGCGGTGAAGATGTCGTTCGAATCGACACTTCGCTCGTGGTCTGTGACTTGTCAGTAGTCGATAAGCAGGGACATATGGTGCAAGGCCTGAAGGCGAGCGATTTCGCGATCAATGAAGACGGCACGCCACAGCAAGTGGGTCATTTTCTGCTAGGCGATAACACGAGCGTCTCGCGGTCGATCGTCCTTATCATCGACTACAGCGGCAGCCAGTTTCCCTATATCAAGAACAGTGTTGAGGCGGCCAAGATCCTCGTCGATAAACTCGGGCCGCTGGACCGGATGGCCATAGTCACTGACGACATCGAACTACTTGTCGACTTCACAAACGACAGAAGGTATCTCAAGAAGAAGTTGGATTCGCTGGTCGAAAAGAACAGAGGGAAGAAAGGTTTCCTTGGTTTTGGCGGCAATAGTCGACAGTTTGGTCGCAGTGCTCAATACAGTGCGCTGATGGCAACGCTTAAAGAAGCGTTCGATGAGGAGGACGAGCGCCCAATCATTGTATTTCAAACCGATGGCGATGAAGCTTTCTACTTGCGAAACTCGATCATCACTCCGTCTGTTCCGCCTAACCTACCTCCGGAATTGCTAGCACGGGCGCAAGAAGAAGTTGAGACAAGGAAGAAACTCCAACAGGATGGTTTGACTGAGTTTAGCCTCGACGATGTTTACCGGGCGGTAGAGAAATCACGCGCCACTATCTATACCGTCGTACCAGGATTCCGGCTCATCGGGCTAACCCCGGACCAACAAGTTGAGCGAGTGAAGGCTGACGACGAAAGACAGATAGCCGAGTGGTTGGCTACAGTGAGGCCTAAGGTGAGAGAGGCATTCAAGGCACGCGAGGAAGAGCGCCAAAGAAGGATGACGATCGAGATCTTGAGATACAGAGCCGAAGAAAACCTTAAAGTGCAAACGGCTTTGGCGGAGGTGGCGACCTTGTCCGGCGGGTGGACAGAGTTTTTGGAAACGCCGTCACAAGCTCAGGAAATCTATTCGCGTATTTTCTCGGACATAAGCAAGCGCTACATAGTTGGATACTATCCGACAAACAAAGAGCGCGATGGAAAGCGAAGGAAGATTAGTTTCGCAGTGAAGGACCATCCAGATTACGTGATCCTGGGGCGCAAGTCGTATTACGCGCCAGGACCGTAAAACCTCTCTATGTAAACGATCCGCGCTTATCGGAAGCGAGGCCGGCAGTTACGGCCGCTCTGATTCTATCGGCGCGGTTCTGGGAATCAGTCATGTTTGTGTTATTGCGCCGCTGAATGTAGATGTCCATTAGCGTGCCTTCATCCTGGTCAGTCCAAGTATCAGGATTACTCTTTTCCGGCGTTGAGAGAAACTGATTGACAGCTCCAGTAATCGTGTTCGGCACGTGTCCGGGGCGGTTGACGTGCTCATCCAGAATAAGCGCCACACCAAATTCAGAGCTCACAAAATCCGGAATGACCCGACCATTTATCTTGTGGCTTGCGTCGCGATAAAACAGATCTATCCTGCTAGCCGCTTGTTCAATCTCAACCTGTCGCATGATGTCGTTCTGTCCGGCCTTGAAAAACTGGAAAGCACGTTCCAATGTTCGCAGCTTTTGTTCTTTGTCCGCTGCAGTTTTGATTGGCTTGCCGTTTAGGGAAAAGAAGCCGGTGGGCGTTTGTCCTGGCGGACTGTTAACGGAAGCGATGTCGATTCCAAACTGCCCGAAGAGTTGATTGAAAACAACCGGATAAGTCTGCTTCAGACGAGCGATCAGGGCAGGCAGTTCCCCTGCACCATTATCGCTACCCACCGTCCACTGAAACGCGCCGAAGGTCAGAAAGGCGTTGTCGAACGTATTAATCGCCTCGAGCTTTCCTTCGTTAGTTGAAACGGCCTGCATCACCCGCAGTCGTGACGCGGAGATGTTGGGAAAAGCGTCGCCGTGACCTTGTACGAACTGCCTGATGGAAGTCTGTCCAGTGTTAAAGACGCCCAGCTTAAACTTCGAGCCGAAAACAGTACCATCGGGAGCGACTGCTTTCTTACCAACAAAATGAAAAGTGCCGTTACCTGCACCTGCGATACCGACGGGCTGCGGCAGCGATTGATCTCGCTTGACTAGCTCAGTCTTCACAAAACCAACGCGTCCCTCAAAACTGACCTTGAGAAATTCTCCCTGGTCTTCAAGTATCTGCACGGTTGTGTTTTGAGACAGTACTTTGATCACGTTGCCGCCCGGGGCGTCGCGCAGATTCAAGCCTTGAGGGATGACAGTGCCGGTTTGGGCCATGAGTTCCTCCTGTGAGTCGAGAGGGTTTCTGAGACTAACCTAAATGGTTTTACTTGCGCCATCGCAAATCGTATATAGCCAATCGTAAATAGAAAACTTGGGATTATCGAGTGCCGGCATCCGGTCGCTTCGCTCGCGGTACTGTATTGGGTGGCGACACCAATCGAATAATTCATGCTCAATCGCCAAGTTTCTACCCACCCGCTACCGAAGCCGTGAAAAAATTATTGGACCAGAGTATTACTCAAGTTACGGAAATTCGCAGTTGGGAAGGGGGCAGTCGATAGGTTCAAGGTGCGATAAATTTCACCCCGCCCCCGCCTCAAGTTTCAGAGGCTTCGTCCTCGAATCAACCGTTGAATTGCAGTTAACGGCAGAGGCTCGAGTGACACGTATAGGCCGTGGCATTCAAATTTGAGGCGGGGGCGCGTTGAATTTATCGCACCTTGAACTTATCGACTGCCCCCTTCCCAACCTGCAAATTTTCTTAGCTTGTGTCATATCCGGGATCGATCTAATTTTCGCAGCTTCTACCGCTCAACGGTTCTGACGTTGAGCCGTCTCTTAGTTTGTGAACTGTTTGACTCGTCTCCTGAGACATTGCAATGCATGTATCACTCAACGTCAGAACCGAGGAGCGGTAGCGACCGGGTCCGTGGCGTCTCACTCAACAGATGCGGAACACCAGTAATGCGGTTGGCTAGTTGCGCTTCGTTACCCGGTCGCTACCGCT
>Ga0137390_10004765_pt1 | contig 11353 bp, 10 predicted proteins | sample 15con2h24AmetaG_FD_104937 | JGI IMG/M metagenome (GOLD analysis project Ga0137390, IMG submission 104937) | Vadose zone soil microbial communities from Angelo Coast Range Reserve, California, USA - 15con2h2.4A metaG | ecosystem: Environmental > Terrestrial > Soil > Vadose zone > Saprolite... | reverse complement strand
TTCGCCCTCGATCTCGGCGACGGTTCTCCGCAACAACCACGACTGCGGCGGTTATGCATGCCATCCACTCTCGCCCTCATTGGGCACCTATGCTGAGCAAATAAGCCACGATGTCGTCGAGATCCTTGTCGCTCAACACGGACGCGTCATACTTGGGCATCATCGACTCGCGACTCTTCTTGAATGAACGCAGTTTGTCTTTCTCCAGAAGATGAATCTGCTCGTTGGTGTCCATCATCTGGACGGTGAAATGATCTTCGTTCAAGGCCACGCCTTTGATTTCTTTTCCTTCGGCGGTCACGACCGTGATGGTTTCGTATTGTTGTGCGAATTCTTTGCTTGGCTCAGTCAGCCCCCAGGCCAACCGGCGGCTTGGATTGCGAACCGACTCTTTAATCGCCTCCACCGTCCGCGCGCCGCCGACAGCCGTCAACTCCGGCCCTAGTCGTCCGCCCTTGCCATTGACCATGTGGCACAGGGAGCAGTTAGCGTCCCCGTAAAATAGTTCTTTGCCGTGCGCGGCGTTGCCGATGGGCTGGAGGGGCGCTTTGACCTCTACACTTCGGATGTAGGTAATCAACTCCCAAATTTCATCGTCGGTCATGCCGACACCCTGGGCATTGGTTCCGTTGGCGGGCATGGCTGTGCCTGGAATTCCGTTGCTGATGATTTGAAACATGTCGGCGTCGGAGTGGGCGTGGCGTTTGTGTGCCCGCGTCAGGTCCGGACCGCGTCCTCCGCCGCGCGCGCCCAGCCCATGGCATAAGGCACAGTTAATGCGGAATTCGTACTCGCCCGCCTTCGCTGCCTTGGGATCGCCAGCTAGGGGATTGCGGTCATCGGCAGCGCAGGCCGCCGCGGCCATTATGATCACGATTGATAGCGCAGTCCAACCCTTCAGAAGAGAAAAAGAGAACTCCACGATCGTTTCTCCAGCCTTGCCACCCAAACAGAAAATGAGTAAAAGGATACCGGATATTATCACCAGGGTGGACGAGAATCGCACATGGCTCGCTTACCAGGTGTAATGCGCCGTATAGGTAATGGTCTTCTCCTCATCCGGCGCGATGGTCACCGGAAACTCTATCGTCTTGCTGTCAGTTTTGTTGAAGGGATCCGAGTGCGCCGCAATATCCCAGGTGATCCAGCGATAGAGATGCTCGACCACGCGAACCTCTACGGGTTCTTTCTTGTGATTGCGCAGCTTGATCTCAAACGTCTCATCGAGCCTTTGCCGGTTCATATCCAGCCTGTAGTCGGTGCGGCGGCGCTCCCCCGCAAGATCAAACGCATTGCCGGTATAGACGCGCACCGTTTCGTCGTGAGGCGTGTGGTCAATCACATTTTCGCCGGTGAACTCGATTTGGCCGTCATCGTTGCGGCGATAGAAACGCACGCGGCCCTTGGGGAGAGGCATTCCCAGGTGATTGACTTCTGAATTGACGAACTCGCGCATTACCCAGATCTTTGGGTTTGATTCGGTGCCATACTCGGCATTGTTCCGAATGTTCTCGTAGTTCCAGCCGTTGTAGCGGTTGAAATCAATCTTCGCTCCATCGTAGATGTAGAGCTGTTTTGTGGAGATGTTCGACGCGCGAACAAACTCTACCTGCTTGGTCTCGCGATCGTGCAGTGTCGTAGGACGCGCCAGGGTGTAGAGGTGATATTCGTCGAAGGCTTTTTCTGTTACTGGTGGCCCCGCCATTCCCCCGACAGGGCCGGCCTTCGCAAAAACTTGAACTTGGTCATACGCCTGTCCCGGCTGAATCTTGCTTACATCACCGGCCATGAGCTTGATGCGCGCATTCTCGAAAGCCTTCCCGCTCTGGTTGTCCATGGTGACCCAGCCGACCAAGTCAACGGCGTTTCCTTTCTCGGGCGCGACGATGTTGTAGTCAGCCTCCCAGGTCAGGCCGCCGGTTACATAGGAGAACTCAGCCCGCAGCGGTCCAGATTTTTCCGCTGACAGCAGCCACTGCAAAGTTGGCTTGAGGATCGTGTCGTCGCCCAAGGCGGGGAATAGCGGGATGCCGGGCAAACCAAAGCGCACCTTGCCGTCTATCTCAATGATCGGTTGCTCGGAACCTTGAGAGTAAGCCATCTGCGCCTGGTAATACTGCTGGCCGTAGCGGCTCATCGCCATGGGATTGTGCGGAACGTAGCCGCTTCGAATAATCCGGCCTGGCACGACTTCCTGTTTGTCCCCGCGCTGCACCAGGAAGTCTATGGTTTTGCCTTCGTAGAGTGAGAGCAGCAAGGAGTCAGAAACTGGATCAGCGCGGTAGTTTTGTTCCAGCACCTGCACGGGATGCTTGCCCGTGGGGTCGCGCAGGATGACAGAGTCGGGTTCCAAGTGCATGGTGATGTCGGTGACGCGGACACTGTTCTCCCCCGCCTTGAGATCCAGCGGCAGATCCTGCCGAACCACTGCAAAGTTCTGGTTGTAGATGGTGAGTGAGGGTTGTGAAGCCTGGTCGCTGCCCAGGCAAACAGCACATAAGGCGAGAACGCAAACCGAGTGGCGCATCAGCGGTTCCTCCCCGTCGAGATGGCAACAGCCTAACGCTCTGAGAACGGGGCGGGAAGTGATCCTTGCAGTACCGGCGGATCGTTCCGATAGTTTGGGCGAACCGTGCGTCTCATCCGCAGCTGGTACCAGTTGTTAAGTTTCGCGGCAAGCTTTACTCAAGACCTTCAAGCCAGATTGCCCCGGCCGTACATGTCCAGCGGATATCTGTGAGCAGCACTCCTGGCTCCCTACACTTGAGATTCCCCCAGAAGCGGCCGATCTTCCATTAGGCTGAGGACTTTTTATCTGTAGGCGGCTAAGTTGCTGATAATTCAGGCCTTCCAGTGGAAGGCGCCGGACTGCGGCAAGCCCAGATGGGCCAGCACGCGAGAGGCAAACTCGCGGGCCATGTCATCTAAAGTGGTAGGCCGGTAGTAGAAAGCCGGGATGAGCGGAAAGATGGTCGCGCCGGCATCGGCGGCCCGGTACATATTGCGGATGTGGATTTTGTTGAGTGGCGTTTCGCGGACACAAAGCATCAGCGGACGCTTCTCTTTGAGGCAAACGTCGGCGGCGCGCTCGATCAGGTGCGATGCGACGCCGTTAGCGATACGGGCCAAGGTGCCCACGCTGCATGGAATCACGATCATGGCATCGGCAGGATAAGAACCGCTAGCCACGTTCGCCCCGATGTCGGCGTTCGACTGTTCTTTAACTTTGTAAAGCTGAATTTTGTGAAGCTGGATTTTTTGAAGCGGGACCTTGCGCGCTGACGGCTCGCCGCGCATACCGACAATCTGGCCGATGAGATTGGAGCGCCCTTTCAATCCCAATTCCTCGGCCAGGACGCGCAAGGCGCTGTCAGAGGCGATGAAGTTTACGGTCTTCACGCGCTCGTCGCGTATCACGGCAAGAAGCAGGTGCCTGAGAAAGATGGACCCGCTGGCGCCAGTAGTCGCGACCGTGAGGTTTTGCGGCGGGTGATTGGGCAAAGCGCCTCCGCGAGGCAACGCGAACGTTGCGCCGAAGTTTGGAGCATAGGGACGCCGCGCCGTAGAAGTCAAGGCGAGGCCCGGCAGGCGTTAAGTAGAAGCTAGGAGCTAGTAGCTAGAAGCTGATTTTTATGTCATCCACGGCCAATTTGCGATTGCGCCGCAACGCAGCACAGCTCACTGCGCTGGCGGGTGTGGAGCGCGAAATCCGCGCCCAGGATTCGCATGGCCGCCGCAAATATCTACGAGAGTTCAGCCATGCGTTCCGTAACTACGATTCTCTGCTCGACTCTCAGCAGATTCAGAATACCCTGCATGCGGCTGACGTAGTTCTTATCGGCGACTACCATGCTCTGCCCGCAGCCCAGCGCTATGCTGCGTCACTCATCGAGCAGCGTGCACTGACCGGCGATCGTCCCGTCGTGCTCGGAGTCGAAACCATCTTTGCCCGCGACCAGCACATTCTCGACGAATGGTGGCGCCGTGAGGTCGACGAGAGTGAACTCCGGCAGCGCATTCGCTTCGACCTCGACTGGGGCTACGAGTGGAAACCGTTCCATGAATTGCTGGTCACGGCTCGCGACCATGCCGAAGCGGTCTACGGACTCGATTGTATGCCGCGCGAAGACCTGCGCAAGATCGGCGCTCGTGACCGCCATGCCGCCGCCAAAATTTCCGAAATCCGCGACCGGCACCCAGACGCGGTGATCTTCGTGCTCTTTGGGGAGTCCCATCTCGCTCCCGGACATCTTCCGCGCGCGCTGCACGTGCAATTGCCTGGCACGAAAATTCTCACTGTCCTGCAGAATGTTGACGCCCTGTACTGGCGTGCCGCCGGTGAGCGCGCCGACAAGGTTGAGGCGGTCCGCGTCAATGAGGACGTCCTCTGCGTTTTCAATTCGACGCCGCTCGAAAAATATGAGAGCTATCGCCTCTGTCTGGATCAATGGAGCCGCTGCGACAGCGGACCCGACTTTGCCCCCACCATCTACAACCTGATCGATAGTCTCGCCAGTTTCCTCGAGATGAACCGTTATTCGCCACACAACGGCACGCAGCCGAAATTTCTGGTCGACATGCTGCCCGAAGTTTATGGAGGTTCATCCGATGCGATGCTGCGCCGCCTGCTCTCGCGCAAAGGGGTCAAGGAACAGCAGTTGAAAACAATGCTGGGGAGCGTGGAAGAACGCGGCAGCGCCTATCTTCCCCAGGTCAATGCGTTTCATATCCGTGAATTTCAGATGATGTACGCCGCCGAAGATGCGACTCGCTTTCTGCATCACGCCTGCCGTGGTTTGCCGCAGCGCCTGAATGGACACAGTACAAGCAACGGCCTGCACGAAGACACAAGCGCAGCCCTGCCTGGCGACGTTTTCTATACGCGAGTGATCGAGCATGCCGTGGCTTACTTTGGTTCGCGAGTCCTCTATCCTTCAAGGCCCGCGCCCGAGTCGGAAGATTCCCCCGCGTTGTCGCACTCCACGATTGAAAAAGCTGCACAAGAGGCCATCCGCGCCGATGCGGAGAAATTTGAATCCACCGCGCAGGATTGGGGATACCGCATTGGAAACCAGATCTACAACGCCTACCTTGCGGGCAAGGTGAAACCGAGCGCCCTGCGGCGTCTGTTCCTCGTTCACCTGGATCAGCCCGGACTCGCCCATAAAGTCTGCACCGCTGTGATTGCCAAACTTCGTTCGGTCGCAAGAACCTAACACACAAGAATTCAGTTGGGGATGATCGCGATTGCTCGCAGTAACCAGTCGCGAAGCGAAGCTATTCATTAGCCCCGGACGTAAGTCCGGGTTCACCGAGCCAAGTGAAGCGAGTCCCCCTCGTGGACGGCACCGGTACGCCGCGAATGCTAATCTAGAACTCGCTAGCTGATTCCTGACTCTACCGTGAACGCCGACTCCATCCGTAAACTTTTCGAGCAGGTCCGCAACGGTAAACTTACGCCCGACGACGCTGTCGAACGCCTGCGTCATCTGCCTTTCGAAGACCTCGGATTCGCCAAGGTGGATCATCATCGCGCTCTGCGCGCGGGCATGCCGGAAGTGATCTTCGGAGAGCGCAAAACTCCGGCGCAGGTGGGCCAGATCTTTGCCCGCCTCGCCAGGCATGGGGGCAACGTACTGGCCACGCGTGTGAATGAGAAGCAATTTGCCGCGGTGAAGAAGAAAGTGCGCGCCGCCGAGTATCGCGAGCTGGCCCGCGCCATCGTCTTCCATCCCGACCCGAAGAAATATGGCAAGGGAACGATCGCGGTGGTCTGCGCGGGGACCAGCGACATCCCGGTGGCCGAAGAAGCCATTGTCACCGCCGAGCTCATGGGTAACGAAGCGGAACGCTTCTACGACGTCGGCGTCGCAGGAATTCACCGTCTGCTGGCCAACCGCGAGGCGTTAACCAAGGCACGCGTGGTAATCGTCTGCGCGGGCATGGAAGGAGCGCTGCCCAGCGTGGTGGGCGGTCTGCTGGGCGTCCCCGTCATCGCGGTTCCCACCAGCGTCGGCTACGGCGCAGCGTTCAAGGGATTGGCCGCGCTGCTCGGCATGCTGAATTCCTGCGCCTCGAACGTGAGCGTGGTGAATATCGATAACGGATTCGGCGCGGGGTACGTCGCGTCGCTGATCAACCGGCTTCCCTAGTCCGCAGTGCAAAGGAGTATGTATGTCCATCTCACTTTCCCCAGAAGCTAAGAAATTGATTGACCGTCCCAACTTTGCTCACCTCGCCACCCTCATGCCCGACGGCTCTCCTCAGTCCACGCCAGTTTGGGTGGGACGCGAAGGCGAGCGCCTTGTGCTCTGCACATCCGACGGTTCGCTTAAGGCCAAGAACACGCGGGGTGATCCGCGCCTGGCGCTGTCTATGGTGGATTTTGAAAATCCCTACGAGGAATTACAAATCCGCGGTCGGGTGGTGGAACGGCGCCCCGACTCCGAACTGAAAATTCTAGATCGCATCTCGCATAAGTACATCGGGAAGCCTTTCCCCATGCGCAGCTACGAAGGGCGCGTGGCGCTGATCATCGAAGTCGAAAAGGAGCGATACACCAAACTTCCATTCCAGCACACGCCTCCAAAATAAGAAAAGGCGCGGCCTACGCCGCGCCCTTCTCTGCTCCGCCAACCACCTTACATCCCCTGCTGGCTAGTCTTCCCTTCCACGACGAGCTTGTTATCCACGCTGAAGGCGTCGGAGAGCTGATTGGCCCGAATTCCGGCGACGTTCTTATCCATGGTGCTGTCCACGGAACCGTAGAGGGTCACGTGCCCGTTCTCCACGATGATGCGGATCGGATGAGCTGGATCTATCGCGTACTTGCTTAACACGGAGTCACGATAGATCACCCGTGCGGCGCGCAAGCGTAACTCGTCATCGAACAGTGAAACCGGTTCGATCGAGATGCTCGAAACCACATCCTTCACTCCTGGCATGTTCGCGATGTCAGCCAGAGCTTCGTCGCGTCCCACCCCAGTTCGATCCGCTCCCGCTACCGTCACCACTCCATCCTTCACTCCGACAGCGAAGTAGTCGAACGTGTTGTCATAGCTGACACGCACATAGCGCAGCTTCCGGGCCAGTTTCTGCTCCAGTTGCGCGTCTGAAACGGTTGGTCCAGCCACCGTGATCAGATTTCGCACGCCCTGCACGTTCGCAGTTTTTCGGGCGAGTTTAGCGGCGTCAAGTTTGCGCTGGTAGAGGTCGACCGTGCCCGTAAGGGTTATAATGCCGTCCTCCACGCTCGACTTCACGTCATGGAATTGACTCTTCGCCGTCAGCTTTTGCGTGACGGTGGTTTGAATTTGATTGTCGTAGCGGTCGGCAGTCGTGGTCTGAGCAGTGAGCGTCGCGCTCAGAACCCCTACCGCCAGCAATGAACCCGCTGTCTTTAGTAAACCTTTCTTTCTTGTAACCGTTGCAATTGTCATTAGAGGTCACCTCCGACCCTATTGACGAAACTTTACGATCTAACCATCCAGTTAATTATTCGATGCGGGGTGCTATAACCGGGATGCATGCCAGGCGGATGAGGGGAGGAGTAGGAAGACGAACGAAAGAAACGCTCTAATTAGAAAAGGTTAGTAGTCCTTCAGCGCGGGGCTTTTCACTTGTTTGCTAGCTTAGACCCTTTCTCCACCGCCGTCAGGCGAATCACAGCCGCCGCGGCCGTGTAACGTACGTGGGGGTCTGGGTCAAACAAACTTAACTCGATTTTGGTCTCGAATTCCGGATCACCTCGCTGGGCCAGTGCCTGGATGGCGGCGGCGCGCACAATCCAATCTTTGTCCTTGGTGGCTGCGCACAGAGCCGCTCCCGTCGCAGGATCAGGATCGTGAGCCAGAAAGGTGGCAGCTACCGCGCGAACCGGATTGGGATCTTTCTTATGTGTATAACGCCACGCGTCCCAGCCAATCCCCGCGAATGGAATGTAGCCGATGCCCTGCTCGAGCCCGATCTTGGCCAGCACCTTGGGATCACGCAGGGTATCGAGTTGTTGGGAGACCGGTCCGCCAGTCTTTCGACCGCCACTGAGAATGTCGTAGTAGACCGCGTACGCTGAGGGGTGGTCCTTCAAGTCTCGCAACGAATGAGCGGCGGCCATCACGACCGGGAGTTTTTCGTCGGACAATAACTTTTGCAGTTTGGGAATCGATTGCGTGGCCTGCATCTGTCCCAGAGCAGTTGCCGCCGCCGCTCTTACTTCTGGCTTCGGATCCTCCAGCGCGCTCTCAGCCAGTTCGCGGGCATGCGCGTCGTCACGCAGCAACCCCAGGGCCCGAATACCAATGGCTCGTTCCGCTGTGCCTTTGGACTGCGCGGCAGCTTCGAACATTGCCCAAGCCTTTTCTTTCCCGGTCACGGCGAACGAAAAAGGTAGGGTCAGAACTGAAAACAGCAAGCAGATGGCGGTGGTATAGAAATGACGATTGTGGGTCACGGCCGCTCCTCCCCGCGAAAAGCCCTCCGTGCCTCTAACGTCGGGGCTCTGGCACGACAGTAGGATGCGCAAGGGGAAGAAACAGTGAACCTCAATTTTGAGGCATCACTTCCTGTGGTGGGATCGACTAGCGGCGCGGCTTGCGGGTTTTGGCCGCCTTTGAAGGCTTGGTTGATTTCAGCCCAGGCTTGCCCTTGTGTCCGAATACACGGGCGAAGATTTTATCCACATTCTTCAACTGACGCGACAGGTTGAATGCATATTCGATCTGTTTGCGGGGGACGCGGCTGGTAATCCCTTTGTCGGCAAGAACCAGTTCATGGAAGTCCAGACCCTCTTTCCATGCCCGCATGGCGTGCCCTTGTACGAGGCGGTAGGCGTCTTCGCGGGAGACGCCGTGCTCCACTAGGTCAAGTAGCAGTTGACCGCTGAAGATCAGCCCGCGCGTGCTCTCCAGGTTAGCCCGCATTTGCTCTGGATACACGAACATCGTCTCAATCAGATTGGTGGACTTGTTCAGCAGGTAATCCGTCAGGGTCGTCGAGTCGGGCAGGATGACACGTTCGGTTGAAGAGTGCGAGATATCGCGCTCGTGCCACAAGGCAACATTCTCAAATCCAGCCTGAGCGTTGCCGCGCACCACCCGGGCAAGCCCGCTAATTTGCTCGCTGGTCACCGGATTGCGCTTGTGTGGCATGGCGGACGACCCCTTTTGCTTTTCGCTGAAAAATTCCTCCGCCTCGCGTACTTCAGTGCGCTGCAAGTGGCGAATCTCGGTCGCAATTTTGTCCAGCGTCGAAGCGATCACGGCCAGCGTCGCCAGGTAGTGGGCGTGCCGGTCGCGTTGAATCACCTGCGACGAAACGGCCGCGGCTGTGAGCCCCAGCCGCGCGCAAATCTTCTCCTCCAGTTCCGGAGTGAGATGGGCAAAGATCCCAACTGCACCCGAAAATTTTCCCACGCGCATGTCTTCAGCCGCGGCAGTGAAGCGCGTGATGTTGCGCTGTGTCTCCGAATACCAGTTGGCGAGCTTGAAGCCGAACGTGATGGGCTCGGCGTGAATCCCGTGGGTGCGGCCCACCATCGGTGTGTCTTTGAACTCCCAGGCGCGCCGCTCCAGCGTCTCCGCCAACCGTTCCAGGTCCTGCCTGATCAATGCCGACGCTTGCATGATGAGCAGAGCCTGCGCCGTATCAACCACATCGTTCGAGGTCAGGCCGTAGTGAAACCAGCGGGCATGCGGGCCCACAATTTCCGCAACCGCCGTGGTAAAGGCGATGACGTCGTGCCGCACCTCGGCCTCGATCTCCTGAATCCGTTCGACCCGGAAATCCGCCCGCTCGCGAATGGCTCTGGCTGCCTCTTTCGGAACCATTCCGGCCTCGGCGAGGGTCTCCGTAGCAGCGACCTCGACCGCGAGCCAGGTCCGAAAGCGGTTTTCGTCACTCCAGATGCGGCCCATCTCGGGGCGTGTGTAACGCGGAATCAAGGTGGAAACGCCTCCTGTCGCTGACCGGGAAAATGCGGGACTAAGGATTCTAAATGGACAGCCGCCAACAGGCTACAAGGTATCTTACAAACAGCCCGGCCCGGGCTTTTGATGGAAATAGCTGGTGAGAAGGCTGATTTCGTCAACAATACGTCAAGAGCTTAGAATTGCGAGTGACTGTTCCCAATGACAACACGCCTACAGGCCGCCGTCGCTCTCGGTGCACTACTACTGGTCCTGCTAACTACACTCGGCAGCGGCCAGGACCATCCCTCGACTCCCGAACCCGTGTCCGAGGTTGAGGGCATCGTTACCGATGCGACCGGCGGTGTAATTCCACACTCTGAGGTTGCGTTCAAGGGGGAATCAGGCACAATCGTTTCGTATACAAGCATGGACGGGTCCGTCAATGTGAAATTGCGAACCGGTAGGTATGCTGTAACGATTACTCAAACCGGATTCGTAACGACCAAGCTAGTCGATTTTCAGATCAACGCCCCGACGCCGTTTACATTTCGGGTCGTCCTGCAAGTGGATAGCACCCCTACCGATGGCGGCGAGCCGATGGGGGTACCCACTATAACTTCTGACTTGCCAAACGTAATAAACCCAGCCCCTATTTACCGCATTCAGGAATCCCCTCCGAAGACCGACTGCACGACCAATCACTTCGTGATGCACAAGACTCCTTGTCTTTGTGGGAAAGTCCAAATCGCCACGGGAGACATCGGTGTTAGCCCTGCCCAAATGGGCCTTGATGACACGCTGGAGGTTGAACTGCGCGATAGAAATGGAAAGCTCCTCGAATCTAAACGGCTGACGTACAAGAGTGAGGTTCCTTTTTGCTTTTCTGGGAAACCCAAGGGGAAGTACGCTCTTGCGTTTGTGTTGTACGAGTCAGGCAAACCGCAGCCCGCGGCGGTATTTCCTACGAAATACACGACGAATAGCAACAAGGAATGCAATATTATTTACCTCGTCCCGCCGGTGTGCGGCAACTAGAGCTAGTTGGTTGGCGTAACATCGCGATTTCACCAACAACTGCCTTGGCAACGTATCCATGAGAGGGTCGCTGCTTCGGCCTCATCCCTGGTCCTTACCGCGTGGGTTCATATGTATCGTTATACGATATACTAGATTCGCACTAGATCGCGGCACGATACAATCGGCGCATGAAGAAGCTCACCCTTTCGGACTACCAGGCTTTGGCGGCGTTTCGTTATCAAATCCGGAAGTTTCTCCACTTCAGCGAGCGCGCCGTGAAACAAGCCGGCCTCGAGCATGGCCAATACCAACTCCTGCTGGCCATCAAAGGCATGCCGACCGGAGTTCGACCGCGGGTCCGTGAACTAGCCAACCAGATGCTAATCCGCCACCACAGTGCGGTGGAACTCATCAACCGCCTCGAGGCCGGA
>Ga0137390_10004760_pt1 | contig 11359 bp, 7 predicted proteins | sample 15con2h24AmetaG_FD_104937 | JGI IMG/M metagenome (GOLD analysis project Ga0137390, IMG submission 104937) | Vadose zone soil microbial communities from Angelo Coast Range Reserve, California, USA - 15con2h2.4A metaG | ecosystem: Environmental > Terrestrial > Soil > Vadose zone > Saprolite... | reverse complement strand
GCCCTTGACAGGGTGGACCGCCCACCAAAAAATGAACCGGGCCGCATGCGAGCCGGGCCATTTGCTCACTCCACGTCGCCTCGCAACCGAGTCCACCATTGATTACGTTCTCGACCGGACCGACGAGGACACGAGCACGCGCGAAATTGTCCTGATAAACAGCCGCCGCGTCTGGATCGGAATCCATGGCAAGGGGTACGTCGACTCGCGCGCCCAGCCGCCGTGCGGCTTCGATGACACCGAGCGTCATGCCCCCACATCCGCAGAATAAATCCACCAGCCGGATGGCATGACCTTTCGTTGGTAATTCCGGCCAGAATGTTTGTCGTAGGAAACAAGAATCGAGCGAGTCGCAGACGGTGGTGCGCGGCTCTGCCCCATCGGCGTTATGCGATGGCGGGGAAACAGTACGCGGAGAGCCATTCGCCGCGTGGTGACTCCCCGTTCGCGGCCAGTTCGATCTCACGTCCTCTTGTTTCAATTGACTACCACCGCGCGCTAGTGGCCGAAGCATGAAAAGTGATCCAGCGACCGTATCCGCGGACGTTTTGATCCTGGGACAGGAACCGCATACCCACTCGCGCGGAACGGCAGCTGGGGATCGGGACTAGCTTCGGGCGTGTGACTGGCAACGGTATGGTTGGGCGTAAAACCGGGTCGCGACCCGGTTTTACCACATACTTGACCGGAATGACCAGCCGCGAAGAGCTGCCTCGGGCGCCTTACGATCCGAGGGCGCAGATTTTCAGCCCGTCATTGGCCTGTGCTCTGCCGGGCCGCGCGCCATGACGAGGCACGCGATCATGGGTAGCCGGAGTCAAGTCGCTGTCGGGCCTGTGGTCGCGCGTGGTGTGCAGCTGGGCCTGGCGGCTAAGTTCTACGCGGATAGTATTTCGCGCTCGGCTTCGTAGGTCGGACTTTCCCGTAACTCGAAGCGGATCTGAATGCCCAGTGCTTGGGCTATTCGGCGAAGCGTTTCTCCGCTCGTAGCGTGCTGGCCCCGCTCCAGCCGCGAGATCGCCGAATAGCTGGTACCGATCCGCTTAGCGAGTTCAGCCTGTGAGATGCCCTGCCGAGTCCGAAGCAGGATGATCTGAGCGGCGATGTCGGACCAGAATGCCAGCCGCTCGCGCTCGGCGCGATATTCCGCACTGCGGGCAGCGCGCTCAGTGGCGGCCTCTTCTGCCGAGGTGCCAATTGGGTTCATGCTCGCCATTTCACTCAAGGGAAACCTCTGCTGGGCGCGCACGGGTGCGTTCCGACGCGCGCAGACAGTATTCAACTTATCAGTTTTGGTAAGCAAGATCAAGAGCGCGCCGGCGCGTTATGGCCGCCTGGTCGTGGTGGCTTTCGTTGCTTTGCATCCATCCGCACCCGAAAATCCGCCCATCGAGTTTCCGCGATCACAATGTCGCCGGCCGGGACGGCCGCACTGCTTTTTCGGAAGATGTGGAGCAAGATGAACAGATTGAGCGATCGCCGATACAGTAGGCGGTAGAGATCCTTGCCGCAGTGGCAGCGCAGTTCGCGAAGCTCGTCGCGCACCTGTGAGCTGTGTGGGAATGCCAGAGGCGGATCGCCTGTGGTCAGCCGATTGAGCAGGTCGATCTGGTTATCTAGAAGGACCTGGCAGCGGACGGGAAGGCGGTCCACGAAGGTGCGAACTGGCTCGGTTCCATCGCGGGCACGGTAGTAAACGGCCCGCATCGCTTGTTCAGCCATTTACGCTCGGCCCGGCCGGTGTTGCACCTACTTTTGGGTGCGACTTGGCTTAGGGTAGGTTTAGCGCGCCAGGGCGCCCATCGGATCCCATGGGGGCAGCACGATTGGCTCCAGGTCCAGGGCCTTTTGGAGCTCGGCGGACAGATAGTCCTTGCGTGCGGCGATCTCGAACATGTACTCGTCGAACCACGAGTCGTTCATGGTGAAGAAGCCCTTCTGGCCGGGGTCGGCGCCCCACGAGTTCTCGACTCGCCAGCGCCGCGCTTTGCCGTCGACCACGTCGGCGCCGGTGAAGAGCATGGCGTGCGTCATCTGCGTCTCGCCGTACTGCAGCCGCGCGGCTTTGTCCAGGTCGAACGAGGTGTCGTAGACGCCTGACAGGTCATACAGGTCGCGGTCCATCAGGCCAATGTCGCGACGCATCTGCTTGCCGACGTCGCACCCGAACCACACCGGCTCGCCCGCTTCAAGGGTGCGCTGGGCGATCTGCTTCATCATGTCCATCTCGACATTGAGGTAGATCACCCGCTGCCCGCCGACGACATTGCCCAGGTACTCGACCGTATAGGTCCGCCCGTAGGGATTGCCCGGCCTTGGGTCGTGCACCAGGCAGACATAGTCGTCCAGGGGCAGGTCGACGAACTCGGCGGCGAACTGTTGTGGCGTCATCTCGTCGGTGCGGTGAAAGGCGCCGCCTGTCTCACGCCACTGCCACGAAAACTTGTCGGGCGGCGTCCCCAGATGAATAGACAGGATCCTGTGCACCGCGCGCAGAAAATCCTGTTTCACCGCGCGCAGCTCGTCCTGCGCAGCCATGTTGGTGTGCATCTCGCGCAGCCGCCGCGCGCCTTCGCGCAATTTGCTGCGCAGCACGCCGTTCATCCGCCGCGAGTTGGACGAGCTGTCCGTCTCGGGCATGCACGACTTCGGCACCAGCCCGTGCTTGCGGATCAGGTTGATGAACATGTTCCACTGGCCACCATCTGACAGCGGCTGATCCAGCAGAAAGGCTACCGATCGATCGTCGACGTCGCGCCCGGCCGACTCGATGATGGCCTCGAAAAAGTAGTTCGCCCGCTCGAGCTTGTCCCAGAACATCAGGTAGTTCTGGCTGAACTCGAACTCTTTGACGCTCAGCTTCTGCCTGGCCGAAAACCGCAGCAGGTTCAAACCAGCGAACATCCAGCAGCGGCCGGTTTGCTTCTGATCGGTGACCGCCCAGTCGTCCAGGGTGGTCGAAAACGTATGGTCGGCCACAAACACCACGCGGTGGTTGAGTGCCACGTCGTCCACGCTGTGGCGGGTGATGGCGTTTTGCGCCAGCCGGTACGCCGAGCTGCCGACAAAGGCCGCTTGCAGGTTATGCAGTGTGTCGGCGGTCAGAGCTCCAGACGGATCGCCATCCGTCGCCCCAGCGGGTCGCGTCTGTGTCTGAGTCACTCAACTGGCTCCTCACTCGCATCGAACATCGGTCGACAGAATAGTAACGGTAGCGACCGATCGAACCGGATTAGTACAAAGGTCACAGGGAAACGCCGCGTGTACTTTGATCGGCGACTGTTCGGCATGACGCGGGGGGTGCGTGGGCGCATGGCGCTCGCCGCCCTGGTTGGGCTGGCCGCGGTGCCGATTGCCATGTGGCGGCTGACCCTGACTGGCCAGGCCATGGCCCGCGTGTTCGGCGGCGAGCCGTTCGACGCCCTCGTCAGCATGCTCGTGCTGATCGCCGGACTGATCCTGCTGCGCGCTGCCCTGCAGTACCTGCGCGACGAGATCTCCAATGCCACCGCGGCACAGATGAAGGCGCAGGTGCGCGCCCTGCTGTACGACCACGTCTTGCGCCTGGGCGCCGGTTACTTCGACCAGCGTCGCACGGGCGACGCCGTGCTGGCTCTGGTCGACGGGGTCGAACAGCTCGACCAGTTCTTCGGTGCCTACTTGCCCCAGCTGGTCGTGGCCGCGCTGACGCCGGTGATCATTTTCGTGTTCATGAGCTTTCTCGATCTGCCGACGGCCGTCATCTTTCTGGTCTTCGCGCTGCTGACGCTGATCACGCCGGCGGCGTTCCACCGCATGAATAGCACGGCCAGCCTCGCTTTCCGTCGAGCGCAGGTGGCGATGGGCGCCGACTTCCTGGACAACATCCAGGGCCTGTCGACGCTCAAATCCTTCGGCCAGAGTCGGCAACGCGGGCTCGAGCTCGCCGAACGGGCTCGCCAGCTGTACCGCAGCACGATGTGGGTTCTGGCGGTCAATATTGGCACTGGCGGCATCACGCTGCTGGGCATCTCCGCGGGCGCCGCGCTGGCGCTCGGCTGGGGTGCACTGCGCGTCCAGGCGGGCGAGCTACCCCTGTCCACCTTGCTGGTCGTGCTGTTGCTGGGCGTCGAGGTGTTTCGACCACTGCGCGACCTGGTCCAGCTGTTCCACGGCAGCATGCTCGCCGTGGCGGCGACACGCGGCATGTACCAGCTGCTGGACGCTGTTCCGGAAGTCGTGTCGCCCGCCGCACCGATCACTCCAGGCACGCTGGCGCCGATCGTCCGCTTCGAGCACGTCACGTTCGGCTACCAGGGCGGCCGCCGCCCGGCGGTCCAGGACTGCTCATTCGAGCTGCTGCCTGGGCAGACGCTGGGCATCGTCGGCCCGAGCGGTGCGGGCAAGTCGACCCTGGTCAATCTCATGCTGCGCTTTGTCGATCCGCAGCAAGGCCGCGTCCTGCTCGACGGACACGATCTGCGCCAACTGCCGCTCGACCTGCTGCGGCGTCAGATGGCTGTCGTCGCCCAGGACACCTACCTCTTCTATGGCACCGTGGCCGACAACCTGGTGGTCGCCAAGCCAGGCGCAACACGGGCTGAGCTGGAGGCGGCGTGTCGTGCGGCCAACGCCCACGACTTCATCATGGCCTTGCCGCGTGGCTACGACACGCTGATCGGCGAACGGGGTGTGCGGCTGTCGGGTGGTCAGCGCCAGCGGCTGGCCATCGCGCGCGCTTTGCTCAAAGATGCGCCGATCCTCGTGCTCGACGAGGCGCTGTCGAGCGTCGACGCCGAAAACGAAGCCACGATCCAGCAGGCACTCGAGCGCCTCCAGCGCGGGCGGACGACGCTGGTCATCGCCCATCGTTTGTCGAGCGTAGCTCGCGCCGATCGCATCGTCGTCCTCGAACGTGGCCGCCGTGTCGAAGAGGGCTTTCCAGCTGAGCTGATGGCGCGCAGCGAGGGCGTCTATCGGCGGCTCATGGCTGCGCAGGAATCGGCCGCGGTCGACCTCCCCCTCTCTGCCTCGACAGAGTCCTTTGCCCCTGCGATCGTCGATGCCGACGGGGTCCCCTCTGAGGTGCCCACGGGGTCCTCTGCCCTGAAACACGATGGCATTCGCCCTGCCACGGGCCAACAGGTTCCCCTCCGCGGAAAAGATGTGGCATTGCCCGCGTCGGCCGTGTGGACGCGCCTGGGCGCGCTGGTCAAGCCGTGGTGGTGGGAGACCGCCCTGGTCTTTGCACTCGGTCCGCTGCACGCTGTGTCACAGGTCGCCCTGGGCGTCGTCAGCGCGGTACTCGTGGCCCAGGCTGCCACCGGCGGCAATTTGGCGCCGTGGTTGTGGGCGCTTGCCCTGCTAGTCCCAGCAACGGCCGTGCTCCGTTGGCTCGACTCCTTTATCTCACACGACCTGGCCTATAGGTTGTTGGCCGAGCTGCGGATTCGGCTGTACGCGCTGCTCGATCCCCTGGCGCCGGCGTACCTGGTGCGCCGCCGTTCGGGCGACCTGGTCAGCGCGCTGCTGGGCGACGTCGAGCTGATCGAGCTGTTCTACGCCCACACCATCTCGCCGGTGTTCGTAGCCATCCTGGTGCCGGGCGGGGTGCTGATCGCGCTGGGCGTACTCGCGCCCGGGCTGGCCATCGTCCTCGTGCCGTTTTTAGTGGCGGTCGCGCTCACCCCGCTCTTAGCCGCTCGGCAATCCGCGCAACTTGGCGCGGCGCTGCGCGAAGTGACCGGCGAGGTTAGCGCCCATGCGGTCGACAGTGTCCAGGGCCTGCGGACCATCGCCGCGTTCGACCACGGGCCGGGCCGCGCAGCTGAGGTGGCCGACCGCAGTCTGCAGCTGGGCGAGCTCAAACGCCAATTCTTGCGCTGGCAGGCGGTCCAGAACGCGGCCATCGAGGCATTGATGGGCCTGGGGGCACTGGCCGTCATGACCGCCGGTGCGCGGCTGGTCGCCGATGGTCAATTGGCGCGCACCGCACTACCGCTGGCCACACTATTGGCCGCTGCCTCGTTCCAGCCGGTGCTGACTATCGTCACCGTGGCCAAAGAGCTGACCCAAACGCTCGGCGCCGCGCGGCGCTTTTTCGCCGTGGAAGACGAGCCGGTACCAGTGCGCGATGGCCCAGGCACCGACGTGCCGCGCCAGCGCGCCGGCGTCCGCTTCGAAGACGTGACCTTTGCCTACGGCGGTGGTGAACGCGCGGCGCTACGCGGCGTCAGCTTTGAGGCGCCGGCGGGCCAGACGGTCGCTCTCGTCGGCCGCTCCGGCGCGGGCAAGACGACCTGCGCGCACCTGCTCCTCCGTTTCTGGGATCCGCAGCAGGGCCGGATCACGATCGACGGGCGCGATCTGCGCCAGCTACGTCTGGACGACCTGCGCGGCACGATCGCCCTGGTCGCCCAGGACACGTACCTGTTCAACACCACGCTGCGCGAGAACATCCGTCTGGGTCGGCCGACCGCGTCCGACGCCGAGGTGGTCGATGCGGCCCGCGCCGCCAACGTCGACGAGTTTGCCCAGGCGCTGCCGGACGGGTACGACACGACCGTCGGCGAACGCGGCCTGCAGCTCTCCGGTGGGCAACGCCAACGCGTGTCCATCGCCCGAGCGCTGCTGAAGGACGCGCCGATCCTCGTCCTCGACGAGGCGACCTCGCACCTCGATGCGGTCAGCGAAGCCGAGGTGCGCCAGGCGCTGGACCGCCTGAGCGCCGGGCGAACGACCGTCGTCATCGCCCATCGGCTCTCGACCATTCGCAGTGCCGACCACATCGTGGTCCTCGACGACGGCACCGTGGTCGAACAAGGTCGCCACACGGATCTGGTCGCCCTGGACGGCCTGTACTCGCACCTGATCGCCAGCCAACTGCGCTCGAACGTGCCCGCGGCGGAGCGGCTCCCTCTACCTCTGGGAGGCCCACTTCGGGAGCCCCAGGAGGGCGGGGGGTGAGGGGTCCGTGACAGCCGATCAGCGAGCAGATGCCGCTGATTGATCTGGCTTATGGCCGGCATGGGCTGAGCGTTGAGCTCAGCGTGCCCGCCGACGTGATCGAGCCGCGCTTCGTCCCAGGTCTGACCGACGAAGCCAGCTCAATCCGCCGCGCTCTTCGTGAGCCGACGAGCGGTCCGCCCTTGCGCGACGTCGTACCGCGCGGCGCATCGGTTGGCATCTCCGTGTGCGACGTGACGCGCCCATTTCCTGCTCAGCGTGTATTGCCCGTCCTCATCGAAGAGCTGGAATTATTTGGCTCGGGGCGGATCACCATCTTCATCGCCACCGGCACCCACCGCACATGCACACCTGCCGAACTGTTTGAAATGTTGGGTGCGGAAGTGCTGCGCTGCTGTGCGGTAGTCCAGCACGATGCCTTCGACGCCAGCCGCCACCGCCAGGTCGGCACCGTCCTCGGCACCCAGACACCAGCGCTGATCGAGTCCGCCTTTCTCGATTGCGATGTCCGGATTACGACGGGCTTCATCGAGCCGCACTTCTTCGCCGGCTTCTCCGGCGGCCCGAAGATGGTCGCGCCCGGCTTGGCCGCCCTGGAGACCGTGCTCGACCTGCACTCCGCCGCGCGGATCGCGCATCCCAACGCGACCTGGGGCGTCACCCAGGGCAACCCCGTCCACGACGCCGTGCGCGCCATCACCGCCCAGGTCGGCGTCGCCTTCAACCTCGACGTGACCCTGAATCGTGCGCACGCGATCACCAACGTCTTTGCCGGCGAAATCCTGGCCAGCCATGCCGCGGGCTGCACGTTTGCGCGTCAAACTGCGATGGCCCCTGTGGCAAAACCGTATGACGTCGTGCTGACCACGAATAGCGGCTATCCGCTCGACCAGAACCTGTACCAGACCGTCAAAGGCATGAGCGCGGCCGCCCAGATCGTCAAAGCCGGTGGCAGCATCGTCGTCGCCAGCGAGTGCTCCGACGGCGTGCCCGCCCACGGCGGCTACAAGGATCTGTTGCGCGACGGCGTGCACCCTGACGCCTTCATGGCCAGGTTGTCCGAACCGACTTTCTCGGTGCACGACCAGTGGCAGGTCCAGGTCCAGGCGCAGATTCAACGCAAAGCGCACGTGTTTCTCAAGTCCGACGGACTCTCCGACGCGCAGGTTCGGGCGGCCTGGCTCGAGCCCATTGGCGACGTCGCCGACTGCGTGTCTGCCCGTCTGGCTGCCGCCGGCACTGGCGCCAGATTGGCGGTATTGCCGCAAGGCCCACAGACGATCCCATACGTTGACGAGTGAGGCGGGCGCTCGCGCTCGCCATCCTGCTAAGTCTGCTCGGCCCGGCGAACGCGCTCGGCGCCGATGGTCGCGCTGAAGGCCAGCTCGTCCGCCAACAGCACCCGGAGTGGCCGCTGCCTGCCTGGACCGCCGACGGTCCGTCGGTCTGGACAATCGTCGGCGCGCCATACGCGGCTACTGTGGCACTGATCGGCGCGGATGGCAGTTTCGTGCCGCGCAATCATGGCCCAGCGGTCAGCTTCTGGCTGTACGACATGGACGCGGCCGTGCTCGTCGATCCCGCCCAGCACAGTCCGCGGCTGCACCTGGACGACGACTACCTGCCGATCGTCAGCAGCGCCTGGGACGCCGGCGACCTGCACGTCGACACGACCTATTTCACGGGTTGGCCAGGCGGCAACGTCGCGATGTGGTTCACCGATACCGGCGCCGGGTCGGACCAGGCCGTCACGTTGGTGCGCATGACCGTCAGCACGACGTCGCTGGCGACCAGGCATCTGGCGGTGTTCGTGGCGGTCCGCCCGTTCGGCGTCGAGCGCGACATGCACGCCGTCGACAGCGCCGCCTGCCAGGTCGAAACCGCCACGCTCGTGGCCGACGGCGCCGTGGTGCTCACCGGCGCCCAGCCGGCCAGCGGCTGCGGGGCGAGTGTGCTTGCCGACGGCGATGTCGGATCGTTCGCGCTGCAGAACCGGCTGCCGCGGATATCGTCGGTCGCTGACCCTGGTCACCGTGCCGAGTAGATGCTGCGGCTGGACGTGACGCCTGGCCCAGGCGCGCCGCGCATCCTGGAGTTCCGCGCGCCAGCCGCGCGCATCGAGCCGACCCCGGACCGCCTCGATGCGCTGATCGCGGGCAGCTTCGAGCGCGAACGAGCCCGCGTCGCCGACGCCTGGCGCAGCGCGCTGAGCCGGACCACCTTCGATGTTTCCGATGCGCATTTCAGCAACGCGTTTCGCGCCTCGCAGGCGTATTTGCTGCTAAATCGCCACGGGCCGACACCACGCTCGGGTCCACTGGCTCACGACGCATTCTGGGTACGCGACGCGGCGTATGTTGGCCAGGCCCTGGAGCGCATCGGCTATGCCGCCGAGGATCGCGCCACACTCGAAGCCCTCGCCCGGACGCAGCGCGACGACGGCTCCTTCCCGGCCATTACCGAGGCCAGTGGCGCTCGCCTGGTCGACGAATGGGATGCCCAGGGCGAAGCCATCGCGGCACTGGTGGCGCACTATCGCTTCGGCCACGACAAGTCCTGGCTCGCGCGGGTGTATCCGGGCGTAGCGCTCGCCGCCCGTTTTCTGGACGCCTTGCGCGGCAGCACCCTGTCGGACGAGCGCGAGACGCGCTCTTTGATGCCGGCCAACCTCAGCGCCGAGGACCTCGGCTCGGCGACCTGGCACCACTACTGGGACGACTTGTGGGCGGTAACGGGCTATCGCGAAGCCGCCTTTGCCGCCCGCGAATCAGGTAACACGCCGGACGCCGTTGATTTCGAGGCGCGCGCCGACGATCTGCAGGCGACGTTGTTGCAGAGCGTCAGCCTGGTCCAGGCGCGCAGCGGTGTCGGATATGTGCCCAACGGCCCAGAAGACACCACCACGTCGGCGATGGCGCGCGGCACGACCCCCGCGCTCTGGCCGGTTCGATCGTTGCAAGGTCCGCAAGCGCAGGACCTGCTCGGCACGTCGTTCCGCGCGTATTACCAGATGTGGCTCGAGCCCCAGGGCGGCGGCTATCGGCACGTCGAGGGGACGTTTTGGCCGTATGGCGGACTCGGCATCGCCCATGCGATGCTCCGCCTGGGCTTGCTTCAACCGACCTGGCAGATCCTCGACTGGACGATCGGCCACCAGACGGTGCCGGGCACATACGCCTGGGGCGAGGGCGTCAACCCCACGAACGGCGGCCTGGAGCTGGGCGATATGCCGCATAGCTGGGCGGCCGCGGAGCTCATTAGCTTGCTGCGTGACCTGGTCGTGGCCGAGCAGGACGGCTGGCTCGAGGTCAATTCAGGCATTCCCGACACCTGGCTCGAGCCAGGCAAGCACGTCATCCTGCGCGACGGGCCGACAGAGTATGGCCCCGTCAGCGTCTCACTTATCCGTACCGCCGCTGACCTGAACATGACGGTCGAGGGCAGCCCACCACTCGGTTGGCGAGTTCGTCTACCCGGCACGCCGAGGCAGATCACGGTTGACGGCAGTCCGGTGACAGCGTCTACCAGCGCTGGGTTGCAAGTGCCCAGCGGACCGCACGCGATCCGGGTCAATTACGCGGCAGACAGCTAAGCCGCTACCTCGCTCCGCGCACCGCATTGGCCGCAGAAGCGGTCGGCAATGGGGGTCGCCTTGTGACAGCTTGCACAGCGGCGCATTCCCGGCGCGAGCTCTTCAGTAGCCTGCTCGGGCGAGTGGTCGATCGCCTTTTTGAAGTCGCGCATGCTGTCGCCGACAGCCTTGCCGAGCTGCGGCAGTTTGCCTGGTCCAAAGACAACCAGAATGATGACGAGGATGATGATCAGATGCCACGGCTGCAGTACGCCCATCGTGTGTTCTCCCGAACCGCGACTATACCCCACGTCCCCGCCGTGCTCAAATGCGCGCTGTGTCCCCCGCCGCGCCCCCGATCTACGTTCACAACCTGACCAAGGTTTTTCGCGTCCACGAACGCGTGGAAGGCATGGCGGCCACCCTGGGCTCGCTCTTCCGCCGTCGCTTCAAGGACGTGCCCGCGGTCCAGGACGTGACGTTCGAGATCGGCGAAGGCGAAGTCGTCGGCTTTCTCGGGCCGAACGGCGCCGGCAAGACCACCACGCTGAAGATGCTGAGCGGACTGCTCTATCCGACCAGTGGCGAGGTGCGCGTGCTTGGTCACGTGCCGTCGCGGCGGGAGAGCCAGCTCCTTAGCGCGATCACGCTGGTGATGGGCAATCGCTCGCAGCTCGTCTGGGATATCCCCGCGGCCGATTCGATGCGGGTGTTGCAGGCGATCTTTCAGCTGCCCGAAGAGCGTTATCGCCGCACGCTCGGCGAGCTTTCCGAGCTGCTCGAGCTCGAGCCGCTGATGCACAAACCGGTACGCAATCTCAGTCTCGGCGAACGCATGAAAGT
>Ga0137390_10004758_pt1 | contig 11360 bp, 7 predicted proteins | sample 15con2h24AmetaG_FD_104937 | JGI IMG/M metagenome (GOLD analysis project Ga0137390, IMG submission 104937) | Vadose zone soil microbial communities from Angelo Coast Range Reserve, California, USA - 15con2h2.4A metaG | ecosystem: Environmental > Terrestrial > Soil > Vadose zone > Saprolite... | reverse complement strand
TGAACTTGCTCCGCGCGATGTAGTCGCCCGCGCTATTCTCAGTGAGATGCTCTCCGAAGAGGCTGCCTACCAGTACCTCGATCTCAGTCACCTGCCTGCTGCACGCATGCACGCGCGTTTCCCCACCATCTCCGCTGTCTGCCGCAGCTACGGCCTCGACCTGGCAAAGGATCTGCTGCCCGTCGCACCGGCTGCCCACTACTGCATGGGCGGCGTTATGGTCGATATCGATGGTCGCACCACCTTGCCCGGCCTGTATGCCGTGGGCGAAGTTGCCTGCACAGGCGTCCATGGCGCCAACCGCCTTGCCAGCAACTCGCTGCTGGAGGGTCTGGTCTTTGGCCTCCGCCTCGCCGAGGCCCTTACGGAACCCTCCACGGGGGCGGCTCTTTGGCATGCCGACCTCAATACTATATGTAGGGGCGAGGACGTGCTCGATAAATTGGCACTCTACAGCCCACGCCCTGCTGCCCACTCTCACCCTGCCCCCAGTTGCCCGCGCCCTGGCTGGGGGTTACGGGCGGCGAATCCTGACCAGAGGACAGGGAATGCCCTTGCCCTGGGTGATGCCCTCCAGGAACTACGGCGCATTATGTGGCAGTACGTATCCCTCTGCCGCGATCACGTTGGCCTGCTAGAAGCAAAGCGCAGGGTTGAAGCACTGTGGAGCGTAGGTATGGAGGAATTTCCCGGCGAGCAAGTTGTGCCGCAGCAGGTAGAGCTGGTGAACATGCTCCAGGTAGCCGGGCTTGTCATCGAGGCCGCGCTGCAGCGCCGCGAGAGTCGTGGCAGCCACTGGAGAAGCGATTACCAGGCCCTGGACGAAGCGCTGGCCTCTCGCCGTTACGTCTTTCAACGATCAAGCGCCAGGAACGGAGCAGCGATCCCGGAAAAGGTAGCGTAACATGCGTAATCTGCCCTTAAATCTGATCCGCCACGCACTGAATGAAGACGGGGCATGGTCCGATATTACAACATTGAGCACAGTGCCGGAGGAACAACAAGCACAGGCCAGCATCATCGCTCGCCAGGTGGGCGTCATCGCCGGATTGAACGTCGCGGCTGAAACCTTTCGCCTGCTCGACAGTGCAATTGCTATTGAACTGCTGGTGCAGGACGGAGCGGCCGTCCAGCCAGACCAGACCCTGGCCCATTTAAGTGGCCCGGCCCGCTCGCTGCTGAGCGCTGAGCGCGTGGCCCTGAATTTTCTCGGTCATCTCTCCGGCATCGCCACCGTCACCGCGCGCTGTGTAAGCGCCATCGAAGGCACACGGGCGCGCATCCTTGATACGCGCAAGACGACGCCAGGTCTGCGCAGCCTGGAGAAGGATGCTGTAAGGGCGGGCGGCGGTCACAATCACCGCTTCGGCTTGAGCGATGGCGTTCTCATCAAGGACAACCACATCAAGGCGGCCGGGAGCGTCACAGCAGCCATCGATGCTGCTCGCCGCCTGGCTCCCCATCTGCTCAAGATCGAAATCGAGTGCGAAACACTGTCGGAAGTACACGAGGCCCTGGCAGCCGGTGCAGATGTCATCTTGCTCGACAACATGCATATCGAAATGATGCGCAGCGCGGTAGAACTGGTGCGCCGTGTCGGACCCGGTGTGCTGATCGAGGCCTCCGGCAACGTTGGCACCGATCCCGCGCGCCTGGCCGCTGTCGCCGCTACCGGCGTAGATTTCATCTCGTTGGGAGCGCTGACGCATTCGGCACCCAATTTAGACGTATCGCTCGAATTCGCTTGAGGACCCATCCGCAAGGAGGAAACCAATGCCATTACAAACATCGTGCGCAGAAAGCAAAGAAGAGCGCATCTTGCCGCTCATCTCGCCGCTCACACGTTCTCAGCACGCTCACTCGCAGCGTATAGATACCATTCCCAGCTTCTACGCCGAGATGCCAGGCGAAGAACTGGATCAGCGCATCGCTGCCACCAGAGCAGCCCTCGGAGATCGTCTTGTCATCCTGGGACATCACTACCAGCGTGACGAAATCATCAAGTACGCGGACTTCCGCGGCGACTCCTTCAAACTCGCGCAGTTAGCCGCGGCTCGACCGCAGGCGGATTACATCGTCTTCTGCGGCGTCCATTTTATGGCGGAGAGCGCCGACATTCTCAGCGCGCCTCACCAGCGCGTCATCCTGCCCAATCCTGCCGCTGGCTGCTCTATGGCCGATATGGCCAATATCGCCGAGGTCGAGGAATGCTGGGATCTACTTCTGGAAACCCTCGGCCCAGATATGGGCGTCGTTCCTGTAACTTACATGAACTCGGCTGCCAACCTCAAGGCCTTCTGTGGGCGCAATGGCGGCATCGTCTGCACCTCGTCCAACGCTCCCAAAGTGATAGACTGGGCTTTCAAACACGGCAAACGCGTGCTGTTCTTCCCCGACGAGCACCTGGGACGCAATACCGCCCTCAGGTACGGCATCGCCGAAAATCAGATGTTCGTCTGGAACCCCAAGGACCCCATGGCCTCGGAGAACGTCGAAGAGGAGTTGGAGCGCTCGCAGATCATTCTCTGGAAAGGCTACTGCACCACGCACATGCGTTTCAACGTGCAGCAGATAGCTAAAGCGCGCGCCGAGTATCCCGGCATCAAGGTCCTGGTACACCCGGAGTGCCGTCGCGAGGTAGTGGACGCCGCGGACCTCTATGGCTCGACCGAGTACATCATCCAGCAGATCGAGCAGGCCCCGGCGGGCAGCCAGTGGGCCGTGGCTACCGAGATCAACCTCGTGCATCGCCTGGCAAAAGAGCATCCAGACCAGTTCATCTTCTGCCTCGACCCTATCGTGTGCCCGTGCTCTACCATGTACCGCATCCACCCGGCCTACCTGGCCTGGGTGCTGGAAGGATTGCTCGAAGGCCAGGTAATCAACCAGGTCAGCGTGGATGGCGAGACCGCTCGCTGGGCGCGCATCGCCCTGGACCGTATGCTGTCTCTATAGGATTTCCAGCTTGATAATTGTCACGGTTTGCCATATATTACTTAAACCGTGACAATTATCATAGAACTGACAAACATATGGTCCATACACCTGATCCCAAAAAACCGCGCCTCGACCCTTGCTTAACCGAGAGATTGGCACGCAAGAAAGCTCAGCTTGGTCGCTATCTCCCACTGCCACCAGACACAGTGGCCGTCTTAACGATGACCTGCGTGTCTTTCTAACCTACCATTCTAATGCCATCGAGGGTAATACCCTGAGCTTGCGCGAAACACAAATGGTCATCGAATTTACCAACTTGTTAACGGTCACGTCTGCACCATTAAGTTGACAATACTTCCATCTCTTTTCATCTACGAAGTAGCCTCAAGAGCCCCGGCCGTCGTCATCGTCGATCATATGAATGGCTGGCGTGATATCAGATGTCGGATAATCTCGTTTGAGCAGGAGATAGCCATCCTTTATATCTAGAATGCCGTAATTGCCTTGCCGCAAGATCGATTTCACCACCGCGGCATAGTCTGCGTAGTCCTTGAAGGGATATGTGTAGTCGGTGGCATCCAGGAAGATGAAATCGGCTTGATCAACGGCGTAGGGGAAAAGGTAAATGCTCCAACGCTGGCTCAGGTGCGGCACCAGGGTGGTCTGAGTCGAAACGGATGCATCGGCTGGGATCTCGCGGATGAAATGGGAGGCCAGCCTGTCATGCATCGTCACAGATGGCTTGATGAAGCCGCGTGCGTAAGGCATCACGCTGTAGACGTTGTATTGAGATGTAAAGTTGAAGACGCGCACTAGCATATAGGAAAGCACCAGCGCAAGCACGCCAACCTGCACCATCCATGTAGGGGAAAGCGCACGAGATTGACCAGAGAACCGTCGGCCTGCCGACTTCGACTCCTGGTTCTCACGCTCGATACTCATGCTTCCCATAAGCCAACGCACTATCCAGACGATCAGGACTGTCGCCTCAATGCTGGCAAAGATCAGAATTGGGATGATCTCTGCATTGTACTGAAAGTTACCGCTATACATATTCGGGTCAGCACTGAGCAGGTTCAGGGCCAGCGTGGGCACAGCTAGCACCAGAACCCACGGAGCTAGCAACGGGAGATAGCCTGCTGGTGCCAGGAGCTTGCGCAGGTAGAGCATATGACTAGGCTCCAACACATGCTCTCTGAGGGTATTTATAGGGTGCAGTAGCGTATTGATAACAATGGATACAGGGTCGCTGCCCACTTCGGCATAGCGTGTAATCAGGAGCGGATGACCCGTTGGGCTAAAGAGATAAGGTATGAGAAAGAACCCCACCAGGGTCCATGCCGTAGCCAGCAGGGTGAGGGCTGCTCCGCTGCGCCAGCGCCGCTGCAAGACGACGGACCATATACCGAGCAAGGCAATGACAAGGGGGATTTCTTCCTTGCAGGCCATCGCCAGGATGGCAAAGACGAACAACCAGACAGTGCGGCGCGTATAGAGGAAATAGAGGGCAAAGAGTAGCAGCGCGATCGTCAGGGTTTCAGGGTGAAAATCATAGTTGACAGCATACTGCTGCTCCGGATACAGCAGGTACAGCAGCGCGAAGGGCAAAGCAGCCCATGGATTGCGTAGACGCAGGCGTGCCAGCCAGAAAGCGGGAAAAGCCCCGCTCGCCACGATGAGTACCTGGAAGATCAACAAAGCTTTCGGGTCGGGCCAGAGCAGGTAGAGCAGAGAGATGGGGAAAAGGATCGGTTCAAAGTGGATCGCGAAGCGATTAATGCCATTGATCCCATAGCAATTGGTATCTGTAAGGACATTGCAGATCGTCTGATGGAGCATCGACCCATGGAGCAGGCTCCAGATGGCCTGATCCATGATACCCAGGTCTTCACCATTCGTCTGAAAGGCGTTATGCTTAGTCACAAGGAAAATGCTGAAGTAGATGATATATGCCAGGGCTGCCAGGGTCACCAGGCCCAGTGCGATCCAAAATGAGCGTGTGCGAGGTAAAGGCACCGGCTCCGGATAAAGGCTTTTCTGCCAGGTAGCCCTACAGCGCTGCCAGATCAGGGTCATCAGCTTTACAATACTCTTCATAGGTGTATATCCATGCATTAAATCTAACCATAGAGTGCTTTAGGCGAGAAACTTTCCACGCGGTCAGATGCGTAGAGCTATTATAACGTTTTTCACGCTAGAAACAGGAGATGCTAGTACCTTTAGTGATCGAACACTTTTTTCGCACCTTTGTGCTTGGCGGGATAGGGTGCGCGGGATCCAGTTGAGGGAGAACCAATGGCTACTGCTTTTTGATATAGATCACAAACCCCGGTACCTCGACGCGTTGGTAGTGGTGTGTTGCATCCAGGCTGTGTTGCCCACCAGGGTCGGCAAACTGCCCGTTCTGGTCGGTAAAAACATAAGCTGCAAAGGAGTCCGCCTGGACCTGCTCATAATAGGGCCCATAGCGCAGCGTGGCACTCCTTCTCAGATCCGCATCAACCGTTGCGCAGATGACCCGCTCCTGGCTGGCGAACGTCAGGCGATCACAGACCCAGTAACCGGAATAGACATGTTTCACATGCAGGTACGAAAGGGTATCAATGAGCGTGTAGTAGTTTTGCTGGGCCCCGGTGGCGTCGGGAATGACGGTAACGTCATAGGCAGTTCCTACAACAAAGGCGATAAGTAGCAAAGCCAATACTACAGGTCTCCAACCAGGCAGAGGCCATCTGCGTTTGACTCTGGTGAGCAGAGGACCCATCAGAGGCCAAACCAGGGCGGGAGTGATAATTAGGAGTCCAACCAGGTAGCGCATGCTCTGGGGGCGTTGCGCCGCCGCCGTGCTCATTGTATAGGGGAGGAGTGTGAACAGGCCTCCAAGGAGCACTATTGAGCGTGCCATGTGCACCGTCAGCATGCGCCGGACTTCTGTAGACAGGTCAGGCTGTCGCAGGCGCAACAGCTTCCAGAGCGGGCGAACGGTGACGACGATGGCATAGAGCAGCAGAGCCATATAGCTCACACTCCATCCCTCGTAGAGCAGCGCACATTCATAGGCGTGCAAGTGGTGCCCACCTCCATACACAGGCAGGGAGGTAAGTGGGCACACGGCGGTCATACTGGTTGCCATGGGAAGACTATACAAGGATGTGCCCTCCAGCTTTTTCACGAAGAGCGCCAGTCCCGTCGGTGCACCTCCTGAATAGTGCTGATAACTAATGATGAATATATGGATTGAGTCCTCCCCAGGCAGCGCATGCAGGTTGTAGACGATGAGTGGATATGCACCAACGAGTAGACCCACTAGCAGGAAGAAGAGCACTGGCGAGCGCACCCATTCCCGCCAGCCAGAGAAAGCCAATAGCAGGAAACTGACAAAAAGAAAGGGGATGACCAGCCATTGGCTCCAGAGTCCCAGGCCGCAGACCAGCCCCCAGCCAGCATAGCCTAGCCAGCGTTTCCAGGCCGCCTGCCGCTCTTCGAGAGAGGTAATCGCCAACCAGGAGGCCAGCAGTAAGGAAAGCGTGCCGAAGACCAGGGTTTCAACGGCTCCGCCCACCGCACGCATTTCAGGGGTAATAACAAAACGAGCCCCTATGCTTAAGAGGAATAATGAAACAAGAGCCACTTTTTTCCCGTAAAGCAACGAGGCAAGGCGATAGATACCCACCATAAAGACAACCAGAAACAACACCATTCCCAGCCGCAGTGAGAGCAGAGAAACCCCGAACAGGTGAAACATGAGCGCTCCCACATAAGCCTCGCCTGCCCCCATGTAGTTTTGTCCATAATAGAAAATAGGCCAGTCTTTCCCCTGGGCAATATGGAGCGCCATAAGCCCCATTGTCCCCTCCTCGCTGTCCGTTCCCGGGAACCCAAGGATACTCAGGGAGAGGCGCACAGCAACCATGAGAAGGATGAGCGCCAACGCGATCAGATCATATCTGTCCCAGGCTAGACGCCTGGAACGTAACTGGTGAATCATACATACCTGCTCAAGAAAAAAGGAACTCACGTCATATGGGTCAGGGAGTGAAGCTTTTTTGCCAAATACGGACCCTATTCTACAGCTTTCCCCGGGAAAATTCAACCACACCATCGCCTTCCACAGGTCGACACAAGAGGATGTCAATCTTCAGATTACTCGGTCGAGTACCTGGGCTGGCTTGCACAGCAGGGACGCATCGATGCCGTTAGAGATTGTGCTCCTATCGAGCCAGGCCAAGCTGGTGCGCTAATACGACCGCGTGCGCACGATCGCGCGCACCGAGCTTGGCAAAGATGTGGTTGATATGTGTCTTGACCGTCGCCTCGCTCACGTACAGTTCCGCTGCGATCTCGCTATTCGTGCGTCCCTGCACGATCAGGCGCAGGACATCGCATTCGCGCTCAGTCAGCCCCAGCTTCTCTGCTGCTGACTGGAGCTTTTGAGATGATGGAAGCACGAGTCCGGCCAGCAATTGGGCTGCGCTCGCCGTCTGAAGCAGCACCTGTCCACGTGCAACAGTGCGTACAGCCTGGCAGAGTTCCTCGGCGCTGCAATCCTTAAGGAGGTAGCCTGCCGCGCCTGCACGCAGGCCTTCAACCACCAGTTCCGGCGTGTCATAGGTCGTCAACAGGATGACGCGAACCGTAGGATCGGTTTTGCGGATCATTTCCGTTGCCGCAATGCCATCGCGCAGCGGCATACGAATATCCATCAGCATAACATCTGGCTGCTCAGCCCCTGCCAGCGTGGTCGCCGCGATACCGTCTTCTGCCTCGCCGACCACGAACATGTCTGGCGCCGCTTCGAGAATGGTACGCAGCCCCTCGCGGAGCAGGCGCTGATCATCGGTGATGGCAACACGAATCTTACGTTCGCTCACGTTCTCCCTCCTGGGACCGCGAACGATCCTTCCGCCCAAGGGGCAGCGAGAGTGTGACCGCGAACCCCCTATCGGGTTGCGTTCCTGCCTGAAGCTCCCCACCTAGCGTTGTTACCCGCTCACGCATCCCCTGTAACCCGTGATGTGTTCCGTTATATTGCTCGATGGAGCCTTGACCCTGACCATAAGCGCATTTAGGTCATAACACGCTGTTTGCAATGGAGCCAGCTCTATGGTATGCTACATTTCTGAGAAAGGTAACCTGGAGGACCTGAGACACTAAGCCATCTCAAAATACCTGGCTGACTGGATGGAGTGGGGCAGAGAGATGCGAAGGCAACAGGCTGCCAATCCTTCACCTGAAATACAACGACTCCGCAAGATAAAAGCAGAGAGACAGGCCAGTTAAAAGGACGAGCATAGAAGAGAGGTCTCACCATGTCTATTAGCTTCCACGATGTCGAAAAACTTCAAGCTCTCTACCCCGACTACCAGATCGAATTGAGAGAAGGAAAAATTATTATTATGAGTCCATCGGACAGCGTGTCTGGCGAAATCGGAGCCCGTTTCATCCGGCTCTTAGGGACCTGGCTTGATACCCATAACATCGGGCGAGTCCTGGATTCGAGTACTGGTTTCCGTATGCCCAATGGCGATCTGCTCTCTCCAGACGTCTCCTTTGTTTCACGAGAGCGGCTCAAGCAAAATCCCCGCACCTACCTGACTGTGATTCCCCAATTAGTAGTCGAGATCAAATCTAGTCGAGACCGTATTCATGATCTTGAAGAGAAAATAGCCCTATTTTTAAGTCAAGGTGTACAAGTAGGCATTCTCATTGATCCTGACACACAAACCCTCCGCGTCTATCGCTCCGAGGGGCTGAGTAAAAATGCCGACAGCGGAGAGCCCATCCCCCAGATAACAACCCTACAAGATGGAGATACCCTTACCATTCCTGAGTTCTTTCCCGGCCTGGAAATTCCGGTTACAAGCCTCTGGCCACCGGTGTACGAGTAGCTTAGAACTCCACTATTTGACGAGATAATAGCCTATTCCTGGTTCAGTGAGAATGTGGAGTGGTTTTGATGGATCGATCTCTATTTTGCGTCGCAGTCGCCCAATATAGACTCGCAAATATTCAGCATCGCGACTATGTTCTGTACCCCACACACGCCGCAGCAGTGTCTCGTGTGTAAATATCTTGCCCGGGTGCAATGCCAACTCTTGCAGCAGACCGAATTCTGTCGGAGTGAACTTGACGCGTTCACCGTTGTGCCAAACCTGTCGCTGCTCGAAATCAATCTCGATATTCCCAAATCGCTGCGAACCAACCGAGCGAGGCGTATCGGCCCAACTGGCACGCCGCAGGACAGCCTGTACCCGTGCCAATAGTTCCCCTACTCCGAAGGGCTTGGTCAGGTAATCATCCGCTCCCTGGTTCAAGGCGGCTATTTTGTCGGCCTCTTCTCCCAGTGCCGTCAGAATGATGATGGGTACGATGCTCGTTTGCCTGATGCGACGGCACACCTCCAGTCCATTCATTTGCGGCATCATAATGTCCAGTATCACCAGGACAAACGTCGTTTGCTCAAACTCTGCCAGCGCTTCCCATCCATTGCTGGCAAGTTTCACTTTGAATGCGTGCTTTTCCAGGAAGCGCCTCACGAATTCACGGATATTTGGTTCATCATCGACCACTAAAATATACTTCTCTTGAGGCATCTTTGCACTCCTTTATAGATACTGCCGTTGTCGCTCCTGGGCGCGCAGCACTATGGAAGGAAACCACAGGTGAAATACCGCGCCACTCTTTCCATCTGTTCTATTCTCAGCCCAGATGCGCCCCCTATGAGCTTCAACGAACCCCCGGCAGATAGCCAGGCCCAGGCCGACTCCGCTGCTGCTTCGTTCGTGACCACTCTCTATTTGATAAAAGCGGTCGAAGACACGCTCGACGAGGTGTGGAGGAATGCCTGGCCCATTATCGGTTATATGTAAGGTGAGTCCTGTTCGTTTTTTCGTCTGCTCATGCTCATAGGTGGCTGAAATCTCTATGAGGACATCTGGACCACCGTACCGTTGAGCGTTCTCTAAGATATTTCGCAGGACGATCTGAATACGTCGCCCATCCACATAGAGGAGTGGCATGTCTTCAGGTAAATTGACCTGCACGCGGTATCCTTGATTGGGTGCGACAGCGAGGGCATCCTCGAGCAGCGAACTCAGGTGGTAAGCCCCTGGAGAGAGCTTGAGCGTGCCTGCCTCTACCTGCGCCATCTCCAGCAAGTTCGTTACGAGGTCCGCCATACGGTTACTCTCCGCCACGATCTGGCTCAAACTGTACCGCTGCCAGTTGGCGTCCACTTCGTCATCGACTTCTTCTAGAAGACTCGTGGCAAATCCCTTAATGGCTGTCAACGGGGTACGTAGTTCATGTGAGACAATGGCTAACAAGTTTCTCTTGATGCGCTCTACCTCGTTTTGTTTGGTAATATCTTGAAATATCCTTCCACGTCCAATAAGTGCGCCTTTTGCATCTCGAACATGGAAAAGGCGCATACGTATATCACGCGGCTCTGGTACAAATTGACCGTGCCTCTTATATGAACCACGTATTCGAAATTCTACGCTGTGTGGCCCACGCCCTTTCGACATTGGCTCAATTACCTCGTGATAGGTTTCAGAACGGTCTAACATCGTAGACAGCCTCTCCTGTAGGCTGCGATCCTGAGTAAAACTATCCATCAACTCTTGTTGGGGAATACCAACCTCTCGGCTGAAGGTGTGATTGGCATAGACAATCTGTCCATCCGGACTTTCCAGTAGAACCCCCTCGTCCATGCTTCGCATGATAGCATCCAGAGTGTAGAACTGCGTTTGAATCGTTTCATCGCTTTTTTGAAAATGGGATCGTATCTCTCTCTCCATAGCAGAGAAAGCTGCAACCAGATTTCCTATCTCGTCCCGCCGACCTCGATCCTTGTCAAGCAGGTCGGTATGCATCACCTGTGCAGGCTGGTCCGGTTGAATCAGCGAAACTGCTTTCGCAAGTCTGACAAGAGGGGAGATGATACGCCGGTGCATCATAAACCAGAAAAAACTTGCTCCCAGGATGAGCAGTGCCAGTGCAGCTATCAACCCATGCTGAAAATCCGTGAGCGTAGCAAAGGTGACATCGGTCGGACGTTGCACTACTATGGCCCAACCTTCCTCCGGTATAGGGACGTAGCTGTAGAGCCAATCACGGGTCTGACCGTGTGTGATGAGATTGCCAGCCTTTCCTTGAAGCGCATCATGAGCAGCAAGTATGAGACCAGCATAGTCTTCAGGTAGGGTGAGAAATGCAAAAATCCCTTTGGTCGTTGCTATTGTCTGTCCCTTGTGGTCGATGACCCAGAGGCCCACCTCACTGCTTGGTGATAATCGCTGATGTATTGTATTCAGACGAGAGGTAAGTTTATCGAGAGACAAGTTAATGACCATCACACCGACTATCCGCCCCTTGTCATTCGTAATACGGGCAGCGACAGAAACGACATAGGCATCTGTAAT
>Ga0137390_10004757_pt1 | contig 11360 bp, 9 predicted proteins | sample 15con2h24AmetaG_FD_104937 | JGI IMG/M metagenome (GOLD analysis project Ga0137390, IMG submission 104937) | Vadose zone soil microbial communities from Angelo Coast Range Reserve, California, USA - 15con2h2.4A metaG | ecosystem: Environmental > Terrestrial > Soil > Vadose zone > Saprolite... | reverse complement strand
CGTCCCGGTAGCGCCGTAGTTGCCAGGAATGTCAGAGCCGACTTGGTGGTCTTCGCGGATCCTGCCGGGCGGCCCTGGGTCAGGACGCCAGCAGTGCGGCTCCCGTCGGCCCGGAGTCTGGGGTCAGTTTCGCGGGGCCGCCACCATCAGCCGCGGATTATGGAGGAGACATTGAAGACCTCCGTGGTCATATTGAATTGCTCCATCAAGTCGGCGACCCGCTGGAGCAGGCGGGCATCCGGCCGCAGCGAGTAAGCGGGGATCGCCGCGAGCTGGGCCATCGCGCGCGGCACGCCCACGTAGGCGGCCAAGCCGCTCTGGACCGCGCCGAGATCCGCATTGGCGATCGCCTGGGCTGCCCCCCTGAATGGGAAAGTAATTACCTGCGGTCCGCCCGGCACTGGAGTTAGCATCCGCTGTGCCAGTAACGTCCCGGTAGCGCCGTAATGGCCGGGAATGTCAGGTGCCGACGGGATGGTCCTTGCGGAATGGGCGTTCTTCGCGAATCCGGTCGGCTGCCGCTCCGCTGGCAGCGGTGCGGCTCAGGCCGGCCGGGAGGCTGCCGCTGAGCCTGGCGCGAGCCCGTTCGGCGTCGGGATGCTGCAGGTCATCGAGGATGGCCAGGGCGTCCTGCCAGGCGTGGCGGGCGGCGTCGGGCTGGCCGACCACCTGGCAGGCGTCACCGAGGTGCAGGAGGATCGGGGTCGCGTAGTACCGGGCCCGCAGCCCTTCACAGATCCCCCAGGGCGGTCCGGAAGCATCTGATGGCCTCGGCGGGCCGGCCCAGGCGGTGGTGCGCGTAGCCCATGGTGTCCCAGGTCCCGGCCTCGTTGATCGGGTCGCTGTACTCGCCGCTGAGGCTGAGCGCCTGCGCGCAGCAGCGCAGGGCTTCCTCGTAGTCGCCCACCTGTGTGGAGAACCAGCCGACCGCGTTGAGAGCCCGGGCCGAGCCGGCGTGATCGCCCTCGGCCTGGAGCAGGGCGAGGGCTTGCTTCGCATGCTCGAGCGCCGCAACAATCCGGCCCTGCCGCTCGGCGGTCATCGCCATGTCGGTGTGTGTGCGTGCTTCGCCGAGCCGGTCACCACGCTGCCGATGCAGATCACAAGCCCGCCGGTAGCAGGCGTGCGCTTCGGTGAAGGCACCGAGCCGCAGGCTCGCCGTCCCCAGGTCACGATAGGCGTGCGCCTGGCCGGCCAGGTCGCCCAGGCGCTGCGCGGCCGCGATCGCGATGTGCTGGCTGGCCGCCATGTCATGCCAGTGACCCTGCCGGTCGAAGAACAGCGCCAGCGTCCACGGGAGCTGCCAGGCATGGGCGTCAAATCCGGCGTCACTGGCCTGGGCTATAGCCGCCAGCAGAACCTGCCGCTCGACATCGAACCAGGCCAGCGCGTCGCTCAGGCATCCGAAGGTCTCGGCGGTGACGCCCGGCTGCGGCGGGTCAAGCGGCACGTCCGGCCGGGCCGGGTTCAGCAGCCGGCTCCCCGCATGCGCCGTATGCAGGTAGTAGTCAAGCACCTGGTGCAGGGCATCGCGGCGCCCTGCGTCACTGTCTATCGCGGTGCACAGATCGGCCGCATAAGCGCGCAGCAGGTCATGGAAGGCATACCGTCCCTGGGCCGGCTCAGAGATCAGGTTCGCGTCCGCAAGCTCAGTGATCAGCGCCCGGGCCCGCGCCGGGGCCAGCCCGGCCAGGCTCGCCGCCGCCGGGACGGTGATGTCCGGGCCCGCGTGCAGGCCCAGCAGCCGGAACAGCCGCGCCGCCGGCTCGCTCAGCTGCTGGCAGGACCAGGAGAAGACGGCAGAGACGCTCACCGCCGGATCCCCGGCGTCCAGCGCGTCCAGCCGCTTCGGCGCGTCGGCAAGCTCGCGGGCCAGGTCGGCGAGCGGGATGCGCAGCCGCGCCGCCGCGCGGGCAGCGGCGATGCTCAGCGCCAGCGGCAGTCTGGAGCACAGCTCGGCCAGCTGCTGCACCGCGCCAGGCTCGGCGCCTGCCCGGCCGCCCAGCCGGGCCGCAAGTAGCTCGCGGGCCTCGGCGGTAGTCAGCACGTCCAGCGGGACCAGCCGGGCACCCTCGGTCGCGGCCAGCCCGGGCATCCGGGCGCGACTGGTCACCACCGCGAGGCACGATGAACTGCCCGGCAGCAGCGGGCGCACCTGGGGGGCATCGCGGGCGTTGTCAAGGACGACAAGCACCCGCTTGCCCGCCAGCAGGCTGCGGTACATGGCGGCTTGCGCGTCGACGCAGTCCGGCATCTGCTCCTCAGTCACCCCGAACGCGCCGAGGAACCACCGCAGCGCATCGGCCGGCGCGACCGGCGTGCCCGACGGGTCGAACCCGCGCAAGTTCACGTAGAGCTGGCCGTCGGGGAAGTTCTTCGCCGCCTGATGAGCCCAGTGCACGGCGAGGGCCGTCTTGCCCGCCCCCGCTGTGCCTTCGATCACCGTGACCCGGGCCGATTCGGCGGCGCCTGACGCCTCTCGCAGCCATGTCTCCAGCGCCGCCAGCTCGGCTGCCCGCCCGGTGAAATGCGGCACCCCGGCGGGCAGCTGCCGCGGGACAACGCCGACCGGGACGAGGCTGGCCAGTACCGTGCCGGGAGCGGCCAGGCGGGGATCCCCGTCGAGGATCCAGCTCTGCAGGTCCCGGAGCTCCCGGCCGGGCTCCACCCCGAGCTCGTCCACCAGCATGCGCCTTGTCCGCTGGTAGGCGGCCAGCGCCTCGGCCTGCCGCCCGCACCGGTACAGCGCGAGCATGAGCTGGGCGTGGAACCGTTCTCGTAGGGGGTGGTCCCGCGCGAGCTGCGTCAGCTCCCCGACGAGCTCCGCATGCCGGCCCTGGGCGAGTCCGGCATCCATCCGCCACTCGAGCGCCTGCATCCGCAGCGCGTCGAGCGGCGGTACCTCCGCGGCCACGAGCATCTGCGAGGGAACATCGACCAGGGGGTCCCCACGCCACAGGCCCAGCGCCTCGCTCAGCACGTCCCATGTTCCCGAGGCGCCCATCGCTTGGTCGCGCGTCGCTTCATGGACCTGGCGGACAGCCTGGCCGGCTTTCATGCACATCGCGGTGAACCGCAGCGCGTCCACCTCGTCGGGCCCCGCGTCGAGTGCGTAGCCCGGATCGCGCGTCAGGATCCGCCGGCCCGCCACCGGTCCCAGAACGTGCCGCAGCCGCTTGACGTAGTTGCGGATGGCCACCCGGGCAGCGTCAGGCGGTGCCCCGTTCCAGACGATCTCGGCCAGCTCGTCGTAGGACACAGCCTGCCCGGCCCGCAGGGCCAGCGCGGCCAGGATCACCCGCTGCTTGGGCGCTGGGACAGGCACTGCCGCGCCCTCGGACCGGACTATTAAAGGGCCCAGGACACCCACGCTGAACACGGTGCCGTCACTTCGATCGGTGTCCATGCTTTCTTCCCGGCGCAGACCCGCGTCCTGCCACCACCCTACTGGCCCGGAGTCAGAGCGTGGGCAGGTAGCGGTCGAGCTCGAACTCGGTGACCTGGTGCCGGTAGTCCCGCCACTCGTTGCGCTTGTTCCGCAGGAAGAAGTCGAAGACATGCTCGCCGAGCGTCTCCGCCACCAGTTCGCTGTCCTGCATCGCGTTGATGGCCTCGTCCAGGCTCTGCGGCAACGGGGCGATGCCCAGCGACCGGCGCTCGGCCGAGGTGAGTGCCCACACGTCGTCCTCGGCGCCGGGCGGCAGCTCGTAGTCCGCTTCGATGCCCTTCAGCCCGGCCGCGAGGATCACCGCGAAGGCCAGGTAGGGGTTGCATGCCGAATCGACCGACCGGAACTCCACCCGGGTGGCGTTGCCCTTGTCCGGCTTGTACATCGGCACCCGGACCAGGGCGGAGCGGTTGTTGTGACCCCAGCAGATGTAGGAGGGCGCCTCTCCCCCGGCCCCCGCGGTGCTTTCTGTCCCTCCCCAGAGGCGCTTGTACGAGTTGACCCACTGGTTGCAGACCGCAGTGATCTCGGCCGCGTGTTTGAGCAGCCCCGCGATGAACGCGCGGCCGAGCTTGGAGAGCTGGAATTCGGCCCCCGGCTCGTAGAACACGTTGCGGTCGCCCTCGAACAGCGACATGTGCGTGTGCATGCCCGAACCCGGGTGCTCGGTGAACGGCTTGGGCATGAACGAGGCGTAGACCCCCTGCTGGAGCGCCACTTCCTTCATGACCAGACGGAACGACATGATGTTGTCCGCCGTGGTCAGCGCGTCCGCGTAGCGTAGGTCGATCTCCTGCTGGCCGGGGCCGCCCTCGTGATGACTGAACTCCACGGAGATGCCCATGCTCTCCAGCGTCTGGATCGAGACGTGCCGGAAATCGTGGGCGATGCCGTGCGGAGTGTGGTCGAAATAGCCGCCCGAGTCGATCGGCTGCGGCTTCACGCCTGGCGATGGCTTCTCCTTGAGGAGGAAGAACTCCACCTCGGGGTGGGTGTAGAAGGTGAATCCCAGCTCGGCCGCGCGGCCGAGCGCCCGCTTGAGCACATACCGGGGATCGGCGTAAGACGGCGAGCCATCCGGCATCTTGATATCGCAGAACATCCGGCCCACGCCGGATGCCTCGCCGCGCCAGGGCAGCAGCTGGAACGTGGACGCGTCGGGCTTGGCCAGCATGTCAGCCTCGTACACCCGCGCGAAGCCTTCGATCGCGGAACCGTCGAAGCCGATGCCCTCCGCGAACGCGCCCTCGAGCTCGGCCGGCGCCACCGCGACCGACTTCAGGTAGCCAAGCACATCCGTGAACCACAACCGGACAAAACGGATGTCCCGCTCCTCCAGCGTGCGGAGCACGAATTCTTCCTGCCGGTCCATGACTGCCCATCCTTGCTGGTCAGCGATTTGATCATGCTGGTATCCGGGCAGCGCGGGTATCGGCCGGCCGGGCCTGCCCTGCCGGACAGTCTCTCGCGACGTTGTTACCTGCGCGTTACGAACCCCTGTGCACACCGACGCTACCCCCCAGGCAGGTGCGGTCGGACCCGGCTCGCCCAGATGATCCGCTGCGACCGCTGCGCATAGGCTGATCTGGTGCCAAGGCTCCGAATCGCCCTTGCCCAGACCAATTCCACCGTTGGTGACCTGGACGGCAACTCCGCCCGCGTGGCCGAGTGGACGCTCCGCGCCGCGGAGCAGGGGGCCGCCCTGGTGGTGTTCCCTGAAATGATGCTCACCGGCTACCCGGTGGAAGACCTGGCCCTGCGCACCTCGTTCGTGGACGCCTCGATCGCTGCCCTGGCCGCGACCGCGCAGCGGCTGGCCGCCGACGGGCTTGGCGGCGTCGCGGTGGTCACCGGGTACCTGGGCCGGCGCACCGGGCTGCCACCGCGGGTCGGCCTGCCGGCCGGCGCGCCGCTGGACGCCGCGGCGCTCCTGCACGGCGGCCAGGTGGTGGTCACCACGGCCAAGCACCATCTGCCGAACTACGGCGTGTTCGACGAGTACCGGTACTTCGTGCCCGGCGACCGGCTGCCGGTGGTCCGGCTCCCGTGCCCCGCGCCCGGGTCGCCGGAGAACGCGGTCGACGTGGCCATCGCCATCTGCGAGGACCTCTGGCAGGACGGCGGCCCGGTCGCGGTGACCAGGCAGGCCGGGGCCGGGCTGCTCGTCGTGCCCAACGCCTCTCCCTACGAGCGCGGCAAGGACGACGCGCGCCTTCAGCTGTGCGTCCGCCGGGCCCGCGAGGCCGGAGCCACTCTCGCCTACGTGAACATGATGGGCGGCCAGGACGAGCTGGTCTTCGACGGGGACTCGATCCTCGTCGACACCGCCGGCAGGCTGCTCGCCCGTGGCCCGCAGTTCGAGGAGACGCTGCTGGTCGCCGACCTCGACCTGCCCCCGGCCGACACGGCCCTGGCCCCGGGCGAAACACCGGCCGACGCCCACGACGGGACGACGATCACGATCCACCGGCTCACCCTGCCCGCCCTTGAGCCGCTCCCGGCGGGCCCCGGCCAGGCACCGGGCGTGGCCTGGCCGCGGCTTTCCGACCCCGCGGAGATCTACTCCGCGCTGGTCACCGGCGTCCGGGACTATGTCCGCAAGAACGGGTTCGGCTCGGTCATTCTCGGGCTGTCCGGTGGCATCGACTCGGCGCTGACCGCCACGATCGCGGCCGATGCCATCGGGCCGGACCGGGTGCACGTGGTGCTCATGCCGAGCCGCCACTCCTCGGCGCACTCGGTGACGGACGCCGAGGACCTCGCCAAGCGCCAGGGACTGCACGCGAGGACGGTGCCCATCGACCGGATGGTGGATGCCTACGAGGCAGAACTCGACCTGCGCGGGCTCGCCGCAGAAAACCTGCAGGCACGGATCCGCGGGATGATCCTGATGGCGCTCAGCAATTCTGAGGGACACCTGGTGCTCACTACCGGGAACAAGAGCGAGCTTGCGACGGGGTATTCGACCCTGTACGGCGACTCGGCGGGCGGGTTCGGGCCGATCAAGGACGTGCTCAAGACGGTGGTCTGGGAGCTGGCCAGGTGGCGCAACGGGCAGGCGGTGCGGCGCGTCGAGACCCCGCCGATCCCGGAGAACTCGATCACCAAGCCACCGAGCGCGGAACTGGCCCCCGGGCAGCTCGACAGCGACTCGCTGCCCGACTACGCGGTACTCGACGCCGTGCTCGGCGACTACGTGGAGAAGGACATGGGGGCCGGGGCGCTGGTCGCCGCCGGCCACGACCCGGCCCTGGTGGACCGGGTGATCCAGCTGGTAGACCGGGCCGAGTACAAGCGACGCCAGTACCCGCCCGGCCCGAAGATCACGTCACGGAACTTTGGCCGCGACCGCCGCCTGCCGATCACCAACCGGTGGCGGGAACCACACCCGCCCAGCCGGCCGGGTAGCCAGCCGGCCGGGTAGCCAGCCGCCGCACCGCGAGGCCGACGGTGGTCAGCTCAGCAGGAGGACGGCGTAGCAGACCAGCCAGTGCTCGACCGCGTAGTCGTCGCCGAGCACATGCGGCAGCGCCGCCGCACCGTGCCCAGCCGCGGCGGCCAGCGCCTGCTCCACCCGCGGGTCGCCGGCCGACAGGGCTCCCGCGATTCGCCGCCAGCACCAGGCCCGGCTCGCGTTGAGGCCATGCAGGTGGGCGATCTGCCCGTCGCTGGGGTCCGACACGACAGCGGGCGTGAACAGCGAAGCCGGCCGCCCCCACTCGATTCCTGGCAGGAACATCGACAACCACCCGCCGAACTCGCCTGGGGGCAGGATCCGGGCCATCAGTTCCGCCTCCGTGAGTGCCGGTGACAGGAAGTCGTGTCCCGATGGCTCCCAATCACCGGGGTAGAATTCGTCGCTGCCGAACCACGCTTCCGCCTTCGCGGTGATCGCCTTCAGCAGCGCCGGGTCCCCTGATGCGGCCCGCCGCATGGCGAACGGCAGAGCCCGGGACAGCCCGAACGCACTGTTGGCGTGCACTCCATGCCGGACCGGGTACGTCGCCTTGGCCAGCCAGCCGAGGAAGCAGCCGGTGAGCGTTTCGGCCAGTGAGGCCATTGCGGCGGCCCACTTCCGGCCGTCCTGGTCGTCCCATGTCGCCGTCTCGTGGATCAGGGCGAGCGCCCAGCCCCACCCATAGGGGCGCTCGGCCCGGCCATCCGGGCCGGCGATGAACTCCGCCTCGGCCGCCAGGCCGACGGCGTCGAACTGGGCGCCGAGCGCGGCCCGGATCTCGCTCGCGGGCACCGTGTCGCCGGCCACCCGCAGCAGCCGCACCAGGGCCCAGTGCATTTCGACGCACGAGTGCCAGTCGAAGCTTCCGTAGAAGACCGGGGTGCGGGCCCGGGGGCGGTACGGGAAGCCGCCTGGCCTGGTCATCGTGTGGTAGATGCCAGACGGGAACTCGCGCTTGATGTTGGCCAGCGCCGTCTTCGCGTAGCCGGCCGCCTCGGTGCGCAGCAGTTCGCCCCACTCCTGCGATAGGTCCACGGTTAACCCTCCGGCCAGCAATTGCGGCACGCACTGCCAATGGATTCCCGGTGGCGGGGTCCGGTACGCCTAGAGGTCAACGTGGCCTGCCACGCAGGTGATCGCGGCACCGCCAATCCAGATGGTGTTGTCGGGATCGCGGGAAATGTGCACCCGGCCGGCCCGCCCGAGCACTGTTCCCTGGCTTACCACGTACGGCGCGCTGGCCCGCCCGGTGCCCAGCAGCCATTGAGCGAGCGAGGCGTTCAGGCTCCCCGTCACCGGGTCCTCGGCGGTGGCGCCGTCCTTCGGGAAGAAGGCCCGCACCTCGAACGCTTCCGGCGAGCCTGCCGGGTACGGGCCTGCCACCCCCACGTCGAGATCGACCACGCCGGGCCGCACCGCGAGTACCGCATCGGCGCTGGCCAGCAGCACGGCGACCCACCCGGGCCCGTTGTCCGCCCATTCCAGGTCCACGATCTCGGCCCGCCGGAGGCCAAGCAGCGCGGCGATATGCTCCGCCAGTGACTCATCCACGGGCCCGGAACGCAGCAGCGGAGGCGCTGCGAAGGCCAACCCGTCGGCGGTCCGCCGGACCGGGATCAGCCCCGCCGCGCATTCCTGCACGATGACCTCGGGGCGCTGCGGGGTTCCCCCGGCGGCCAGCCAGGCGTGGCAGGTGCCCAGCGTCGGATGGCCTGCGAAGGGCAGTTCCACGCTCGGCGTGAAGATCCGCACCCGGTAGTCGGCGCCCGCGCTGGACGGCGGGAGCACGAAAGTGGTCTCCGAGAGGTTCATCCAGCGGGCAAACCGCTGCATCTCGCGGTCGGTCAGGCCGGCGCTGTCGAGCACCACGGCCAGCGCGTTACCGAGATACGGCGCGGTGCTGAAGACATCGACCTGGCGGAAGGAACGCTGCACAACAAGCGAGTCTGCCACGCGCGGCAGGCCCGGATAGCGCCACAGGCGGGTTGGAGTTCTCTAGTGACCGGCTGGCCCGCCAGTTCACTTGCTGTCCGGCTGCGGCTGCTCGATGAGCAGCGGGACGAGGCCGGTGCCCGCTGGGACCTGCTGCGCCCAGTTGAACCCGCCCCACGACCAGCCCGCATTGATGTCGTAGCCCAGCGCCGGCTGATTTTCGACGGCGAGGTCGATCAGGACCCCTGAGCTGAAAGACCTGACGGCCGGGGCGTAGAAGTCATCGATGACGGTGCCGGGCGCCACTGGCTGACTGGAGAACATCAGCAAGATTTTCCCCAGCGGCACGACAACCTGCAGGCTGTTGCCATACAGCGGGAAGGCGCAGAAGGGCGCCGCGCCACTGCCGCCACCACTGCCGATGCCGCAGGTGAAGTACGTGCCGGTGGTGTTGAGGACCGAGACGGCACCCACGTGGCCCGCTTCCACCTCACCGAAGCCGCCGGCTTGGACCTGAAGCTGCTGGCCAACCTCGATCGCGTCCGAGAATCCGGCCGTCACCTGCTCGCCGGCCTGGAACGGGGTCGGCGAGGTGTAGGCGTCGTAGCGGTCAGAACAATTGATCTGGGTCATGACGGAGTATGGCGCGCTCATCCACACCAGGGGACGGCCCGCAGGGTCGGAGGCCTGCACGGCTCGGAACACGTAAAGGACGTTGCCGGAGTTGATCAGATCGGTGACCGTCGCGGGCTGCATAGTGATCGTCACCTGGTATTGCTGCGTCATCGGCGCTCCTGGGTGTCGGGCGGCGCGCTGTGTCTCTCGCTCGCTTGCGGGGCGCTTTCGGGCGCCGCCTTCCCTCGTCGCTCGTCCCTCGCTCCTCAGTCCAGGCGACACCGCGCCCCTCCGGCTCGCTGGTGCGCGGGCGGGCGGGGCGCCGCCGATCAAGGTGACCGGCAGCGCCCCTGGGTTACCCGCAGCGAGCGGTGGGGTGGCGCCGCTAGCTGGCGACGAGCGAACGGGGCTGGACCGCCGCGCCCGCTGACCCGGCGGCGGGCTCGATCAGCAGCGGAACGAGGTCAGCGTTCGCCGGGAGCGACTGCGCCCAGCTGAAGCCGCCCCACGACCAGCCCTTGTCGATGTCGTAGGCGACGGCGCGCAGGTTCAGGCTGGTCAGGTCGACCAGCACACCTGGGCCATAGGCCTGCTCGATCACCGTGCCGGTGTTGACCGGCAGCGTGGAGAACATCAGCAGGACCTTCTCGATGGGCGCGATGATGTCGAGGCCGCCGCCGTGCAGCGGGAATGCGCACATCGGGTTGGTCTTGCCGTCGGCGGCCCGTTGTGAGATGCCGCAGGTGAACGGGGTGCTTTGGGTATTGAAGATGGAGATTGCCTGTTTGGCACCGCCGTCCGTGACGTCTCCTTCCCCGGTCGCTGTGACGTTCAGGGTCTGGTCGAGGTCGATGTCAGTGCTGAAGCTGGCCTCGACGCGGCCTTTCGGGATGATGCTGCTGATCGAGGTGTAAGCCTGGTACTGAACCGACCAGATGATCTGGGTGAGCGCGGAGTAGTGCGGGCTGGGCAGGCTGAACCAGACCAGCGGGCGGGCGCCGCCACCCGCCGCGGCCTGCACCGCCTTGAAGCCGTACAGGACATATCCGTCATCGTGCAGCTGGGTCACCGTATCCGAGGACATGGTGATGTCGATCTCGTACTCCGTGGCGCCCACCCGGCCAGCACGAAGGCCGGCCCTGGAGCCGTTGCCGTTGACGCTGACCGCCGCATCAGCCCAGGTGAAGTTCCAGCTGGTGCGCTTGCCCTTGGCCACCTGGATCAGGTTGTTCTCGAATATGGTGTGGTTGACGGTCCCGGTGTAGTCGACCCGCTTGCTGGCGTTGCTGCCCTGCACGCTGCTCACCGTGCCGCCGGACTCGGTCATCGCCTTCGTGATGTCCTGGTTCGACGGAACGCTGGCCTGGTTTTTTTCGATCACCACGAAACTCATGATGTGTGCCTTTCGTTGGACGTACCTGCCGTCGTTGGCTTGCCTGTCCGATCTCGAAGCAGGGCGCGCCCCGGGGGCGAGCGGCCCACGGCGATCGGCATCAGCAGCCCAGGCGGGCCGTCTGACTGCTGCTTTTGCCGCGCGCCCGCCGGGGAGGCAATCGCACCAGGATCATAACGTTTAGTAACGATCTTGTTACTTTCTGTAGTCACAGTTCCGAAGCATCTCCCGGCGTGGGCGGAGGAACAACCCACCTGCGGGCGAATCTCTCGAACTGGTTTCCCCCGGCCGGCGGAGCCGGAGGGAGGAGGACAGATGGCCGCGCGAGGACGGCTCGCCGACCTTCTGGGCAGGTCAGCGGCGGGCACGTACCGGCTTCGTCGCCAGCCCGAAGACAGAGACCGAAGCCTTAACCCAAACGATCACCAAGGCCGGTCATCGATGGGCTGGGGTGCTTCTCAGCCGAGGGCCGGTCGCAGATCCGGGCCGGCGTGCCGTGCGAGACTTGGCCGTAT
>Ga0137390_10004754_pt1 | contig 11361 bp, 9 predicted proteins | sample 15con2h24AmetaG_FD_104937 | JGI IMG/M metagenome (GOLD analysis project Ga0137390, IMG submission 104937) | Vadose zone soil microbial communities from Angelo Coast Range Reserve, California, USA - 15con2h2.4A metaG | ecosystem: Environmental > Terrestrial > Soil > Vadose zone > Saprolite... | reverse complement strand
ATCTCCATTCGCTCCAGCGAGTCCAGCCCCAGCTCGACGATCGACGAGTCCAGCTCGAGCCCGACCGTCCGGTCCTTGCCGATCGACCGGACCACGTCCAGCACGACCTCGGCCGTCGCTTCGAGTGTCTGCCCGCGGGCCGCCGCGCGCCTACCGTTCGAAGTCGATGGGCCACGAGCGGCCTTGGGCCGACGCGGCGCGGCGACCTCGGCAAGGCCCCGGTCCCCGGATCGCGGTACTCGGCGCGGCGGAGGAGAGGGGGCCGCGACCGGCCCGTCGCTCCCGGTCCGTTGCCACTCGGCCACCACGTCCAGAAGCCGGGCCAGGAACGCATCCCGGCAGGCGTGCCGCTGGATCTTGCCGCTGGAGGTCCTGGGGATACTCCCGGCGCGCACGAGCACAATCGAGTCGACCACGAGATCATGCTCCCTGGCCACGTCACGGCGGATCTCCCCGATCACCTGGGCCGCTTCCGCCCGCTGGTGCCGTTCCAGCTCCAGGATGATCACCAGCTTCCGTTCCGGACCCTCCTCGACGGTGAACGCCGCGCCCCAGCCGGCTCGCAGGCCCGGGTGACTCTTGGCCACCGTGGCTTCGATGTCTTGTGGGTAGTGGTTGCGGCCGTGGACGATCACCAGATCCTTCAGCCGGCCGGTGACGAACAGCTCGCCGTCGTGCGTGAAGCCCAGGTCACCGGTACGCAGGAACGGGCCTTCGCCCGTCTCTTGCAAATATGCGCGGAACGTCTGCTCCGTTTCGTCGGTTCGTTGCCAGTATCCCTGCGCGACACTTGGCCCCGATACCCAGACCTCGCCGACCTGGCCGGCGCGCATGCGGGTCAGCCGGCTCGGGTCGGTGATGACGGTCTGCTGGTCGGGCATGGTCTGTCCGCAGCCGACCAGGGCGCGGGCCCCGTCGTCGCCGGCGGCGATCGGCACCGCGCGGTCGGCCTCCAACGACTTGCCATCGAACCAGCGGACGATGGGCGGGGCGGTCTTGTGCCCGCCTGACACCAGCAGCGTCGCCTCGGCCATGCCGTAGCAGGGGTAGAAGGCCTCCGGCCGGAAGCCGCAAGGCGCAAACGTCTCGACAAACCGCTCGAGGGTTTCTGCCCGCACCGGCTCGCCCCCGCTGAAGGCCACGGTCCAGCTGCTCAGGTCCAGCGTGGCCCGCTCACCAGGCGTGATCTTGCGAACGCAGAGGTCGAAGGCGAAATCCGGGCCCCCGCTCGTTGTCCCGCGGTAACGGGATATGGCCCGGAGCCAGCGGACCGGCTTCTGAAGAAATGCCATCGGCGGCATCAGGATGTTCGGACGGCCCACGTACAGCGGCTGGAGAATCCCACCGACCAGGCCCATATCGTGGTAGCACGGCAGCCAGAACACGCCAGAGGCGGACCGCGTGTGCTCGAAGGCGTAGGCGATCAGGGCCGAGTTGTGCAACAGGTTCGAATGGCTCAGCATCACCCCTTTGGGGGTCCCGGTCGAGCCCGAGGTGTACTGAAGGAATGCCAGCGTGTCGCCGGTGATCTGCGGCCGCCGCCACTGCCCCTCGTACCCCCGGTCGGCCCCGTGGGCGGGCCGGTCGGTGGAGAGCCAGCGGAGCGCTTTCAGATCCGCGGTCTGGTCGATCAGCGGCCTGATCCGCTCCAGCACCGCATCGGTCGTGAGCGCCACCGTCGCGCCCGCATCGGTGGCCATCGCCTGGAGGCCGGCAGGCGCGCGGTTCATCCGCGGCGGATACGCCGGCACCGCGACCACTTCGGCATACTGACAGCCGAAGAACGCGGCGATGAAATCCAGCCCGGGCGGGTAGAGGAGCAGCGCTCGCTGACCCTTCAGGTCCTGCGACTCCAGCCAGGCTCCGATGGCCCGGGCCTGCCGGTCGAGCTCGCGGTAGGTCAGATGGACTTCCTCGGATTCTCCGTCGACCAGAAACGTATACGCCCGGTCGTCCGCTTGGCATTCTGCCCGCTCGCGCAGCAGGTCTACCAACGTCGTCGGGACCGCAGGCGGATCGAGGAATCGGTACTTGGGAAGCACGGCGGGGCTAGGTCCGGAGACCGGGCAACTTGTTCACCCGGGTCGCCGGCTCTCGCAGCTCACGTGTTAGGCTTGGCATCCTCGCGACGCGTACCCGTCGAATCGAGTCAGGCTACCATTTGGCACCACCTTGAAGGTGTTCCAATTGAGACACTTCCTGTGCCGGGGCCCAGATAAGATCCACGCATGGCGGGATCCGCCCCGGTCTCGATACGCCCTATCGAATTGGGGAACAAGCGGGAGCTCAAGACATTCATCAAGTTCCCGTGGAGAATTTACCGGGATGATCCCAACTGGGTCCCACCGCTGATCCTCGACCAGCTTCAATTCTTCACCCCGGGTAAGAATCCGTACTTCGCTCATTCGACCGCCCAGCTCTTCATGGCGTTTCGGGGCGCCGAGCCGGTGGGAAGAATCTCCGCCCATGAGAACAATCAGCACATCCAGGTCCATAAAGACGGGGCCGGGTTCTTCGGCTTCTTCGAATGCATCGATGACCAGGCGGTCGCCAATGGGTTGCTTGATGTCGCCTCGACCTGGCTCTGGGAGCGGGGACTCAGGGCCCTGAGAGGGCCCCTCAGCTTCTCCGTGAATCACGAAGCCGGATTGCTCCTCGATGCCTTCGAGGAGCCGCCCCTCATCCGGATGACCTACAATCCCCCGTACTATGCCGGTCTGATCGAAGGATACGGCCTGCAGAAGATCCAGGATCTCTACGCGTACGTCATGTTCGAGAGCGAGGAGATCCCGGAGCGGTTGCGCGCCATTTCCGATCTCGTTCTGGAGGACCCCAAGCTCGTCATCCGGACGGTCGAGATACGAGACTTCAAGAATGAGATGGAGCGGATACGCAAGATATATGCGGAGGCCTGGTCCGAGAACTGGGGTGCGGTCCCTCTTACGGAAGAAGAGTTCGATCGCATCGTCGGCGAGTTCAGATCGATCTACGACCAGGATCTCTTCTTCATCGCCGAGTACGACGGCGAGCCGGCCGGTATGTCGCTGGTGCTTCCCGATATGAACCAGGTCCTGAAGAAAGCGGGCGGCCGGCTGTTCCCCTTCGGTTTGCTGAAGATGCTCTGGTATAGGCGGAAGATCAACGCCTGGCGCATGCCCGTCCTGGGGGTCCGACAAGAACATCGCCTGAGAGGCATCGAGGTCGTCTTCTGCTGTCGTACGTACGACGCGGCCAAGAAAAACAGGAACTACCGGAAGGGCGAGATGTCCTGGGTCCTCGAGAGCAATACGGCCGCCAATGCGGTACTGAAAAGACTGGGCGCGCGGAGGTCAAAAACCTACAGAATTTATGAAAAGCCGCTTGCGTAGTGAGGTCGCGTGCGGGTTCTGGTGACCGGAGGGACAGGATTCATCGGGAGCCACCTCGTGGAGGCGTTACTCGCCCAGGGCCACGAGGTTCGCTGTCTGGTCAGGGACGCCCGGCGGCTCGGCTGGATCTCGGGGCGTCCGTCGGTGACGATTGTCCAGGGGGACATGGACGAGCCGCGTTCTCTCCTCGAGGGCCTGCGTGGAGTGGACCAGGTCTACCACGTGGCCGGATTGACGCGGGCCCGCGCGGCGCGGGAGTTTTTCCGCGTAAATGGTGAGGGAACCCGACGTCTGGTCCACGCGTGCCTGGAAACACCGCGGGGACCACGCCGCCTCGTCCACCTGAGTAGCCTGGCCGCGGTAGGCCCCATGCCGATGGCTACCGCGTGTGCCGAGGACGTCTCGCCCCGTCCGGTTTCCCCCTACGGGTGGAGCAAGCTGGAGGGTGAGGCGGCCGTTCTCGGGGTACGGGATCGCCTGCACGTGACCGTGCTGCGTCCCTCCGTCGTGTACGGTCCCCGAGACCGCGGCGTCTTGGAGGTCGCCCGGTGGGTGGCCCGAGGTCTTCTGCCAATGCCGGCCGGTCCGTCGCGGACTCTCAGCCTCTGCTACGTTCAGGATCTGGTGACGGCCCTCCTGGCCGCGGGCGACGCCGAGGTCCCCTCGGGCGAAATCTTCCACGTGGCCGGCGAGGGGGCCTTCACGTGGGAGCAGGTGGGCGACGCCCTGGGCGAGGCCCTGGGAGTACATCCCACCCCGTTGCGGATCCCCCTGCCGATTCTTCTCGCCTTGGCCTCCGGCGCGGACGCGTGGGCGTGGCTCACGGGACGACCGCAGTATTTCTCTCGAGGGAAGGTGCGGGAGGCGGCCGGGCACTGGGTCTGCGACACGGGCAAGGCGCGACGGCAGCTTGGCGTCGTCCTCCGCGTTGGGTTGAGGGAGGGGGCGGCACTGACCGTGAAGGGGTATCGAGAGGCGGGCTGGCTCCATTGAGAAGACGGATCTTCTTCATTTGCGGTTCGATGAATCAGACAACCCAGATGCACCAGATCTCCGAGCACCTCCCCGAGTACGAGCATTCCTTCTCACCCTACTACTGCGACGGCCCCACCGAGATTCTTCGAAGACTCGGACTGATCGAGTTCACGATCGCCGGGGACAAGCTGGCGGGACGCTGCCGAGGCTATCTGCAGCATCATGGCCTCCTCATCGACTACCAGGGCCGGAATGGGCGATACGACCTGGTGGTGACCTGCTCGGACCTGTTCCTTCCCAAGAACATCCGCGACAACCGGATCGTGCTGGTTCAGGAGGGGATCACGGACCCGGAATCCAGTGTGTTTCATCTCGTCAAGCGCCTCCGGTTCCTGCCCCTCTGGCTGGCGGGAACATCGACGACCGGGCTCAGCGATGCCTACCGGGCTTTCTGCGTCGCGAGCGAAGGATATCGCGACTTCTTCATCCGAAACGGCGTGCGCCCCGAGAAGATCGTCGTCACGGGAATACCCAATTTCGATGACTGCCGCCGATATTGCCGCAACGACTTCCCCTATCGACACTACGTACTGACGTGCACGTCGCCGCTGAGGGAGACATTCCGGCGCGAGGATCGCAAGGCCTTCATCCGAAGAGCGGTCGAGATCGCGGGCCGCCGGCGCCTGATCTTCAAGCTTCACCCGAACGAGAATATCGAGCGCGCCACCCGTGAAATCCAGCGGCACGCGCCGGAAGCCATGGTGTTCACGACGGGCAGCGCGGAAGAGATGATCGCGAACTGCGATGTCCTGCTCACTCGATTTTCGTCGACGGCCTTCGTCGGCCTTGCGCTGGGTAAGGACACCTACTCGGACTTCGACATGGACGAGCTGCGCCGACTGATGCCGGTTCAGAACGGCTCGGCGGCCTTCGGCATCGCGAATGTCTGCCGCCGGCTTCTCGACGCGGCTCCCGCGAGGTGATGTAGAGTGACTCTTGATGAGCGTTGAGGTGAGTACGAACGGTCGGCGCGATGACATGCGCCGCGTGGTCGTGACCGGCATGGGGGTCGTGACCCCCATCGGGGAGACCCCGGCCGAGTTCAGCGCCTCGCTGCGGGCGGGCCGTTCCGGAATCACGCACTGGAAGCACATGGACGAACGCACGCGGTCCAAGATCGGCGGCGACATGTGTGAGTTCGACCTGGGCGCGCACTTCGAGCGGGTCGGGGCGGGATATCCCCCTGCCCTGATCACACGCGCGCGCAAGGTCCTGCGCGCCACGCCCCTGACCGGGCGGCTGGCCGGCGCCGCGGCCCTGCAGGCCTATCTCGACGCCGGTCTGCACGATCCCGGGCTCGATCCCGAGCGTGTCGGGCACGTGGCCGGCGGCAACAATCTGAACAACAACTACTTCGTGCAGAACGTCCGCGCCTTTGACCAGGACCCTGATTCCATCGATCCCCTCCTGGGGATGGTGTTCTGGGACACCGACGTGCTCGGTAAGGTCGGGGAACTGTTGACCATCAAGGGCCCCAACTACATGGTCGGCAATGCCTGCGCGAGCGGCAACGCCGCCCTCCTGTGCGCGATCGACCTCCTGCGCGCGGGCCGCGTGGACGCCGTGGTGGTCTCGGCCGCCACGCAGGAGTTGGATCCGGTCGCGCTGCAGGGTTGGGCGCTGATGAATGCGCTCGTGTGGCAGTCGTTCGCCGACGCCCCCACTCATGCCAGCCGGCCCTTCGACGCACGGCGCCAGGGATTCGTGCCCGGCGAGGGCGCGGGGGCGGTCATCCTCGAGACCCTCGCCGGCGCGCGGGCGCGTGACGCGCGGATCCATGCCGAGCTGCTGGGCGGCGTGTCGACCTGTGATGCGACGCGGCTGCCCAAGCCGGTGGTCGAAGGCCAGGTGCGGGTCATGCGCGGCGCTCTGCGTGAGGCGGGCGTCACCCCGGAGCAGGTCAACTACATCAATGCCCACGCGACCTCGACGGTCCTCGCCGATGCCGCCGAGGTCGAGGCGATCAAGCAGGTCTTCGGCGATCACGCCTACCGCATCCCGATCAACGCGACCAAGTCCATGGTCGGGCACTGTCTGACCGCGGCGGGTCTGGTCGAACTGGTGGCCCTGCTCGTACAGATGCAGAACGGTTACCTGCACCCGACGATCAACCTCGACGAGCCGGAGCCCGGATTTGGCCTGGACTTTGTCCCCCATCTGGCCCGCCCGTACGACATCGAGATCGCGGTTTCGAATTCCTTCGGCTTCGGCGGGCTCAACGCCTGCGTGGTCGTGGGCCGAGCCCCTTAGGTGACGATAGAACCTGAACACGCAATCGACGTCGAGAACCTGACGAAGCGTTACGGGGATCTGCTCGCGGTCAACGACATATCGTTCCACGTCAGGACGGGCGAAGTGTTCGCGTTCCTGGGCCCGAACGGCGCCGGCAAGACCACCACCGTCGAGATCATCGAGACCATCCGCACGCCCACGTCGGGGACAGTGTGCCTGCTCGGGATGGACGTTGCCACGCGGAAGCGCGACATCGTCCCTCGCATCGGCGTCCTCCCGCAGGAGTTCAGCTCGTTCGACCGGATAACGGTCCGGGAGACCATCCAGTACTACGCGCGGCTGTTCCCGCGCCGGAACACCGACGTCAACGGCCTGATAGACCTCGCGAACCTCAAGGACAAGAGCCACGAGCAATTCCAGAACCTCTCGGGGGGATTGAAGCAGCGCCTCGGAATCGCCATCGCGCTCGTGAACGACCCCGAAGTCGTGTTCCTCGACGAGCCGACAACCGGGCTCGACCCGCGCGCAAGGCGCGAGGTCTGGGACGTCCTGCTGAGCCTGAAGAAGAACGGGAAGACGGTCTTTCTCACCACGCACTACATGGAGGAAGCGGAGCTCCTTGCCGACACTGTCGCGATAATCTCGAAGGGGAAGATCATCGCCATGGGCTCTCCCGACGAACTCATAGAGAGCAACGCGAATTACCTGGTCCTCACGTTGAAGACCATCCACGGGACACTCTTTGACATCATCCGCAGGATGGGCTTCGAGCCGGTCCAGGACAACCACGAGAACATCAAGGTCAGGGTGGAGCACCCGGACGACATCCGGAAGATACTGAACGCCATGAAGGACGCCGGGGCGTCATCACTCAGCTTGGACGTTCGCAAGCCCAACCTCGAAGCCGTCTTTCTGAAGCTCACCGGCGAGGCGCTCCGGGAAGGGCCCGTCAAGGAGGTGCCGCGGTGAGCCTGCGCATCATCGGCGCAAATCTCGTCGTGAGCATGAAGACGTTCTCCCGCGAGAAGTCCGTGATGTTCTTCACGATAGCGTTCCCGATAATCCTGATACTCGTCTTCGGTACGATTTTCCTGAATCAGGACAATCTGAGCTTCGGTCTCCACGTGCAGGACCTCGACCAGACGAATTCGTCCGCTCAGCTCGTCAAGAACCTCGATTTCAACGGGAAGATCAAGATCACCACCGTCGACCCTGCCATCAACGCCATGCAGTACGCCAAGGACAAGAAGGTGAATCTCGTCCTCGTGATTCCCCGCGGCTACGAGAGGGCGCTCGCGCGGAGGCTGGGGTTGGTCGGTGGTATACCGAATGCGGCGTTCCGCGACCCGAACGCGTCGGTGACGGTCACGTACATCTACGACGCAAGTGCAAGCTCGACATCCACGAAGATCGAGATCCTCCGGGCCGGGTTCGCGCTGGTGAACCAGGGGATGTCCGGGCAGGCGCCGTTCATCAGGGCGGCCGAGACATCGATGCTCACGAAGAATTATCGGTTCATCGAGTTCTTCGTCCCCGGCATCATCGCGATGTCGGTGATGACGTCGAGCCTGTCCGGCGCGGTGAACATGAACGCGGAACTCCGGCAGAAGGGCGTCATCAGGAAGCTCTCCACCACGCCGATCACCCGTACCGACTGGATCCTGTCGAACATCCTGTACCAGTTCATTCTCGCGGTCATCTCCGCGATGGCGATCCTGGTGGTGAGCTACGCGGTGTTCAGCGTTCGGCTGCAGATCAACGCGTGGCTCTTCGTGTTCATTGTGCTCGAGGTCTTCGCGTTCGGCGGAATCGGGATGATACTCACCCGCGTCGCGAACGAGGCGGAGAGCGCGACGGCGGCGGCTAATTTCATCATGTTCCCGATGATGTTCCTCTCCGGGAGCTTCTTCCCCCTCGAGCTGATGCCGGGCTTCCTGCAGACGGCCGCGAGGATCCTGCCTCTCTACTACGTGAACGAGGGGCTCCGGGCCGCCATGGTATCTGTCGACCACACGGCGGCGCTGCATTACTGCGCGATGATCGGGGTGTTCGCGACCGTGGTCCTTGTCGTGGGCATCAACACCACGAAATGGGACGAAGGGGCCGCTTGACTGGCCAGGGACCAGGAGTTAGGATTTCGTGATTCCACGAGGGACGATGTCGGACGCTCTGGCTGGGAAGATCGCGATGGTCACCGGGGCGTCTCGGGGCATCGGTCGTGCCATCGCGCACAAGCTGGCCGCGGCTGGCTGCGACGTGGCCGTCAACTATTACAATAGCCACGACGAGGCCGAGGCCGTCTGCGCGGCGATCCGGGCCGCGGGGCGGAATGCCTGCGCGATCCAGGGAAACGTCGGAAATCCCGAGAGCGTGCAGGAGCTCTTCGCCGAATTCCGCCAGCACTTCGATCGCCTCGACATCCTCGTGAGCAATGCGGCCACCGGCGTGCTCAAGCCCGTGCTGGAGATGTCGCTCAAGCACTGGCGCTGGTGCCTGGAGACCAACGCCCTCGCGCTGGCCCTCCTGGCCCAGCGTGCCGTCCCGCTCATGCCCGCGGGTGGCCGGATCGTCGCCATGTCCAGCCTCGGCGCCAACCGGGCCATCCCCGGGTACGGTTTCATCGGGTCGTCCAAGGCCGCGCTGGAGTCCCTGGTGCGCACCTTGGCTCAGGAGTTGGGGCCGCGGGGCATTCGGGTGAACGCGGTGAGCGCGGGGGTCGTGGATACCGATGCCCTGCGTTTCTTCCCCAACCGGGAAGCCTTGCTGTCCGCGTTCGCGGAGCGCGCGCCGGCCGGGACGGCGCTCACCGCGGAGGATGTCGCCGGCGCGGTCTACCTCCTCTGTCTACCGGAGGCCGCGATGGTAACCGGACACACGCTGATCGTGGACGGTGGCTTCTGCATCGCGGGCTGAGGTCTCCATGCTGACGGACTCCGGGCTGGCCGGCAAGGCGGTCATCGTGACGGGGGGAAGCCGCGGCATCGGGCGAGCCATCGTCGAGATTTTCTCCGCGGAGGGGGCGGACGTGACCTTTCTCTTCCGCGAGAACACCGCGGCCGCGGCCGAGGTGATCGCGACCGGGCGTGCCGCCGGCCGGCCGATCACGGCCGAGCAGGTAGATGTCCGCGACGCCCACGGCTGCACCGAGGCCGTGGAGCGGGTCGCGGAGCGGTGCGGGCGCATCGACGTGCTGGTCAACAACGCGGGGCTGGTCCGCGACAGCCTCCTGGGACACCTCGGCGAGGACGACGTGCGGATGGTGCTCGAGACCAATGTCGGGGGGGTCTTCAACGTGACCCGCGCGGTGGTCACGCACATGATCGCCCGTCGCGCGGGCAAGATCATCAACATCAGCTCGGTGGCCGGTGAATGGGGGGGGCGAGGTCAAACCAACTATGCCGCCAGCAAGGGGGCGATCAACGCCTTCACCCGCGCCCTGGCGGTCGAGCTGGCGCCGCGCCGGATCACGGTGAACGCGGTGGCCCCGGGCGTCATCGAAACCGACATGTCGCAGGCCATCCGCGACCGCAACGGTGAGGAGGTTCAATCGCGCATTCTGCTGCGGCGGTTCGGCACGGCGGCGGAGGTCGCTTACGCCGTCTGGTTTCTCGCCTCCCGGTTTGCCGATTACATCACCGGGGAGGTCCTCCACGTCGATGGCGGCTTCAAGATGGAGTGAGCGGAAATGACCACATCGGAAATTACCCGGGAGGAGATCTTGGCGGTCTATCCAAAGGTCGCCAAGATCATGGCGGACGCGCTGGGCTGTGATGTCGAACAGGTGGGACTCGGCGTGTCCCTCATCGAAGGTCTGAATGCGGAATCGATCGATTTCCTGGACTTCGTCTTCGGCCTCGAACGGGCCTTCAAGGTGAAGATCCCCCGCGGTAAGATCGTGGAGGATGCGCGGGGGGCCCTCCCGGAGGCGGCGTTCGAGGAGAAGGGCTACCTGACCGAGGCCGGCCTGAAGCGCCTACGGGAGTATCTCAGCGAGGTCCCGGCCGACCGCTTCCGCTCGCCGATGAGGGTGGTGGACATCCCGCGGCTCTTCACCCCGGAGACGTTTTGCAAGATCGTCGCGCGCGGGCTTCGGGCGCCGAAACCCGATGCCTGACCGCTTCAGTGCCTTCTCGTTCGTGGATCGGATCACGGTGCTGGAAGATGGTCGGCGGGCCCGCGGACGCTTCGCCATCCCCGCAGGACTTTCGGCTTTCTCGACCTGCCTCGTGGTGGAGGCAGTCGGACAGCTGGCCGCCTGGGTTGCCATGGCCCAGGCCGGGTTCCGGCGGCGACCAGTGGCTGCCTTGTCCGGGGAGACGCGAATCCTCGGGGAGGCGGCGCCGGGAGAGATCCTCGACCTCGGTGTGGAGATCGAGAGTTGCGATCCGGACGCCGTCGCCTACGGAGGATGGGCGCGGGTCGCGGACACTCCAGTCCTGGAATTGGGCCGCTGTGTGGGGCTGATGCTGCCCCTGGAGGACTTCGATGCCCCGGAGGCGGTGCGGGGAGATTTCGAGACGCTTTGCGGCCCGGGCGCACCGCCCAGCCGCTTTCCGGGTATCACGGCGCCGGATCTCTCGCTGATCGACCGCAGCCCTGGCCGGCGGCTGCGCGCCGCCATGCACGTCCCCGTATCCGCGCCCTTCTTCGGCGACCACTTCCCGCGGCGTCCCGTCTTTCCGGCCACGCTCCTGCTCGACGCCCAGATCCGGCTGGCGGTGCAGCT
>Ga0137390_10004753_pt1 | contig 11361 bp, 13 predicted proteins | sample 15con2h24AmetaG_FD_104937 | JGI IMG/M metagenome (GOLD analysis project Ga0137390, IMG submission 104937) | Vadose zone soil microbial communities from Angelo Coast Range Reserve, California, USA - 15con2h2.4A metaG | ecosystem: Environmental > Terrestrial > Soil > Vadose zone > Saprolite... | reverse complement strand
TTTACCAGCCCCCCTACAGGAACAACGCTTCACCATCAAGCTGGCATTATCCCGGCTTCTTTTCATCCGGCATCTTGGAGCCATCGGTTGCGCAGCCGCCCTTGCCTTTGCAAGAGTTCTTGCCTTTGCAGCCGTTGTCACTGGCCTTACAGCCGCCCTTGCCCTTGCAAGAATTTTGGCCCTTACAAGCGTGCTTTTCAGTCTTGTCCTTGTCCTTGTCCTTCTTGTCGCCATCATCACTCATGCTCACCGCTTTGATTCCGGCATTGTTCTGGCCTAACGTTTGTGCGTTAAGCTTTGCGCTTGTGCCAGTCATCAAGCCTGCCAGCGCAGCGCCAGCCAACAGAGCTTTCATTGAATTACTCATCCGGATTGCTCCTTTTACGAGTTTGATTTGTGAATCGTGTGCAGCAACACCCGTCTTCAGGAGAAGCCCACACCTCTCTGTTGAAGAGGAATAAGTGAACTATCACCGCGAGCCTTCCCCAGGTTTGGGGATGTCTCTCGCCGGTTGCCCCGATCAGCCTGAATGTCGCTGGCTGCCCATACGATGAAGAGTCGGTCGAGAAAGTTACGTGCGCAGCAAGAGGGAAATAAAAGGTGCGACCTCACCTGGATTTCCGGCGCCCACTTTCCCACAACAATACTGGAGAAAAAGACAACGCGGGCTCCAACGGGCCTTGAACGGCTGCCCCTTCGAAAAAATGGTTCGTGACCAATCGCCGCCGACGTAACTTCTGACCACCCGTGAACATCGAACCCATCAGTGCAGGGACAAATCGTCGCAATGCAGTGCTGTCGCTGATCTTGGCCGGGATGGGAAGAGCCGCGCTGGGCGGGTGTTGCAGCGGAGGCGACCGCCTTCCAAACAAACGAAGTCGGGTCTGAGTTGCTGAAAGCGAACCCTCAAGCGAAAGCGACTATGTCTATACAAAGGTTACTCACGGTCTTCGGAATCGTATTACTGTTCATAGGTCTACTGCCCTCTGCTCACTCGCAGACAAAGAATGAAGTTGGACTGGTGATCGGTGCGACGACAACGCCGAGTCAGACCCTGTCGCAGGGTGGTGACTTGAGTTTCAACGCAAGCTTAGCGTTGGGAGCGGAATTCGACCGGCGCCTCGCAACTGCCAAGCGACTGGCGATATATGCGGGCGTGGATTATCTGGCCTCTCCGTTGGACGTCAAACTGAGTCAGCCCCCTCCAGGCGTGAGCCCCCAGTACGCCTATGAATTTCTTACGCCGCATGTGCGGGTAAAATTCAATCCCGCCGGGCCGATTGCTCCCTGGTTATCCTTCGGTGGAGGATACGCACGCTTCCTTGAAAAAGCGCCCAGTAGCAGCACAACGTTCCGGCCTGGAACCAACACCGGCACATTCGAGTTTGGCGCCGGAATCGATACACGTAGCGTTGTCCGCGTGCTGACGATACCGATCGGGTTTCGACTTGAGGTGCGTGACTTCTATTCAGGTTTGCCAAATTACAATCAAAAAATCGACGCCAGCCGTCAAAACAACGTGGCCTTTACGGGAGGCTTGTTAATCAGGTTCTAGTCGAGTGACTTCGATCACCTATCGGTCACGCGTTTCGTGGATAGTAGAAAGGACAAAAGTGATCTGCATGCAGAAAGGAGCCCCCATACTTCGCTCGGCTTTGAGCGATGGGCTGCGGCTGGAGCTGACATATCGGGATCCGTTCGCCAAGGAGCGGCCGGACGAATTGCAAAGGGGAGAACAGGCACAACACAAGGTTGAGTTGTCGACTGCGGCCAACTACGACACATCGGAAAGCCTGCAATTGACAACGCACACTTGCCTTCCGGAATTGAGTTCAGGGCTTCGTGCCTTCTCGAAGAGTACCTGAAACCATTAATAATGAGCAGCTGGATGAGCCACGCGAGATTCGCACTCGGGGTGACAGGGTTTCTTCTCGCAGCATCGCTGTGGTTGGTGAGCGTCGATCGAGGGATCGATGCCGACCACAGCATCTTGAAGATTCACGTGGGTAACTCAGGTCTGTTCTCCGCGGCGGGTCACGATCATTGGGTAACCGCACCATTTGCCGAAGGCAGCTTCAATGACAGCGATCTCCCGCAAATAGCCTTTACCGTTGACGCCCGCAAGCTCACGCTGGTCGAAGACAGCAAATTGAGCGCGGAGCAGCAAGCGGAAATTCAGCACACTATGCATGCCAAGGTCTTGCAGAGCGAAAGCTATCCGCTCATCAGCTTGCATTCTACGAAGATCGAAAAGACCGGAGTCAACCGCTGGCTTGTCACCGGTGAGTTGACACTCCACGGTCAGAGCAGACCTATCCGGGCGGACGTGCACTATGCAGAAGGAGCCTACACGGGCCGTTCGACAATCAAACAAACTGATTTTGGCATTCATCCAGTCAGCGTCGCGGGTGGCATTGTGAAGGTCAAGAACGAGTTGGAAATCCAGTTCATGGTTGTGCCAGTCGAATAACAGGTTTGCGTTGAACTTGCGACCTGCGATCATCGAAGCCCAACAGAAAGGGGGACTATGAGTTCACGGCGAACGTTTCTGCAGAGCGCCATTACCACGGCGGCGGGTTTGGCCGGCGCCTCGCGGATAATCGGCATGAATCGACCGCGCGCATCCGATCGTCCCACAAATTCGACACCGCTACCAGTGATCACGCCTGACGTCAAGGACCTGCCATTCGCTATCGACAATGGCGTGAAGGTGTTCCAGCTCACTGCCGAACCGGTGAGGCGAAAAATCGCGCCCTGGAGGACGATCGATTGCTGGAGCTTCAACGGCTCGTGCCCGGGACCTACGATCCAAGTGAACCAGGGAGATCGTGTCCGCATCGTGCTGGAAAATCATCTGCCGGAATCGACTGCGATCCATTGGCATGGGCTGGAAATCCCCTATGCGATGGACGGGATGCCGTACCTTTCACAGAAACCGATTGCGCCCGGATCACGGCTCGCATACGAGTTCTCGGTTCACCAGAACGGCACGTTCTTCTATCACTCGCACTCACCCATGCAGCAGATGATGGGCATGGTGGGCCTGTTCATTCTGCATCCGCCGCGAGCGCACCTTCCTGCCGTCGATCACGACTTTGGAGTCGTGCTGCAGGAGTGGGCCGTGCTACCCAACAACACCGTCCCGAACACCGCCAACATGGAGTGGAACTGGCTGACCTTCAACGGCGCCGTGAGTCCATTGACCACACCGTTGGTCGTGCGGCTCGGCAGTCGTGTGCGCATTCGATTCGTTAACATCGGCATGGATCACCATCCGATCCATCTGCACGGCCACACTTTCGTTGTGACGGGCACAGAGGCTGGGCGACAGCCCGAAACTGTGTGGGGACCGGCCAACACGGTGCTGGTGGGCGTCGCGCAGGCGCGCGACATCGAATTCGTGGCGAATAACCCTGGAGAGTGGATGCTGCACTGCCACATGCCCCACCACAATATGAATGCCATGAGCGACCTGCTCGGGGATCGCATGATGATGACTGCCGACACGGAAGACGAGCGGGCCCTTCGCCAGATGCAGACCCTCGCCGACCGTGCTGGTTTCGAGCATGTCCATCACTCGCCCATCGCGTCGAGTGCGAACCAGGTGCCCGGTTTTCCTCAGGATGCGTTCATGGACATGGGCATGGATGAAGCCGTCGCCAAGCCCGAAAACAATGGCCTGCCGCGGAACTGGAGCGCCATGATGATGGGCATGATGAGCCTGGTGCGAGTGCTGCCACCTGATCTGTATGAGCTCGTCATGCGCGATGTACGCAGCGGGCGTATTGCGCCTCTCCCACCGGCCGCTGGGCACTCGCCCCACCATCACGAAGGAGGTGCGGAATGAGGTTGCGATTTGCGGTGATTGTCTCCCTGCTGGCGTCCTTCTTGCTCGTGTCAACAATGATGTTTTCACAACAGCCGGGGCGCAACTCGCCTAATAAATACGCGTCAACAAGTGTGGCGCGACAGAACTCCGGCCAACAACTGTCACAAGAACCGCAGGTGTTCTTCCCTATGGCCGACCAGCCGGAAATGGAGATGCACCATCACGGCGAGATTCCGGAAGTGATGCCGCGGTTTCCACGTCTGGAAAACTCGCAGCGCGTTGTCGCTGGCCCGGTTTACCAACTCGAGGACTTGGAGCGTATGGCCACGGCCCACAACCCTACTTTCGGTCAGGCACAACGCGCAGTGGAAGCGGCGCGTGGCCGCGAGCGGCAAAGTGGGCTATATCCAAACCCGACTGTCGGCTATGAGGGTGAAGAGATACGTGGCGGAGTGTACGGCGGCGGCGAGCAGGGATTTTTTGTGGAGCAGCCGATCATACTCGGAGGCAAACTCGGGCTTAATCGCAAGGTAGGTGCTGGCGAAGTAAAGCAGCGTCAGGCTGAGGCAGAAGCGCAGCGCCACCGCGTGGAGAATGACGTGCGCATGGAGTACTACCGTGCGCTCGCAGCCCAAGAGAGACTCGCGATTGAGCGTGATTTGGTTAGCATCGCCCAGAGCACGGTTCGCATCGTTCACCAGCTCAGCAACGTCGGTCAGGCAGACCAGACTGAGGTCTTGGAAGCTGAAGCAGAAGAGCAGCGCATGGAGATCGCTGCTGGCGTCGCCCAACACATGCTGCGGCGGCAATGGACGACACTCATTTCGGTTGTCGGTGTTCCCTCCCTGCCCGACGGAAGCGTAGCCGGCCAGATCGACGCCGATTTGCCTTCGCTGGACGAGCGCCAATTGCTGACTTCGCTGCTCGTAGCCAGCCCCGACGTGCAGTCTGCGCAGGCCGGTGTGGAGCGGGCAGAAGCTGCTCTGCGCCGGGCTCGGCATGAGTCCATCCCTGACCTGACATTCAAGGGCGGATTGCAACAGAATTACGAACCGCTCAATGCTGCTCCCGGCCGCGAGGTCGGTCTCCAAGGATTCGCTGAAATTGGCTTACATCTTCGTCTCTGGGACCGTAATCAGGGCGGTATCGCGGCAGCCCGCGCCGGCCTGGAAGCCGCACAGGACGAAGTAAACCGTATCGACCTCACGCTTCGCAAACGCTCTGCGATGTACACCGAAGAATATCGCAGCGCACGTTTGACTGCGGACCGATATCGGGTCGAAATCCTCCCTCGGCTGGAGCGCGTTTATGGGCTCATGACGGCGCAGTACGGGGAAATGACCGCTTCGTTCATCCGCGTCCTCAATCTGCAACGCGTGCTTTACGAAAATGAGACCGGCTACATCGATGCTCTCGAACATGCTTGGACTAGCAGCATCGCTCTGATCGGATTTCTGTTGGAGGGCGGACTGATGGCTCCCGCCTCGGTGGAGACGGATTTTGCCGCAGGCGGTATGGAACGGATGGAACCAATAGATCGGAGTTCCAGAGTGTTCGACATGCCCTCCAATTTGCTATCTAAATAGGGTCTTGAGGAACCCAGCACGCTCAGCTGATAAGGATCCTCACCCGACCTCATGAAACTTCCTGTTGAAACCGCGCATCCCACGGGTGACGTTTCCTTTTTCTCTCTGGGGGCCCAACTGTGGAAGGCACCGAAACTCGAGAACTTGAACAGCGTCCAATCACCAAGAAGTCATCATTCCGGTTCTGGGGGACTCCGCGATTTATTGTGGTGGGGTCGCTCGGTCTGGCGATAATCCAGGGTGTCTGCGCTACGGCCGTATTCCTCAGCGGCATAGGTACTGCACTCGGGTTCTCGTCCCTTGTTGCCGCAACTGCAGCCGGGCCAGCGACCGGTTTGCACGCCAACAGGTTCCGGATTCCGATGCTGGCTCTTGCCGGGCTCGGGGCCGTAGTCAATCTTGTGCTTTTATGGAATGCAGAACGCATGCGCAGGAACCCGTCCGCTCGTTGGCGAATGCGTCCTCTCAGTCGAAGAGAACGCTGGGAGAAATCGATTCAGCTCGGTGCATCCGTCCTTACCCTACTTCTGATCGCAGGGGAACTTCTCGCGCATCCCCTCTTTCACCAAGAACTGTAGACACCGTTACCGGCTCGCTGGCTCCGACTTCTCAATTTCGCTTTCAAGCCGCGCACGCAACCGCTCACTGAAACCGATCGGCAGCGTAAATGTACGCTCATCCGCGATCAAATAAACGATATTGTGAGTCGAATCCAGAATAGCTGCGCAATGGCGACAGTGGGCCAAGTGTTTTTCTATGCTGGCACGCACGGAGGGATCGAGATCTCCATCGATGTAATTGGAGATTTCGCGCCACACGTGTTCGCAATCGAGCACCATAATCAGCCTTTCGTTTCCTTCCTGCCTTGCGGTCGCAACTCAGGTGCCACAATTTTCTGCATCAGCAGCCGCGCCCGGAACAGCCTGGTCTTCACCATCCCTTCGCTGATGCCGAGCAATTGTGCGGTCTCCGCGATATTCATCTCACGCACGTCACGCGAGATCAATACCTCGCGATACTTTTCCGGCAGCTCGGCTAGCGCCTTTTGCAAAATCTCCCGTACTTCCTTCCGGTCGAGGGCTTCTGAAGGAATCTCGCGCCAGTCAGTTAGAACTGCCGGCGTATAATCGCTGTCACCATCGTCCATAAACTCTTGAAGCGAAATCTCGGACTCCGACCGTGAGCGGCGGAGTCTCATTCGCGCCTCGTTCAATGTGATCTTAACCAGCCAAGTACTGAACTTCGATTCCCCACGGAAGCTGCCAAGTGCCTTGTACGCCTTCAGGGCTGCTTCCTGCACAACCTCTTCAGCATCTGCCTCGCTCTTCAGAACCGAGTAAGCGGTCAGGAAGACGGCCCGCTCGCATGGTTTTATCAAATCATAGAACAATCCCCGTTCACCTGCGATGATACGAGAGATCATCTCCGCTTCCGCGAGCGGCTGCGAGTCCATCGTGGCCGACGACGACTGAGTCTCGTTGTAATTCAAGCGGCAACCTGCAAATTGCGAGCTAAGTACCCACTAACATGTTGGACCCGGACAGGTTCTGCAGTAGCCGCGTGTTCCTGTGCGTTTGTGGACCTATCCATCTGCGCTCTTCTGTGACCCGCTAGCTGTATGTCTCTCCCCACGACCTCTTGATGGCATCTTCGCGAAGAAAGTTACAGACGCGCGGCGTGATGCGGCCTTTCTCAAGTTGTTCCGGTGTGCTTCAAGGTTACGTCTGAGCGCGTCTTTTGGTGGCCGTTAACCGTTCGAGCGAAGCCATCACGATCCTCGTAAGCACAAGAACAAGGCGGCGAGGTGCACAAGGCGCCCCCGTAACTTTTCTCACCGCCCCCTCATCTGAATGACAGAACTGAGACCTGATGTATTTGCCTTCCTAGCTAGGTGTCTTGACGGTTCCCGACGTTTTCGGGAAAGAAAAGGAAATAAATGTATGAAGCTATCAACCATGTGCAAGAATCTGCTGCCTGGGCTGGCCCTGCTGCTGGCTACCAGCGCATTCGCAGCAAACAATGTCAACAAGGGTTCATTCGAAGTGTTTGAACCCCTAACCGTCAGTGGACATCAACTGGCGCCGGGGCAGTACAAGCTTACTTGGGACGGAACCGGTTCGAGTGTTGAGCTGATGATCTTGTCGCAAGGGAAGCTGGTGGCGACCGTGCCGGCTCATCTGATCGAACTGAGTCAAGCCGAGCGTACCAACGCGACGGTGTCGCGCAAGAACGACGATGGTAGCCAGTCTCTGACCCAGATCGATTTCGCGGGCAAGAAGTACGCTCTGGCCCTCGGCGATGAGTCCGCGAAGACCGAATCAGCATCGCAAGGCGGCAGCCAGTAAGAACCCTAGGGTACGCAACCAGGCTACGTTCCAGCTACACCCGGCGCAACAGCGGCCACGGCCGTTGTTGCGCCGGGTGCTAACAGCGACCATAGAGTCACTGTCACAGGAGATTTGCAACATGTCCCCGAGTGTTAAAGGAACGACGACGGATACCCGAGGGTCGACACCGAGTCCTCACCACTCGAGCGTCCCAAGAACGGACTGCTTACCTATCGAGTCCGAGGACTTAGCCGAGTTCGTCAGGAAGCTGTCGAAATCGGCTTGGTTTTGCGAAGTCGCAGAAGCTTAACTCAATTCTCGGTCATGAGATCGCATTTGCGCAATGGAATGACGGCAACGAATTCGTGAGTCACAGAAAGAAATGTCGTTTCTTAATGCTCCCTGGCCTCGCCTGGCTCGATGCAGCGAATCGCATGCGAATAACCGTCGTCAATGGTTCCCAGTTGGAGAGAAGCTATCAGAGTTCTACGTTTCCTGAGGATTTCCCGAGCAGTTTCGGACCCCTCGCAAGGAGCTTGGCAACCTTACTTTTCTTAGTTGTGGTCACGTTGGTTGGACCTGCTCGACTAGCAGCTCAGGATTCGCCCACGCCGGCTCCGGTAGCCAATGGCCAGCGGCAGGATCCGCCCCCGGCTGCGGGAGGCCCGCGAAACGATGTTGGGCCCTATGTTGTTCCGAAAAAGAAGGACGAGCCTCCGCCCGCGCCACCCGCGGAAAAGCCCAAGAAGATCGAAGGCCTACCCGACTACTCCATCCGCGTGAATGTGCCTCTGGTGGAGATCCCCGTCAGCGTCACAACCAAGGATGGGCAGTTCATATCTTCCCTGCAAAAAGATAACTTCCGCGTGTACGAAGACGGCGTACCGCAGGCAATCAGCAACTTCACCATGTCGCAAGCGCCGATCACCGCCGTACTCCTGGTAGAGTTTGCCTCAACCAACTATGCCTTCGTGATCGATGCCCTGCGCGCCTCTTACAGCTTCGCCCAGACACTCAAGAAAGACGACTGGGTCGCGGTGGTTTCCTATGATATGAAGCCGCAAACGCTAGTCGACTTCACCCAGGACAAGGGAGAGATTTATGGCGCGCTGAGCCAGTTGCGTATACCCGGTTTCGCTGAGACCAATCTATTCGACGCCCTGTATGACACGCTTGATCGCCTCGATCGGGTCGAAGGGCACAAATACATCGTTCTGGTCAGCACCGGTTTCGATAGCTTCAGCAAGCTAAACCTGGATCAGATTACGAAGAAGATTAAGTCCACGCATGACGTGACCATCTTTCCCATCAGTGTCGGGTGGCTTGCTCGGGAAAGGTACGAGGCGGCAGGCCGAGCCGCACCGCATGGATTCGGCATCCCGATCTCGCGAATCGATTACTTGCAGGCCGACAACGAACTGCAAACTTTTGCCCGCTTGACCGGCGGCCGCTTTTACCAGCCGCGCTTCGAAGCGGAATACCCAGAAATCTTTCACGATGTCATCGGCGACATCCGTAATCAATACGACATTTCCTTCCACCCTACTAACGCTAAGCTCGATGGGAGCTATCGCAAGTTGAGGGTTGACGTGGTGGCGCCGGATGGGGGGATGCTGAAAGTGCGCGACCAGAAGGGTAAGGACGTGAAATACCAAGTCATCGCTCGCGAGGGCTACACGGCTAAGCAGACGGTGGAATAGGGGCTAGTGTAGTGGCGCACCATCGCCCCGCACGGATTGGACCAACAAGAGAGACCAGCGGTAGGGCGACTTTGTGCCGCACTTAGGCGAGCTCAAGCACGGTGTTAGTTCTGCAGCAACAAGAAGTAAAGTGCCCAGCCACCAAACCAAAGCGATCCAGCGCCAGACTTCATCCAGGCTCTCCTGTGCCCTTCAACCCCTTTCCCCGTTGGATGTCATCGGCGCCTTTCGCGCAATATTGGCGTGAGTGTCGGAGAATGTCGCTTCGCCTAGGGCCACCCACTCAACTTGAATTTGCTGGCCGTCCACCGCTCGGACGTGGGGACGATAGCCCATGCGTCGAGCGGTGCACAGGGCTTTCTTATAGGCCGCGTCCGCTTGCTGGAGTTCTTCCGTGGTTGTGGCACTACTAACCGAAGATAATGCGGACAGAATCTCTGCCTTCAAAATTACGAGATTAATGCTTCCACAGTGTTCGTTGTGCTCTCCGATTGTTTCCATGTCCCCTTCCAAGCCGACACCCGTGTGCACGGTGACAACTTGCGCAACGGGTGCTTTCACCAGGTTCGATGCTTTTCATTCACTCAGAGTTACACACACTTGCCTTCGCTGCTAAATCGCCGGGCGGAAAAAACAGCTCAGAAATGTTGCGCGCACCTGCCGGCGGCGGCCCTCAAAAGGTCGGGAACAACGACAAACACCTATTCTGAAGGCGCATAGTATCCGGCCTTGGCATGCACTTCGAGCGGCGGTAAACCCTTAGGCGGCACAAGTTTCACTTTCACCTTATGCCATTTACCATCGAGAACAAGATTCTTCGGGCGATATCCGAGCACGTACTGGTTGCGGAGTTCAACGCCAATTTTTGTGGCAATGTCCACCAAATCGTTGGGGTTATCGACCGTAAATGCGCGCCCGCCTGTGAGGCGCGTAATATCATCTAATAACTGCGGACCCAGACGTTCTTCTTCAGTCGGAAAATACCGATCATATATACCAATGGCGTAGATCAGCGTGTCCCCTTCCTTCACCAGCCTCTTGATCTCGCCTTCTGTATATCGGCTGCTATTGTCTCCACCATCCGAGATGATCAGCAGCGCTTTCCTTTGGTACTTAGCTTGCCTCATCTTGCTGATGCCAAAGTAAATGGCATCCAGCAACGCCGTCCTGCCTTTGGGCATCGTGTACAGGAGCTTCCCTTGAATGTCTTCCACAGAGCTCGTAAAGTCCGACAGCTCTTTCGGTTTGTCTGAGAAGGCAATCATAAAGAATTCGTCTTGTGGATTAGCAGTCTTGAAGAACTCAACGATTGCCTCGCGCGCCCGGTCAAATTTGCTGCTCATGCTGCCGCTCGTGTCGAAGATCACACCCAATGAAACCGGCATATCCTCGCCTGAGAAGTGGCGGATATCTTGTGGCTCCTTGCCCTCAAACACCTTGAAGTTGTCTCTCTCCAGCCCCGTGACTGGGCGGTTCATGAGATCTGTAATGGTTACTGGCAGGAGCACCAGATGCACGTCCACTTTGATGGGCTTGCTGCGCGCTTTTAAAGATGGATCTTCGGAGGACTTGTCTTCACCCGGCTGCCGTCTTGAGTTCACGTGTACTTCGTCAGTGCGTATCTGAGCGCGCAAAGCGGGGATGAGCCAAGAGCTCGCTGTCACTCCGATTGCCAACAAGACGCACAGCAAAGGCGCGGAGCGATGAGTCACTCTTTTACATCCGGTTAAGCATCCTGCGCCGGTTGCCGACCGGCTGCAGACCGAGAACGCTTGGTTTCGCCTAGGCACGACGCCAAGCCCCTTATTCTTGGGACGCCCGGGATGCCTCGGCAGCTGTCCAAAACGAAGCTCCCAGCAGAACCAGGTCCTTGGTCAGAAACTGCCCGGCATCGCCCAGGACTGGGAAGCCGTACTTCA
>Ga0137390_10004747_pt1 | contig 11367 bp, 11 predicted proteins | sample 15con2h24AmetaG_FD_104937 | JGI IMG/M metagenome (GOLD analysis project Ga0137390, IMG submission 104937) | Vadose zone soil microbial communities from Angelo Coast Range Reserve, California, USA - 15con2h2.4A metaG | ecosystem: Environmental > Terrestrial > Soil > Vadose zone > Saprolite... | reverse complement strand
TGATCAGAACCTTTGCTTTCTGCACGCCGGAAAGTCTGCGCAGAATCTCTTCCGACTCATTTTTGATCGCGTGCGGAATCGCCGGGTCATTCGTTGCCAGCGTCAACTGCACGGTGACTTCGCTGTCGCTGATCTTGATCTGCTTGACCAGGCCGAACGAGACGATGTCACGGCTGAAGCCAGGATATTTTACGGCGCGCAACGCGTCGCGCACTTCTGTTTCCGAAAGAGCCATGTGTAGACCGCAACTTAAACGCCGCACGATACGAGTAAAGAAACCGAAGCTGTTCCGAGTCCGGTTTGAGATCGCGAAAAGTTGAAGACGAGGGCGAGCGCGACATCTTTCCAAATGCCAAGCGGTCTCGAAATCGGTCTCATCGTTCCCGATCTCTGGCAGCAGGAGGCGGTGCGCGCGTTGCGTGAAGGCAAAGATGTTGTCGTGCAGGCACCGACCGGTTCGGGCAAGACCTACATTTTTGAACTGCTTTATCCCGTGCTGAAGGGACAGGCTGTTTTCACTGTTCCAACGCGCGCGCTCGCGAATGACAAGCTGGCGGAATGGCGCGCGCGCGGATGGGATGTCGGCATTGCCACTGGCGATCTCGCGTTGAATCTCGATGCCCGTGTGGTGGTCGCGACTCTTGAGACGCAGCGCGCTCGCTTTCTTCGCCGCGAAGGACCGAAGCTGCTCGTTGTCGATGAATACCAGATGATTGCCGATTCGGTGCGCGGCGTGCATTACGAATTGGCAATCGCGCTCGCGCCGCTCACCACCCAATTACTGCTTCTCAGCGGCAGTGTCCAGAATCCCCAAGACGTGGTCGCCTGGCTCCGGCGGATCGGGCGCGACGCTCTACTCATTGAGCATCGTGAACGACCGGTGCCGCTTGAGGAAATCGATTTGCAGCGGTTGCCCGACTCGCAATTTGTGCAATCGAAAAATCCGTGGGCGCGGCTGATGAGCAAAGCCCTGCGTGCCGAACTTGCTCCGGTGCTCGTCTTCGCACCGCGCCGCAGAGCAAGCGAAGAAATGGCGCAGGTCATCGCAAGCGGATTACCGGCGCGCGATCCGCTGCCGCTTTCGCCGGCGCAGGAGGCGCTCGCCGGAAAACACCTCGCACGATTATTGCGCAATCGCGTTGCCTATCATCACAGCGGATTGAGTTACGCGGTGCGCGCCGGTTTGATTGAGCCGCTCGCGAAAGCCGGCCAGTTAAATGTCGTAGTTGCGACGATGGGACTTGCAGCCGGCATCAATTTTTCGATGCGCTCGGTTCTTGTGACCGACACGCGGTACATGGCGGGAAATTTCCAACGTGAAGTGCAACCTGATGAGTTGCTGCAAATGTTTGGCCGCGCCGGCCGGCGCGGTTTCGATGAAAGCGGCTACGTGCTTTTTTTGCCGGACGTACCTCGTTTGGGCAATGCGCGACCGCGCCAGTTGAAGCGTGCCGCGCAGGTAGACTGGCCGAGCTTCATCAGCGTGATGCGCAGCGCGGCGAATCGCGGCGAGCAGCCATTCGCGGCCGCGGTGGAAACAAGCCATTCACTTTTCAGCACCCAGCGCGTCTTACTCGGAGTGGAGCATTCCCTCGCGACCGGCCCAAAGCCATGCCGCCTTTGGACTGACTCGGAACGTGCTCGATTCGTCAGACGACCGGTGGCAGAAGTCTTGAATTCGAAGGACGAATGGGAAACGAAGCCTGCTCTCACAAATGTCTCGTTAGGCGAAGTCCTCATTCGCGAGAACGACCGCTGGGTTCCGGCGTTGGCTCTACCTCGCATGCTCGATGGCCGCGGGTTCGGCAATCTCTGCAAACTGCGCGACAAACGAATCTATGGTCGTGAGATCCCGCTCGCGATGACGACCGGCGGCGATTCGATCGCCCCGGTGAAATGGCTGCGCAAACTTCTCGGCGCAAAAATCATCTCGTCTGCCTTCTTCGACGAAGAAGTTTTGCCGCGCATCCCTGAATTCACAAACGGCGGTGAGCTTTCTCAACTCGTTAGGCGCGGTCAGGCCATTTCCGCGCGGGTCGATTTTTCTGGAATCAAAGTTGAAGCACATATCGATTCGCATGGCGTAGCGCTGCACGCGCCGCCCGAACGCCAAGCCGTGCCGGTGATTTGCCGCGCCTGTCCGGAACGCGAACACGATCAAACCGCAGCGATCACGCAATCGCCGGTCTACGCCTGGCGGCAACTCGGCCTTGTTGAAAAGGATGGCACGCCGATGCGGCGCGGCATCGTCTTTTCGTTCTTTCAAGCGGGCGAAGGTCTCGCCATCGCAGCCGCACTCGAAGACGAAACATACCCAATCGACGATCTTGTTTTTGATCTGGCAAACATTCGCGCGGGTCCTCGTTTTGCTGGCGACGATGCGCCGCTCGGCGGCCGACTTGGCATTTTATGTCAGCGCGTTTACGGGCGAGCGGACCACCCCGGCTACCTCGAGACGGGCGTGCCGGTCCACTACGGCGCGGGCGCGTCCGAAGTGATGCGCGAGCTGATCGCGACTCCCGCATCGCGTTACAAGCTCACGAACGACTCGCTTCGTCACGGCGATATCGAGCGGGCGCTCATGGAATGGCGCAGTTTGTTACGGCACATCGTTGCTGCGCCCGAGCTCGACTGGGACCGCTGGATGCAATTGAAATCCGCGGCCGCTCATTACATCGAGAACACGAAATCGCCGACTGTCTTGGATTTTCCACCGCTCCTCGCCGCGCAACAACGTCGTTTCGATTACGCGTTCAGTTGAGTCCGATGATTCAAGCAGAACCAAGACCCGCCGAGCTCGGCTATCGCATGCCAGCGGAATGGGAACCGCACACCGCCACATGGCTGTCGTGGCCACGCCGAGAAGGGATCAGTTTTCCTGGTTCTTTCGATCGCGTCCTGCCGGTGTTTCGGTCCATGGTGGAAGCGCTGCTTACCTCCGAACCGGTTTGCATCAATGTTTGCAATGGCACACACGAGGCGGAAGCGCGCGCAGTGCTCGCTGGACTTCCGAGCGATCGTATCACTTTTCATCTCATTCCGACCAACGAACCGTGGTGTCGCGATTACGGCCCGATTTTTTTGACGCGGCAGGAGGAGCCGCGTCTCGCCGTCGTCGATTGGGATTACAACGCCTGGGGCGGAAAGTATCCGCCTTGCGATCTCGATGAAGTCGTGCCGACACGCACCGCGGAAAAACTCGACATCCCCGTCTTTTATCCCGGCATGATTCTGGAAGGTGGTTCGATCGAGGTGAATGGCGCCGGTGCGTTGCTCACGACTGAGGGATGTCTCTTAAATAAGAATCGCAACCCGTCGCTTGCGCGAAACGAAATTGAGGAAAAACTGCGCGATTATCTCGGCGTTCGCGAAATTCTTTGGCTCGGCAACGGCATTGCCGGCGATGATACTGACGGTCACATCGACGATCTCACCCGATTCGTGGCGCCGCGGGCGCTCGTGACCGTGATCGAAGAAAACCGCAGCGATGAAAATTTTGATGTGCTGCGGGAGAATTTGGCGCGGCTCGAAAAATTGCGAATTAATGACCAGCCGCTCGAAATTTTCACCATCCCAATGCCGGCAAAAATTGTCCGCGAGGGAATGCGATTGCCCGCGAGCTATGCAAATTTTTACATTGCGAACACCTGTGTGCTCGTTCCGACTTTCGCGAATGCAAATGACCCAAAAGCCGTTTCAATTCTGGAAAAGCTTTTTCCAATGCGTCGCGTGATTCCAATCGATTGTCGCGAATTGATCTGGGGCCTCGGCACTTTTCATTGCCTCACCCAACAGCAGCCCGCTGTCGATTAGTGCGTTCAGTCTGCCAGCGGCGCCGGTTTGTAACCGCTTTTCAAAATGGCGTCATGCAAATCTGGCGCGTGTGTTTTCCGCGCGTCGAAGGTCACGAGAACACGCTCGCGCTCGAGATCCACTTGCACGTCGCGCACACCTCTGATTCGCATGAGAGGTTTCCGCAGTTTTTTCACGCATTCGTCGCAATCTTCGCCTTCGGTCGCGATTTCAATCGTCTCCATTACCTCGTGGTCGGCGGTTTCGGGATTATGCGGATCGCTCGGGTCCATAAGCAGTTTCATTAAAGCTACGTGCGGCAGTCGTCTTCCGCGCGTATCCACATGCACTTCTTCATTGCCTCGGTGACACCCGCGATTTACTTGTAGTCCCCGCTTTTCCGGCGGTGTTCTTCAACTATCACCATCAACTTTTCCCTATGGCAAATTATGGCATCAATGGCTTCGGTCGCATCGGTCGCAATGTTTTGCGCGCCATGTCGCAGAATCAGGTCGAAAGCATCCGCGCGATCAATGACCTCACCGACACACACACGCTCGCTCATCTTCTAAAATGGGATTCGGTCCACGGAAAATTCGACGGCGATCTGGGCTACGACGATGAGAACATTATCGTGCGCGGCCATAAGATCCGGATTTTGAAAGAACGCGATCCGGCAAAACTGCCGTGGAAAAATTTGGGCGCCGACGTCGTGCTCGAATCGACCGGGCTTTTTACCAGCCGCGACAAGGCCGAGCTGCATCTCAGCAAAGGCGGCGCGAAAAAGGTGCTGATCAGCGCTCCGGCGAAAAATCCTGATGTGACCATTTGCATCGGCGTCAACGATCAGATGTACGATCCGGCGAAGCACACGATTGTTTCGAATGCGAGCTGCACGACAAATTGCCTCGCGCCGCTGGTCAAAGTGCTGAATGACAAATTCGGCATCGAATGGGGATTCATGAGCACGATCCATTCGTACACGAACGACCAGCGCATTCTCGATCTGCCGCACGAAGACCTGCGCCGGGCGCGCGCGGCCGCGATGAACATCGTGCCGTCGAGCACCGGCGCGGCCAAGGCAATCGGTGAAGTAATTCCCGAACTCAAAGGCAAATTGAATGGCGGTGCGTTTCGTGTCCCAACACCCGACGGTTCAGTGACCGATTTCTCTGCGCTCTTGAAAGGCAAAGCGAGTACGGAGGAAGTGAATCGCGCATTTGCCGAAGCCGCAAAAAATCCAAGCTACAAGGATGTGCTCGAATTTTCCGACGAGCCGCTCGTCTTGCAGGACATCGTCGGCAATCCGCATTCCTGTATATTCGACAGCAAACTGACTCTCGCTCTCGGCGAGAAATTCGTGAAAGTGGTCGGCTGGTATGACAACGAGTGGGGCTATAGCAATCGTTGCGTGGAAGTCTTGGAACTGCTCGCAACCTAACTCGTGCTCCTGCTCGTAATCGTGCTGGTAACGCTATGAAAATCTACTTCGATCATTAGAATCTCGATGTTTACCGCGAAGCAATTAATTTTTGCGGATGGGTTGGCAAATTCCTGGCCGCGATATTGGTGAAAGCGGCAGCCAAAGATCAGCTCGATCGCGCTTCCATGAGCATTCCGCTGAATATTGCAGAAGGAAGCGGCAAGTTTTCCGGAGCAGATCGGGCGCGATTTTTGGAGATTGCGCGTGGGTCAGCCCTAGAGTGCGCCGCGTGCCTTGATGTCTTGGTGGCGAGGAATCTCGCGACCGCCGAAGAGATCGCTGCCCAAAAGGAAAGTCTTGTGCGAATCGTGCAAATGTTGGTCGGGCTGCTCAAGAAGTTCTCTTCGCGCGCGGATTTCCTTCGAGAAGAGGCTGGCGATTACGTAGTCGAGCACGATCAGGAGCACGAGCACGAGGAAGGATGAGCAAGCGCACGCTTCGCGATCTCGACGTTCGTGACAAACGCGTTCTCGTTCGTGTCGATTTCAATGTGCCGACTGAAGAGCGCGACGGAGATATTCACATTACCGACGACACGCGTATTCGAGAAAGTTTGCCGACGATTCAATATCTGCGTGAGCACGGCGCAAAAACAATTTTGATGTCGCATCTCGGCCGCCCAAAAGGCAAACCGACGCCGAAATACTCGCTCCGTTGTGTCGGAATGCTGCTGCATGATTTGCTTCGCCAGCCGGTTGTCTTTAGTCACGACTGCATCGGTGCGGACGCGGAAAAAATTGTCGGCAGCTTATGTCCCGGTGACGTTGCGCTCCTCGAAAATCTGCGCTTTTACGCGGGAGAAGAAGCGAACGATGCGATGTTCGCCGAATCGCTCGCGAAACTTGGCGATCTTTTTGTAAACGACGCATTCGGCGCCGCGCACCGGGCCCATGCGAGTACCGCGGGAATTACAAAGTTCATTGCGCAATCCGCGATGGGTTTCCTGATGGAAAAGGAACTGAAATACCTCAAGGGCGAGCTGGAGAAACCCGCTAAACCGTTCGTCGTGATTTTGGGGGGCGCGAAAGTTTCCGACAAGATCGGTGTAATCAAGGCGCTAATGGAAAAAGCCGATACGATTCTGATCGGTGGCGCAATGGCGAACACGTTCTGGAAGGCGCAAGACGTGCCGATCGGAAATAGCCGCGTCGAAAGCGATAAGCTCGATCTTGCCCGCGAGTTGCTCGATCTGGCGAAGCAGAAAAGCGTCAACTTTTTGTTGCCGGCGGATGCACTCGAAGCTCAGGAAATTCGGGCGGGCGTGCCGACAAAGAACACCGGCCGCGTCTTGCCCAAACATGGAATCGATGAGGGTTGGCAGGCAGTCGATATCGGCCACGCAACGATCGCGCTTTTCACCGAAGAAATCGCGAGAGCGAAAACAATTCTTTGGAATGGACCGATGGGAATTTTCGAAATTCCGGATTTTGCCGAGGGAACGTTCGCCATCGCCGACGCACTCGCGCGCTCGAATGCGACGACGATCATCGGCGGCGGCGATTCGGTGACGGCGGTGAAGCAAGCCGGCCTGGCTGACAAGATGACATTCATATCGACCGGCGGCGGCGCATCGCTTGAGCTCCTCGAAGGGAAAGAACTGCCGGGTGTCGCGGCGCTCTCGAACAAGGAGTGATGGAGTTTTGGAGTAGTGAAATGATTCGACTTCCAATACTCCATCACTCCACTACTCCAGCAGTCCAGTCTGAGTAATGCGAAAAAAGATCGTTGCGGCGAATTGGAAGATGAACATGACACAGGCAGAAGCCGCGGCTTTCGTTGAGACGTTGCTGCTCGAGATCGGAGACCTCGCCGAGGTCGAGGTCGTGATCCTGCCGCCATTCACCGCGATCGGGCAAGTGAACGAAGCGCTTGGCAAATCGCAAAACATCAAAGTAGGCGCGCAAAACATGCACTGGGAACGCAGTGGCGCTTTTACCGGAGAAATCAGCCCGGCAATGTTGCGCGATTTGTTTGTTCGCTACGTTGTGCTCGGCCACAGCGAACGCCGCACGCTTTTCGGCGAGACCGATGAAATTGTGAATCGCAAAGTGCGCGCGGCGCACGAGGCGGTGTTGCGTCCGATCGTCTGCGTGGGCGAAACGCTTGAGCAGCGCGAGAAAGGCAGTGTGGAAAAAATCCTCGCGCTGCAATTGCGCGGCAGCCTCGCGCATTTAGGCGCGAAAGAATTGCATGAAACGGTGATCGCTTACGAGCCGGTCTGGGCGATCGGCACCGGCCGCACGGCCACGGCAGAGCAGGCGCAGGAAGCACATGCTTTCATTCGTCAGACGCTTATGAAAATTTCAGATGACGCGACCGCGGAGAAAGTCCGTATTCAATATGGGGGCAGCGTGAGACCCGACAATGCTCGCGAGTTGATGACCCAGCCCGACATCGATGGCGCGCTCGTGGGCGGCGCAAGTCTTGATCCGCGCAGTTTCGCACAAATCGTCCAGGCAGCCTTTGACGGGGAATAGCTCGTTAGGCTACTGGTGGCGGTTTGGCTTCCGGGAGCTTGAAACCGACGTAAGTGCCGGCACTGATTCCGAGCAAGCCGAGCAAAGTGGCACTGAACTGGGGCATCGCCAATTCAGTATAAACATTCGCGACGAACATGATCCCTAGGACAAGTGTCCAGACGAAGATCTGAAACCGGTGGAAGCTGATCAGGTTGTTTTCAGCAAGCAGGTCGTACATGACCCCTTTCCAGGTTGGCCAGGCAAAGTAAGCAGCTTGCCAGCGAATATTAGCCAACCTTTCCCGCAATTCATCTTGTTGCCGCTCGTTTTCCTCCAATTGCTGCTTGTCCGCCGATGAGATTTGAGCGCGGGCTTTCTGCAGCGCCTCCAGTTCCTTGAGCGTTTCGGTTCTAAGTTTTCCCAGTTCCTCCACCACTTCCAAATGTGGCCTCGTGACATCGACCGTCGGCGTGTTCCCGGAGGATCCACCCGAAACTGGTTTACCTGCGTCGACAAAGGCGGAGCCGAGCGCGGTGCCGGCACTGATCCCGATCAATCCAAGCACCGAGGTATTGAGCGTGTCCATGTCGCCCGTCACAAGCCAAAGAAAGAAATACGAAGCGATCACTAAAAAAAACCAGAATGCCATTTGCGCACGGGCCAGACTATAAGGCCTGATCCCATCGGGCCTGCGCGGCGCCGTCGCGTCGCGAATAATGTGCGTGTGGCGAGCGAGCGCAAGAAAGGCGATCAGCGCTCCGAGGATAACGACTAGCCCAATGGCGGTGCGGATGTTCGGGATGACCGTTAAAAAAAATTGTTGATCCAATTCTTTTATTCCCTTTGCATCCGGTTTCAGAAACGAATCGATTTCCTCTCCATTGTTAAACCCTACGGATACGACGACTCTGCGGTTTAAGACCGGCTGGCTAAGAAGGTGTGACCATGCGGGCTTAGATGTGTCGTTTCGAATCAGTGGAAATCCGACCGTCGTAATCTTGTATTCGACGGAAGGCTCTTTCCCATCTTTTGATTGTTCCGTCCAAGCCGAGACTTCATGCCAGTAAATCGGAGGAACGCCGGTGAGCGGACGATGATCCAGATAGAGAACCAGATCTTTTATGTCGTTTTGATCGGGTAATTTTTTTTGCTTCTCCAGATCGCGCTTCCAGCCTTCGAGATTGTAAATATCGACCCAGATCTCATCCCCTCGTTGCGCGTAGATGGCAGGCTGGCGTCGATTTTCACCCCACCAATCATGTATTCCCACTGAATGGACCGCGGGATGTGGTCGGGTCGGTGTTGAAATTGCAACTGCGCTTTGCGCGGCGGGATTTGCTGAAGGCGCTGGTGTTTCGTCCGCGCGCATCACTGCGAGCGGAAACTGAAAAGCCAGCGCGCAAAAGCTAAACACGAGTGATATGCCTGGATGTCTGCGGCAGTAACTCATCGGAGACGAGTGAGTCTTTAGGATATTTCGCTCGCTGCCGTCAAGGAAATGCCCGAACGAAATTCGGAGCAGCTGCCTAACGAGTGATTCTGCGCTACGGCAGCTTGTAAACTTCTACCAGCGCGACCCCGGTTGTGTCGTTGATGCCGCGCAGGATTGCTGTGTAGGCGCCGGCTGGCCGCATCGTTAATATCGCCGATTCACGCGAATTTTTCGGCGCGAGCCCGCTCGCTTGAATGTCGGAAGCGTTAACGACGGCCCGATAGCGCGAACCATTACTTTGGCGGAACTGCTTCCACCGAGAATGAAACCGCCGATCATAACGTTATCTCCGGTCTGAACGAATCCGCGCGTGGAGATATTGGCGATAGTCGAGTCGGGTCCGGTATCGAGATCGTAGACTTCCACGAGCCCGATGCCAGTCACGTTATTTACCCCGCGGAGGATTGCGGTGTAGGCTGCATTGCTCGCCGACAACGTCATCAGGATCGCAGCTTCACTCGCTGATTTCGGGGCGAGGCCGGTGTCGATAATCTCCTGCCGGCTGCTGTTATCGCCCCAATCGTCGTTTATTGCCAGTGTCTTGGTTTGATCGTGCAATTCCAGGGTTGGATTCGGCAATGGGTTTGCGATTCCAGCCTGCGAAAGCGTAGGACCCGATGGCGCGAATCAAAACGCGCTTGGGAGCGGTGCCGGTCACAATAAATCCGCCGATCAGTTCATTAGGATCAGGTAGAACTTGAAGTCTGGTCGAAATGTTTTGGAGACGGGCTGGCGAAGGAACCACCGTAACGTTAAACTGTTGCGCAACAGCCGCGCCATCGAAATCAGTTGCGGTCACAGTAATGGTAGCAGTGCCGATTTGCTTCGCACCAAGTTCGTCGCATTTGCGCTTATGCTCGCGGTCGCGACGGCGATATTATTGCTCGAGGCAGTGAATGTGAACGGCGGGATCCGCGCAATCCCGGGAATCAGAACAAGATTCGCGACCTTGACGGGATTCGGGCTCGTAATTCACGAGCGGGAGCGAATCGAAGGGCGAACCGAAATTAAAACGCGGGCCCATCACGATTTTATCCGCCGCAGTCATCCCGGTGCGGATGACCGTGGGGACAACGTTCCCGCGCGCAGCGAACGCAAATCCGCTGAGAGCAAGCAGTGAGAAGAAGATAGGTCGGTTCATTTGAAAATAGGTTTTGGATTGTAACCAGTTAGCAGGGGCGCGCCACCGGACAGATTACGGGGCACGTTATTGGAGGGACGAGCTCTGTCTCGTCCCTGAATTTTGGGACGACACAGAGGTCCTCCACGGGATGCATCGCCATCGCACCATCATTTATTGATCTCGAGATAAGTGCGCGATTGCACCTTGCCGGTGCCGGGTTGCAACTCCTCTATACGCATTTGCTTCAAAAACCATTGGCCTTCGATTTTCTGCACGGAGATGACCTCGAATCTTTTCGCGAGCCGTCCTCTCCAATCGTAGCCTTCCGTTTCCATCAGTGCCCCGCTCTGTCTGTCGACCCAAAGCACGACGTTGGAGTACTGCGACTCGCGTGACGGCGCTTGCAGTTCCAGTTTCCAGCAGCGATGCGAACGCACCGGCTCTTCGCCAACAACCCGCGCATTCGGCCAATAAAGAAACTTGAACGCCAGGTCTTCGTAGGTAACCGACGTGCCGTGCACTTTACGGTCGAATTGCGCCGGGGTGATTTTTTCGACGTTGCTTTGACTCAGTTCTTCCAGGCGCGAATCCGTATCGCCGAGGCGGAGCTGCAATGTTTCCGGTGGATTCGTGAACGAATAGCGAATGACCGGTCCGTTTTGCGTCAGGCGAAACGGAACCACCAGCGCGTCCTGGCGCAGCTGTCCTTGCAAATCGATTTTCTGCTGAGTCTGTTGCAATCGAACAGTCGCGAGAATTTCCGCAGCTGAAGGCAGCGTATCGGCCGCACTTCCCTTCGGGGTAAGCATGACGAACGCAACCGCAACGAAAATCTTACCTGCTTGTTTCACGACGCCTTGGTTCGTATCGTGCCGAGCCGCTAACGCATGGATCGAGTCGTGTTTCATATTATTAACGAAAAATGGACGAGTCCTGCACTCGACCTCTTCATGGCGGTGATGAGCGATGTCGAAATCTGGAAACCGCTCCTCGTTGGAACTGCCCTTTATCTCCTAAT